>Ga0209624_10000793_pt1 | contig 26873 bp, 26 predicted proteins | sample JacPinW_OM2H0_O1_FD_188565 | JGI IMG/M metagenome (GOLD analysis project Ga0209624, IMG submission 188565) | Forest soil microbial communities from Algoma, Ontario, Canada - Jack Pine, Ontario site 1_JW_OM2H0_O1 (SPAdes) (version 2) | ecosystem: Environmental > Terrestrial > Soil > Boreal...
CTCAGCGCCGACAAGACACGCGGCTCGCTACGCCGAAAACGCCTCAGAGCCTGCATCGATCCCGCGTTCCGGACAAACCTCTTCGCCGCTTAACGATTTAGCACTTTGCCCTGCGGCGGATGAGCCACGGCTTGCATTTCCGCCCCGCCTTCAGGCTCATGACGGAGAGTTTCCCCTTCGGCATCGGTAGCCTCACGGCTCCGGTCGCGTGGACCGGCCCAAGCGGCGCCAAACCGACACCAAAATGCGCGGACGGCCCAATACGATTGAATTTTCGCCATCCGGCACCGCGGTTTCGCGCGGTTTTCATGTGCCCTGACCGCTGCCCAGCGCCTTGACAGCCTGGCGCTCATCCGCGCCGCTGGAGTTCGATGCGCACGTCGGTGACGTCGCCGCCGCTGGGCCGGATGCTGACTGCCTGCGTTCGGCCATTCGATATCAGCGATATCGCGGCGCTGAAAGTCAGAGAGCTGATCTGGCCTTCGAGTTGGTTCTCCGCGATCCGCCCAGTGAGACTTCCGGACGCGTTTCGAGAGACTTCGGTCCAATATCCCTGGACCGACTCGCCGGAGGCTTCGATGTGGCTCCTGATGTCGAACTTGAAGCTTTCGCTGGCGCACACGATCGCCAGATTGACCGCCGCGCCGCCGTTGACCTCGGAGTCTTCCCCCCGGCAGCGCATCGACTCCCGATGGCCGTCCGACCCGATGAGCTGCCCTTTGCCGCTCCACTCACCGATGAAGTTCCGAAATGGACTGGATGTGACAGCCGCGGACTCTGAAGCGACGAGGGTGACCGCCAGGGCCAATGCCAACAATGCCGTGAGGCGGGGTGCGGAAAAGAAGGACGTGATCGTAGGCATGCGCTCTCCCCACGTGTGTTTGCGAGTCAGACTGGCGCTCTCTTCTGTTGGTCCTTGCGCTGGCCAAGCCGCAGAAGGAAGGTCACGACCGGCCGCAGGATCAGAAGATCAGCGACGACCGCCGCGAGCATCGCCAGCGCCCCCAACCAGCCGAACAGGCGAAGCGACGGCAGGTTCGAGAATACGAGCGCCGCGAGCCCGCAGGCCAGCACGAGGGCCGTCAGTAGAAGAGCCGGCCCCATGAGCACTGTAGCCCGCTCGACGGCGATCGCCGGATCCTCACCGGCGCGTCTCTCCTCCGTCATGCGGTTCAGAAAATGAATGGTCGCGCTTAAACCCAAGCCGAACGAGACGAAAAGCGCCACTACGCCGGAGAATTGCAGACCGTAGCCGAAGAGCCTCAAGAACGAGCCCCCAGCGACGACGGGGAAGATTCCAGACGGCAGACACGCGAGCCCGATGCGGGCCGATCGGAACGCAAGGCCAATGAAGGCGGCGATGAACGCGAATTCTATCGTCAGCGCCCGGTTCAGTTTCTCTATCATGTCGGTGCTGTTGCGCGCGGCGATTACTGAAAGTCCGGTCACGGCGATCCCGTAGCCTGGGTCGGCCTTGCGCACCGCGTTGAGTCGCCGCTCGACTTGGTCGACGATCGGCACGAGCTGCGTCAGGCTCTTGTCAGGCACGAGGCCGAAGACGACGACCGAGAGTTCGTCCTTCGCGACGAAGCGACGCACGAGAAACAGCGGGAGCTCGTTGACGTATTGGCGAAGCGCGTCGCCTCCGGTCAACCCCATCTGCTTAGACAACCAGCGCCGTAACGATTCCAGCGACCAGACGTTGCCTACCCCGGGCTGGCTCTCCAAGACCCTTTGGACGTCCGCGATCGTCGCAAGTGTCTGCGGCGTATAGAGGCCCAATCCCGGCGGAAAAGTGATCATCACTTGGACCGGGTTCGAGCCGCTGATTTCCGCGTCGAGGCGCCCGCTTGCCGCCACCGCCTGCTCCCGGTCGGGAACCTGGTCGGCCAGGCGATAGCTTGGCTTGAGGCCGGAATAGAAGATGGCGAGACCCACGACGATCACGAGGTCCAGAAGAGTAAAAAGGATCGGACGGCTAATCATGCGCCGGGCGATCCAGTCGCAGAAGCGGCGGAGGACGACCACTCCGGAATCAGCGTTTCTCAAGGTCGCCACCAGGCGAGACTCGTCGCGCACCAGCAGAACGCCGAGCGTGGGGACCAGTGAAAGCACGGTGACGAGCGCAACGGCGGTCGCAAGAAACCCCGCTATGCCGAAGCCGCGTATAACATCGCTCGAAGAGGTGAGAAGTCCGAGAAGGGAAAGACCCGCCGCTGCATGGGTCAGGATACAAGCGGGGCCGACGATGAGGATCGCATTGCGAAAGGCGGTGCGCTTGTCCTTGCCCGCAATGAGTTGATCGCGCGCGGCGAAGGTCAACTGCATGCTGTCGGAAAAGCTGATCACCATGATGAGCGGCGTCATCACGTTGAGGAACATGTTCAGCCGGAAGCCAAGCCATCCCAGCGCGCCGAGCGCGAACACAATCGCAAGGAGCGGCGGCGCCGCCGCGACAATCATGAGGGAGAGTCGCCGGAAGAAGTATCCCGCGATCGCGCATCCAAGCGCAAACCCGATGGCGTTGTAGAGGATGCGATCGTGCTCGAGGGCGTGGCGGATTTCGAGCTGCATGACCGGCACGCCGGTCAACTCCGACATGAGGCCGCTTCCTCCCAGGTCCTCATCCGCGGCCCGACGGATGTCGTTCAAGACCGCGTCAAGCTTGCCGCCGTTGACGACGGAGGGCTCGAGCGAAAGGATGACGACTGCTAGTCGGCCATCGTCCGAGAGCAGCTTGCCGCGAACAATCTCATTCGCCTTTACCCGGTCGATAAGCTCCTGATAGCCGCCGCCTTGCGGCAGGGAATCGGGAAAGAGGGGTTCCGGCATTCCGCCTTGCGGAGCGGGCAGGCGCGCGGAAAACATCGAGAGAGCGCCGCGCGTACCCTCGATCAGTTGAACATCAGTAACAAAGTCGCGCAGCTTGTCGACGGACTCGCGCGCTAGTAATGAATCTCCGGACACCACGATTAGAACGTCGTATTCGCTCGATGGGTAATCGCGCGAGACTTCTTCGTATTGCTTGAACGCGACGTCGTTTGACCGGAACATCTGGCTGAGCGAGTCGTCGACCCGGATTCTCTGAATTCCCACGATGGCCAGCGCCGCGATCACGAGCGCAGCGAGAACCGTCACCATTGGCGCTTTGAATGGAATGAGCGCGAGGCGCTCGAGGCCGAGCGCGACGCTCAGCCGTCCGCCTTGCGGCTCAGCGGGTGGGGCGCTGGAAATGCCGCTCCTCCTTATGCTACCCCTACCGAACATATATAGTTGTCCTGGCTATCCACGACAGCGCCGAACTCTGGCGACATCTCAAGGTGCAGGGTTTTCGCTTCTTCTCGGACACCGGCGGACAAAAGAGAACCGCCGGATTTTTCGCTGCGCAGCGGAGGCAAATTGCGATCGCGGGCCGCCATCACACCACCTGGTTCCTGAGCGCGGTTTCGCCGCGAAGGAGGCGCTCGATGTTGTCGACCAGAATGTCGACCAGATTCGCTTCGTAGCGTCCGGTTTCGCCGGCGCTATGGGGAGTGATCAGGACGTTTGGCAGTGTCCAAAACGGGGATTCGGCCCGCAGCGGCTCGTCGTGGAAGCAGTCGAGCGCCGCGGCGCCGACGCGTCCGTCGCTGAGCGCCGCCAGAAGGGCAGCCTCGTCAACCACTTTTCCCCGCGCGACATTGATAAGGAGGGCTCCCGGCTTCAGCGCCTTTAGCGCGGCGACGCCGATGAGGCCCTCGGTCTCCTGCGTCAGCGGGCAGGTCAAGGCGACGACGTCAGCCTTGGCGAGCGCTCCCTCAAGGCGGGCGACTGCGACGACCTCATCGGCGGCCTCGGGGGCCGGCGTCGCCGTCCGGCGCACGCCGATCACCCGCATGTCGAAGGCGCGCGCCAGCCGCGCGAGGCGCATTCCGATACAGCCGAGGCCGACGACGACCAGCGTCCCGCCGCAGAGCTCCTGCTCGCGCAGCGCGCGGTCGCCAATCATGCCGCGCCAGCGCCGCTCCCGCTGGTTGTCACGCGCCTTGTGAAGCTGCCGCGTGAGAGCGAGGGTGAGCGCCATCGCGTGCTCGGCAACTGCGCGTTCATTCACGCCCTGAGCGTTGGCGAGCCGAACGCCGCGCCTGGCGAACAGCGCCTCGTCGTATTGATCCGTGCCAGCGCTGAAGGATTGCACGAAGCGCAGCTTAGGAAGGCTCGCGATCAGCGAGTTGCGCCATAGGCCCGAAACCACCAACACGTCGGCCTGGTTCGCCCGCCCCTCGAGCTCTTCGAGCGTCCGCACCTCGAAATGGGCGACGCCTGTCCGCCGCGCGGCGAATTCTTCCGCGGCTCGATAGGCAACATGGGCGAATGCGACAGTCAGCGCGCCGCGGGACGGAAAAGCCGTGTCGCTCATCATGTCCCCCGCGCCGAATAACCGATCAAGGTCACGCCAATTGGGTCAGGCCCGTCGGCGGCCCATCGATCGCGGTCCACCCGCCATCGACGAACATCGTGCTCCCGCTCACGTAGCTCGCCGCATCGGAGGCGAGAAAAGCTACGGCGCACGCGACTTCGTCGGCCGCGCTCCAGCGATTGAACACGGTGTGCGCCGCGTAGAGTTTGTGGATGTCAGGGCGCTGCTTGAACGGTTCGGTCAGGGCCGTCTCTGCGATGCTCGGCGCAATCGCGTTGACGCGGACGCCGAAGCGGCCGACCTCCGACGCAAAGCCCTTGACCAATAACCCGATCGCCGCCTTGGTGCTGCCGTAAACCGCAAGGCCCGGCTCGATCGTGACCGCGCGCACTGAGGAACAGGCGATGATGCTGCCCCCGCCCTGCTCTATCATGATGCGTCCGAACGCCTGAAAGAAATAGACGGTCCCCTTGAGGTTGAGGGTGACGACGCGATCAAGATCCTCCTCGGTGTAGTCGAGAATCGTTTTTCGGATATTCAATCCCGGCGTGGTGACGGCGATGTCGATGCGTGGATGCCGGGCCTTGACCTGGTCGGCCAAACCCCTGACCGCCGCCGCGCTTGCGGCATCGGTGACAATCGTCTCGGCCGCGCCGCCTCGTTCCCGAATGCCCGCCGCCGTCGCCTCGGCTCCGCCGCCGTCCCGGTCCGCGCAAACGACAGTCGCGCCCAGTCCGGCCAGCGCCTCGGCTGAAGACTTGGCGATTCCGGACGCTGCGCCAAGCACAACCGCTAGCTTGCCGGTCAGGTCGAAAAGACGACGATAGTCGGTCATGCCGCCCTCATCCTCCCAATCGCGACCGGGCGACCTCGTGAAATTCCGCGATTTCGCGCGCCGAACCGCCACTCCGTCCCGGGCGCTTGATGTGGAATGCTAATATATTGGTTTTGATCGACAGAGGGAAGCGCCGTGATGAGATCGAGACAAGTCCCATGACTACGCTCCCGTCGACACACACAGCTTCGATCCGAAGGCCCTGGTCGAGCGGCGCCCGCGCTTGCGGGATCGGAGCCGAGATCTCCGCCGACTTGGGCGCCGAACTCGTTCGCTCGAACGCTTGCCGGCGCTTAACGGCCTCCATGCGATGCGCGTCGCGGTCGCTTCGGATGCCGCAGCAGTGATCATGGAGCCTTCGCCAGCCCGGGGCGTCTCTTAAGATCAAACCGGCGACGTCGAGGCTTCGACCTCGACGAGAGTCGGGTCTTTGGTGGGGGGCGCCAGATAGGCCTGCATTTCGGGCGAAACAAATTGTGGCGCCTCCTCTTCGGCTCCCGGTCGCGCACCGATCCACTCGGAGGAAGGAAGGCTGCTGCGCATCGCCGTCGCGGGATTTAACGCGATATTGACCCGCATGGTCTTGCCGAGCTCTTCCAGCTCACGGTCGACCGAATCAAGACCGGCGTCGGCCACGAGCGTATCAACGGCAGTGCGCACGCTGGCCTGGACGCGTCGCAACTTGGCCAGAGTGCGCGCCAGCGCCCGCAAAACGGCTGGCAGTTCTTTCGGACCGACGACGACGAGCGCGACCACGCCGACCAGAATCATCTTGCTGAGATCGAAATCGAACATGGCGGGATCATTCGAGTTTAGAACAGAGAACGAGCGGGCGCCCGCTCACGAAGCGAAGACCGCCTGAAGACCGCCGAACACGCCGACGGCGACGACCAACGTACAGACCACGATCATGATCCAGAGATAAACGCCTTCGATGCGCGCCGCCTCAGGCAGCGCGTTGACCGCCAGGGCGATAAGGAGGCCGATGACCAGCGGCAACAGAAAGGCGTTGAGCACTTGGGCTGCAATGTTGAGCCACACGAGGTCGCTGACGAGGCCGACCGCGGTGGCCGAACCGACGACGCAAAGAGCATAAACGCCGTAGAACCACTTTGCCGCGAACGGGTGATACTCGAGAGAGTGCTTGTAGCCGGCGATCTCTCCTGCGCCCCAAGCGAGGGCCAGAGAGCAAACGATCGCCGCCACCAACGACGCGCCAAGTACGCCCGCACTGAACACGACACGGCCGATATTCTCGCCGAGCACTGGCGACAAAGCGTTGCTGATTTCGCCGACGCTGCCAAGACCGACCGAGGAGGCCCCGTTCTTGCCCAGAGTCGCGGCCGCGGCGATCAGGACCGCACCCGTCAAGCATTGCGTCAGCACCGCGCCAAACGCCGTATCCAGCCGCGCCGGCTTGAGGTCGGGGAGCTGAAGCTTTTTGTCGGCGATCGCCGACTGTTGGTAGAATATCATCCAGGGGTTGAACACCGCGCCGATTACCGCCGCCGTCATATAAAGAAAGGCGCGGTCGCGGATCGGCAAATCAACGACGTCTCTCAGGAGCGCTTCAAGGCTCGGGTGCGAAGCCCATGCCACGACGAAGAAGGCGAGTTCGAACAGTCCGACGAAAATCGCGACCCGCTCGACGCGCCGATACGAGCCGGTGCCGACGATCGCGAGCAAGGTCACGACCGCGAGCGGCAAACTCAGCCCACGCGAAACACCGTAGAGCTCGCCTATTCCAGCCACTCCGGTGAATTCCGTCACCAAGGAACCGATCACGGCGGCCGCGAGGCCCAGGAGTGAAAGCCACGCCCATCCCACGCCAAACCGCGTGCGGATCAATTCGCCGTAGCCGCACCCGGTGAAGATTCCGAGCCGCACGGTCAATTCCTGAACCATGTAGAGCATCGGCGCGAGCAGGAGCAGCAACGGCAAGAACCGGTAACCCCAGGTCGCCCCCGCTTGGGCGCCGGTCACGACATTGCCCGCGTCTGTGTCGGCGAGCATTACCAGTAGCCCCGGCCCCCAGACCGCGATCTTGCCAAGCACCGAGTTCGTCTTCCGAACCGAGGGCGCCCCGCTGTCCATCGCCACTTCCCTGCTCGTGGTCGCTCTTGAGGTCGGAGCCCGACTCCGTCTCCCGGCTTGGGCGTGAAAGCCGGTAGGAGCCGGGCATCGACCCGGCTCCCTTTTCGACGTTCGTCAGGTCTTCTTCGGCGCCGGCAGCTGCGCCTTCCAGGTCTTCAGCAACTCGTCATAATCGACCGTGACGCCTTGCGGCTTCTCGTTCGCGAGCTTGCGCTGCGGAGCGGTGTTGCCGTCTTTTTCCGCCCGCGCATACCAATATTCAGGATCCCTCGGCTCGTTCATCTTGGGCCCGCGGTCACCCTGAACGCCCGACTTCTCCAGGCGCTCCATGATCGAGTCCTCGTCGCGAGCCAAGCCATCCATGGCTTCCTGCGGAGTCTCCTCCCCGGAAATGGCCTTGGAGACATTCTGCCACCACACCTGCGCCATTCGCGGATAGTCCGGAACGTTGACGCCGGTCGGAGTCCAAAGCTTTCGAGCCGGGCTTCGATAGAACTCGACGAGTCCGCCGACCTTGGGCGCCAGCTCGGTCATCGCGTCGGCCCAAATATCGCTCTCGCGGATCAGGTGCAGCGACACCAACGACTTCTTCAGCGTCACCGTCTTGGACGTGCAGAACTGTGCGTAGATCCACCCTGCCTTTACCTTTTCGCGCGGCGCGAATTTCAGCAGCGTCCAAAGGCCGACGTCCTGGTAGCCGAGCTTCATGCCCTCCTTCCAGTAGGCGCCGTGGGGGCTCGGAGCCATGCGCCATTTCGGCGTGCCGTCGGGGTTCATGACCGGCAGAGTCGGCACCGTGGAGGCATGAGTGAACGCGCTGTACCAGAAGACTTGCTGCGCGATATGCCCCTGGCCCGGCACGGCGCCGGCCTCGAGAAAGTCCATGCCGGACGCTTCCGGCGGTGCATATTTCTTCAGCCACTCGACAAATTTCGTTAAAGCATAGACCGCCGCCGGGCCATTGGCGTCACCGCCGCGACTGAGCGAAGCGCCAACCGGACGGCCGTCCTCGAGCCGGATGCCCCATTCGTCTACAGGCTTGCCGTTGGGCAGGCCCTTGTCGCCGTTGCCCGCCATCGACAGCCAGGCGTCGGTGAAGCGCCAGCCAAGCGACGGATCTTTCTTGCCATAGTCCATGTGGCCATAGACTTTCTCGCCGTCGATTTCCTTCACGGTATTGGTGAAGTAGTCGGCGATGTCCTCATAGGCCGACCAATTGACCGGGACGCCAAGGTCGTACCCGTATTTGGCCTTGAAACCGGACTTGATGTCTGGACGCTGGAACCAGTCGTGTCGGAACCAATAGAGGTTCGCGAACTGCTGGTCCGGCAAGCCATAGATCTTGCCGTCGACATAAGTGGCGAAATCGATACCGATGAAGTCCTTAAGATCAAGAGTCGGGCTGGTGATGTCCTTTGCGTCGCCGTTCATGAAGTCGGTCAGCGAGCCGTCGATGATGTCGTTGAAGCGGGGATGGGTTCCAATGTGGTCGGAGTCGTTCATCCAGAAATCGTAGATCGGCTTGCCCGAGGCGATTTCGACCGCGATCTTGGAAACGAGCAGACCTTCGTTCATCAGCTCGTGGTTGACCTTAATGCCAGTGATATCGGCGAAAGCTTTGGTCAGCACCTTCGATTCGTAATCGTGAACGCTCAGAATTTCCGAGACGGTGCTGACTTCCATGCCTTTGAACGGCGCGGACGCCTTGATGAACCATTCCATTTCCGCCATCTGCTCGTCCTTGCTGAGCGTGGAGGGCTGGAATTCGTCGTCGACCCATTTCTTGGCGGCGTCGACCTGTTGCGCGTAGCTCGGCGTTGGCGAAATAATCGCCGCGCTGCTGACCGCAACCGCCGCGGTCGTAGCCGCGGCTCCCTTAAGCACGTCGCGTCGTTTCATATCCATTTGTGCTTCCTCCCAATTACCGGCGCAGCTTGATTGCGCGCCGGACATTCCATGAGTTACGCGAAGGTGAACATCGCGATCCCATAGAGAACTGCTGCGCCAAGCGGATACCAGAGAGAGCCGCCGCCAAAGCGCATCCAAAAGATGAAAATGTAGGCCGAACCGATCATCGTGACGAAGAACCGATCGCCACGAGTTGTCGGAAACCGCAGAATTCCAACGCGCGGCGTCTCGGGCCGATAGATCGCGAGCAGGGTCAGCACGATCAGCATAAACGCGACGAATACGAAGAACAGTGCGGTCTGCCAGGTCCAAGCCATCCAGTCCAGCATCGTGACCTCCGTCATACGCGACCAAGGGCGAAGCCCTTGGCGATGTGGTTGCGCACGAACCAGATCACGAAAGCGCCGGGAATCATCGTCAGCACGCCCGCCGCTGCGAGTAGCGACCAGTCCATGCCCGAGACCGAGTAGGCTCGGGTCATAACCGCGGCGAAGGGCAGCGCGTGCGTAGAAGTCAGCGTTGTCGCGAGCAATTGCTCGACCCAAGAGAACATGAAGCAGAAGAAAGCGGTGACGCCGATGCCATTCGCGATGAGCGGAAGAAAGATACGAATGAAGAAACTCGGAAAAGTATAACCGTCGATTGCCGCAGTCTCATCGATCTCGCGCGGCACGCCGCCGACGAACCCCTCGAGAATCCACACCGCGAGCGGCACGTTAAACAAACAATGCGCGAGCACGACGGCCCAAATCGAGTCGAAAAGCCCGATCGCGTAATAGAGCTGGAAAAACGGCATGGCGAATACCGCAGCCGGCGCCATCAGGTTGGTCAACAGCCAAAAGAACAGGTGCTTATCGCCGATGAAATAGTAGCGATTGAACGCATAGGCCGCCGGCAACGCCACAGCGACAGAGATCACTGTGTTGATCGCGACATACGATAGGGAGACGCCGAAGGCATGCACCCAGGTGGGGTCATTGAAAATCTCGAGGTATTTCTCGAACGTCGGATTTCGCGGAAACAGGGTGAGCCCGGACATGATGTCGGTATTGCTCTGCAGGCTCATTTTGATGAGCCAGTAGATCGGCAGCATCAAAACCACGAGATAGAAGACGAAGAGGATTTTCGGCAGGGCCCCGTTGCGCATCAAACGTCACCCCGCCGCTCGAGTTGCGTCATGATGGTGAAGAAGATCCAGCACACGGTAAGGGTGATCAGATAGTAGACCAGTGACATCGCAGCCGCGTTGCCAAGATCCACCTGGCCCAGCGCAATCTTGTCGAGATCGATCGAGAGAAACGTCGTCGCGCTGCCCGGGCCGCCGCCGGTGACGACGAAGGGTTCGGTGTAGATCATGAACGTTTGCATGAAGCGCAGAAGCACCGCGATGACCAGCACCTTCTGCAGCTTGGGCAATTCGATATTGAAGAAGACCGCCCACCGGCTCGCGCCATCTATGCGCGCGGCTTGATAGTAGGCGTCCGGAATGGCGCGCAGACCTGCGTAGCTCAGGAGGATCACGAGCGGCGTCCAGTGCCAGACGTCGATCACCACAATAGTCATCCATGCGGAAATCGGTTCCTGCGTCACATTGTAGTGCAGGCCTATGCCTACGAGCGCGGCTCCGAACAGGCCGATGTCTTCGCGCGTGAAAATCTGCCAGATGGTGCCGACGACGTTCCACGGAATCAGCATCGGCAGCGCAATTATGACGAGCGAAATCCCGACCGCCCAGCCCTTCCGCGGCGCGCACAACGCCAAAGCGATGCCGAGCGGAACCTCGATCAGGAGACAGGCGAGCGAGAAGCCGAGGGTGCGAAACAAGGCATCGTTGAAGCGCGCTCCAATCGTCGTCGCCGGATTCAGAAGATCGCGAAACCACTGGTCGCCATTCCAGAAGAAACTGTTGGCGCCCATCGTGTCCTGGACCGAATAATTGACCACCGTCATCACCGGAATGATCGACGAGAACAGCACAACGCCGAGCACGGGCAGCACGAAGAACCACGCGCGGTTGTTGACGGGCTTGTCGATCATGGGGCTCTTCCCTGCACGCGAACGTCTGCGACATAGACGTGGGTATTGGCGGGATCGATCGAGATATTTACGACGTCGCCGACGCCCTCCATCTCGCGCGGGATGCGGACGACTAACGGATGGTTACCGAGCAAGACATGGGCAAGCCGCTTGCGGCCGAGATCGACGACGCGCCGTACTTGCGCTGGCAAGCCTGGACCGGAGGTCACGGACACGAATTCCGGACGCACGCCGAGCTGGACGGACTGATCCGAAGACAGGTCGCCGTAAATCTCGCCCAGCCGGACTTCAAAGCCGGCGACTTCGGCGCGGTTGCCCTTGACCCCCGCCGGCATGAAATTCATGCCCGGCGAGCCGATAAAATAGCCGACGAATGTATGTTCTGGGCGATAGAAGAGGTCAGCGGGCGCGCCGATCTGCACCGCGCGGCCATCGTTCATCACAACGACCTTGTCTGCGAACGTCAGCGCCTCGGTCTGATCGTGAGTGACATAGATCATCAACAAGTCAAGAGCGCGATGCACGCTCTTCAGTTTCGACCGCAACTCCCATTTCAGCGCCGGATCGATCACGGTCAGCGGTTCGTCGAACAGCACCGCCGATACGTCGGATCGCACAAGGCCACGACCGAGAGAGATTTTCTGCTTCGCGTCCGCAGTGAGACCTCGCGCGCGGCGATTGAGGTCCGCAGTCAGATCGAGCATCTTGGCGATTTCCGCGACGCGGCGGTCGATGACGGGCTTCGCGAGCCTGCGGTTCTTCAACGGGAATGCGAGATTCTCAGCGACCGTCATCGTGTCGTAGATCACGGGAAACTGGAAGACTTGCGCAATGTTGCGCTGCTCGGTCGGGAGATGCGTGACGTCCTTGTCGCCGAACAGCAACCGGCCCTCGGACGGGATGACGAGACCGGAGATAATGTTGAGCAAAGTCGTTTTGCCGCAACCAGAGGGCCCGAGCAACGCATAGGCGAAGCCCTGTTCCCAGACATGTTGAATGGGCTTGAGCTGATAATCGGACTCCAAGCGCGGCTTGCCGCCGTAGGAATGGGCGATGCGATCGAGCGTGATGCTGGTCATGCCTCGGCCCCTTGAACGACGTTCGCTTGGACGCGCTGACCGCTCGAGTCGAAAATGAAGACTCGCGTGGGATCGATGTTGACAGTGGCGGTTTGGCCGGGCGCCCAATCGTGAACGCCCGAGACCAGACAGACCCAGGTTCCGATGCCAACGTCGACATGAATGAAACTCTCGGAACCGCTGATCTCCGTGACGAGGACGGTGCCGGAGAAATTCAGTTCGCCAGTCGCAGCCGGTCCGATCGACGCGGCGTCGGCGCGAAACGCCAAACGATAGGTTCCGTCAGGCAGATGGGAGAATGCGTTCGGGCGGCCCAGCGATCGATCTTGCTGGACCATGATCCTCTCGTTTTGTTTGGCAATCGGGAGCTCGTTGAGCGGCGGGTCGGAAAACACCCGCGCTGCGTCGATATTGGCGGGATCGCGATACACTTTTGAGGTCGGGCCGAATTGGGTGACGCGACCTTGACTCAGAGTGACCGTCGATCCGGCGAGCAGCAGCGCTTCTGACGGCTCGGTCGTCGCATAAATCAAGATCGCGCCGGTGTGCGAAAAGATCCGCGGCAGTTCCTCGCGCAATTCCTCGCGTAATTTATAGTCGAGGTTGGCGAGAGGCTCGTCGAGCAAGACGAGCCCGGCGCGCTTGACGAGCGCTCTGGCGATGGCCGTGCGCTGTTGCTGACCTCCCGAAAGCTGTCCGGGCATTCGCTGCAAGAGATTATCAAGCCGCAACACACGCGCCGCTTCGCGAACGCGCGTATCGATTTCCGATTTCGCAACGCCCGCCACGCGCAGAGGCGAAGCGATATTTGCGTAGACGGTGAGCGAGGGATAGTTGATGAATTGCTGATAGACCATCGCCACGGAACGCTTGCGCACCGGCGTTCCGGTGACGTCCTGGCCATCGTGCAGCAGACTGCCCGTTGCCGGCTGGTCCAGGCCCGCCATCAGGCGCATGATTGTCGTCTTGCCCGCGAGCGTCGGCCCGAGCAGAACGTTTAGGCTGGCTGGTTGGAACGTCAGACACACGTCATCGATCACCCGAACGCCGCCAACATCGAACCCGATGTGATCGAGAACAAATGTCACGCGTTCCAGCCTCCCACTGCGGCGCGCACGGCGGGACGCGCGGCCTTCAAGAACGCGTCGATCTCTTCGATCTCGACCTTAGAAAGCCGCAACCCCAGTTTCGATCGGCGCCAGACGACATCCTCGGCCGACATCGCCCATTCCCTCTCGGCGAGATAATTGAGTTCGCTCTCGGTCAGTCCAGCGCCGAAGCTTCGGCCGAGATCCGCAGGCGAGCGCGCCTCCCTCAAAATATCGGGAACAAGGGTTCCGTAGGCGCGCGCGAGCCTGCTGATGACGTTCGGGTCCAGAGCGCGGTAGCGCGCCTGCAATTGATTGACGAGCGCCTCGAAGCCCTGAACCGGGAAGTCACCGCCGGGCAGCGGCGCCTTCCCCGTCCAACTGTCTGGTCTCGCCGGCTTGGGCAAATACGGCGCCAACATCGCGATCCCAGCTTCGGCGAGTTTGCGATAAGTCGTAAGTTTGCCTCCGAAGACATTCAGCATCACCGCTGCATCGTCCTGCGCGTCAATTTTGAGCACATAGTCGCGGGTCGCGGCTTGCGCGGCGGAGGCGCCATCGTCGAACAGCGGACGGACGCCGGAATAGCTCCAGACCACTTGGTTCGTGGTGACGGGGGTGCGGAAGTAATCGCTCGCCGCCTTGCAGAGATATTCAACCTCCTGATCCGAGGCCGCCACGGCGCCGGGATCGCCGGAATAGTCGAGATCGGTTGTGCCGATTAGGGTAAAGTCGCGCTCATAGGGTATCGCAAAGAGGACGCGGCCGTCGTTGTTTTGAAAGATGTAACAGCGGTCGTGGGAAAATAGCCGCTCGGTAACGATATGACTGCCTTTCACGAGTCGTACCGACGCGTGAGCATTGGAGCCCACGATCGCGCCAATGACGTCGCCAACCCAGGGACCGGCGGCATTGACGATCGCTCGGGCGCTGATCTCATAGGTCTGCGCCGTCAACTCGTCGCGCAGCGTTAAGCGCCAAACGCCGTCTTCCCTTCTGGCCGTAACGCAGGACGTCCGAGGCGCGATCATCGCGCCGCGATCGGCGGCGTCGCGCGCATTCAGCACGACCAGGCGCGAATCTTCGACCCAACAGTCGGAATATTCGAAGGCGACGCTGTATTCGGGCTTAAGCGGCGCACCCGCCGGATCCTGTGCGAGACGCAGCGTGCGCGTTGGCGGGAGCAATTCGCGCGCGCCCAAATGGTCATAGAGAAACAGGCCGAGCCGCAAGAACCAAGCCGGTCTGAGGCCTTTGTGGTGTGGCAGAACGAAGCGCAGCGGCCAGATGATATGCGGGGCGACGCGCCATAATGTTTCGCGCTCGAGCAACGCTTCGCGCACAAGCCGAAACTGATAGTATTCGAGATAGCGCAGTCCGCCGTGAATCAGCTTGCTTGCGGCGCTGGATGTCGCGCCCGCAAGATCGCCCTTCTCGCACAGGAAAACCGCCCAACCACGACCAACGGCGTCGCGAGCAATGCCGCAGCCATTGATGCCGCCGCCGATGATCGCGACGTCATAGAAACGTGCCGTGCCTGACGCGACAGCGCGCAATGCCCCGCTCCCCCCAATTCCGAGCATGATGGCGGTTCGCCATTGCCGCGGAAACGAACCTATAACGAACATTATGAAGGTTGCAACCGAAAGCAACGAATATTCCTTATTTAGCTATGCAATGGACCTCGACGCCTCGCCGCTTTCGCCCTCGGCGAAGTCGCCGGCTTCGATTACCTCGACCCCGCAACGGCGGCACATTTCGGCGACGTCCTCGGATGGCAGGCGGTCGGTCACGAAGATATCGATTTCCGACAGTTGCGCGATTTTGACTGGCGCCGAGCGTGAGAATTTGCTGCTGTCGGCAACGAGCACGATTTTGCGGGCGTGCTCGATGATGGCCCGAGAAATCTGGACCTCGTTGACATCGAAATCGAGCAACGTGCCGTCAGGATCGATCGCCGAGGTGCCAATGATGGCCAGGTCGACACGGAATTGTTCTATTTGCTCGACCGTGACCGCGCCGACGATTCCGCCGTCGCCCTTTCGAATCGATCCTCCAGTAATGATCACCTGCACGGACTGGTTGCGATATAACTCGTTTGCCACGTGAAGATTGTTGGTGATTACGAGCAATCCGGAGCGGCTGGAAAGGGCCTTGGCGACCTCTTCCGTGGTGGTGCCGATATTGATCAGGAGCGAGGCGTTGTCCGGCACCAACCGCGCCGTCGCCTCGCCAATTAGGCGCTTGGATTGTTGCGCCACGTACTGGCGAGCTTCATAGGCGAGATTCGCGACGCCCGAGGCGATCATCGCCCCGCCGTGCACGCGCACCAGAGCCTTGGCGTCGCTCAATTCGTTCAAGTCGCGTCTGATCGTTTGCAGGGTGACGCCAAAATGAATAGCCAACTCCTCGACGCCGACGCGGCCCGATTGGCGCAGCATTGCGACGATTTCCGATTGGCGATAGGCTGAAGCCCTCGGTGTTGGTTCCGCCATGAATTGAAAGTCCCCTCCCGAAGCCGCCGCCGCCGCGATCCCAAAGGCCGTTGTTCGATGCGGACTGCTTGCGCTGTCTGGGACCGTTTTTTTGCTTGCGAATAACTAGCAGCGCGGTTAGCTTTTCACAACGAAAATTGCGAACCAATAAACCGCGCGTGCTGAACGGAGGGGACGTGAGAGGGTTGACCGCTGCCGTATCACTGTGCGCCGCGCCGTCCGCCGTGGCCCACGAGGCGGCTGAGGCTAGGTATTTGACCCAGTCGGCCGGCGTTCGTTCCGTTTCGGAAAGAGCGTGATGGACTTCGCGCTAGACCCGTCGGCGATCTTCGTCAGCCTGCTCATTCCCGCGCAGATCCTTTTCGTCAACCTGCTGTTGAGCGCAGACAACGCCCTGGTGATCGCCATGGCCTGTCGCGGATTGCCTGCCGAGGACGTGCAGCGCGCTACGCTCTTGGGCATCGTCGGCGCCATCGTCTTGCGTCTCGCCATGGGCTCGGTGGCGATCTTTCTTTTGCACGCTCCCCTGGTGCAAATGGGCGCGGGCGTCATTCTGTTGTGGATCGCGGTGCGCCTTACTTTGGTCGATGACTCCGACTTGTCCGAGGACGGAGGAGAGACGCCGTTTTCGGGAACTCGCGCGGTTTTCGGCGCGGTTCAGGCGATCATCATCGCCGACGTCACGATGAGCCTCGACAATGTCGTCGCCATCGCCGCGATCGCCCAGGGCAGTATCGTTTATATCGCGATCGGCCTTGCGCTCAGCATTCCGATGCTGATCTGGGGAAGCAATCTCATCCGGGAATTGCTCGACGAGAGCGGGTTGCTTGTCCTCGCCTCGGGCGCGTTCCTTGGTTGGGTTGCGGGCGGGGTGGCGGTCGCCGACCCCCTCGTGGTGGCGCCGATCTCGGCCTATGCGCCCGCCCTATCTTACGCCATTCCTGCGGCCTGCGCGATTTTCGTCCTTTGGCAGAACCTCATTCTCGATCCACGCCGGGCGCGCTTGCGAGGAAGTCATGCGGAATGAGCCCGGCGATTTCGGCCCCGAATTGGTGACTCCGGCCACAGTCCAGTCCTGGCTTGATCGCCTGAGCCGCAAGCACGCGCCTGCGGCGGAGCGCGCCGTGCCCGAGTCGCCGGTCGAGAAGCAATCCCCAGCGCGCCCCGCGCCCGCCCCTCTGGTCCCCACTGGAGCTGCGCCACGAGCGCGGCGCGTCCTGCCGATGGCCAGCATTTTTGCGACCGTCGTGCTCGCGGTCGCCGTTTGGGCGGCGAGCGGCTTCTACCGGGTCCAGCCCGATCAAGTCGGCCTCGTGCTGCGGTTTGGCGAACTCGTCGAAACGACCGGACCGGGGCTCAATTATCATTGGCCCTATCCGATCGAGTTCGTCTTGCTGCCCCGCGTTACCGCGATCAACCAGGTTAAGATCGGCAACGGCACGGTGATGCAAATGCTTACCGGCGATGAGAATATCGTCGAGGCCACGGCGTCGATTTCCTGGCGGGTCAAGGATCCCTCGAAATTCCTGTTTAACGTCTACGATCCGGAAGGCGCGGTAAAGCTCGCTGGGGAGAGCGCGGTCAGGCAGATCATCGGCCTCAACCCCATTCAGTCCGGTCTTTCGGATCAAAGACAGAAGATCGCAGACGACGCGCAGAGCCTTTTGCAGCGCATCTTGGACTCTTACGACGCCGGAATCCAGATCACGCAAGTGCAGTTGCAGCGCATCGATCCGCCGCTCGCCGTCATTGATGCGTTCAACGACGTGCAGCGTGCGCGCGCCGATCAACAGCGAGCGCGCAACGAGGCTGAAGCCTATCGCAACGACGTTCTACCGCGCGCCCGCGCCGAGGCCGATCGTATAAAGCAAGAGGCGCAGGTCTATCGCGAACAGGCGCTCAACAAGGCGCGCAGCGACGCCGAACGGTTCAACGCGCTGGAGGCCAGTTTCGCCACGGACCCCGAACTGACCGCGCGGCGGCTCTATCTTGATGCAATGGAGGAGGTGCTGAAGTCGGCGGGCAAGATCTACATTGACCCCGCCGGCGGGTCCGCGTCGACGATCGTCCCCTATCTGCCCCTTCCTGCGCCCCCGTCGGCCCTTCCACAATTGGGGCCACAGCCAGCCTCGAAGGCGACGCCATGACGATACGCGCTCTCATCCTCACGCTCATCGCGCTCGCGGCCCTCGGCTGGATTGTCTCGCAGGCGTTTCATGTTGTATCGCAGGATCGCATCGCGCTAGTCGTTCGCTTCGGCAAGCCAATCGCAATTGTGGACAAGCCGGGTCTTTATCTCAAAGCGCCGTTGATCGACGCAGTCGTCTCCTACGACAAGCATCTGTTGTCGTTACAGCCGCCGCTCGATCAAGTCATCCTGGGCGACCAAAAGCGCATAGAAGTCACTACGATTTCGCGCTTTCGCATTTCGGACGCACTGCGCTTCTACCAAAGCGTCGGAACGGAAGATCAAGCGCGTGTTAACCTGGCGCAGATCGTCTCCAGCGCAGTTCGCAAGGAACTCGGCAAAGCTTCGCTGCCGTCGCTGCTCACAGCGGGCCGCGATCGTATCAGCGATGACATCCGAACCGAAGTCGCGCGGGAGGGTCAAGAACTCGGAGTCGAAGTCACCGATGTGCGCATCTTGCGCGCCGAATTGCCGGCCGAGACCAGTCAGGCGATCTACGACCGCATGACCTCGGAGCGCGTTCGAGAGGCCAAGGAACTCAGGGCGCAAGGCTTCGAAGTGGCGCAGCAGATCCGGTCCAAGGCAGACCGAGAAAAGGAAATCCTGCTGTCCGACGCGCTTCGCGAAAGTCAGACAGTCCGCGGTGTCGCCGACGCGGAATCCAATCAGATCTCCGTGTCGGCCTTTAGTCGAGATCCCGACTTCTACGATCTGTATCGCACGCTCCAGGTCTACCGCGCCGCTCTCACCCAAGGCGGCCCGACGTTCGTGCTTTCGCCGACGAGCGAATTGCTGAAGTATTTCGCTCAGGCGCCGAAGGTGCGCAAGCCAACCACCTCCGCGCCACTGGCGGCGGAGCCGAAGCCATGAACGCCTCAACTCCCTTCCGCCAAGCCCTCAAAGTCGCGGTCGTCGGCGTCGCGCTACACTTCTCCGCCATCGCGATCGCCAAGACGACTGGCGTCGGCGACGATCCCGCCTTGCAGACCGGCCCTTGCTACGAGGCGTTGGTCGATAAGAACGCAGCGACTCCGACTACGGCGCCGAACCGGGAACTCGGCGCCGCCTGCGAAGCCGAACGCGGCGACGTCGAGAAGGCCTGGGCGCGCGTCATCCGGTTGTGGGGTTCGGACTCCACTGATATTCCCGATTACGACAGCTATCGTCGCGCCGACGCTCCGGTTACCGGAGCCGCGCTCAGATGGCTCGCGGTGGTTGGCATATTGCTGAGCTACGCGGTCCTGGGGACGCCGATGCGATCCGCCGCGCGGCTGCTGGGCGCCTATCCCGGCCCCGCCAAGGGCGCGATCGTCGATCTTGTGGCCTCTCTGATCTTGCGCGGGCTGATCGGAGTCGGGTTCATCGCATTGTTCGACCTGCCATATCTTGCCGCGCTTGGCGCCGCGGCGCTGATCGCGTGGGCGGTGATCCGGCTCGGCCGCGCGGCTCCAGCGCAGCTCGAGCCCTCCACGGGCTCGCTCAGCGCACGCGTAGCCGAGGCGATCAACGATCCCGCGGGCGCCGCGGCTGGACTCGCCGCCTTAGCGCTTTTTGTGCAACACAGCTTCTTGACGTTCGCCCTCGGCTTGGCGCTGTCGCTTGTCGTTTCGGCGGGCCCTGTCATCGTAGCGCGGCGGGCGTTGCGAGCGACGCGAGTTCGCGCCGCGCTCGCCGCCGCAGCGCTCGCCGCCGCCCTTGGCGAGGCTGTGGTCATCGCGCCTCCCGTCTCGGGTTGGGTTGGCGGATTGACCGGCGCGAGTCTCATTGCTCCCGTCATATTTGCGGGAGTGACGCTAGCCGCGGGGCTCGCGCTCGCGAAGACATCAGAGCCAATGAAGGCGATTGTTTAGAGAGGAAGCTCGAGGTGGCGGGAGTCGAGATTCACGTCCAGGGGCTGTTCGCGACGCCGGTCGCCGCCATCATGCTACCGGGATTCGAAGAGCGCAATGCACTGCTCACGGAGATCGTTTTGCGCCGCCGCGAAACGTACCCTACCTTGGACGCGTCCAACAATGGCGGCTGGCATTCGACGCGGGATTTCGCTGAATGGGGCGGACCGCATGGCCGCGATTTGATCGCCAGGGCGAGTTCCGCCGTGACGCAATTGACCCGTGACCGCGAAGGCAAGCCCGTCAAGCCGAATTGGATCGTCGAGGCCTGGGCCAACGTCAATCAAGCCCACTCCTCAAACGCCTGTCATTACCATCCCGGCGCCTTCTGGTCGGCTAGCTATTACGTCGCCGATGGGGGGTGCCTGGACAACCCGGAATTGGGCGGCGAATTCGAAATGATGGACCCGCGGGGCGCTGCGCCGATGATGCACGCGCCAATGCTCAAGTTCGCCGGAGAGGGGGGCCTTTCCGCGGGCAGCGCCGAGACCATCAGACCGCGTCCCGGTTTGCTGTTCATCTTTCCCTCGTTCATGCTCCACGGAGTACGCCCCTATCGCGGCAATTCGCTGCGCATTTCGGTCGCCATCAATTTCGGCGTCAATGCAGCCCATCCGTTCGAAAAGGCCTGAGCGCGAGATGGGCCGCATCCTCGTCATCGATCAGGGAACCACCTCCACTCGAGCCATCGTATTCGACGAGCGCGCGTGGCCGCTCGCGTCCGCACAAACGGAACTTCCGCAAATCTATCCGCATCCAGGTTGGATCGAACATGATCCCGAGGACCTGTGGAATACGACTCTGTCGACGGCGCGCGAAGCCGTGGCGAAGGCCGTCGGACCACAGTCGATCGCCGGGACCCCAACCTACAAGAAGACGACGGCGCTCAGCGCCGCGTTCCTCGCCGGCTGGCGCGCTGGTCTGTATCCCGCGCCCGGAGGATTCGCCGAATATTGGGGTCTCGACCGCCCCTTCGCGCCAATGATAACTTCTCAGGCGCGCGAGCGGCGCCGCGCCGGTTGGCGTGCAGCGGTCGACGCGATGTTGTATCGCCGCGAGCCGCCGCAGTGAAAATCATCTTCCGGTGCGACGCTGCGTTGCGCGATATGCTGCCGCGTCCGACGTCCGCGTTGCAAGGGCTGCCGGATTGGCTACGCGAAATGCCTAGCGCGGCATTTTCCGAATTGCACGGGCGCGAAGTGCGCACCGTTAAACAATGCCCGCCGTTCGTCGACGCCATGCGCCATGGCTTCGTGATGCGGCTTCCATGCGACGTCGCCTACGCCGACGGCAAATTCTTCTGGGACTGGAACTTGCCGTCGCTGGCAGGCGAGACGCAGCCGCGGTCCCCGCTGAGCTTTCACGTGCCTGCGCAGGTCAGCGGCACACCGCTTGCGGTCGCCAATGGGCGCGCGCTCATCAAGTTCAACAGTTTTTGGACCATCGAGCTCGAACCTGGCTATTCACTGTTCGCCACCCATCCTGTCAACCGCGAGGACCTGCCGTTTCGCACACTGACCGGCATTGTCGATTCCGACCGCTTCAACGCGGTCGGAATTTTGTTTCCGGCTGCTTGGACTGACGATAAATTCGCGGGCGTCCTGCCAGCGGGAACGCCGGTTGCGCAATGTTTCCCAGTCTCTCGCGAGGCGATATCGTTGGTCTTCGAGGAATTAACGCCCGAGCGGATCGAGGCGCATGACCAGGTCGCCAACGCACTCCATGCGACCCCTGGGGTATATCGCAAAGTCTACCGAGACACGCGCCCGAGTTCTGACAAGTGAGCGCGTAACGCGGCGAGGTCCAACCACAATTCGCCCTTCGGCGACGTCGTCAGCGCTTGCGCGACACGCCCGAACGCCGATGGCATCAAGGCGATGGCGCGTCCGTAGGCTTGCTTGGCCGCCGCCAAATCGCCCTGTTCCTGCAAGACCACGCCGAGATTGGTCTCCGCTTCAGCGAGGTTTGGACGCAACGCCAGAGCACGCCGGTAGGCGTCTGCAGCGAGATCGGGATGGTGGCTGTCCTGGTACGCCAGCCCGAGCTTGAACAATGCCTCCGCCGAAGCCGGATCGAGTTGCAGCGCTTGATGATACGCCGCCGCCGCCTCCGCGCGGAGTCCAAGGGACTGCAAAGCCGAACCGTACCGGATGTAGAGCTTGGCGTTGGGCTGCGCCCCTATCGCCAGGGCGAACGCCTCGACCGCGAGCTCCCACTGTCGGTTGCGTTCCAGGGCGCCGCCGACCTCCGCCCATGCGGAGGAAGGATCGGGAAACCGGCGCGAGAGATCGTCGACGACGGCCGGCGCTTGGCGCGGATCGACTGCGAGCGACGCGATCGCCGAGTTAAACGCAGCTTCGGGCCGCGTCGGCTCGAGTTCGGCGGCGCGCCGGAATTTTTCTAGTGCTCCCGGCCAATTTCCAAGGGCTCGAGCCGCATGCGCAGCCAACATCAATGTCGCGAAATGGTCAGGCCGCGAGGCGAGGCTGGTTAGCGCCCAACGCTCGGCATCCGCCGGCTTCGATCGGCGCAAAGCGACGGTTGCCATCAACTGGTGAACGCCGGCGTCCTCTGGCCAACGGAGCAGCAACGACCCGGCGATGTCGGCAGCCTTCGCGTCTGTGCCGTCGGCGAGCGCCTTTAAAGCCTCCGCGAAGCCACGCACGCGGTCATCTATCCCAGACACATGGCGCTCCGGAACATCGGACTCGAATACCATTGAGCATGATCCATCTTCCGGCAACTCAATTTCGGTGGTTGCTTCGCTGCGATCTGTCGAGATGGAGTTGTCAAGAGAACTTGGCTTTGGCTCGCGCCGAGGTGATCTTGCCGCGTCTCCAACGGATAAGTAGTTTCATCGATGACCGAAATCAACTACGCTGGGCGCCGCTTCCCGTCTGAACCCGCTGGGATGCGGCTACCGGCCGCCCTTGAGGCCGCCATGGGCGAGCGGGAGGGACCCTCCACGTGACGATCGACACCTATGGGACTGACGCGCAGCTCCGGATGGCGGCCTCGGGCGCGCCTCGTCTCCATTGGCGCTGGGAGTGCTGAAATATTTCTATCTCTCCTTGCCGCTTCTTTTGGTCCAGATTTTTATCGATTTCGGCTACACGATCGGACTGATCTTCGGAGCGTCATCAATGCACCACCGCTCAAGCGGTGCCATCCGGTGGTGTCTCTTTTGGCAACCTCTGTTTCACGGCCGGCGACCTGCCGCCGACGGGGGTCCGCATCGTCACTCCCACAAGGGGGCGTCAATAAAGACCGCGCTGACGAGCGTCGGCCCGATTGATAGCGAAGAAACGACCGGCGTTTTGGTTCGAAATCGAGCATTGACCGGCGGACTACCCTCCGCCCCAGCGAGAGGATGGAGCGGGCGCGCTTGAGCGAAATGGCCAGAGCGGAGGATGGCTGTTAGACTTCTCGCCGCCCATTGGGGTCGCGTGCCCTCGTCGTCGAATCAGGCGCCGCAATAGGGCTCTGCCGGTCTGACCGTCCGGCTTTCTTCGTCGCTGTGAGATGCGCGTCGAGGGCAGCCGGGTCTGCGAGGAGGTCGGCGCTCGGCGCGGCGTGGGCGATCGCGCCACGATCGAGCACGATCGCCTGATCGGTGAAGGGCAAGATCTTCTTCGGCTTCTGTTCGACGATGATCATCGACAGGCCAGCACGGCTAAGTTCGCGCAAAGCGGCCAGCAATTCGTCGACGACGATTGGCGCCAATCCCTCGGTCGGCTCGTCGAGCAGCAGCAGGCGTGGGTTGAGGACCAGCGCGCGCCCGATGGCCAGCATTTGCTGCTCTCCGCCGGACAATTGCCGACCCATGGCTTGGCGCCGCTCCTCAAGGCGCGAGAACAGCCCGTAGACCCGCTTGACCGTCCAGGCCCCTGGAATCGCGACCGCCGTCAGGTTCTCTTCGACAGTCAGCGAGCGGAAGATGTTGCGCTCTTGGGGCGTCCAGCCGACGCCACGCCGCGCGCGCAGGTGCGGCGGAAGAGGCGCGATGTCCTCGCCGCCGAGCTCGATTCGGCCGCCAAAACGCGTGGTGACGCCAATCAGAGAATTGACAAGGGTTGTCTTGCCGACGCCGTTGCGTCCGAGCAGCGCCAGCGACTGGCCGTCCTCGAGTACGAAGCCGACGCCGTGGATGACCCTCGCCTCGCCATAGCCCGCGCTTAGGCCTTCGACCCGCAGGAGCTCAACCATGCGCGTCTTCGCCGAGATAGACGCCGCGGACGCGCTCATCCGCGGCGATCGCCTCGGGCGCGCCTTCGGTCAGAAGCTTCCCCGCAACCAGCACCGAAATACGCTCGGCGAAATTGAATACAAGGTCCATGTCGTGCTCGATCAAGAGGATCGCGACGTCAGATGGCAGAGCGGCGAGGGCGGCGAGGATATCCTGCCGCTCCTCCTCCGGCACGCCAGCGGCGGGTTCGTCGAGCAACAGCACTTGCGGGCGTGTGGCCAGCGCGAGCGCGATCTCCAGGAGCCGCTGCTTGCCGTACGGGAGATCCCTCGTCGGCCGGTCGAAGTCAGATTCGAGGCCGAAGCGCGTGAGCAGGCCTTCGATTTCAGCGACGATTTCTGGCCGGCCGCCTACAATCCGCCAGAAATCAGCGCCGGAGCCGTTGCGCTCCGAGATCGCGAGCGCCAGCGACTCCGCGGGCGTCAGATCGGGGAAAAGCTGATTGATCTGGAACGTGCGCGATAGCCCCATCCTGACCCTCGCGCTTGGCGTTAGATGCGTAACATCGCGCCCTTGGAGCCAGACCTGGCCCGCGGTCGGCGTGAGAACCCCTGTGAGGAGATTGATGAGCGTCGTCTTGCCGGCGCCGTTTGGTCCGATCAGGGCTTGCCTGGCCCCGGGCTCAACCGCGAACGACACATCGTCGGTCGCGATCAAAGCGCCGAAATGACGTACGAGGCCGCGCGCTTCCAGCGCCGGAGCGCTCACGCCACGCCTCGACGCGTTGCGCGTGGCGCGAGGAGGACGACGAGTCGCCGCGGCGCCGCTGCAATTCGCTCGCGGCCGGCCAGCACGAGGATGACCAAAGCGAGCCCAATCCAGAATTCCCAGTACTCGGGCGTCGCGGCGGAAATCACGTCCCTCAGTACGATGAACGCCGCCGCGCCGATCAGTCCTCCGTAGAGATATCCGGCGCCCCCGATAATGAGCATCAGCATGACGTCGGCCGACCGATGGAAGTCGAACAGGTCGAGGGACACGATCTGCGTCGTCTGCGCCAGCAGCGCGCCCGCCGCGCCCGCGTAGGCCGCCGCGACCGTATAAATCGCGACGATGCGTCGGCTGGCGCCAACGCCAAGCGCGCCTGCACGCAGGCGATTTTCGCGGATCGCGGCCAAAGACAGTCCAAACGGCGAGGTCGCGAGGCGGCGCGCGGTCGCGAACAAAATGAACAGGACCGCGAAGCTGTAGAGCGCCGCATTGCGCTGTCCGGTGAAGCCGATCGGGAATAGGCCGAGCAGTGGCGCGATCGAGAAATTGAGCCCGTCCGCGCCGCCGGTGAGCCAGCCGTTGCGGTTGGCGAGTTCCCCCAGCATCAGCGAAACGCCCAGCGTCACCATGAGCCGCGTCAAGTCGCCGCCTCGAAGCAAGAGCGGCGCGGTCACAAAGCCGACAATCGCAGCGACGGCGGCGCCGAGAGCGAGCCCGAGCAGAGGGTCAGCGAACCCGTTGCTTGCGAGAACGGCCGCGGAGTACGCGCCAAGGCCAAGGAACGCCGCGTGTCCAAGGGAGACGATTCCGGTCAATCCGAGAATGAGGTCGAGCGACAAAGCAAACAGGCCGGCGATGAGCGCTTCGTTGATGATCGCGTCGCGCGACGGCAAAGCGAAGATGACGGCCAGCACCGCAAGCCAGAAGACGATTTCCGGCCACCGCCAACGGGCGCGCCGATGCAAATGCGCGGCGACGCGGCGCGTCGTTTCGGTTGCGTCGGGCGCGCTCATGGTGTGTCCCCGCGCGCAAACAGTCCTTGCGGACGCACGAGGAGGGTGACGACCATCACGCCGTAGATGATGAAGGCGCCGATCGAGGGCGCGTAATATTTTCCCGCGACGTCCAGCACGCCGAGCAGGAGCGAGCCGATCAGGGCGCTAATGATCCCGTTTGCGCCGCCGATGGTCACGACGATGAGGAAAGTCACCAGGAATTTCACCGGGAACGAAGGATCGATGCCGCCGACGACATCGGCGGAAAGCGCTCCGCCCAGGCCGGCAAGCCCGCTGCCGACCGCGAAGGCGATGGCGAAGATGCGGTCGACATTGATCCCTAGACCCTGAGCAACGCGCGCGTCGTCGACCGACGCCCTGAGTTGTGCGCCGAAGCGGGTCTTGATCAGGAACATTTGCAACGCCGCAGCGATCGCGCCGCATACGACGATGATGAACAGCCGATAGACGCCGATGCCGACGCCGCCGAGCTCGATACGGCCGCTGAGCCAGGTCGGCAAATGAACCTGTTGCGGCTCGTCGCCGATGAGATAGGCGGCGATCGGCATCGCCATCAGCACCAACCCGATGCTGAACAGCACCTGATCGAGCGGGCTTGCGCCGTACAGCCGCCGATAGAGGGTGCGCTCGAGTACGACGCCGAGAATTGCGGGGATGACGAAGGCCGCAGGCAGGGTGGCGAGAAATGGAACACCGGCGCGGTTCATGAGGAGAGCCGTGGCGTAGCCGCCGATCATCGCGAAGGCGCCGTGGGCGAGGTTGATGAAGTTCATCAACCCCAGCGTCACCGACAGCCCGCTCGACAGCACGAATAGCAGCATGCCGTAGGCCACGCCATCGAGTAGGATGGTCAGCATCGAGCGCCTGGGCGGGTCATCGTCACGCGGC
>Ga0209624_10000794_pt1 | contig 26858 bp, 23 predicted proteins | sample JacPinW_OM2H0_O1_FD_188565 | JGI IMG/M metagenome (GOLD analysis project Ga0209624, IMG submission 188565) | Forest soil microbial communities from Algoma, Ontario, Canada - Jack Pine, Ontario site 1_JW_OM2H0_O1 (SPAdes) (version 2) | ecosystem: Environmental > Terrestrial > Soil > Boreal...
CCGTCAATGGCGCGGACCGCATCCGCAATCGAAGGGCGCCTCGATTCGAGTGCAACGATGAATCAACGATGCATCCCGATCCCAACAAACAAGGTGATCTAACGATGAGGTTGAGCGACGCGGGGTTGCGCCGACACCAAACGAAGCTGATTTATCCCAATCATCGACTCCCCTCCTTGGCCCACCGAAGACGCGACCCGCGATCGCTCGAACCGATTGTTAGGCGCGGATTTAGCCGCGACGCGGATTGTCCAGCCAATAATAGCAATGGCGACAGAAATCATCTCCCTGAAATGGGCGCCACCACATTTCGACAGGTGGCTTGCCGCAGTTTGGGCATGTAAGGATGTGAAAATGACGATTGCGAATCCATATCACACCGACAATCGGGACGAAGGAGACGTCAATGAAATAAGGGAAAGGTCGGAGGATTCCCAGAAGTGGAGGGATGCTTAGAATTACCACAACCGCTAACAATGCGTACCAGGTCCAACGCGTTCTACGTCGAAATGCTGCGCGGCGGCGTGCCCATTCGGCAGTAACGTCGGGTTCGAACATGAGCGTCTGTGTCACGGGCACCTAACGATGAGGTTGAGCGACGCGGGGCTTCACCAGCGTCAAACGAAGGCACTTTATCCCAATCATCGATTCCCTCCTTGGCTCACCGAAGACGTGGCCTCGCGATCGCTCGAACCGATTGTTAGGTGCCCACGGAGGGTACGTCAAAAGGTGCCCGAAACCAATGACGAGAAGAGCGGCGGAATAGCAATATCAGTGAAGCCAGATCTAAGAGTTCCTGAAACGCAAGAGCGGCGCCATCCATGCTCGATCTCGTGAACGCCATCGTAAACTGGCCATAGGCAAAAGGCACCCACAACGCGAACAGAATCAACAGCGTCATTCGGGCCCAATTGCGCCCGCGAATAAGTGCGCCCAATACCCACCAATACAACACGGCAAGTACGAGCAGCACAACCGCGATAATCGTTATGATCGTTGGTAACGAAAGATTCTTTGGTATGTATGGAAAATTAATCGTCAGCCGCAGCACTCCGATAAACAACGTACTCCATTGAAGCCACACGGCATACAACACGTCACGGGGTGGCGTGCGGGGCATGGGCGAGTTCGAGACGTTTCCTTCCATGGGCGCCCTAACTATTTATTCAAAGACGCAATTTAGGACGAAGCCGGTATATATGCCGCTGTACGTTCTGACATGTTCCTGATTTCCTTGGGGTCAGATTGCGCTGGTGTCGTGTAGTACTCCGGGGACGATTATATGCCCGAGGGGCGTGGCTTATTCGAGGTCATGCGGGAAAAGATTCGTACTCGCCATTTGGCGCTTCGAACGGAACAGGCCTATCTGCACTGGGTTCGGCGCTATGTGAAGTTTCATGGCCGCAGGCATCCGCGTGACATGGGGGCGCCGGAGGTCGAGGCCTTCCTGAGTCATTTGGCGGTTGACGCCAAGGTCGGTGCGGCTACTCAGAATCAAGCGCTGCAGGCTCTGCTCTTTCTTTATCGCCACGTGCTCGATGTGGAGTTGCCCTGGCTCGAGAACGTGACGCGTGCGTCTCGGCCGAAGCGCCTTCCCGTGGTGCTGAGCACGACGGAGGTGCGGGCGGTATTGGCGGAGCTCGACGGTACTTGCTGGCTGATCGCGAGTCTGCTTTATGGCAGCGGCTTGCGGTTGATGGAAGCACATCGTCTACGGGTCAAGGATCTCGTCATGGAGCGCGGCGAGCTCATCGTCCGCGATGCCAAAGGCGGCAAGGATCGGGTGACGGTGCTGCCCGAGACCGTCGCCTCGCCGTTGCGCCAGCATCTGGCGAAGCTGTTCGATCGATTCAAGCAGCAGCGCAAGCTAAAGGAACCCGGCGTCTCGCTAGGGGCAGCCCTGGCGCGCAAGTACCCGTTGGCTCCCACTCAATGGGGTTGGCAGTGGGTGTTTCCGGCGGCATCGCTTTGCCGGGATGTCTACACCGGCGAGCTCGTGCGCCATCATCAGCATGAGAAAATTCTGCAGCGTGCGGTCCGCACCGCCGTTCATAAGGCGGGGATCTTGCAGCCGGCGAGCTGTCACACCTTTCGGCATTGCTTCGCGACGCACTTGCTCGAGGCCGGACAGGACATCCGCACGGTCCAAGAACTGTTGGGGCATGCGGATGTGCGGACCACCATGATTTACACCCATGTGCTGGGAAAGGGGGCGCTGGGCGTGAGAAGTCCCTTGGATCGCTAGCATGGCTATTTCGTGATTCGCGCGCTATGGCTATACTAGGGGCGCTCCCGGGATGTTTTTTCATCGAATTTCAGCGAGTTACCGTGTCCAACCCCGAATCTTCAGATACCCATTTCTTCAATTCCTTCAGTGTGGTGCTGGGCATCCTCATCGTGTTCGCGATCATCCTGTTCGGTGTGGCGCGTTCCATCGGCGCTGACACTCAGGGGGAGGCTGTGCTGCTGGAGCCTCTGCACCTCAAGGAAGTGGATAGCAACATCGCGCCCTTCGCGCATGAGGCGATCGCCGGGAAGGATAACTCGGCGTTGGCCGTGGTGAGCGCGCCGACTGCGGCGGCGGACGTGCCTACCACCGGCGAGCAGGCCTTCAACAAAGTTTGTTCGGCCTGTCATGCGACGGGCGTCAACGGTGCGCCGAAAATCGGCGACCATGCGGCCTGGGGCCCGCGAATCGCTCAGGGCAAGGAAACGCTCTACAAGGATGCGATCTCGGGTAAGGGCAATATGCCGCCCAAGGGCGGCACGCAGTGGCCGGATGCGACCATCCGCATGACCGTCGACTACATGGTGTCGCTCAACAAGTAATCTTGTCGAGCACGCGAAGCTGCACGGCTTCTGCGACGTCGATCCTGCGTATCTCGGGCTGCCCCGCCAAATCGGCGCAGGTGCGCGCGAGCTTGAGCACCCGATGACAGGCCCTGCCCGACAGGCCCATGCGCGCGATCGCCGTGCCGAGCAGCACTCGCGACTCTCGGGTCAGGCCGCACAATCTCGACACCTCGGCCGGCGTGAGCCGCGCGTTGAGCTTGCCCTGGCGACGCATCTGCGCGTCGCGCGCGGCGGCGACCCGCAGGGCGACCGTGGCTGAATTTTCCGTCCCCGCAGGCACACCCCCCAGCAGGTGTTCGACCGGCAGCGCCGACAATTCGACGTGCATGTCGATTCGGTCGATGAGCGGTCCCGAGAGTCGGTGGCGATAGCGGGCGACTTGTTCGGCCGTGCAATGGCATCGTCCGTTTGCGTCGCCGGCGTATCCGCAGGGGCAGGGATTCATCGCCGCGATCAGTTGAAATCTCGCGGGGAACTCGCAGCTGCGCTTGAGCCGCGTGAGGTTGACCACGCCGCTCTCCAGCGGCTCGCGCAGCGCCTCCAGGGCGTTGCGCGCGAATTCCGGCAGCTCGTCGAGGAACAGCACCCCGAGATGCGCCAAGGAGAGTTCGCCGGGCCGTAGGGTGCCCCCGCCGATCAGCGCGGCGACCGAGGCGGTATGTTGCGGACTGCGAAAGGGCCGCCGGCCGCCGAGGCTCGGTCTGCCCCCGGCGGCCGATTGCAGGCACGCGACTTCCAGGGATTCGAGCGGCGCCATCGGCGGCAAGAGCCCAGGCAGTCGTTGCGCGAGCAGCGTCTTGCCGGCACCTGGAGGCCCGATCATCAAAAGCCCGTGCTCGCCGGCCGCGGCAATCTCGAGCGCGCGCTTGGCGGCGAACTGGCCGCGCACCTCACAGAGGTCCGGGGCATCTGCGGACGCGAGCTCGGCGCACGCTGCGCAGTCCGGACTCGCCTGGGACCATGCCGCCCTTCCCTTCAGCGCGTCGCACACCTGCCGCAAGTGGCCGGCCAGCCGCACCTTGGCCTGGGGCACCAAGGCCGCCTCGAGCGCATTGGCGAGAGGCAGAATCAATTCTCGGCCGGCGCGCGATCCTGCCAGCAGCGCCGGCAGGAGCTTCGGTGTCTGACGCAGTTCGCCTCCCAAGGAAAGTTCGCCGTAGAACTCGCGTCCCTTCAGCAGGCTCGCGGGTATTTCTTCGCTGGCGGCCAGGATGCCGACGGCGATGGGCAAATCGAATCGCCCACCCTCTTTCGGCAAGTCGGCGGGCGACAGATTGACCGTGATGCGGCCCGCGGGAAATTCGAAGCCGGTGGTGAGTACGGCGGAGCGTACCCTCTCCTTGCTCTCGCGGACCACGGCCTCGGGCAGGCCGACCAGGGCAAACGCCGGCAGCCCGGGGCCCAAATGGACTTCCGCTCTAACCTGGGGCGCCGCGAGCCCTAAGGGTGCCCGGCTCAACGCCGTACTCACGTCCCTGTGAGTCAACGCGGTTGACCCTTCGTTCGCTCGGGGCTGGCTGACTTACTGTGGAGCGAGCTTGGCTTCGATCTCTTTCAGCCGCGCTTCCATGGCCGAGAGGTTCGCTTGGGTGCGTGCCAGAAGGGCGGCCTGGACGTCGAATTCCTGCCGGCTGACCAGGTCGAGCTTGCTGAGTTGGGCCTGCAGGACGGCTTTGAAATTGCCTTCCAAATCGCGCCCGAACGTCCGCATGGACTCAGGGATGGAATCCGCGAGACGCCGCGCCAGTTCATCCAATCCGCTCGAATTGATAAAGCTCATGAGACCCTCCTGAAGATCCGCGCCGCTCGCACTTCCATAACGCACCGTGCCCCAAGGATCGCGCCATGTCGGTGCACCGAAACGCACTTGACTTACGCAACTCGTTGATTGCACGGATCATTCCCTGCTGGCACGGAAGCTGCAATTGCTATGGCACATAGTACGCGGAAGCAAGATCGGAGGCTTTAGTCTTAAACGGTGAAAGCACGGATAAATGCATGAAGCTGATCACCGCCGTCATCAAGCCCTTCAAGCTGGATGAGGTTCGCCAGGCGGTGGCAGATATCGGCATTCAAGGGGTCACCGTCACCGAGGTTCATGGATACGGCCGGCAGCATGGGCACACGGAGATCTACCGGGGCGCTGAATACAGCGTCGATTTTTTGCCCAAGGCCAAGATTGAGCTTGCGGTGGACGATTCGATCGCGGAACAGGTAATGGAAGCGGTTTGCAATGTGGCAAGGACCGGGAAAACAGGCGACGGCAAAGTATGGGTACTGGAATTGGAACAAGCGTTGCGTGTTCGCACCGGAGAGACGGGTCCGGACGCCATTTAACAGTCTTCGGCCTCGCCCGGTATCGAGCCAGGCCCATCCGCTAACGTTTTAGGAGCATCTCGCGCCGGCAAGCCAGCCAACTCCCCCGTCGGTGCGATATCCCCGCGGCGCGGGTCCCCAAAGGACCCGTGCCGTTTTTTTAATCGCGCGCCCGGCGCAAGACGCCCAGGGTTTATACAATAGGTCCGCGCAATACTCTATGCTGTAGCGCAACAATTTCGCGCCAATTCCGCTGTTAGACTTGTCCTTACTCGAATTGAGGAGTTTGCCTGCATGAAATTGGTCATCGCCATCATCAAACCATTCAAACTTGACGATGTCCGCGCCGCCTTGGCCGATGTGGGGGTGCAAGGCATTACCGTGACAGAGGTCAAAGGCTTTGGCCGGCAAAAAGGCCACACTGAGCTGTATCGAGGAGCTGAATATGTCGTCGACTTCCTGCCGAAGGTAAAACTCGAGCTGGCGGTGGACGACGAGCAAGTGGACCGGGTCGTGGAAGCCATCATTGAGACGGCGCGCACGGGTAAGATCGGCGACGGTAAGATATTCGTCGCGGAGCTTGGGCAGGCGGTGCGTATCCGCACCGGTGAAGCCGGATCGCGCGCCTTGTAGTGATGCACAGTTTTTTTAGCGAGGATCGGACAATGAAACGCCTTCTGTTGTTCGCCGCCTTGGTCGCCTGGTCGGGCATGGCCGGGGCCGTGGTTTACAAGTGGGTCGACGCGCAAGGCAAGGTGCAATACGGTGACCGGCCGCCGGACGGAGTCCATGCGGAAATCGTCGAGCTGCTCGGCACTCATGTCGCCCGCACCGTATCGACCCGGACCGCCGACTCGTCGCCGACGCCGAGTACCCCGGGGACGCAGGAAGAGACCAGCGACAAGAAAGCCGTCGACAGCGACGTCGAACAGACTCGCCAGAAGCAGTGCGCCGACGCGCAGGATCACTACAAGAAATTGATCGAAGGCCGCAAGCTCTACAAGACCGGCGCCGATGGCGAACGGCAGTACCTGACCTCCGATGAAATCGACACCGAGCGCCTCAACGCGAAGCGTGAAGTCGACGCCACCTGCAATAGCTCCACGTAAGGCCGACGACGATTGTTCGCGCGCTTTGCCGCGCGAGGCGCAAAGCCGCAGAATACGCCACTGACACAACATCGGTCGGGAGTGCGTATGCAAACAGGTTTCGTCGGATTGGGCGCCATGGGCGCTCACATGGCGCGCAGTCTCCACCGCGCGGGGCTGCTCACCGGCGTTTGGAATCGATCCGCCGCGAAGGCCGCGGCGCTCGCCGGGGAACTTCACTGCATCGCCTTCGCGAACCTCGCCGAATTGGCCGGGAACTGCGAAGCCGTGGTGATCTGCGTGTCCGCCGATGAAGACTTGCGCGAGGTCGTTGCGGCCCTCGAGCCCGGATTGAATCCCAACATGGTCGTGATGGATTGTTCCACCGTGAGCGCGGCGACGGCGCGCCAGGTCCATGCCGGGCTTGACGCACTCGGCGTCGGCTTTCTCGACTGTCCCGTGAGCGGCGGCGTGGAAGGCGCGCGCACGGCATCGCTCGCCATCATGGTCGGCGGCGACGAGCCGGTATTCTCGCGGGCGCGGCCCATCCTGGAAGCGATGGGGAAGAACGTCGCGTATCTCGGCCCGAGCGGCGCCGGTCAGGCGGCGAAGGCCACCAATCAAATCATGTGCGCGGGCATCATCCAGGCGGTCGGCGAAGCCATGGCCTTCGCGCACGCCGAAGGGCTGCCGCTCGATCGCCTGATCGAGCTTCTGGGCAAGGGCGCGGGCTCGAGCTGGTACTTCGTCAACCGCGCTCCCTACATGGCGCACAATTCCTATCCGGCGGGATTTCGCGTGCGGCTGCACGCCAAGGATCTGCGGATCTGCCGCGAGATGGCGGCTCGGCACGGCGCGCAGTTGCCGGTGGTCGAATCCACCCTGGCGCAGTATGCGCAGCTCATCATCCAGGGCTTCGGCGACGAGGATATCTCGGCCATCTATCGGCTGAAGTCGGCGCTGTTTCCCGCCGAACCCGATACGACGTGAACACGACATCCATTGCGCCGCTGCGCATCGCCACACGCAAGAGCCTGCTTGCGCTGTGGCAGGCGCAGCACGTCGCGATGCTGCTGCGCCAGGCGCACTCCGGGCTCGAGGTCGAGCTCGTGCCCATGGTGACCCAGGGCGATCGAATTCAGGACCGGACTCTGGCCGCCATCGGCGGGAAGGGGCTGTTCATCAAAGAGCTCGAGACGGCGCTCGCCGAACATCGGGCCGATATCGCCGTGCATTCGATGAAGGATCTGCCCGGCGAGTTGGCCCCGGGGCTCATCATCGCCGCGGTGCTCGAGCGCGCGGATGCCCGCGACGCGCTGGTCACAGCCAAGGCTGCCGGCCTCGACGGCCTGCCGCTTAGGTGCCGCGTGGGAACTTCGAGTCTGCGGCGGCAGGCGCAATTGCTGGCCGCCCGGCCCGACCTTAAAATCGAAACCCTGCGCGGCAACGTGGATACGCGCCTGCGCCGGCACGACGCGGGTGAAATGGATGCCATCGTGTTGGCCTGTGCGGGCCTGACTCGATTGGGTCTGGAATCGCGCATTACCGCGCGCCTCGATCCCAAGATCTGCCTGCCGGCCGTCGCCCAGGGTGTCATCGGAATCGAATGCCGCGGCGCCGACGAGCGCACGCGGGCGCTCATGTCCGTACTTGAATGTGCGGCCGCGCGCACCGCCATGGACGCGGAGCGGGCTTTTGCGTATCGGCTCGGCGGCAGCTGTCAATCGCCCATCGCGGCCCATGCGCGGCTCGAGGGACGGCAATTGATCCTCGACGGGCTGGTGGCGGAACCGGACGGCTCGCGTCTGCTGCGCGACACCGCTTCCGGAAGCGCCGACGATCCGGTCGCGCTCGGCATGCTGTTGGCCGAGCGCATTCTTGCCGCGGGCGCGGATTCGCTGCTCGAGCGCCTGCGCTCTCCGTAGCCGCATGCACGCATTGCACGGTGTCGGTGTCCTGGTCACTCGGCCCGAACAGCAAGCGATGCCGCTGTGCAGATTGTTGGAGGCACAGGGCGCGAGCACTCATCGGCTGGCCGCCATCGAGATCCAGCCTCTCGGGGCTAGGCGCGAGATGGCGGCGCAGCTCGGATCCTTGACGGATTTCGACGTCATCATCTTCACCAGCGCCAATGCCGTGCGCTTCGGGGCTTCGTTGCTGGATCAGAAACGCGACCTTAATCTCGCGGCGCAGGGACCCGCGACGGCGCGCGCCCTCAATCAAGCGGGCTACCGGGTGGCGGTTCAGCCGAGCGAAACCTTCGACTCGGAAAGCCTGCTGCGGCATCCCCGGCTCGAAAATCCGGTGGGCCGCCGCATTCTCATCATCAAGGGCTCGAGCGGCCGGCCCTTCCTCGAGCAGGAACTTAGAGCGCGCGGCGCCGAAGTGGTGGCGGTCGATGTGTACCGGCGCGTGCCGGCGGCTCCGAGCGACGCCGCGCTCGCGGATCTTCTGGACCGCTTCACCGCGGGCGCGCTCCAGGTCATCGCCGCGACCAGCTTGGAGATCGCGGGCAATTTGCTGAAAGTGGCGACGCCCGGCCTGCGCAGCGAGTTCGAGCGCGCGCACTGGCTGGTGCCCGGCGAGCGGGTGGCGGCGGGGGTGCGGGACCTCGGGCTGTCGGCGCCGCTATTGCGGGCCGAGTCGGCCGAGGATCAGGATTTGGTGACTGCGCTCATCCGCTGGCGGTCGAGCGTATCCGGCGCGTAATCGAAGGAATCAAAATACACTCGGTCGGGCGCGGCTCCGTGCCGGCTGAAATCGCGCCGCACGGCCTCGATCATCGCCGGCGGTCCCGCCGCATAGACCTCATACCCGTCGATGGTCGGGACATCCTCGATCACGGCCTCGTGCACCAGGCCGCGGCGCCCCCGCCATTCGGGCGAGCCCTCCGACAGCACCGGCACGTAGCTGAAAAAACCCTCGCGGGCGCGCTTCGTCAGCGCTTCGAGCGCGGCCTGCGCATACAGATCGCGCTCGGCGCGCACGCCCCAATACAGGCTGATGCGGCGTTCGATGCCGTTCTCGACCACATGCCGCATCATGCTGAGCAGGGGCGCGAGTCCCGTGCCGCCGCCGACCAGCAGCATCGAGGCGTCGCCGTCTCGATAGACGAACTGTCCCAAAGGACCCTCGATGCTGAGCAGCGTGCCGCGCCTTTCGGTCTGGAACAGGGGCGCCGAGAATTCTCCGCCCTCGACCCGCCGTACGTGCAGCTCGAGCGGCCGCGAGTCGTGCGGCGGCGAGGCGATCGAAAAGCTGCGGCGGCGCCCGCCGGACAGCATGACGTCGATGTATTGACCGGCCCGGAACTCGAAGGCTTCGGCGGCGGGGAGCTTGAGGTATAAGCCCATGACATCGTGCGACAGCGGTACCGCGCGCTCGATCCGCGCCGGCAGGCGCTTGATGAGAATCTGATCGGGCGTGCTGATTCGGGGGATCTCGATGGACAGGTCGGTGCGCGCTCGTGCCTGGCACAGGAGCACGAAGCCGTCGGCGACTTCCGTTTCGGACAGACCGAGCGGCGCCCCATTGGGGTAATCGATCTCGCCCTGGAGCAGCCGCGCGCGGCAGGAGCCGCAATTGCCGCCCTTGCAGCTGTGCGGCAAATTCAAAGAAGCGTCGAGCGCCGCATCCAGCAGCGATTGGCCGGGCGCGGCGCTGAAGCTCAAATCGGACCCGGATAATCTGATGCGCACGAGAATTCCAGCTGCGCCCCCGCGAGAGGCGCGTGAGGCCTCCTTCGCGCAAGGCCTCGTTGAGGCTCAAGCCGCGGGCTGGCTGCGTTTGCTATCCAGCCACTCGCCGATAGGCTCCCATTGTTTCCAGTCCGGCCACGCCAAATATTCGGGCAACTCCAGCACGCCCATGCCGCGCGCGTAGGCGCGCACGTAATTCTGCGCCTCGCGCAATGACCCCAGGTAGGGCACCTTGAGCTTGCCCAGGTACTCGTCCAACTCCTCGTAGATCAGCGTGTATTCGCGCACGCGGTTGGCGACGACCGCCAGGCGCGCCTGGCGTCGGGACACCTTGCCGATTTCGAGCAATTCCGCCATGAAGCGGCCGCAGGCCTTGATGTCGATGCTCGACGGCAGCACCGGAACGATGACGGTTTCGGCGCGGCGCACCAGCTCGTTGAGCTCGGTGCCGTGCACGCGGGCCGGCGCATCGATCACCAGGATATCGGCGCCGCGCGGCACATTGCGCAGACCTTCGTCGAACGCCGCGACGCCGCTGATGGCGGGCAAATCCGCGGGGCGCTGCGCCAGCCAATCGAGACTGGAACGCTGCGGGTCATAGTCCGCGATGCACACTTGATTCCCGTCGCGGGCGAAGAACACGGCGATGTTGGTGGCCAAAGTGCTCTTGCCGCATCCGCCCTTCGCGTTCAAAACCATTACGTGACGCATAATTCCCCGGTGTTGTTGTTTTCAACGTAAGGTAAAACTCGAGCATGGATTGCGCAACCCCTGCTCGCGACAAATCGGCGCATCGGCTATGCTCTCCGTATGCGCATCGAGTTTTTGAAGATGCAGGGGCTGGGCAACGATTTCTTGGTGTTCGACGCGCCGGCCGGCGATTCTCACTTGGACGGAAGCAAGCTGCGCGCCCTCGCGGACCGGCACACCGGCGTCGGTTTCGATCAGGCCCTCATGCTGGAAAATCCCCGCGACGCATCGAGCCGCGTGTTCTATCGAGTCTTCAACTCCGACGGCACGGAAGTCGAGCAGTGCGGCAACGGCGCGCGCTGCATCGCCGCTCTCTTGTACTCGCGCGCGCCGCAATTGGGCCGCGACTTCCTGATGGAGAGTTCGGGCGGAGTCGTTCATGCGCGCGTCAGAGACGATGGGCTGGTCTCGGTGGACATGGGTGCGCCGAACTTCGATCCGCGCGCCCTGCCGATGGAGGCAGCGGCCGAAGCGCCGACCTATTCGCTGAAAGTCGACGGCTCGGAAGTCGAGATCGGCGCGGTCTCGATGGGGAATCCGCATGCGGTGCTGCAGGTCTCCGACGTAAAAAACGCGCCGCTCGCGCGGTTTGGGCCTAGTATCGAGAATCACCCGCGCTTTCCGAAGCGCGCCAATGTGGGTTTCATGCAGATCGTGGATCGCGGCCACTTGAAATTGCGGGTATTCGAGCGCGGCGTGGGCGAGACCCAGGCCTGCGGCACCGGGGCATGCGCCGCGGTCGCGGTCGGCCGCCGGCGCGGATTGCTGGACTCGGACGTGCGAGTCGATCTGCCGGGCGGTACGGCATGGGTTTCCTCGAACGACAGGGGGGGCCACTTGTGGCTCACCGGCCCTGCGACTACGGTGTTTGCGGGATCGATCGATATAACGTGATGTAGGGAGTGTTGACAATGACCACCAGTCAGGCACGCGGGATCAAGCACGAGGGTCTCAACGACACCACCGTCGCGGAATATCTGCAGACCTATCCGGATTTTTTCGAGCGCAACTCCGTGCTGCTCGCCAAGCTGCGGCTGCCGCATCTGCGCGATGTGGGCGCCACCGTGAGTCTGGTCGAGCGCCAGGTCGAAGTGCTGCGCGAGCGCAACCAGTCGCTCGAACGCAAGCTGAAGGAACTCGTCGACGTGGCCCGCGCCAATGACGCGCTGGCCGACCGCATTCATCGGCTGTGTCAGCGGCTGATTCGCGCCCACGGCATGGCCGAGACCATCAACGCGGTGGAAACTTCGCTGCGCGAGGATTTCGACTCAATGCATTCGGTGATGGTGCTGTTCCTCGAGCAGGCGCGGACCGTGGAAGGCGTGCCGGGCCGATTTCTGCGCACCGCTGCTCCGGCGGACGCCGACATCAAGTCCTTCGAGACGCTGCTGCAATCGGGCAAGCCGCGCTGCGGACAAGTCCGCGACGCGCAGCGCGACTATCTTTTCGGCACGGACTCGCTCGAGATCGGCTCGGTGGCCCTGACCCCGTTGGGCCCCAAGGGTGAACTCGGAATCCTGGCCATCGGCGCGAGCGACGCCCAGCGCTTCCACCCGGCCATGAGCACGGAGTTTCTCTCGCGTATCGGCGAGCTCGTGACCTACGCCCTGATGCGCTGACGGCCGCGGGGGGTTCATGGATTCGGCGGAGCGCGCATGGATCGATCGATTTCTGTCCCACCTCGCGCTCGAGCGGCGCGTGAGCGCCCACACGGTTGCCGCGTACCGGCACGATTTGCTCGAGCTGGCTGAGTTCGGCGCGCGGCGCAAGCTCGCCGCCTGGGACAGCTTCGACCATGCGCAGATGCGGGCCTTCGCCGCCGCCCTGCACGGCGACGACTTGAGTCCGCGCAGCATTCAGCGGCGGCTGTCGGCGGCGCGAACATTTTACGGATTCCTGATGCGCGAAGGCCATGGACGAAGCAATCCCGCGATCGATGTGCGCGCGCCCAAGCAGAAGAAGCGCCTGCCCGCCACTCTCGACCCGGATCAAATGGGCCGGCTTCTGTCGTTTCGGGTCGACGGCACTCTGTCCGGCCGCGACAAGGCCATCATGGAATTGTTTTACTCCTCGGGACTGCGGCTGTCCGAGCTCGTGCACCTGCGTTTGGGCGCGCTCGACCTGGCTGACCGCACCGTGAGCGTGATCGGCAAGGGCAACAAGGGGCGGATCGTACCCGTCGGCCGCCATGCCGTCGGCGCAATCAAAGCCTGGCTGAAACAGCGCGCCCTGGTGGTCAAGACCGACACCGACGCGCTCTTCGTGGGCCGGAACGGCCGGCCTTTGTCGGTTCGCGCCGTGCAGCTTCGCGTCGCCGCCTGGGGCCGCCGTATGGGGTTGGGCGTGCACGTTCACCCCCACATGTTCCGGCACTCCTTCGCGACGCACCTGCTCGAATCCAGCCGCGACCTGCGCGGCGTGCAGGAACTGCTCGGCCACGCCGACATTGGAACCACCCAGGTCTACACCCATCTGGATTTCGCGCACCTGGCCTCGGTCTACGAGGCGGCACATCCGCGGGCCCGCCGCCGGCGCAGTGCTTGAAAGGGCCGCGGACGGCCCCACCCTCCCTCAATGAATCACCACCCTGAGCGAATCTACGGCACGACCATTCTCGCCGTGCGGCGCAATGGCCGCGTGGCGGTGGGCGGCGACGGCCAGGTCACCCTGGGTCAAAGCGTCATGAAGGCCAATGCCCGCAAGGTGCGCCGCCTATACGGCGGCAAAGTGATCGCCGGTTTTGCCGGGGGCACCGCGGATGCCTTCACCCTGTTCGAGCGATTCGAGGCGAAGCTGGAGCAATACGGCAATCTCACCCGGGCCGCCATCGAGTTGGCCAAGGATTGGCGCACCGACCGCAGCCTGCGGCGGCTGGAGGCACTGCTCTGCGTCGCCGACCAGACCAGCACCTTCGTCATCTCGGGCAACGGCGACGTCATCGAGCCCGAGCATGATCTGATCGCCATCGGCTCCGGCGGCGGTTTCGCGCAGGCTGCGGCCACCGCGCTCAGCCAGGCCACGGATCTTTCCGCCCGCGATATCGTCGAGCGCTCGCTCAACATCGCGGCCGATATCTGCATCTACACCAATCGCAATCTGACGATCGAGGAGCTGTAGGGCGATGTCGCAGATGACCCCGCGTGAAATCGTCGAGGAGCTCGACAAGCACATCGTCGGCCAGAAGGCCGCCAAACGCGCCGTCGCGATTGCGCTGCGCAATCGCTGGCGCCGCGGCCAGGTCACCGGCAGCCTGCGCGCCGAGATCACCCCGAAGAACATCCTCATGATCGGCCCCACCGGGGTGGGTAAGACGGAGATCGCGCGACGGCTGGCGCGGCTGGCCAAGGCGCCCTTTCTCAAGGTGGAGGCCACGAAATTCACTGAAGTGGGCTATGTTGGTCGTGAAGTGGACTCGATCGTCCGCGATCTTGTCGAGATCTCCGTCAAAATGACCCGCGAGGAGGAAATCGCCAAGGTACGCCACCGCGCCGCCGACAGTGCCGAGGAGCGCGTACTCGACGTGCTGCTGCCCCGCGCGTCCACGGGCTTCACCGGGGACACCACGCCGCGGGACAACGAGACCCGGCAACGCTTTCGGAAAATGCTGCGCGAGGGCCATCTGGAGGACCGTGAGATCGAAATCGAAGTGCGCGCGAGCCCCATGGGGGTGGAGATCATGGCGCCGCCCGGCATGGAGGAAATGACCCAGCAGCTGCAGGGCATGTTCCAGAACCTGGGGGCGAGCAGGACCCGCCAGCGCAAACTCAAGATCAAGGAAGCGTTGAAGCTGCTGGTCGACGAAGAAGCAGCGAAGATGATCAACGAGGAAGAACTGAAGCTGCGTGCCGTCGAGAACGCCGAACAGAACGGCATCGTGTTCATCGACGAAATCGACAAGATAGCGCGCCGTCAGGAAACGGCGGGCGCCGACGTGTCGCGCGAAGGCGTGCAGCGCGATCTTCTGCCCCTGGTGGAAGGATGCACGGTGAATACCAAGTACGGCGCGGTGAAAACCGATCATGTGCTGTTCATTGCCTCGGGCGCGTTTCACATGTCCAAGCCCTCGGATCTCATCCCGGAGCTGCAAGGGCGATTGCCCATCCGAGTCGAGCTCGAGCCGCTGGTGGTCGAGGATTTCGTACGCATCTTGACCGAGCCCGACGCGTCCCTGTGCCGGCAGTACAAGGCCTTGCTGGCCACCGAGGGCGTGGAATTGGAATTCGCCGCGAGCGGCGTGCAACGCCTCGCGGAGGTGGCTTTCGAAGTCAACGAGCGCACCGAGAACATCGGCGCTCGGCGTCTGCACACCGTCATGGAGCGGCTGCTGGAATCCGTGTCCTTCGATGCCGCCGACCGCAACGGCACCTCGATCCTCATCAACCGCGAATACGTCGAGGGCAACCTCGGCGAATTGGTCAAGGATCAGGATCTGTCGCGGTACATTCTCTAGCGGCCGGCACTCTCTCGACATGCCCAAAACCACGGCCACACCGCAACCCACCGACATCAAGTTGCGCACCCAATCCCGGCTGCTCGAGGTGCGCTTCGACGACGGATCGCACTTCGAGCTGTCGTTCGAGTACCTCCGGGTATTCTCCCCCTCCGCCGAGGTGAAGGGTCACGGCGGCGGCGAGGGCGTGCTGCAAGTCGGCAAGCAAAACGTCGGCATCACCGGTGTCGAGCCGGTGGGCAACTACGCCCTGCGCCTGTTGTTCGACGACGGCCACAACACGGGCCTGTACACCTGGGGCCTGTTGCACGAGCTCGGCCGCGACCGCCAAACCAATTGGGCCCGTTATCTCGAGCGTTGCGCCGAGGCGGCCAATGCCGGCACGCAGGCTGGCAATGCCGGCGCGCAGGCGGGGAAGCCGAAGCTTTAAGGTCGGGCACCCATCCCCGGTCAGCTACAATGGGGGCCGATTTCTTAGGGGCCGCCATGGAAAACTCCGACCGCAAAACCGACTTCGGGTTCGAAAAAATCCCCTGGGGCGACAAGGCCGCGCGCGTCCGTTCGGTATTCGCGTCGGTGGCCGGAAAATACGACGTCATGAACGACCTGATGTCGTTCGGCGTACATCGATTGTGGAAGCATTTCACCCTCTCGCTCACGGGCCTCCGGCCGGGGCAGCACGCGCTGGATGTCGCGGGCGGCACCGGCGATCTGGCCGCGGGGATGCTGCGGCAAGTGGGCAAATCGGGTCGCGTGGTGCTCTCGGACGTGAACCCTGCGATGCTGGAGATCGGCCGCGACCGGCTGCTCGACCGGGGGTTCTCCGACAACCTCGAGTGCATGGTCGCCGATGCCGAGCGTCTGCCCTTCGAGGACGGCTCCTTCGACTGCGTCACCATCGGCTTCGGCCTGCGCAATGTGACCGACAAGGCGGCGGCGCTCAAATCCATGCACCGCGTGTTGAGGCCGGGCGGTCAATTGCTGGTACTCGAGTTCTCGACGCCGGTGGCCCCGGGGCTCAAGCCGATTTACGACGCCTATTCCTTCAAGGTGCTGCCGCTGTTGGGCCGCGTAATCGCACAGGACGCGGCCAGCTATCGGTATTTGGCCGAGTCGATTCGCATGCATCCCGACCAGGAAACCCTGCTCGGCATGCTGAACGCCGCCGGCTTCGGAGAGACGCGCTACCACAACCTGACCGGCGGCATCGTCGCCGTGCACCGCGGCTACAAGATCTAACATGCCCGCGACCCCTGCATGGCTGGCGTCGGCTGAGGCCCTGCTCAATCGATGTATCGACTCATCGGCGCGGGCGGCAGTGCTCGCGAGGCGCCTCGAGGGCACGTCCCTGCAAATCGACGCCGATGGAATCATCCGCATTCGCCTGAGCGCGCGGCGGGGCAGGCTGGCGCTGCTCGCCGGCGACGACTCCGCCGCGGATGCCGTGATTTCAGGAACGTTGCCGGCCCTTCTGCAATTGCTCAAGGCCGCGGTGCCCAGGGGCCAGGGTAAGCCCGCGGCGCAGATTCGCGGCGATGCGGAGATCGCGGACCGTTATCGAGAGCTGATCGCGTTGGCACGGCCCGACCCGGAGGAGGAGCTCTCCCGATGGATCGGCGACCTGCCGGCGCGACGGGTGTCGCAATTCGCGTCGGGCGCCCTGGAATGGGCACGTCGTGCCCGGCGCACGGCGGGAATGAACATCGCCGAGTATCTTCAGGAGGAAGGCCGCGACCTCGTCAACAGAACCGAGCTCGACGAGTTTCTGCGCGGCGTCGATGAATTGCGCGATACCGCCGATCGAGTCGGGACCCGGCTCGGACGCCTCGAAGCGCGCCTGAGGGGTGCCGGCACCCCCGGCACGGGCGGCACTGCAGGCACGGGCGGCACCGCGGGCACGAGCGGCCCCCAGCGCGCCGACGGCCCCCAGGATACCGGCCTCGAGGGTATGGCTTGATGCGTCTGCGAGTCCTGGCCCGGCTGCTGCAAATTCAGCGCGCCCTGGTCAAGAACGGACTCGATGATTTCGTGCGCGCGACGCACCTGTACCGGCCGTTCCGGTTTCTGGTCTATCTGTCGCCCTGGACCTGGTTTCAGCGCAGCGTCGGCGTCACGCGCGGCGAGCGGCTGCGCCTGGCTCTCGAGGAGCTGGGGCCGATCTTCGTCAAATTCGGGCAGGCCATATCGACCCGGCGCGATCTCTTGCCGGCGGACATCGCCGATGAATTGGCGAAACTGCAGGATCGCGTCCCGCCGTTCGACAGCGCGGTGGCCATCGCATCCATAGAGAAGGCCTTTGGGCTCAAACTCGGCGACATATTCGGCAGCTTCGAGCCCAAGCCGCTGGCTGCCGCGTCGATCGCCCAGGTGCACGTGGCCTCGCTCAAGAACGGCCGCGAGGTGGTGGTCAAGATACTGCGTCCGGGAATGCGCGAGATCATCGATCTCGATCTGGAAGTGCTGGACACCCTCGCGAGGCTCGCCGATGAGTATTGGACGGACGCGCGCCGTCTGCGTCCCATCGAGCTCGTGCGCGAATACCGCAAGACCATTCTCGACGAACTGGACCTGCTGCGCGAGGCCGGCAATGCCGCGCAGCTGAAGCGCAATTTTTCGGGTTCTCAGCTGCTGTACGTGCCCGAGGTCCACTGGGACTATTGCCGGGTCAACGTCATGGTCATGGAGAGAATTCACGGCGTCATCGTCAACAATGTCGAGGAATTGCGCGCGCGCGGCACGAACATACGCAAGCTCGCGGAGAACGGAGTGGAGATCTTCTTCACCCAGGTGTTCCGCGACAATTTCTTTCACGCCGACATGCACCCCGGGAATATCTTCGTGCAGATCGACGACCCCGAGAATCCGCGCTACGCCGCCGTGGACTTCGGCATCGTCGGCACCCTGCAGACGCGCGATCAACACTATCTGGCCGAGAATTTCATGGCGTTCTTCGACCGGGACTATGCCCGCGTGGCGGCATTGCACGTCGAATCGGGATGGGTTCCCCGGGGTACGCGGGTCGATGAGCTCGAGTCGGCGGTGCGCACCGTGTGCGAACCCATCTTCAACAAGCCGCTGAAGGAGATTTCCTTCGCCCAGGTGCTGCTGCGGCTGTTCGAAACCGCCCGCCGCTTCGACATGCAGGTGCAGCCGCAGCTGATCCTGCTGCAGAAGACTCTGTTCAACATCGAAGGCCTCGGCCGGCAGCTCTATCCGGAGCTCGATCTGTGGCAGACGGCGCAGCCATACCTGCGCAAGTGGATGCGCGAGCGCATGAGCCCACGATCGGTGCTGCGGCGGGTTCGCTCCCAGCTGCCAGACCTCCTGGTCGCGCTGCAGGCGGTACCGCAAGTGTTCCAGACCGCCGTGCGCGATGCCACCGAAGGGCACCTGCACGTCGCGGTGGATCCCGTCGGCGCCGCGGAGCTGCGCGAGGAGAAGCGAGGCAGAGACTCGCGCCGCGAGCTGACCCTCGCGGCGGCCGTGCTCTGGGTGTGCGGATTGGTATGGCTCGCCTTCTCCACGCAGATTCCGTGGCTGGGATGGGTGCAAATGACCGCCGCCATCGCGATCTTCATCGCCTCTCGATCATCCAAGGCTTCTCGCGCATCCAAGCCGCGCGGCGCATGAGAATTCCGATCGACAGCGGCACGAGCTTCAGGGGCCGCAATTCCCGGCCGAATTGGCTGGTTCTCGCCGCCTTCATCGGTGCCGCACTGGCCGCGGGCGCCTTCGCGGCGTTCTTCTCGCCGGCCGCGTCGCCCGCGGCCCGGCATTGGTATGAGGGGCTGGCGAAGCCCGAATGGTCGCCGCCCGACGCCTGGATGGGTCCGGTGTGGCTCGCACTCTATGTGCTCATGGGCATATCGGCCTGGCTGGTTTGGGGCGAGCGCTATCACCGCGGGCGCAACGCCGCGCTCATCATCTACGGGGTGCAACTGTTGCTCAACGCCGCGTGGGCGCCCTTGTTCTTCGGCGCCCGGAACATCGGCGCCGGTTTGTTCGCCATCGTCGCGTTGTGGCTGTCCATCGCATGGACGGTGCGCGAGTTCGCGGCCGTGAAACCCGGCGCGGCGTGGCTGCTGGCGCCGTACTTGATCTGGGTCGGGATGGACACCTGGCTGAACCTCACTATCTGGAAACTGAACCCGTGAAATATTTCCGCCGGGGCGGCCGCGGACGCGTGCCATTGAACGTGCCCTCGCAGATGGAAGAGCCGATTGCCGCGGAGATTTTCAGCGTCGAGCGGCTCGAGCAGCACGCGGAGAGTTTGGCCAAGGCGCAGGAAGTGTCGGCGGGTCAATCCTCCGGCATCTCCCTGCGCGGCCGCTTGCGATCCAACGCGACGGGACTGCGCTCGGCCTTTCACACGCTGATTGAAGGAATTCACCAGGGCCACGCGATGACCCCGGCGGCCGGATGGCTAGTGGACAACTACCACATCGTCGACGAGCACATCCGCGCGGTGCGCCGCGACCTGCCGGCCGGATACTACAAACAGCTGCCGAAACTCTCCAACGGCCCGTTGCGCGGCTATCCGCGCGTGTACGGCCTGGCGTGGGCCATCGTGGCGCACTCCGACAATTGCTTCGATCTCGATACGCTGGTGCGTTTTTGCCGCGCATATCAGCGCGTTCAGCCGCTCACCATCGGCGAGTTGTGGGCCATCGCCATCACCCTGCGGGTACTGCTGATCGAAAACTTGAGCCGCCTGGCGACAGGCATCGTTTCTCGCCTGCAGCAGCGCGAATGGGCGGATAGCTTGGCCGATGAGTGGCTGGCGGACGAGCAGGCGCACGCGGCGCCGGACACCGCCCCCCTGCGGGCCTTCGAGGGCCGGACGCTTCCCAACGCGCTCGGCGTGCAGTTGTTTCAGCGGCTGCGCGACCGCGACCCCGAGACCGTGCCGGCCCTCAAGTGGCTGCATCGGACATTTGCCGCCCAGAACACCACCGCGGATGAGGTCGTTCACGCCGAGCATCTGCGCCAGGGCGCGGTCAACGTGAGCGTCCGCAATATCATCACGAGCTTGCGGCTCATATCGTCGGTCGATTGGGCCAAATTCTTCGAGAGCGTCAGCCTGGTCGACGAATTGCTGCGCGAGCGCAGCTCGTACCGGGCATTCGACTTTTCGACCCGAGACCTGTATCGGCACGCGATCGAAGACCTCTCGCGCCGCTCGCGGCATACGGAGATCGAGGTGGTGCACCTCGCCTTAGGCAAGGCCCAAGGCGCCGCCGATCTCTTCGGTGCCGATCCCGCCGAGCCCCAAGCTCGGCATGCCCTCGAACCCGGCTACTACCTCGTGTCCGATGGGCGGGCCGAGCTGGAACGCGAATTGGCTTATCGCATTCCTTGGGGTCAGCGTCTCGCCCGATGGACGCGTGCCGGAGGCATCGGCGGCTACGCGGGCGGGATTGCTGCATTGAGTGCGGCAATGACGGCGGCATTGATACTCGCCGCCGGCGCTCCCGGTCTCAACGCGGTGTCGGCCGTAGTTCTGGTATCGCTCGCCCTGTTGGCCGCATCCGACATCGGAATCACCGTCGTGAATCTGTGGGTCAATCATTTCTGCAGTCCCAAGGTGCTGCCCGGCCTCGAACTCGTGGACGGGGTTCCGACCGAATTGCGCACGATTGTTGCCGTGCCCATGCTGCTGACCAGCAAGGAGGACATCCACGAACACGTCCGCGGCCTCGAGGTCCACTACCTGGGCGCGCAAGACGGCGACATTCGCTTTGCATTGTTGACGGACTGGGTCGATTCGGCCACCGAGACCGCCCCGGAAGACGAAGAGTTGCTCGAGCTGGCGGCCGCCGGGATCGCGCGCCTGAATCGATTGCACGGAGGCGTCTACGGGGACGATCGGTTCCTGCTCCTGCATCGCAAGCGTCTTTATGACCGAACCCAGGGCCTCTGGATGGGCTGGGAGCGCAAGCGCGGCAAGCTGCACGAATTCAATCGCCTGCTTCAGGGCAGTGCGGACACGAGCTTCATCTCCGTCGGCGGGCGGCCGCCGCAGCGCCCCGCCGGCGTACGCTACGTCATCAGTCTGGACGCGGACACGCGTCTGCCGCGCGGCGCGGCGCTGGCGCTCATCGGCAAGATGGCGCATCCGCTGAACAGACCGGTCATCGATGCCGGCAGACGGCTCGTGACGGCTGGATACGGAATACTGCAGCCCCGAGTGACGCCCTCGCTGCCCATCGGCCATGACGGGTCGATATTTCAAAGTGTCTTCTCCGGATCGAGCGGCATCGATCCTTACGCGTTCGCCGTCTCCGACGTCTATCAGGACATGTTCGGCGAGGGCTCGTACAGCGGCAAAGGAATCTACGACGTCGCGGCTTTCGAGACGACGCTGGAGAATCGCGTCGGCGACGACTGCATGCTCAGCCATGACCTTTTCGAAGGCGTATATGCCCGCTGCGGCCTGGCCTCGGACGTCGAGGTGGTCGACGAATATCCGGCGCGGTATGACGTGGCCTCGGCGCGGCAGCATCGGTGGACGCGCGGCGACTGGCAACTGCTCCCCTGGGTGCTGGGGGCGCACCCGATGGCCCCCCTCGGGCGCTGGAAAATGTTCGACAATTTGCGCAGGTCCCTGCTGCCGCCCGCCGTGCTTTTGGGGCTTGCGCTGTGCTGGACGGAATCCGCCGCGCTTGCCTGGAGCCTGTTCTTCCTCGGAACCATCGTTCTTCCGGTGCTCCTGCCGTTCGTGGTCCACTTGCGCTCCGCGCGCCAGCAGGCGCGGCAGACGGCGTCGCTGATATTGCTGCGGTTGATCTTCTGGGCGGATCAGGCCTGGATGCTGTCGGATGCCATCGTTCGTACCGTGTACCGACTGACCATCTCGCGGCGCAATCTTTTGGAATGGACCACGGCGGCGCAATCGAAGCTCTATGCCTCCTCCACCGTGTGGGGTTTTTACCGGGGCATGTCCGGGAGCGTCCTTCTGGTCGCGAGCCTGACTCTGCTCCTGTTGCTCGCGGCCGGCGGCATCCCCTGGATTGCCGTTCCCTTTCTGTTGGGATGGCTGTGCGCGCCCATCGTTGCGCGATCCGTCAGCCTGCCGGCGCGGCCGGCGAACCGGGAATCGTTGACCGCGGACGATGAACGGCGGATGCGCATCATGGCGCGCCAAACCTGGAGTTTCTTCGATACCTTCGTCACGGCGCAGCACAACATGTTGCCGCCGGACAATTTCCAGGAAACACCGAATGCCGTGGTCGCGCATCGCACCTCGCCCACGAACATCGGCCTGTACCTGCTGTCGGTCGCCGCCGCCCGGGAATTCGGATGGATAGGCACGATTGATGCCGTGGATCGGCTGGAGGCCACCTTCGCCACCCTCGACAAGCTCGAGAGGCATCGCGGGCATTTCTACAACTGGTATGACACGCGCGATCTACGGCCCCTCGACCCCAAGTACGTGTCGACGGTGGACGGCGGCAATTTGGCGGCACATCTTCTGGCGCTCGAAGGCATGTGCCGCCGCTGGTCGGGCGAGCCCAAGCCCGCCGCGCTCGACGTCAGCGGAATTCTGGACACGCTCGAGCAATTGCGGGAGGTCGCCCGGATACTCGAGGACGGGCGGCGCAACTACGGCGTGTCGCCGCGCCAATTGGACGCCGCGGTCGATGCCCTCCATGCCTCCCTGATGTCCATCGACTCGGTCGATCAGGCATCGGCGCTGACCGCGATACTTCGGCAGGTCGACAGCGTATGCGACCTGGCCCAGGCACTGACCGATGAACGGCCGAAGGGCGGCGAGGTGCCGCTGCTGCACTGGTCCGACATGCTGCGCGCCAACGTCCAGAGCCGCCTGCGCGACATCGGGCCGGCCCCGGCCGGCGCCGTACCGCTCCCCGCACGGCTGGATGCGCTTGCGCGCCGCGCCCGAGTGTTCGTCATGGCCACGGAATTCGGATTTCTGGTGGATCCGGCGCGTCAATTGCTGAGCATCGGCTATACGCCGCTGGATCGCGCGCTGGATCCCAGCTGCTACGATCTACTGGCATCGGAGGCGCGCCTCGCGAGTTTCCTGGCGATCGCCAAGGGCGATCTGCCGGTTCGTCATTGGTTCAGATTGGGCCGCATGCTGACGCCCGTCGACAGAGGCTCGGCGCTGGTCTCGTGGACGGGTTCCATGTTCGAGTACCTGATGCCCGTCCTCGTCATGCGGGAGCCGGAGGGCAGCTTGCTCGGCGATACCTCGCGCCTGATCGTCCGGCGTCAGATCGAGTATGGGAACGAACGCAATCTGCCATGGGGAGTATCGGAGTGCGCTTTCAATGCGCGCGACCGGGAATTCACCTATCAATACTCGAGCTTCGGCGTCCCGGGATTGGGTTTGAAGCGCGGCTTGGGCGACGAAGCCGTGGTGGCGCCCTATGCCACCGGGCTTGCCATGATGATCGACCCCAAGGCCGCCATGCGCAATTTCGACCGCTTGCAGAAACTCGGAGCGCGCGGCCCCTATGGCTGGTACGAGGCCCTCGATTTTTCGCCCGAGCGCCTGCCCGAGGGCGCGACCATGGCGCCCGTCCGCGCCTTCATGGCGCATCACCAGGGGATGATCCTGGTGGCTATTGCCAATGTCTTGAAAGACGGTATGTTTCGTACATGTTTTCATTCCAATTCCATCATTCAAGCAACCGAGCTGCTCTTGCAGGAACGAACCCCCGGCGATTCTGATCGGACCGCGGAGAGCGTCGACGAAATGCAATCGGCGCCGGCGCTCCGAGAGCTGGCTGCCGCCGTTCCACGCCGCTTCACCTCGCCGCATCACGTCGCTCCGCGCACCCATCTGCTGTCGAACGGAAACTACTCCGTCATGGTGACCGCCGCCGGCTCCGGGTACAGCCGTTGGCGGGACATCGCCGTGACGCGCTGGCGCGAAGATTCGACCTGCGACCCCTGGGGCTTCTACGTGTTCCTGCGCGATGTGGCGAACGGTGAGGTCTGGTCGGCCGGATACCAGCCGGTTGGACGCGAGCCCGATAGTTACGATGTGGCATTTTTCGAGGACCATGCGCAAATCACCCGCCGGGACGGCCCCATCCTCACCTCGACCGAGATACTCGTGTCGGGCGAAGACGATGCCGAGGTGCGCCGGGTTTCCATCACCAACCAGGGCACACGCGTCAGCGAAGTCGAATTGACCACCTACACGGAGGTCGTGCTGGCGACGGCCGACTCCGACTCCGCGCACCCCGCATTCTCCAAGATGTTCGTACAAACCGAATTCGTCGCCGAGAGCGGCACGCTGCTGGCCACGCGGCGGGTCCGTGAACCCGCGGATCCCGGCGTTTGGGTGGCTCACCACTGCGTGCTGGAGGGAGAGGGCATCGGCGGATTGCAGCACGAATCCGACCGCGCGCGCTTCCTGGGCCGAGGGCGCGATTTGCGCGATGCCGTCTCCATCGTGGACGCTCATCCGCTCTCCAACACCACGGGCACGGTGCTGGATCCGGTACTGTCGCTGCGCCGCCGCGTGCGCATCGCCCCCGGCGAAACCGCCCGCATTGCATTTTGGACCGGCATCGGCACCAGCCGGGAGCAAGTACTCGCGCTGGTGGACAAGCATCGCGACATGCCGGCATTCGATCGCGCGAAAACCCTGGCGTGGACTCAGGCCCAGGTGCAGCTCCGCTATCTGGGCATCGACTTCGAGGAGGCGCAAGGCTATCAGCGCATTGCCAACCGGGTGCTGTACTCGGACTCCTCGCTGCGCGCGCCCCGCGACATCCTCGAAAAAAACCGGTTGGGGCAATCGGCTTTGTGGCCCCATGGTATCTCCGGCGATCTGCCCATCGTGTTGGTCAAGATAGACGACGAAAGCGATCTTGAAATCGTCAGACAGTTGCTGCGCGCGCACGAGTACTGGCGGCTCAAACGGCTGGCGGTGGATCTCGTCATCCTGAACGACCGACCGCCGTCCTACGCGTCGGATCTGCAGCAACACCTGGATTCGGCGATCAGGACCGCCCAAGCGCGCCGCGACGAGGATGGCACGCTCCGTGGAGCGGTGTTCTCGCTGCGGGCTGATTTGCTGCCCTCATCCCTCTGCGATCTGCTGCAGACGGCCGCGCGCGCGGTGTTCGTCGCGCGCCGCGGCACCTTGAGCGATCAGCTTGCGCGGCTGCGGGAACCGGAACCGGTGCCGCGGCGGCGGCGGCGGAACACCGTCGAGAAGCCGCGCGACACGACTGCGCGCACTGCGCTGCCGTCAGAATTCTTCAACGGGCTCGGCGGCTTTGCCGCGCACGCGCGCGAATACGTCATTATTCTCGACGAAGGGCAGTGGACGCCGGCGCCTTGGATCAACGTGATCGCCAATTCGCAATTCGGCTTCCTGGCGACCGCGGACGGATCCGGCAGCACCTGGTCGCAGAATGCGCAGCAGAATCCGCTCACGCCCTGGTCCAACGATCCGGTCGGCAATTCGCCCTCGGAGGCCATCTACATTCGCGACGAGGAAAGCGATGAGCTATGGAGCGCAACGCCCCTGCCGATTCGCGTGCCGTCTCAGACCTATGTGATCCGGCACGGATTCGGCTATAGCCGCTACGAGCACACCTCGCACGGCATCGGCTTGGAACTGCTGCAATTCGTGCCGCTCGAAGATTCGATCAAGATCTCGCGTCTCAAGATCGCCAACCTTTCCGGTGAAACCCGGCATTTGTCGGTCACGCACTATCTGGATTGGGTGCTGGGCAATCAGCGCGCAAAAATGGCTCCGTTCATCGTGACTGAAATCGAGCCGAAGACCGGGGCCCTGCTGGCGCGCAGTCCGTGGAACAATGGTTTTCAATCCCGGGTCGCGTTCATGGACATGGCGGGGCGGCAGCAGGCTTGCACGGCGGATCGCGCGGAGTTCATCGGCCGTCACGGATCTCTCGCCGAGCCGGCGGCGCTGCTCGGCTCCCTCGGGTTGACGAATCGCGTCGGCGGCGGCTTGGATCCCTGCGGTGCGATGCAAGCCGGCATTCGTCTGCGGCCCGGCGAAGAGGTCGAGCTTACGTTCCTGCTCGGCCAGGAGACATCGGCCGAGACGGCCGTCGCCCTCATTGAGCGCTACCGCAGCCTGGATCTCGACGCCGTGCTGAAAGGCGTGACGGACTATTGGGAAGACACCCTGGGCACCCTGCGGGTCGCGACGCCCGATCGCTCCATGGATATTCTTCTCAACGGTTGGCTGCTGTATCAAACACTGGCGTGCCGCGTCTGGGCACGGACCGCGTTCTATCAGTCGAGCGGAGCTTACGGCTTTCGGGATCAATTGCAGGATGTCATGGCGCTGGCCGTGGCAAGGCCGAATATCGCCCGCGCACAGATACTTCGCGCGGCGGCGCGCCAATTCGAGGCGGGAGACGTGCAGCATTGGTGGCTTCCCGACACCGGCCAGGGCATCAGAACGCGTATCTCGGACAACCGAATCTGGTTGCCCTTCGTCGTCGCCCACTACCTGGAGGTGACCGAGGATGTCGGCTTGCTCGATGAGCCATTGCCGTTCTTGGTGGGAACTCCACTGGCCGCGGACCAATTGGAGAGCTTCTCGGCTCCCGATTCGACGGCCGTCCTGTTCCCGCTGTTCGAGCACTGCGTCCGTGCGCTCGACGCAAGTCTTGCGATCGGCTCGCACGGCCTGCCGCTGTTCGGCACCGGCGATTGGAACGACGGCATGAACCGGGGCGGCGT
>Ga0209624_10000795_pt1 | contig 26853 bp, 22 predicted proteins | sample JacPinW_OM2H0_O1_FD_188565 | JGI IMG/M metagenome (GOLD analysis project Ga0209624, IMG submission 188565) | Forest soil microbial communities from Algoma, Ontario, Canada - Jack Pine, Ontario site 1_JW_OM2H0_O1 (SPAdes) (version 2) | ecosystem: Environmental > Terrestrial > Soil > Boreal...
GCCGCGCGGCAACCTTTACCCTGGCGGAAAACGGTTACCGCGTCCTGGCAGCCGTGCGAAAACAAGAAGATGTCGAGTCGCTCCTCGCCGAGGCAGGTACGCGCCGAGTTGTGGGAGCTGTCGAGCCGATCATTCTGGATGTGACGGATGCCGGTCAGATCGCGGCGGCAGTGGAAATTGTCCGCGCCAAAATCGCGACCGGAGGCAGACTCCACGCAATCGTTAACAATGCGGGTGCACAATGGCCCGGGCCGATCGAGACTCTGCCGCTGACTGACTGGCGGCTCCAGTTCGACGTGATTTTCTTCGGCCCGATTGCTCTTACCCAGCGGTTCCTCCCGCAACTTCGCGCCTCGCGCGGACGAGTGATCAACGTGACCTCAATCGGCGGGATAATGCCGGGTCCGATGATTGCCGCCTACCAGGCGGCGAAGGCCGCGTTGGAGGCGGTGAGCGATTCGATGCGGATTGAGTTCTTCCCATTCGGCGTTCACGTCTCCGCCATAGCTCCCGCGTCCATTTCCACGCCAATGCTCAAGCGGTCCTCCGAGCAGCTCAATAGGATCGCGGATGCCCTGCCGAAAAGCCTTCAGCCCTTCTATGCGGATGCCCTCCGGGCGTTTGCGAAGACGACTGTCACGGCCGACAGATTTTCAATCTCCCCGGAGAGGGCATCTCTGACGATCCTGCGGGCGGTGACGGCAACCCGTCCCCGAGCCCATTACCTGATCGGGGTGGCGGCGAACGTCGCCGCGTTCATGAAGCGCAACCTTCCCGACCGTTGGATGGATGCGATCACTTTCCGGATGATGGGTCTGCCGCGACAGGTAAAGTCGCAGAATTTGATCCCCTAATTGACAAGTGATGGGGTTCGTTCCCTTTCATTCCTGACACTTTCGCGACTCTTCTCGTCGATATATGGTCGCGCTGAGCGGTTAGATCTGGGCTCTGCCGCCGTCAACGAACAGTTCGATACCCGTGACGAAACTGGAGTCATCCGAAGCCAGAAACAACGCCGCCTTGGCAACTTCCTCGGGTTTCCCCATGCGTCCCATCGGCACCGTGGACACAATCCGCGCAATCACGTCTGGAGATTGCCGGCTCGGCATTTGCGTATTGATTGGACCCGGACTAACAACGTTTGAGCGGATATGACGGTCCTTCAGATCTGTGGTCCAGGTTCGCACGAAAGAGCGGATTGCAGCCTTACTCGCGGCGTAGACACCGAACGCGGCAGTTCCCTTAACGCTCGCGGCGGAGCCATTGAGAATGATAGAGCCACCATCCTTCAGTAGCAGTAAGGCCTTTTGCACCGTGAACAGTGTTCCCCGCACATTAACGTTGAATAGTTTGTCGAAATGTTCTTCGGTAACGGCGCCGAAGGGAACAAATTCGCCAACGCCAGCGTTGGCGAAAACAATGTCGATTCGACTCTTCACCTTGGAGACGGTCTCGTAGAGACGATCAAGGTCATCTAGGTTGGCAACATCTCCCTGAACGCCAGAAACGTTGCTGCCGATTGCCTTTACGGCCTCGTCGAGTTCCTTCTGGCGACGGCCCGTGATGAAAACATACGCACCCTCTTTGGCGAACAGCTTTGCCGTAGCCAATCCAATTCCTTCGGTGCCGCCGGTGATGACTGCTACTTTCCCTTGAAGCTTCTTATCTTCGGCCATCGACGTTTTCCTTTCCTTCAATGTTTGCATGCCGCCCCATCCCAGACCCAAGGTGGGAGGCCTCGTTTCCCATCGAAGCGCGAACGCCCCCGGTTGCGTGGGCCTAGTCCGCGATCATCCCACCATCAACCGCCAGGGATGCCCCGACGATGTAGGAAGCCTTGTCAGAGCCAATGAACATGATGGCATTGGCAATTTCTTCGGGCGTGCCGATGCGTTTGTTCGGAACTTGCGAGTCGAGGAAATTTGCTTTGTTTTCCTTTGACTGCGCAAAATGGTTGAACATTCTCGTTTCCACCGGGCCGGGGCCAACGATATTCACACGAACTCCTGTGCCGGCGAGTTCGAGCGCCGCAGACTTCGTAATGCCTTCCACGGCGTGCTTGCTGCCGACATACACCGAAGCCGTCGGTCCACCGACTTTGCCGTAAGCAGACGAGATGTTCACGATGCTGCCCTTGCCTTGCCGAAGCATCGCCCGAATCTCGTACTTCATGCTCAGAAGTACACCGAGCACATTGGTGTCGAAGATGGCTTGATAAGCTTCGGTGGTTACATCGGCAGCGGGACCGGGATCGCCCACTGTGCCAGCATTATTGACGGCAATGTCCAAACGACCGAAACGAGCAATGGTTTCGTCAACGAGGTTTTTGACTTCGTCGTCATGGCGCACATCGGTGCGTACAAATTCGGCCTCGGTGCCGAGGTTGCGCAGCTCTGTGGCAAGCTTCTGTCCTTCATCGTCATGTCGACCGGAAACAACGACCCGCGCTCCCTCACGGGCGAAGGCCAAGGCTGTGGCGCGACCGATGCCTGTCAGTGCGCCGGTGATTAAAACAACTGGTGAGCTCATAGCGACTACCCCCTTTGATCTGGCGCCCATGCAGGTCAGGCATGACACCTCGTCAGCCAAGCCTTTTTCGGGATAGCTCAGATTACTTGGTTAGATTGTGAAGTTAGCCATTCGCATCGCGGCCGAAGCATACTTTGTTCGGCTGGCATCGATGCCTGAAAAGCATGGGAGTGTGGAATGGACTTACGACATCTGCGGTTATTTCGGCGGGTCCGGCGAGGGGAAGTCTGACGGCGGAAGCGGAGTGAAAGCCAGACGCGCCTGGCTTACTGCGCCTTTTTTGAGACACGAGTTACCAACGCGTCCAATCTCGACAGGAAAAGCTTCAGGATGGGAGACTGGTTCGACTTTCTGTAGCCGAGGACCAGATCAACGGTTGGCGCAACTCCTTTTAGAGGGCGACTCGTTACGGAGGAAAAGAGAAAATTCTGTGCGTAAGCGGGCAACAGTCCTACGCCGCGCGCCGACACAATTAAGGACATTCCCATGGTGACGTGATCGGCCTCGTGAGCGGGCGTGATATTGACTCCGGACCGCTTCAGATAATTGTCGATGATCTTACGCAGTACAGGAGCCGTCTTGGACACGGCTACGAATGTCTCGCCTACTAGATCCCTCGCACTAATGGTTTTGAGCGTAGCGAGATGGTGGTCACTGGGTAAGATCACCATCAAGGGCTCCTTCACAAGAAGGCGGAACGCCAATCCGGGCACGCCTTTTTCCCGCCGAAGGAAGGCCGCGTCGATCTTTCCTTTCGAAATGCCGTCCGCAAGCAGCGGGGAGGATTGACTCGATATCATCACGTCGATGTTGGGGAGTTCGTCGCGCAAGATCCGTAAGGCTTCGGGCATCCACGTCAATTCGTGGCCGGTCAGGAAGCCCATGGTAAAGCACGGCTTGGCGGGATGAGCGACCCGGCGCGCAGCTTCAGCGGCCGCGCCAACTTGCGATAGCACTGTACGCGCGTGCTCGAGAAAGGTTCTGCCCGACGGTGTCAGCTCGACGCCGCGAGCTGTGCGCGTCATGAGTTGTGCACCTACCTCTTCCTCAAGGTCCCTGATCTGGCGACTGAGAGAAGGCTGGGACGTGTGCAACTTTTCTTTCGCTGCCAAGGTGAGGCTCTTGGTCTCGGCCACCGCAACGAAATAACGCAGGTGTCTTAATTCCATCTTTCACCAACATATCCCGAAAGCATGACTGTTCAAGCCTACAAAGTATCGCTCCAAGATGCGACGCCCGGTTCGCTAACACATCTGATGAGGTGATGAGCCTTTGGATGCGTCCGGCAAGCATTTTACTCATGCCTGACGAGCATATGACTCTTTGCCGTGGATGACGGAATGAGTATCTGAATCCCGGGTAGGAGAGGAAAAAATGACTACACTTCAAGATAAAACTGCGCTCGTCACAGGTGCGTCAAGAGGAATTGGCCGCTCTACCGCAGCGGCACTTGCCCGGGCCGGCGCGCACGTCCTGGTCCACTATGGCCGCTCCTCTCAGGAAGCGGAATCTCTCGTCTCCGAGATCCAACGGAGAGGCGGACACGCAGATATGATCCAGGCGGATTTGGGAACACCAGAAGGGGCGACCCTGCTGGCAAAGGAAGTTCGGTCGATCGTCGGCGATCGATTAGATGTGCTTGTGCTCAACGCCGGAATCAGCAAGGCGGCGCGCATTGCGGATTACACGGTAGAGGACTTTGACAATCTCTTTGCGACGAACGTGAGAAGCCCGTTTTTCCTCGTGCAGCAACTCCTGCCCGTCCTCGGCGAAGGCTCGAACATCATTGTGATCTCTTCGATCGGGGCGCACGCCGTAGTTGGGAAGCCCGGTTTGGACAACCCTTCGATCCTCGCTTACGCCTCGACCAAGGGTGCATTAGAGACTTTGGTCAAGAACTGGGCTGCCATTCTTGGGCCGCAAGGCATTCGCGTAAACGCAGTCGCGCCTGGTGTGATCGACACGGACATGTCGAACTTCACCAAAACTGAAGCAGGTCGCGAGATCACTCTCGGGATGCAAGCACTTAAGCGAATCGGCAAGCCGGAAGATGTAGCAGACGCAGTCGCGTTCCTGGCTTCGGAGGCGGCGCGCTGGATTACAGGAGCGAGTATCCCGGTCGACGGAGGTTCAAAGCTATGACTGACAATGTGAGGAGCACAATGCATAGCAAGTCGACCGCCGGCAAGGAGATCAGAATTCCCGGGCCTGACCATCCGATCACGATTTCTCCGGCCGTAGGAAAGGTGCGTGTAACGATAGCCGGGAAGATCATCGCTGAATCGGCGGAAGCGCTTCGGCTCGAAGAGAAGGGGTATCCGCCGGTTTACTACTTGCCGCGCAAGGATGCGGACATGTCGTTGCTCGTTCGGACCACGCATTACACTTACTGTCCGTACAAGGGTGATTGTACCTACTACAGCATTCCCATTGGCGGATCGAAGTCGGAATACGCCGTTTGGACGTACGAAAATCCTTACGAGGCAGTCGCCGACATTAAAGAACGCCTGGCGTTTTATCCCCCACGGGTCGATGCAATCGAAGTGATCCCCTAAGCACGTTTGGCGCATTGCTCGGCAGCCGCGCGGTCGCTCTTGTTGAACAACGTATCGAATGCCTTCAGAACCGGGGTAGATGTGGTTCCTTTGACTCAGTCATGTTTTGCTCTTAGTTAAGATGCGTTTATGGTGCTGGGCGTCGAGCCACTTCCGAATATTCGAGACGGTATCTTCGTAAAACGTCTTGTAAAGACCCTGCGATACGTATCCGATATAGGGCGTTGCCGGTAGGTTGTCCAGCGTCCGGAACGGGTGAGACGGAGGCAGCGGCTCAACGAATACGTCGATCGCCGCGCCAGCCAGTCGCTTGTTCTGCAACCCGGTGATCAAAGCTTGCTCATCGACGATCGGCCCGCGCGACGTATTGATCAATCGGGCCATTGGCTTCATTCTCTTCAACTCCGTGGCCCCTATCAGGCCGCGTGTACGGCTGCTCAACACCAAATGGATCGTCAGGATGTCGGCCTGCTCAATGCGGAAGGGAAGACCCTTACGGCGGACAATCTGGAACTTGTTACTGTTAAGAATTGACCGGACTTTTAGGGCGCCCGACGTCCCTCGCAACGCCCAAAAGGGAACTACCCCCTTAGGCAATCGGCGATCAGCAACTTGCCATGCCACGGAGGGGGAATCGACACCGAGTTGCGGATCGCCAAGCCAACGCCACCTAGGTTGGGCCAGTGAATACCTCCCGCAATTGCTGATTGAAGCCGTTGACCAATGCATGCTCGGCGGCGCCAGGATTGGCACGCAACGGTTTTGCCGATTCAACAAGGATTTCGTCAGCGTCTGTTTCAAGGACGTCCAACGTTTCAGCGATAAACCTATCGAGAGGCATCGCCTGCTCCGCTTCCTGGCTGTTCATCAATTCCGTCCGCACCCAGGGTGGCGCTATTTCGAGCACGCGAACACCGCGATTCCGCAGGAGAAATCGTTGCGACAACACATAGGAGTGGAGTGCAGCTTTGGTTGCAGAGTAGACAGCCGCCATGGCCATGGGAACGAAGGCAAGGACGGAGGTGTTGTAGAGAATTACTCCACGACGACTTTTCAGCTGATCGACCAATGCCGATGTCAACCGGATCGGCCCCATAAGATTGGTCGTGACCGTCGACACCAGCAATTTATCGTTGATGAGGTCCGCCGCCTGATCCGCTTCCATGATTCCAGCGTTATTGATGAGAACATTCAGGGCGGGATACTCTTGAATCAAGTTCTTCGCCACAGCGTTGATATTGTCGGGATCGGCGATGTCCAGTGCGATTGCCTCGATGCCCGGATTGGCCGTCACGACGGCGGCCAAATGACCCTTGCGCCGACCCGAGATGATTACTTTGTTCCCGCGTTGGTGCAGCGCTTCGGCTAGAGCTCGTCCAATGCCCGATCCGCCGCCGGTAATGAAGATAGTATTTCCAGTGAGATTCATGGTGGCTCCAATCTATGAGGTGAATGTTGCGTGGAGGTCGAACGCGCTTCGTTTAGCTCAGATGTCTCTGGCATAGTCAGCTAATAGTTGGTTGTGATGGTTGGTAAGTGGGGTAATCGGAATAGCCGTGTGGCCCGGAACCGTAGACGGTCTCCCAATCCACTTCGGCAAGAGGTGCGCCCGTGGCGAACCTCTGCACGAGGTCGGGATTGGCGATGTAAGGGCGGCCAAACGCAATCAAGTCAGCCAACCCTTCTGCGATCAGCCGATTCCCACGCTCGCGATTCATATTGACGTTGGCGATCAACGTCCCTTTGTAGATAGGGCGGAAATGCCGGAACATGCCATCGTCGGCCAGCTTTTCGAGGGGAGTGCCAGAAAAGTCAGTTGTGCCTCCCATGAGCAAGAGGTGCGAAAGGTTGTATGCGTGCAGCTTCCCGATGGCATGCTCGGTAATCGGCAGGGTCTCGTCATTGGCCGCGAACGCGCCCCCCTCGTGCATTGGACTTATCTTGACTCCGACACGCTTTGCATCAACTTCGCTGAGGACTGTCTCTACCACCTCGAAAAGGAATCGCGAGCGGTTTTCGAGGCTTCCTCCGTACTCGTCTTTGCGGAGGTTGGTAGCCGCATTAAGGAACTGAGAGATCAGGTATAGGTAATTGGCAAGGATCTGTACGCCGTCGAAGCCGGCCACTAACGCATTTCGCGCGGCCCGTCCGAAGTCGGCCACCGTAGCTCGAATTTCCTGCTTGGTAAGAGGTCGTGGCCTTACGGTCGGCTTTCGTCCGGTCGGTGTCACCGAGATTTGAAGCGGGTCAACATCCGAAGCGGACACAGGCTGCAAACCATCCCGGAGTTCCGGATGAGAGATCGCCCCCGTATGCCACAGCTGAGCGATGATGCGACCACCGACCGCGTGGACCCCATCGGTGACGCGCCTCCATCCACGAACCTGTTCCTCACTCCACAGGCCTGGCGTATCCGCCCAACCAAATCCTTCGGGACTGATTGCTGTGGCCTCGGCGATAATCAATCCCGCCGAGGCGCGTTGCGCATAATACTCTGCCTGCAGACTTGTGGGCACGTGATCGTCGCGATTCGCCCGCATCCGCGTGAGAGGGGCCATGATTACACGATTCGGAAGAGCGAGATCTCCCATCCGGTACGGAGTAAGGAGCCGGCTGGAAGACGCGCGCGCGTGTGTGACCTTGGGACCGCCAACTTCAGCGAGAAATTCTCCTCCGCTCATTTCATGCCCACCTTAAGTCACGATTACGACCGCAATTCGTCCCTTTGCTGGGATCAGTCGGTTTAGATTGCAATGCACGCTCGCGGTAGCGCCCTTGGCACATACTTTGTTGAGCTGCGAGTCGATGCCTCTCAAGCATGGCAAACTCAAAACCAAGGGCTACGGCGCTAATATTCTGCGACCAACCGGTCTCTTCTGGATTCTATTTCGGAAAGATACTTGACGGGATTGAAGGAGAGGCTTATGACAGTGACAGCGCACGAATTGTCAGTGCAAGTGGCGATTCATTCATGGCGACTTGTTTTGGAGAGAGCGAACAAGGCGTTTTCAAACCTCGCGGACGACCAACTTTTGAAAGAAGTAGCGCCGGGAAAAAACCGCCTCGTCTATCTTTGGGAACACCTCATAGCCGCTCACGACGCCATGTTCCCGATTCTCGACCTGGGAGAGCGACTGCACCCTGAACTCGATGCAATCTTTATCTCCAGTCCTGACAATGCGGGGGCACAGCTGCCCCCTGTGGCAGAGCTTAGAAAATATTGGGACGAAGTGAACGGCAAACTGCTTTCGCAGTTCGCAACTCTTTCCGAGAACGAATGGCTGCAGCGGCACCGCTCAATGTCTGAGGAAGACTACGTCAAAGATCCGACCCGGAACCGATTGGCTGTCCTGCTGAGTCGAACCAACCACCTGTCCTACCACTTGGGGCCAGATAACCCTGGCTCTCAAATAAAGGAACCTAATTCGTCTCGTTCTCCTGTAATCGAAGCCGCCCTTCAGTGTAATTAAGAGTTCCCGGTACCGCCAATTTTGTGCTGGTATCCCCCGCAAGAGCGCGAGCACAGTTTTGCCGACATCGAGAATCCGGCAATTGCCTGTAGAATTGGCAGCCGCCTTTCTCTCCTCCGACCGCCATTTGTGTAATCAACCAGCGGTCCCCGAGGTTGCGAAATCACAATTTCCTACGCAGACACCCATTGAAACTCCCGCCAATCGCCGGTCGTTGCTTCGGGCATTTCAGGAATGATGGCGTCGAGAATTGCCCACTGAGCGTCATTCAGGTCTCGTGACATCTGAGGCATACGTTTGATCGATGAAACTCCCGGTGGAATTGATTTTCTTTTAGCTTTGACGATTGACAAACTTAAGACGGAAAACGGACGCAGAGCCACGCATTGTGGTTCCTTGTCCCGATACGCATCACTTCGCACCACCTAGTTATTGGGGCGGTGTAGGTCGGAAACGCGGCCATGCAGCCGGTCCCGCAAGGCCTTCTCGTGACTCGCTTTTTCCGCGCTGGAAGACTGCGCCGCTTGCGACGTGCGAGGTTGAGCCGCGTTTTCCGTGTCCATCAGGCTGTAGTCGCAGCCATTAAGGCCGGGGTGATTCTCGTCGCAGGGCACGAGCACGATGGCATGGCCATTGCCGTTCGCGTCTGTTCCGACCCCGGCGATCTCGCCGCGATCGTTGTTGCTGACAACAAGGAGAACCAAGTCCGATGCAGAGGATAGAAGCGTGCTCAAGTTCACCATTGGGCCGCCGTCCTCCCATAGGAATGCACCTTCGGCACACTGCGGCCCTCCCCAATTGCCAACGACCTGCCGCTGCGTGTTAATCGCAAATGCATAGGAACAGCCGTCGAGAGCTCCCAAGTCATGCAGGGTCCCATCCCACAGGAATGCGTTCACCTGCGCGTCGCCCGGCAGGGTGCTCCCTCCCACAACCATACCGTGATCATTAATCCTTTCTGCGGTTCCGAAGTTTCCTCCCAGAGTGCCCAAGTCCTTAATGCCTTTGCTCTTTGTCCAAAGAAACGGATGGCTTGCCGAGTCTCCAGCCAGATCGGATACGCCCACCACTGTGCCGGAGTCGCTGAGAAAGAGCGGAGTTCCGCAGGTGCCGCCTAACCCTCCGATATCGGTCATCCTGCCGTTTTCCCAAAAGAAAGGATCCTGAGTCGGAATCAGCGTTCCTTGGAATCCACATCCGGTAGGTACTTGGTTGACCGTCGTGTTCGTGTAGGAGATCCCGATGATCTGCCCCTTATCGTTAATCGCTTGTGCCCAGGCGTCGCTTCCGGTGCCGAGCGTTCCCAGATCGGTCATCACTCCGTCCTGCCATAGGAATGCCCTCATCTGATAGGGATAGACTGGCATGTAGAAGTTGTATTCTGCACCCGAAAATGCTAGCGAATTGGGGTCGGGCACGGTATTCAGCGCCCATCCGACCACTTCGCCGCGGCTGTTGACGGCGTTGGCGCCGCTTTCGTATCCCCCTTCCAAGGTTCCAAGGTCGATGACCTGGCCGTAGCGCCAGAGGACGGCGCGTTCCTGAGGGAAGTTTGTTGGCGAGCCTGGATCTAGGGGATCGAACTCGCCGTTCTGCGATACACCCGCAACCAGTCCGTTAGAGCTGATCCACGTTGTAGCGCTGCTGTACCCGCCGGGCAGCGTTCCCAGGTCGAAGACGAATCCGCCCCACCCAATAAATGCGTGCGAGGCATAGCATGGTGTTCCGTCATAGTTGAAACAGAAGTTTCCGTAGGCGTTGCTCGAGTTTCCGTAGGGATCGAGCGTGGACGTGTCCGCCCAACCCGCCAGCATGCCGGCGTTATTCAGGTTGCTAAGCGGGCCGCCGTATTCGAAGCCATTAATATAGCTCTGCGGTCCACCGAATGTGCCCAGATCGATAAGCTTGTAGTGATGATGCCTTACGGGATGCTCCTGTGCGGCCATTGAGAGTGACATCGTCACGAGGGCGAACGAAATGGCGACTACGTAACTAAGTTTTCTGAATTTCATAAACGCCTCTCCTCCGAACGCGTCGGTACCTTTACTTCTCCACCTTCCTTAGGGCAGCTGCTTTAGAAATTGGTTCCGAATTCGAATTGAGCGGCTCGCACTCCTGACTGCTGGATTTGGCACGTCATGCGACGGTTGGCGGGCAGATGCGGCACCGAGCGAGTCCACGAGGCTGTAGTCGCAGCCGTCAACGCTTGCGTGATTCTCGTCGCACGGGATCAGCACGACGGCATGCTCATCTCCGTTCGGGAGCAAGCCTGTGGCAACGATTTCCCCGCGATTGTTGATGGCAGCACCAACGGCCACGTGCAGGTCAGTACCCGAAAGCACAAGAGTGTTCAGGTCAACAATCGAGCCGTTCTCCCACAACCATGCGTTATCGTTCGCATCGCCGACCACCTGACTCTTTGCGTTGATAGAAAACGCCGTGCTGCTCGGTTGGCCGGCCGCTGTCCCGAGGTCTTTCATCACGCCATGTCTCCACAGAAATGCATGGTGATCGGTGCTGGTTGGCGCAAAATCGGCCCTCCCAACGACATCACCAGAGTCATTGGCAAACCATGCCTCTGAGTTGTTTCCTCCCAATGTGCCCAGGTCCACTAGCGATCCACTCTTCCAGAGAAACGCGTGATTTATCGAGTCTCCTGCCAAAGTCATCGTGCCCACCACCTCACCGCGATCGTTGAGCCAATTCGGGTAGCCGCAGGTACCGCCCAGGCTGCCAAGATCGACAAAGCCTTCTTGCCACAGAAATGGATGCTGCGTTGGAACCCCACCGCCGGAGCACGCGGGCGCGCTGATGGGAGGGTTTGGGGTTGCGTCTAGGAAGGATTCTCCGGCGACCTGCCCGTGTGCATTTATGAATTGCGCAGTGCTGTCAGCACCGCCCAACGTTCCCAAGTCACGCATCGCACCGTTCTCCCAAAGGAATGCATGCACCTGAGTTACGGCGGGGAAAGCCCCATTGTTTAGCATGTAAGGGAGAAGACCGGTCGCGAAGGAGTCAGGTATTGAATTGACCGCCGCTCCAACCACCTGGGTTTTGTTGTTGATGTTTTCCGCCGTGCTGGCGCCTCCTCCCAGTGTTCCAAGATCAATGATCCCGGCATCTGACCACAAGACGGCGTGAACCTCTGGGAAGCCGGTGAGCGGATCGATGACACCATTCTCCGAAACGCCAACCTCCTGTCGCCGATCATTCGAGGCGTAGGCGAAGCTGCCATTCCCGCCTCCAGGCAGTGCGCCCAAGTCAGTAAGCGTGTCGTTGTTCCACAGGAAGGCGTGAGCTACGAAGCAGTCAAAGAAGCAGTTCGGGGAAAAGGGATCGGGATTGGGAGTGTCCGCTGTCCCCACGACTGTACCCCGCTTGCTGAGCAGCCGCTCCTGCGGTACGCCGCCGGAAGCGCCGCTGTTCGGGCCGCCAAAGGTGCCCAGATCAATCAATTTGTAGTGATGGTGTTTCGCATGACCATCTTGTGCAGAGAGTGGAATAGAGGTCATCAGCGCGTCGAACGTGACCGCTGCGACGCACATCATTATTATTATGGTCGCAGACCTGCCCAAACCGCTTGTCGTGCCATGCACGAGATGTCCCGTCCTCTGGCCATATTCCGTGCGAAATCCTTTTCTCACGACGCCCTCCTCCTTCGATTGTTTATTGTCGTATCCGCGGGTTCGAGTTCACTTGCTGGGTCAGAGCCCCCACTGCCGCAGTTTCACTTTTCAATCCAGAGCGGGTGTTATCATCCGCAACTGCGGAACCCGCCCCGGAGCGATTCAGTCGTTTCTGACACTATTCGTGTGCCGATGTGCTGCGAGCTAACCGGCCGTATCGTCTGGTTCCTTGGCGGAGCGAAGCGGTGGGTGCCGGAACCATGTCAGTTGCTGCGGCTCCGTCGTTTGCGTTGTTATCATTCCCGTCGGCCGGAATCAGCAGTAAATCGTGCTGGTCGCCGTTAGGAAGGACTCCGGTGGCGGCAATTTCCCCGCGATCATTGATGAAGTTTAGATACGAAATGAAGAAGCCAGAGTTCGGGGGAATGAGGCTATTCACCTCGTAGAGAACACCATCCTGCCACAGGGACGCAATCCCGCCAACACCGCATATGCCGGCGTCAACGATGATCTGGCCTTTCGCATTAATTTCATAAGCGGTGCTGCAAGTCGCACCGTTCGGTACCCCGAGGTCGATCATCCTGCCGTTTCTCCAGAGAAATCCATGATGGTATTGGTTGGAGCCAGGCACATCGGCACGACCGACAATTTCCCCGGCATCATTGATCCAGTAAGCGTCTGAATTGTCTCCGCCGAGCGTACCTAGGTCCGCCAATGAACCTTCGTTCCAAAGAAATGCATGGTAAGTTTGGTTTCCAGCTAAGTTCGAAGTACCGACAATCTCGCCTTTTCGGTTGATTGCTCCTCCGCTGCCGCCGTCCACTGCCGACCCCACAAAGCCACATGTGCCGCCAAAGGTGCCGAGATCAATCATTCTGCCGTCTTTCCAAAGAAATGGATCCTGCGTGGGCACATTGGACGGGCAAAGGTCTCCATTATTCGGGTTCGGCGTTGAGTTTATGTACGACCAACCGACAACCTGGCCGGCTTCGTTAACGTCTGAACCCCAGCTATCAGGCCCCCCAAGGGTGCCCAAGTCCTCCATGTAGCCATTCCGCCAAATGAATCCGTGTGTCTCTGTTCCGAATGGTAAGAAGGAATATGGGTCCGGCACCGTATTAAGCCCGATTCCGGTCACCTCTCCTCGGCTATTCATGGCGTTCGCAAAACTGAAACTTCCACCGAGGGTCCCGAGATCGACAATCTCACCGTCTTTTTCCCACCGGACGGCAACCTGCTCCGGCAGTCCCGTGATCGGGTCAATGGACCCATTTTCTGACTCCCCCATGATCAGCCCTCGCTCATTGACCCAATAGGCTGTGCTGCTGTAACCGCCCGGAAGTGTTCCGAGGTCCGATAGAACTCCATCTTTCCATTTGAAGGCGTGCAAGATGTAGCAGTCCGGCGAGAAACAGTTTGGTGCGTAGGGGTCGGGAAGACCTGTGTCCGCCCCGCCGATGACAACTCCGCGATTATTCAGACTTTCCATGATCGGACTGGAGAAAAAGAAACTGCTGGGACCCCCGAAAGTTCCCATGTCTTTAACAATGTAATGAGGGCGATTTGAGCTATTGTTGGCTTGGGCTACCAATGGGATCGCGCTAGGTAGTGCGGCGATTGATGCCATCGTGGCAAACCACATCCAGTTTGCTGATTTCATGTGCCCTCCGCTGGGCTGCTCTTGTGACCACCTATCAGATTGCGAGGACTGATTCGCATACCAGCGACTCTCATTCATCCCCGGGTGTGACGATGAAAGACATGATTCCCGGGCCGCCGAATGTGCCCAAGTCTATGAGTTGGTAGTGGTGATGTTTGTGGTGCTGCTCCGGTTCGTTCTGCGCCGCGAGTTGAACCGGGACAGCGAGCGCAGCCAGTAAGGTCAGCGCGGTAATGTGTGGTGTCAGATCTTTTTTCATAACTTCCTCCTTCAATTCTCCTACCCCGGCTCAACCCGTCCGCCAGCGAAGGCACGCCAAGCGTGTGTCTTCTTAACTCCTAAGCCGGGTCTGGTCAATCGATCGAGCCTAAATCATTCCTAACTTCGTAAGCGACGGCCTCCCAAAGAGTTATTGAGTTTGCTGAACTAGATTTGTGGAGTAAGATCATCTTCCCTGGGGTGGGCTTATGGACGCGCCTGCCAGTTCCGGCCGTCGTGTTCGCACTGGACTCTTCGAAATCGACTTCGGCGCAGTCGAGATCCATAAGGAAGGCCGAAGAATTCCCCTGCAAGAACAGCCCTTTCGAGTGCTGGCTGTACTCTTGGAACACCCCGGTGAAGTAATTACGCGAGAAGAGTTGCATGGCCGACTCTGGCCAACGGATACCTTTGTAGGCTTCGACGAAGGCATCAACACGGCGATCCGGAAACTCCGTGTTGCCTTCGGCGATTCCGCCGATAGCCCCCGATTTATTGAGACCATTCCCCGGCGGGGATATCGTTTCATTGCGCCGGTCCATGTTGCGATCGCGGAACCCGCTCCACTTTCGGAGAAAACCTCCGACGGTAGTGCCGATGCGAAGCTACTAGATCCCGACACAGTTTCCGCGCCAATGACGATAAGTGAGAAGGCAAGCGGGGGGAAACACTGGAAGCTAGCGATTCCTGCTGCCCTGGCGGTGCTTGCGTTTTCCGTCGGCAGTTATAGCTACCTCCACCGTAAGCCCAAGCTCGCCGAGACAGACACGATTGTTCTCGCAGATTTTTCGAACAGCACCGGCGATGCGGTGTTTGACGACACGCTCAAGACGGCTCTTACGATCTCCCTGCGGCAATCGCCTTTTCTGAATGTGCTCCCCGACAGCCAGGTCGCGGCAACCCTGCAACTGATGACCCGCCCGGCCGATACGAGACTCACCCCGGACGTAGCCCGCGAGCTCTGTTTGCGCGCGGGAAGCAAGGCCTACATCGCGGGAGCGATTGGGAGTCTCGGCAGCGAGTACGTGCTGGGGCTAAAGGCGGTGAATTGCAACAACGGCGATACGCTGGCGCAGGAGCAGGTCACGGTGGCGTTCAAGGAGCAGGTCCTGGACACGCTGGGTAAGGCTGCTTCTAAGCTGCGCACTGAATTGGGCGAATCACTGTCTACGGTACAGACCTTTGATGTGCCATTGGCCGAGGCCACCACGTCTTCGCTTGAGGCTCTGAAAGCATACAGCCTTGGCGCTAAGGCTTTTCACGAGAAGGGTGCGGCCGCCGCCCTACCGTTCAATCAACGTGCCATCGAACTTGATCCCAGTTTTGCTATGGGCTATAGGGCAGTGGGAGTAGAATACAACGCTCTCGGCGAAGTAGCGCGAGCCAGCGAGTACTACACCAAGGCATTCAAATTAAGGGAACATACGAGCGAGCGGGAAAAACTGGAAATCATTGCAGGTTATCATGCGACTGTAACTGGAGATGCGGATAAGGCGGTTCAGGTGTATGAGGAGAAGATTGCGCGTTACCCGCGGGACGCCTTAAGCTACTTAAATCTGGGCGTGGAGTATGGAGCACAAGGTCAATACGAAAAAGCGGCGGCAGTAACTCGCCAAGGCCTACGGCTCGCACCTGATCAAAGTCGTTTTTACTCTGCCCTTTCCGCCTTCGCTCTTGCCTTACAACGTTTTGGCGATAGCCGACAGGCTATCCGCGACGCGCAGGCGCGAAAACTGGATGATTACTCGCTGCACTGTGATCGGTATGCTGCTGCTTTTCTCGAAGTAGACTCTGCCACAATGGCGGAACAGCAACAATGGCTGGTTCGTAACCCCGAATATGCGACCTTTGGACTCGCCCTCGCGTCCGACACCGAGGCATATGGCGGTCATCTAAGGAATGCGCGCGAGCTGACCAGGCGGGCGGTGGAGTCTGCTAGACGAGCGGACGACCGGGAAAACGGGGCCATATGGCAGACGAATGCTGCTGTGCAAGAAGCCGCCTACGGCAACCCTCGAGAAGCACGGCAGACCGCGGCAGAGGCTTTAAAGCTTGCTCCCGCCAGTCAGGGCGCCGCGAGTGAAGCGGCGCTTGCCTTTGCGATGGCGGGCGAAACGGCCAGAGCCGAGTCGCTGGCCCAAGACTTAGAGAGACGCTTCCCGCTGGATACGCAAATTCAGTCGCTTTGGCTACCGGCGATCCGGGCGCAATTAGCTTTGAACAAGAAGAATCCGACTTCCGCCCTGAATGCTCTGCAAGCTGCTTCAGCCATCGAACTGGGCAACATCCAGTTCGTCAACAACACCTCCTGCCTCTATCACGTCTACATACGCGGAAAAGCATACCTGGCAGCCGGACAGGGCGACTCTGCCGCTGTCGAGTTTCAGAAGATTCTAGATCACAGCGGCATAGTCTGGAACTGCTGGACCGGAGCTTTGGCGCATCTGGGGCTAGCCCGTGCCTACGCTCTAAAATTCCGGGCCGCGAAGGGTGCGGAAGCGGAGACCTTCCGCATTCCCGCACTCAACGCGTACAATGACTTTCTTACTCTGTGGAAAAACGCCGATCCTAATATTCCCGTCCTGCAACAAGCGAAAACCGAGTACGCGAAGCTGAAATAGTCCTCGCCGACTCTTCCTGTCCGTGCTGAAATGGAAGTGTCAAATATCACCGGCAAAATTGTAGTAATTACCGGAGCCAGCAGCGGCATTGGGGAAAGCACCGCAAAGCTTCTCGCAGAACTAGGAGCAAAAGTTATATTAGGAGCGTGGCGTCTGAACCGAATCAGCGCAGTGGTTCAAGGGGCCTCGGCCACCGGCGGCAAGGCCATCGGATTTGCCTGCGAATGTACCCTTTCTACTCGTCCCTTTGGTCCCGATTGTTGCAGGTTTATCGGATGGTACCGGTGGTTTGTATTATGGTCGCAATATTTCAATTGCCGGCCCACGCCCAGGGAAAGGAACGTCCCATGAAACAGGCGACTTTTTATCGCACGATACAGGTAGATGGACTCTCCATCTTTTACAGAGAAGCCGGGCCGAAAGACGAGCCGACACTTCTGCTGTTGCATGGGCTTCCTTCCTCATCCCGAATGTTCGAGCCCCTGTTCTCTCGGCTTTCCGATCGCTATCACGTTGTCGCGCCCGATTACCCCGGCTTCGGACACAGTGACTGGCCAGACCCGAAAAAATTCGCGTACACGTTCGACCACCTCGCCGAAACCATGAATCATTTCACCGAAGCTCTTGGGCTCTCGCGTTACACGCTTTACATGCAGGACTACGGCGGCCCCGTGGGTTTTCGCATGGCCCTGGCGCACCCGGAGCGGGTCGAGGCGCTCATCGTCCAAGACGCAGTGGCCCACAATACGGGTCTGGGGGCAAATTGGAAAACACGACGAGCTTTCTGGGCCGATCGCGCTGCCAACGAAAGCGCGCTGCGCGTAAATCTCTTGTCGCTTGAGACGGCGCGAAGCCGCCACGCTGGTAACGACCCAGAGGCAGCACGTCACGACCCTGATCTCTGGACGGACGAATTTTACTTTCTCAATCAGCCCGGCCAGGTCGAGATTCAAAGCGACCTCTTCTACGACTACCGCACCAACGTCGAAAACTATCCCAAGTGGCAAGCTTGGATGCGTCAGAAGCAGCCGCGCCTGCTGGTGATTTGGGGCAAGTATGAGTCATCGTTTGACTCCTCGGAACCGGAATCCTATCGGCGAGATGTGCCCAATGCTGAGGTCCACATTGTCGACGGTGGTCATTTCGCTTTGGATACGGCAGCGGATGATATTGCGACGCTTATAGGTCAGTTCATGAAGCCGCAGAAATGATTTAGACCATTCGCTTTTGAGCCGTGCAAGGAGAAGAAATTATGGCAAGTGAAACGACAGCCCGCCCACCCTTGCCTCCGTTCACACGCGAGAGTGCGATTCAAAAAGTGCGCCTCGCCGAAGATGGCTGGAACACTCGCGACCCGCAAAAAGTGGCTTTAGCATACACGATCGATTCACGATGGAGGAATCGATCGGAATTCATCAATGGACGAACCGAAGTTATCGCTTTCCTCTCTCGTAAGTGGGCCAAGGAGCTGGACTACAGGCTTATCAAGGAGATGTGGGCGTTTACCGAGAACCGGATCGCCGTACGTTTCGCTTACGAATGGCACGATGAATCCGGTCACTGGTATCGCTCCTATGGCAATGAGAACTGGGAGTTCAATGACGATGGGCTCATGGCGTCAAGGTATGCATCAATCAACGACCTCCCCATTCTAGAGGCCGATCGGAAATACCATTGGGCCTTCGGGCCACGTCCCGAAGGCCATCCAGGATTGAGTGACCTCCGCCTCTAGGTTAAAGGACACAATATGGACAAGCGAGTTCAGTCTCTACCGCAACCGCCATCGGTGGCGGCAACGACCAAACCGAAAGTAGCGACGAAATCCGGATTGCTTCTCGGAGCATGTTAAGACGACGTTTGGGTCTTCAGAGGAGAAACGAAGAAGATCCACTGCCACCAAATCGACAAAACTCCGGATGAATCGTAACCACACTCGCTTTTTGGCGAATAAATTATGATTTTATTATTCGAACTTTATGCATTTTTATGCATTTTGTTCGTTAATGATCTGGGCTGTGTGATTTGGGCAACGCTTCGGGTTGGGAATCCGGACCGAGGTTTGACCTGTTCGCAAAAACGGCAATGACGTTTCTTGGCGTGACGGGCATTGCATTTTACGTACGGTTCTTGGTGGCTCTTTGGAAGGAGAGCAAGCCTCGTTCGAGCGGTTGTTGGGTGCATCTGAGACTCGGCTCCGCCGCACCCACGATAGCTGAACTGCCGTCCCTGCCCCGTGTCTGGTATGGCTAGTTTTCCAACCTATGAACATCAAATATTGCACAGGGTTGCAAGCTATAGCTTCAACCAACTGTTTAATTCTTTTAACAATGAATTCATCTGGCATTCACTTCGCGTTAACTTTTCTCGCGTTAACTCTGCGCATTGCAATATGGGGAATGGGCGGACCTTGAGTTTTTCGCATATCGATTTGCGAACGCTGCGCTGTGTATTGCCCTGAGCGGGCATTTCCTTCGTCTAGAGGGTTATAATCCCCCGATTAGAGACAGAAGACGACAGCACGCATGAAGGTTTCATTGGGTGTGAGGCTTGGGAAATCGCTCGTAACGGCCAGCGGTATGTTTAAGAATGTTTTATGGATTCTGTTCGCCTGCCTGTGCTTTGCAGTAGCACGTGCGCCCCTATATGCGCAGGGCGCGGCAGAGCCATGCCCACGCCCAGCGGAAGGCAGTCTGGTCACCGAGCCGGAGGATTTGCGCAGCCACAACGGTGAACTGAAAGTTGAACTCACCGCGCGCAACTCTAGGCAGAGCAATGGATCCACCCGCTACTGCTTCATCGATGAAAAAGGTAGAGAATCGCCCACGTTGCGCGTGAACCCAGGCGACCTCGTCATTTTGACCCTGAAAAACGATTTGATCGACTTCCATGCCGACGCGGCCGAGAATGGCCACCAACACATGCACATCGAAATGGAAGGGAGCGGGAACTCGTGCACCAGCGGTCTCATGACTTCGGTATCAACCAATCTGCATTTCCATGGCTTGACCATTCCTCCCGTCTGCCATCAGGACGATGTCCTGAAAACGGCAATTCGGCCCGGTGATGCGCCTTTCGAATACCGATTCCGGATCCCTGAAGATGAGCCGCCGGGACTCTACTGGTACCACCCGCACATTCACGGTTTTACCAAGGCCCAGGTGCTCGGTGGCGCCTCGGGTGCTCTCATCGTGGAAGGTATCGAGCGAGCGGATAAGGCGGTCGCGGGCTTGCCGGAACGAGTCTTGATTATTCGCGATCAGGATCTCCTCAACCCGAACGCTCCCCCCGCGAAATGGGAACCCGTTGTCCCAAAGATGCTGATTGATCGCGACGGGGACGCAGCCAATAACGGTACGGGATACGGCAAGCCGGCCAAGGACCTCTCGATCAACTTTGTTCCTGCGCCGTACCCGGATTATCGCCCCGCCGTGATTGAGATGAAACCGGAGGAGCAGCAGTTCTGGCGCGTATTAAATGCCTCGGGAATCACCTACCTCAACCTGCAACTTTTATATGGCCAAACGCCGCAACCGCTCGGACTCGTAGCGATGGATGGCGTGCCTCTCAATCAAAATGGCCTGGCACGCGATTTCGTCGATTGGCAAACGCACTTAGGAATTCCACCCGGTGCGCGTATGGAATTCATCGTGAAAGGCCCTCCCTCCGGCGTCTCGGGACTTCTCGTCACGAAGACTGTCGATACTGGCCCAAGCGGAGAGAACGATCCTAATCGTGCGATCGCCACGGTCGTAGCTTCGAAAGATACGGTCGAACCCTCCTCCCAACTTTCGGCGGCGTCTTCGCCGCTTCCACCGCCACAGCTGCCATGGCTCGGCAATGTCGCTGCAGTGCGGATGCGAAGATTGTATTTCTCCGAAAAGCTCGTAGATCCGAACGATCCGACGAGCGCCACTGAGTTCTATCTCACCGTAGACGGCCAGTCGCCGCAGATGTTCGATCCCAAAGCCGGCGTCCCAAACATAATTGCCAAGCAGGGAACTGTTGAAGACTGGATCATAGAAAACCGCTCTGCCGAACTTCATGCCTTCCACATTCATCAGCTGCATTTCCTGCTGCTCGATTATCTGGGCAGGCCGGTGAATGAGCCGTTTCTTCGCGATACCGTAAACGTCCCGTATTACAACGGTAGAACTCTCACGTATCCCAGCATCAGGGTGCGGATGGATTTTCGCGATCCGAATACCGTTGGTGACTTTCTTTACCACTGCCACCTTTTGGAACACGAAGACGGAGGAATGATGGGGCTGATTCGCGTAGAACCATGAACGAACGCCGTGTTCTACGTGAGTTGGTCAAGACAAAACTTGTCCAATCAGTACGACTAGGGGAGCGCGGCTTCGCCCGGGGTTAGTTCGGCTCTCCGGAGAAGACGTTCTTGCATATTGGCTTTCCACTCTCAACCGCAACTTTAACCAGGAACAAGGAGGAGGAGAAAATGTCCTACAAGTCACTGGCATCAAAAGGAGTGCATTACCTGCGCATTGGGTTAGCGGGGCTTGCGATGTTTCAGTTCACAATCTGTGCCCCTTTCGCCAATGCGGCTGATCAGCCAAAAGCCGCGACAGCCTCGCCAATCACGCACGTGATCGTGATTATCGGAGAGAACCGCAGCTTCGATCACGTCTTTGCCACGTACCAGCCGAAGCACGGAGAGACGGTCAACAACCTGCTTTCCGAAGGTATTATCACGTTGGATTCCAACAAGAACGCAATCCCCGGCCCCAACTTCAACCAAGCGCAGCAACTTTTTGCTACGGATACCGACACCTTCCTGCTGGCCCCGCCAACGCAGGAATTTCCCAGCAACGTCTTGCCTGCGCCGCTCGTCGGTGGTCCCGGCGGACCGGATGGATATTTTTCCGGCAGCAATCCCTGCGGAACCACGCCCCCGATTTCAGCGCTGAAATGCGCGGAGATTTCGGAAACTGGTCTGCCGAACACGCAGTACTATCACTTTCTCGCGAGCGGCGGCACGGGCCTGGAGAGCAAAACTCCCGATACTCGCATCACCAATGTTCAGAATATGCCAGCCGGACCATTTCAGATCACCAATGGCAGCACTTTCCTTTACAATGACTACGCCGCGAGCCCCGTCCATCGCTTCTATCAGATGTGGCAGCAGTTGAATTGCAATCTGGCAAATGCGACCCTGAGCAATCCTTCTGGTTGCAATGGCGCCTTGTTTTCCTACGTTGAAACCACCGTCGGAGCGGGCACGAATGGCGCCACGCAGCCGCCACTGTGCTCTTCCGATGGCGGTGCTCTCCCTTGCTTCACCTACAACTATCTAAACAGCATTCCTGGCGCGCAAACCACCGGCGAAGGATCGACGGCGCTCGCCTTCTACAACGTGCAGCAGGGGGATGCTCCCTACTTCAAGAACCTCGCAGACCAATACACTATGAGCGATAACTTCCACCAATCCGTCGATGGGGGCACCGGCGCCAACCACGTTATGCTCGGGCATGCCGATGCTATCTGGTTCAGCGATGGCAACGGAAACCCCGCCAAGCCACCCAATAACAAAGTTGTCTTTACTGCTAAATACGACGGCGGACCGAATCCAGACAAGGGCATCGTCAACGAGATTGAAAACCCCAACCCGGCGTCGGGAACCAACAATTGGTACGCGGAAGACGGCTATGGCAACAGCTACAATGCCGGCTACCCGCCGCCATACTATCCCGCCCCAGTCTCGGGTGGCGGATCGTATAGCGAATGCGCCAACACCACGCAGCCCGGTGTCGCCCCGATCGTCACCTATCTCAAGTCTCTCAACATCAATCCGAATTGCGAGCCGGGCCACTATTACCTGTTGAATAACTACAACCCGGGCTGGTTCGGCAATGGGAAGAACGCCTACATCGACCAGAATCCCGGGAACACGCCATTCACAATTCCACCCTCATCAACGCCCAGCATCGGCGATGACCTCAACTCGCATGGTATTTCGTGGAAATACTACGGCGATCAGTGGAACAACTATGTGCCCGACCCATACCAGTTCAATTATGGAACCAATGGGCCGAATGCCGATGAATACTGCAACATCTGCAACCCGTTCCAGTACGACACGTCCATCATGTCGAATCCAGCGCAGGTCAAAGCGCACATGAAGGATACGGTGGATCTGTATTCGGATATTGGGGCTGGAACCCTGCCGGCGGTTTCATTCGTAAAGCCGAGCGGCTACGTCGATGGCCATCCGTCATCCTCGAAGCTCGATCTCTTCGAAGGTTTCACGAAGAAGATCGTCGACATGGTTCAGAACTCGCCTTATTGGGAAAACACCGCGATCTTCATCACCTTCGACGAAGGCGGCGGCTATTACGACTCGGGTTATGTTCAGCCGCTCGACTTCTTCGGCGATGGCACGCGCATCCCGATGCTCATCGTTTCACAATACTCGACGGGAGGTCACGTCACTCACGACTACGCGGACCATGTCTCTATCGACAAATTCATCGAGAGAAACTGGAAGATCGGCACCATCAGCCACCGCAGCCGTGACAATTTCCCGAATCCAATCACGACGCAAAGTAACCCGTACGTTCCGCTCAACGGACCGGCAATTTCGGACCTCTTTGACGCGTTTACTTTCTCTAACTGATCGGTTGTAATCGTGTCGCATTCACCGGCCAGGAAAAGTCCTCCTGGCCGGATTTTTTTGTGTCCCCCATTACACTGGAGCAGCCGACAAAGAACCCAACGCGCAACCGAAAGAGCGGGCTTCGTAACCCTCCACCTACAGCCGGCGCGTCGGAGTTCTATCCTCGAAGCGGCGTTAACTAGCTCTTGAGCCTGATTGCCAGTGAGCCAGTTGCCCATTTTCCGTCCGAGTCGCTTGACTTCCTTAACTCGTCGGATTCCAATCGCGTGTGCCGGGCTCAGCCAGCCACTCTCTGCAGACTCATCGGCCAGCCTCCGAATCGCGGAAAGATGTAGGTTGATCGTAGCCGCGGACAGCGAGAGGCGTTCTAGGAATGAGCGGTACTTCACCACGACAGATCGGTTGAACGTTAATCTAGGTTCGGAGCAATACCAGATGGAAGGCGATAAACCTTTCGATGGCGTATTCGTAACTCCGCCGAGAGTGTTGAGACGCGAGCGTGTTGAGCACCGCCGCTTTGGATTGTTCCAGTTCAGGGATAGTCAGGGTCGCAGAACGACCGACAGGTTCGGGCTGCTCTTGTGGGATCATAGGAAGTGGCTCCTTTTAGCCACCTCCGGAGTTTCGTGTTCGTAAAAAACTCAGCGCAAATGAGCAGTCTCGGATTCTTGAAATGAACGTCCTTTATCGTGTCTAAGCTCAACCAACCTCGACGGTCCCTCGGGCGCTGTATCGTGCGGATACCCGTTTAGAGAGTGCTGCAGCAGCACTAAGATGATTTGCGCAGACATGACTCCGAAGTGAGCAGACACGAGTACATCTCCGTGTTATTGCTTTTCGAATACAAGTACTCCCCAACTCGGCAGATTTATGGGGAGTTCCCCCTGAACTGGCGACAGAAAAGCCCCGAAATTCCCAACAGTTCCGATTCCCCCATAAACCGGGGCCTGCGAATTAAATACCTCCTGCCAGCTCCCGGAATAGTCACCCGCCAAGCTGACCTTGTATTCGCTTTCGCCCCATTGTCTATTTCCTGCATTGACCACGACCAGCAGGACATCACCGTCGAGGTTATAGCGCTTGAAGGCAACCACCTGATTCTGCCAGTCCGTATGTGTGACGAATCCAGCCGGCGACCGCAGTCCGTCGTGATTCCAGCGGAGCTGATTGATATCCCGCACCATCTGCTGCATGGGTGCCCCAGTCGGATCACCCACCTGCTGCCAGTCGAAGCGGTGGTCATATCCATTTGCTGCTTGAACCACCGGATCCCAGAAACCATCGAAATGTCCTTCGGTACCCATAAACATCATCGGTGTGCCCGCTAGTGTTGCATTCAAAGCCCATGCGAGCCGGGCCTTTGCTTGTGCCCACCCATTGCCGCGCCCACCAAAGCGCTGGGTGAAGTACACCCCCGAATCGTTCTGTCCACCATAAATCTGATCGTGCGAGCCGGTAAGATAGCTTACCTGGTGCCATGGATTGGGATCGCTGAAGCTGCCGATTCGAGCCAGCAGCAGATTGACAACGTTGTTGCCGCTCAATGCGGAGAAGGTATCCCAGGGACTATTCATGTCCCACGTTGCACAGAATCCCAGTGTCCCGTAGGGATCGGCAGGCGGTGATGCCGCGGAACTCGCATCGTAAGGGTTATATTCGGCGATCAGATACTTGTCCGGGAACTCCTTCCGCAATTCCTGCACGACGTACTGAACCGCATCGGAGGGAATGGCCTGCACTGCGTCAAAACGGAATCCATCCACCAGATAATCCCTCAAATACATGCGCGCATTATCCAGCAGCAGATCCTTTACCTCCTGCTGCCAGACAGCGAAACCCGAACCCCACGGTGTCGGATGTCCATCCACAAAGTAGATCCCTCCATCCTGTCCCTGTCCCGGATCTCCCGCACTATTCCCGTCGTATCGCCAGTACCGGTTGTTTTGAATTGCCGCATGGTTATAGACGACATCCAAAATGACTGCGAGCCCCATCGAATGCGCCGCGTCGATCAGCCGGATCAGCTCCGAGGCCGCCCTTTCCGGACTGGTCGCGTAGGCATCTTCAGACGCAAACAGATCGGACGGCCCGTATCCTTCACCTGCGCCTCCCACGTCGCACAGGAAGTCCGTGATGGGAAGTAGCTCGATCGCATTGAAGCCGAGGCCTTTGATGTAATCGAGTTTCGCAATCACATCAACAAAGGTCGCCGTGTCATTAGTCACGGAGATGCCATCGTTACGGCCCGCATACGATCCCACGTGCAGCTGATAGATCTGGAAATCCTGGAATGCTGGTGTGGTAAATGGCTGACGCGAGGTTGTGAAGATCGATGGATCGATCACGTATCCCATCGATGTCGACTCGGAGCTCTCGACTTGCTGCGCGCGCGCGTCTGTCCGGTACCACGGCTGGGAATTATTGTTGTTCGGTCCGCTTTGGTTCGTAATGATGTACTGGTATTTCCTGCTGGCGCCGATTCCCGGCACCTGATCTGCCGACCAGTTCCCTGTTCCTGGTTCTGGCCCCAGGTCAAACGCCGGACTATTCGCAATGCTGTCGAGAACGACCTGGACGCGGCTCGCATTCGGCGCCCAGACTCGGAAGCGGCAGCCCGTGGGCTCTAGCAGGCTTCCCATCCCATCATTCGACGGAGCAGGAACACGCATAAACCACCTCCCCTGAGCCGAAGACATGTGCACTTCGGGTCCAATTTCACTTTAGGCAGTCAGTCTATCCCATCCGAATCCTGCCATCACGCCACAGAATTGTTAATTTGGAAGAGGTATCGGCCGAGGCGCGTTTCGACTGATGGCGCATTGGACAACGCGGCGGACTCAAGGTGGGGCGACTATCCGACTGCTACATTCTGATGAGTGCTAAGGCCTGTCGACAACGGTCACCCTATTTCGCAAGTAATAACGTCCTTTATCATTCATAACCGTAGTGGATGTTCAATGCAATCAATTCTATCAACCGTGACGATCATCCGATACAGCACTAGCGTTTCTGGATAGTTCCTTGCAGAGGATCATCCATGGAGGGTTGGATACCAGTCTTCATTTCACCCCCCAGACTCTCGAGGAATCTTAGTCAATGACCCGGAAGTGAAACGCAACGAGTTCAAATCGCACAATAACTGTGAAGCAGAATGTCGATTTCCTTGACCAGTTTCGCAATTGGAGCGTGCGCGGTATGGCGCGTTGCACACATGATCGCGTGTGAAGATGGTCCCGGCGACGTCCAAGTTCTGATTCGGCAGCGGTTGGGACAAGGGTTTGCGGGACGGCTGATCGACTGCTTTCAGTGCGTAAGTATGTGGATATCCGCGCCCGCGCTTTTTATTCACGCGTCGTGGACGGAGCGCATTGTTATGTGGATGGGGATTTCGGGCGCGGCCTGTCTTCTCGAAAGAATCAGCGAACCATGTGCGGCGGATGCTGAAGATCTCGGAGGAATGAAACATGCCATGTTGTGGCGGGAAGAGAGCAGCGCTAAAAAAT
>Ga0209624_10000796_pt1 | contig 26851 bp, 26 predicted proteins | sample JacPinW_OM2H0_O1_FD_188565 | JGI IMG/M metagenome (GOLD analysis project Ga0209624, IMG submission 188565) | Forest soil microbial communities from Algoma, Ontario, Canada - Jack Pine, Ontario site 1_JW_OM2H0_O1 (SPAdes) (version 2) | ecosystem: Environmental > Terrestrial > Soil > Boreal...
CATCTTCTGGGATGCCGAGTCCCCCGCCCACCCCATCCCGGCCAAGTACCTGCCAAATTAGTTCACCTGGCGTGCAGCGCGACGCGCCCATCGACCTCGCGCTGCACCTTCGTCAGGTTCTGTTTCAAAGGCGTTCCATGCTCGACCATCAACTCTCCCCCCACATACACGCGCTCGAGGTCCGGCTGGCTGGTAACAAACACCAACGTCGCGTAAGGATCGAAGACGTGCCCAAAGCGGCGGGGATCGATCACCACAAAGTCAGCCATCTTTCCGATCTCCAGGCTGCCCAATCTGTCCGCCACGCCCAGCACGTCCGCGCTCCCCATCGTATGCAACCGCAGCACATCGTAAGGGCTCATCACACCGGCGTTCTCATACTTGTCACGGATTGCATAGAGGCCCGTCCGCATATTCTCAAATGGATCGGCCAAGTCGGCGCTCGCCTCGCCATCCACACCCATGCCCACACGAATCCCGGCCTTCAAATACTGAGGAATATCCGCAACCCCTGAGGCGAGCCGTCCATTCGAAAGCGGATTCCAGCTCATCGCCGCATGCGCCTGTCCCGTCGCCGCAAGAATCGCCGCGTCTGTGTGAATGAAATGTCCGAAGATCATCTTGTCCGTCAGCAGTCCACTGTCGGTGAACCACTTGAACTGCTCCCGATCCGCCACCTGTGTCTCCGGCTGCTCAAGATAGTGGCTCTGATTGTTCACGGGGTAGTGCTTCATCAGCGCAGCCTCGAGCACAGCCTGCTGGAGCGTGCCGTCAAACGAAGTCATGCCGTTGATCATCACCGAAAGCAGCTTCGTCTTCGGCGCCTGCTTCTCGGTCCAGGCCAGAAAAGTGCCCAACTCAAGGTCCGCAACCTCGGTCGTATACGCGGGCCCGTACTTACCCGGCTCCCACCCATGGACAAACCGAACGCCCGAGTCCGCCTCTCCACGAAACGTCTGCTCATTGAACGCCTCGCTCTGGTCTCTGCTGTGTCCGCCATAGTTGAAACTGTAGGTCGCCGTAATCCCGTGTCGCAGATGATCCAATCCACCCTCCAGCGTGAACCAGTAGAGGTCCTCCGCCGAGGCCTGCTTCACAGCATTGCCATACAGAGCATCAATCCACCCCAGCAACGTCTGATCTGAGGCAAGCCCACGGTACGCGCTCTGCCACAGGTGGCTGTGCGCCGAGATGAATCCCGGCACCACCCAGTGCCCCTCCGCGTTCCACATCACTGCAGCCTTCAACGACGCCGGTGGATCGCCGGACGCCACCGTCATCAGCGTCCCATCTTCACCCACCACCAGATAACCATGGAAGGGCGTGCGCTGGTCAGGCGCCATCGAGAAGATAGTCGCATTGCTGACAATCAGCTTTGCAGGAGTTTGCGCGACCCCGCCCTGTATGCGCCAGGCAAATAAGAACGTGAAAACTAGAAAGACTACGGCGAATCGGCGGAGCATGATTTCATTCGTCATACTCCTTAGTAACCTCTGTCAGCCGCCAACACAAGAACATTTACAAGATAGCTAACCAGCGACTTCGGCCGTGGCCTTTCCGCGCGTCTCTGGAACCGCTGCCCACAAATGGCCAATCGTCGCCCCGTAGTCAGCAGCACCGCACCGCTGCCAACATCCCGATGGCTCCGGGGTCAAGCAGCGCACCTCTCTTCTGAGAGATGCCTCCATTTCCGTCAGATTTGCCCGACTCAGTACCTTCGGTAATTCAATTTTGTCGCTGTTTTGCGTTCCCTACCGCTTCGTCGCAAGAATCAGCGGCGAAGGCCCGGGTGCCTCCAGAAGTCGTGCATCAGTAAAGCCCGCCTCCACTAACCAGCCCCGAATCTCTTCAAACGAGTAGGTATCGCCATGTTCCGTATTGACCAGCATGTTCGCCGCAAAGAAGAGCGAAACAAGTGGCCCCGATCGATCTGCATTCACCAGAAACTCGGCGATGGCAATCGTCCCGCCCGGCGCCAGCGCTTCGCACGCCTTGCGCAGCAGGCTCCGGCTTCTAGCCTCTCCTTCGCTATGCAAGATGTGACCCAGCGTGACAACGTTGTGGTCGCGTCCGAAGTCTGCCGCAAGCAGGTCTCCCCCGACGAACGTATACCGGTCCGTCAGCCCGAAGCCGGCCACCGTCCTTTCGGTCGCAGGGAGTACATTCGTCCAGTCCACAGCCGTCACCACAACGCGCTCCGAACTCTGCGCCAGGGCGATGCCCCACACCCCGGAGCCTGCCGCCAAATCCAGCACCCGGGTTCGCGTGCGCGTCTCACCCAGCGCCAGGTGGTCTGCCAGCGCCAGCGCAGAAGGATAGTTGATCGGAAATATATCCCCCACAAACTTCTGAAAAAAATCGCTGCCTGATCCTTCTTCATTCACTGCAACTGGCGGCGTACCCGTGACGACGACTTCATTCAAGTGCAGCCACTTTGGAATCAGCTCCCGGCTTACATGCTTCAGAATTCCACCTTGGAAGCCACGTTTCGTGCTAATCAGAAATGTTTCGCTCTCTGGCGTCAGCGCGTATCGCCCCCCAGTCGCTCTGACGAGAAAATCTAAGCCCACCAGCACATTCATGATCGCTCGCAGCCCACGCTCCGAGGTTCCCGTTGCCGCCGCGGTCTCCTTCACAGTCTTCGGGCCAGCCTCCAGCACGTCGAACACGCGGTAGCGAATCGCCGCCTCCAGCACCAGCGGTGGAACATAGCCCCAGGCAAACTGCATGATCCGCTCCGGCGTTACCGTTGCAGCTTTCATATCGTTTCCTTTTGATTGTGGAGTTTGGTGGCCCTGGGCCCGATACCGCGATTCTAGTCCACAGCGACGCGGCTTGTCAGAGATGCACCGGTCGAGTTGGTGCATTCGTCCAACCGCGAGCTCAACTCAGAGGCCCCTGCAAAGAAAAAGGAGCCGGCATCGATCCCGGCTCCTTCCTTGTCCAAAAGACGCTTTGACTAGGCGTCTCCGTCAGCCTCTAGCTTAAGGTCTCCATCAGCTTATTGATTGTACGGTTCAGATCCTTATCCGCCCGCCGCTGCTCATCGATCTTCGAGATCGAGTGCATCACCGTAGTGTGGTGTTTGCCCCCGAACTGCCGTCCAATCTCCGGCAGCGAAGCCTCCGTCAACTGCTTGGCCAGGTACATCGCAATCTGTCGCGGCACCACGATCTGCCGCGAGTTGTTCTTCTGCTTCAACTCAGCGACCCGCATCCCGAACTGCTCCGCTACGGTCCGCTGAATCGCCTCGATGGTGATCTTCCGCACCTGCGTGTCGATGAACTGCTTCAGGCACTGCTGTGTCACGGCAAGCGTAATTTCGACGCCATGCATGGAGCACCACGCGATCAACCGGACCAGCGCACCTTCCAGCTCACGCACATTGGTTCGCACGTTCGACGCGATAAACATCGCCACGTCGGTCGGAAGCTGGGTCTGTTCGCTCTCTGCTTTCTTCTGCAGAATCGCAACCTTGGTCTCAAGATCCGGCGGCTGAATGTCCGCGATCAAGCCCCACTCGAACCGCGACCGAAGCCTGTCTTCAAAATCGGCCAGCTCTTTCGGAGGTCGGTCGCTCGCAATCACAATCTGCTTCATGCTCTCGTGCAGCGTGTTGAACGTGTGGAAGAACTCCTCCTGCGTCCGCTCCTTGCCCGCAAGAAACTGGATGTCATCGATCAGCAGCACGTCCACGTTGCGGAACTTGTCCCGGAATCCGGTCATCTTGTCGTACCGGACCGAGTTGATCATCTCGTTGGTAAACTTCTCGCCGCTCACATAGCTGATCGAAGCATGCGGCTGTCTGCGCTTTACGTCGTGGCCAATCGCATGCATCAGGTGGGTCTTGCCCATGCCCACGCCCCCATACAGAAACAGCGGGTTGTAGGCCTTCGAAGGCCGTTCCGCCACGGCCTGCGCAGCCGCCATGGCAAACTGGTTCCCACTCCCAATCACAAACGCATCGAACTGATATCGCGGATTCAACTGCGAAGCCGCGCTCCAGTCGAATCGCGCCTGCTCTGGCATTGGCCCCAAATCGGCACCCGACACCGCGCCCAACTGCCCACCCAGGCGGCCCTGCTTCGGCGCACTCTGGCTGTGGCTCGGCACCGGCGCGAACCCGCCATCCTCGCGCACCTTGTGTGCACGAGGGTCCTGCTCGGGAGTGGTAAACGTCACCGTCTCCACGTCCAGTCCAAGGTTATCGATCGCCTCCTGGATCAGGTCGGCATAGCGATCGCCAATGTGCTGGAAGTCGCTGGAGGGAATTCGCACAAAAAGTTTTTTGCCCTCGATGTGCGAAAACCGAGTCGGCTTCAGCCACGTCTCATAAGACTGGCGATTGATCTTCTTCTCAAGAGCCGCCAGGATGCGAACCCAATAATTCAATACGGCGGTAGCCGTCGGAACGAATGACATTTCTTAATTTCCTTGTCCCAACGCCAGCTGAGGCACTACAGAAAGCCGCGAACAACTCCGCGGTGAAATGGCAAATAGGAGGCCTCTCTCGTCAGCCGCGACAAGGGAAGAAGGTCCTGTCTTGCCAGAAGTCTCTCCGCTGGGCATCCATCGAAACGTCTGGCTGCGGAGAGGAGTAAGTGCAACGTAAAGCAAAGTGCGGAACAACTGGACGTGCAGAAAAACCAACTACGAATCGGGTTCGATAGTAGCACGGAAAACAAACCCTTTTTCAGGGTATCGGCTCAAAAAATAAAGTTGCACCATTCCTTGTGAAGATCACAATTCGATCCAGGCCAAGAGCGAAAAAAAGCGCGAATCGAACGTGATTTCTTCCCACGCTTTACCCCTTTCGTGTGATACTCACGATCAAAAAAATCGGATTACGGATCCCGAAAAGAAACGGGGATAAAAACCGGAACAACTCATGCGGCTTTGGCGAACTTCCGATGAGTCCACTACGTTGCCGGTCGTCGCTTTAAAAGCGGACAACCAGTTGTCCAGGCAACGGTCGAGGTGAGGCCAGGTGGTCGCCACATGGCCCAAGAGGAGCGCAACAACAGCCCTGTGAAAATCCCGTCCAATCGGGTATACTCAGAGATTGTTGCAACAGCCTAAAAGTTTGAGCAGGGGTTCTCCCCTGCGCAGGAGTTTTTTGTCATGCCGAAGCGTACCTTCCAACCCAACCGCCGCCACCGCGCCAAGACCCACGGCTTCCTCACCCGCATGAAGACCAAGGCAGGTGCAGCCGTCCTCAGCCGCCGCCGCGCCAAGGGCCGTCACAAGATCGCCGTCAGCGCCGGTTTCCGCGACTAGTCGCCACAGCCTGTCCCCAGGTCAACCGAATCAAATGCCTGGCAAACCGGGCCAATCGACGCAACAGGGCGGCAGTGATCAGCAAGTCCAGTCCGGGAATAAGAAATAGGATTGGCATTATCTAATTTAGGAAAGCCCGCTTCGTGGCGGGCTTTTCCTTGCCGCACGTGCTATTGGCCATCAACGCACGCACTTCGCGCCCGCAGCGGCTAAAATTGCATCGTGCGAGATTCTGCCACTTTCAGATCGAGCAAAGCCGCATGACAGCCAGAGCCATCACCTTCCGCCTCCGTAAACACGCCGACTATCAGCGCGTCTACAAGGCCAGCCGCAAGCAGTTCGCGAAGCAAATGAGTTACTTCTTCACCCTCCGTCCCCAGCTCGGCCCGGACGGCACTCCTCTCCGCGAAGTCGGCGCCACCAGCCCCCGCGTGGGCCTCACCGTGGGCAAGGTCATGGGCAAGGCTGTCGACCGCAACCGCATCAAGCGTCGCATGCGCGAGGCTGTCCGCAAAAACCTCTCCACCCTCAGCACGCCGGTGGACGTCATCCTCCATCCCCGCCGCAGCGTCATCGACCTCGACCTCCCCACGCTGGAGCGCGAAGTAGCCAACGTCTTCCGCGCCATTCAGAAGGTCTCGGAAAAAGAGCACGCGAAGCAGCACGAAAAATCATCCGTGTCGCTGTGAAGTGATATGACTGACCCTCAGCCCACGCTCGCCATCCGTATCGTCTACCGCTTTTACCAATCCATCGTTTCGCCGATCCTTCACGCCTTCAGTTCCACCCAGTGCCTCTATCTCCCCACCTGCTCCGAATACGCCTACATCGCCCTCGTTCGCTTCGGCGTCCTCCGAGGCTCCTGGCTGACCCTCCGCCGGATCGCCCGCTGTCATCCCTTCGCTAAGGGTGGCCTCGATCCAGTACCCCTTCGAAACTCCGAACCGGCCCCATCCGTCTACATTCCCACAGACCATTTACCATAGAGACTGCGCCTCGAGTTCGCTCGCGCAGTAGCCTCACGTTCCATCAAGAATAGGAAGTCTCTTTTGGCAGAGTTCAAGAACCCCAATCAACAGGGCGGGGGCGACAACAAATCGCTCGTCGTCATGATGCTCGTCATGGTCACCGTCTTCTTCGGTCTGCAGTACTTCCGTGCAAAGACCAACCCCCAGACAGCGTCACCCAACGCCGCTCAGAGTTCTTCCGCCCAGGCAGGAAAACAAGCCATCGCTCCAGGCATCACGCAGCCAGTCCCACCGGCCGCCGCAAGCGCCGCAGCATCCGCGGTTCCTACCGTCACGGCGACCGCCGAATCCACCACCGTCGTCGAGAATGAGCTCTATCGCATCACCTTCTCCAATCGCGGCGGCGACGTCACCAGCTGGATCCTGAAGAACTACAAGGATTCGGACGGCAAGCCTCTCGATCTGGTCCATGGCCAGGCTGCGCAGCAGGTCGGCTATCCGCTCTCCCTCTACACCTACGACGCCGCGTTCACCGCCGCGCTCAATCAAGCCCTGTATGTCCCCTCAGCGACCGGCAATCTCGCTGCTCCCGCGACTCTTACGTTCAACTACTCCGACGGCGCAACCCAGGTCCGCAAGACTTTCTCCTTCAACGAGACCTACGTTCTCCACGCCGACATCGAGGTTACTCGCAACGGCGCTCCTGTACGAGCTCTCATCAACTGGCCCGGCGGCTTCGGCGACCAGGACAACGCCGCATCCTACAACGGCGCCCAACTCGACATCTCCCGCAACGCCAAAGAGGAGCACCTCGCACCGAAGAAGATCACCGGCGGCGAGACCCTCAACGGTCCCTTCGACTGGGCTGGCACCAGCGACACCTACTTCGCCGCCATCTTCCTCCCCGACTCACCCGACACCGCGACCCTGGCCACCCTCTCCAGTAAGCTCGACGTCTCGAAGACTATCCACCGCACCGGCCTCGGCAGTGGAGCGCCAGCCAGGGGAGCCATCGAAGTTCCCATCCTTGGCGCTGCACTCGGCGACACCAGCGGTCGCACCCAGACCCGCGTCTTCGTTGGCCCTAAAGCCGTCAACGTCCTTCGCGCGATCCGTTCCACGGGCAACGCCACCACCCTCGAGCCTCTGCTCGACTTCGGCTTCTTCGGTCCCATCGGGAAATATCTCTTTCTAGCCCTGCAGTTCATCCACGCTCATATCGCCTCGAATTGGGGCTGGGCTATCGTCATCCTTACCATCCTTATCAACATCGTTATTCTTCCCTTCCGCATCAAGACCATGCAGAGCGGTCTCAAGATGCAGCGCATCCAGCCCCAGATGGACGCGATCAAGGAGCGCTACAAGAAGTACAAGGCGACCGACCCGAAGAAAAGCGAGATGAACGTCGAGATCATGAAGCTGCAGAAAGACAACGGGGTCAACATGTTCGGCGGCTGTATCCCCACCTTGATCACGTTCCCTCTTCTCTTCGCCATCTTCGGTATGTTGGGCCACGTCGTCGAGCTCCGCCAGGCGCACTGGCTCTGGCTTCCCGATCTCTCCGCCGCAGACCCCTGGCACATCCTGCCGATCGTCATGGTCGTGAGCCAGTTCCTCATGCAGTTCTACACCCCGTCGCCCGGCGTCGACCCCCAGCAGCAGAAGATGATGGCCTTCATGATGCCCGCCGTCTCCGGGTACTTCACCTGGAACTACGCCTCTGGCCTCGCCCTGTACTGGGCAGTCGGCAACTTCATCAGCATCATCCAGCAATCCGTCATGAACCGCACCAGTCTCGGCCGCGAGATGCGTGAGATCGCCGCCAAACGTGCTCGTCGCAAGGCCGGCACCGCTGCAACTATCCAGGGAAAGCGTTAGTTGCAGTGCCCGGTTGAAACTTAATCTCGTTCCCATCCATCTATTACATACATGCAGGTGTTTTTGTGGGCATTACGCAAGCAAGTCCGGAATACTTTTCAGTTCATCAAAAGAGCATGAGTCAGATAAATGATCCAGGCTCGGCAGCAAAGAAGATTGCAGACTTTCTCCAGACCCTCGTAGACGGCGGCCTGGAACTCGAGTCCCAGATCATTGCCTGCAACGGCCCAGTGCAACCCAACTCCAGCGCCCCCGCCGGTGCGCCCCCCCTTGTTTCGATTCCACCTGACTTAGACGATGACACGGCCTCAGCCCCCGACCTCAAAGTCGAGTTGTCCGGTCCCGATACCCCCCTCCTTCTGGCTCGTAACGGTGAGCTTCTCCACGCCATCGAGCATGTCGCCGCCAAGATTCTCCGCCTCGAGCCGGAGAACCACGACCGCATCTCTTTCGATGCCGAAGACTTCAAAGCCACCCGCGACCGCAATCTCCAGCTCTCCGCCGAAGCAGCCATTCAGAAAGTCCGAACCACAGGCCAGCCCTACGCGTTTCCGCCCATGACCTCGCGAGAACGCCGCATGCTTCACCTGGTCCTGTCGCAGTCCGGACTCCCCACTGCCTCTTCCGGCGAAGTCCCTCGCCGCTTCGTCGTGCTCTATCCCGAAGGCCACCAACTCGGGGCCACTCCCCAAGGAAACCCTCCAGACGAGCTCCCCGGCGAATCCCGAGCAAAGTTCCAAAAAGAGTCCCACGACCGCACCCGAGCCATCCGCAGCAGTTTCCGTCCTCGCTAGAAGTGGTTCCAGGCCTCGCTTGAGCGGAGATTCTCACAGTCTCGGCGCGAGAGGCGCAGTCGAAGACCCCCGACACCCTCGCTCAAGTCGCTCCGAGCAACTTACGCCACGGAAGAAACCATCTTTTCGCCATTCGGTAGCCGACCCCCGTCGGCACTATTTTCCCGCTTCATCTCAAGCTGGCCATCCAGATAAGTGTGCCACTCCTCGGACTCCGCGACCCGCTTGATCACAGCATTGCGCCTCATCACGAACGTCGCCAAATATCTTCGCAAAAATATCTTCGTCGCCAGTCGGCCAAGCGGCCCCCACGGAGTACAGAACCGAAGCTCGTCCCGCATCCGCGTCCCATCATCCATCAGGACAAAAAAATGCTCATGTTCGAACCGCGTAAACGCTCCTCGAATCATGACATCGCGGAAGTAGCTGTATGGCCGCCACGCATCGACCTTGCTCGTATGAAGCAAGTTCAGTCCGAAATGACGGCCCTGCCACGTCACCGTCTCGCCAGCGCCAATCAAACCGGAGGTGACACCGTCAATTGCCTTCTCCCCGGTCGATGCAGCCGAAGCAACATGCAGATCGATGCTGGTCGAAAGCCGGAAGCATCTCTCTACAGGAGCGTCGATCCAAGTCGTCAAACGAATCGTTTCCATAGTCGTCATCCAGTCCCACCGCACTCTAATAACTCTCGACAGAACTACTACGCCAGCAATAATACCTTGCCAATCCCGCCTTTTTCCGCCGCCGCCTGCGCTTCACCGGCGTCAGCAAGCGGAACCATCCGGTCAATCGGTATCTTTAGCTTTCCCGCAACCACATCCTCGGCCAGAGTCTTCAGCATATTGGCGTCCGGCACCACTTGAACCGACTCGATCTTCACCGTCGGGTGCATCTTCGCATTTCCCGGCGGTCCCAGCACCGAAGCAAAGATGCCGCCCTGCTTGACCTTGTCAAGCAGCATCTCCGCAGTCTTGTGTCCCACCGTATCGGCCACCGCGTCAATCAATCCCAGCTTCTCCATCGCCGCCGCATCATCGAGCGCCAGCACCTGATCGGCCCCAAGGTCCGCGGCCTCTTTCATCTGCGACTTCCTCACCCCTGCGAACACGACGGCTCCAGCCTTCTTCGCCGTCCACACCGCCGACCGCCCCACACTGCCCGCCGCTCCCGCCACCAAAACCGTCTGTCCTGATTGAATCTTTGTCCCACGCGTGATCAACTGTTCGCCGGTCAAGGTCACCAGGGGCAACGCAGCCGCCTCTACCAGGTCCTGCTTCTCAGGAACATGCGCCAGGTCTTCGGCCTTCACCACGGCAAGCTCCGCATAGGCTTTATTCCCCAGGGCCATCACCCTGTCGCCCGCCGCAAACCCAGTCACCCCCGCACCGACCTCTCGCACAATCCCGGAGATGTCCCACCCCAGGATCGCAGGCAGCTCCAGCGGCATATACTCCTTCATCGCCCCGCTTCGTATCTTGTAATCGATAGGATTGACGCTACTGGCCGTCACCCTTACCAGCACCTGGCCCTCACCTGCCACCGGATCGTCGACATCCTCATACTTCAAGTTGCTCGGACCACCATACTCATGCAGAACGACAGCCTTCATCTGACACCCCTGGTAAGCAGTTTCTAGGTAGGATGCGGAAACCGGCGTGTCCGTGTACCTGTTATGTGACACTTACGCAAAAATAAAGTTTGCGTCTCATGACGGCTCCCGCAGCAGGCAAGTTCAGTGGCTACCGCCTTTCGGCTTCGTCTGGCAGATATCTCCGCCACTCCTCGGTCTCCGCCACCCGCTTCAAGAGCACCATCCGCTGCCGCAGCAATTCGCAGAGGTAAGGAACAATTACACGCTTCGCCACAAGCTTCCCCGGCCAACCAAGCGGAAGACTAAACCGAATCTTATCGTTCAACAGGGTATGGCCGTCAATTTCAGCGAGGTGATGATCGTACTGAAACCGTTTGAATCGTCCCCGCCCCATGGTGTCCTGAAAAAAGACGGGTCGTTTATATCCGGTAATCAGGCACTCATGCATCTGCGGAAACCCGAACTTCCACCCAGCCCACACCACTCTGTCTCCGTCCCCCAACATCCCATCGGCCGTGTCTTCGATAGGCCGCATCCCGATCGTGCGCCCGACCAGGGCAACATTGGTCGAAAGCTGAAAACACCGCTCCAGCGGAGCGCTGATGTGAATGGTGTCGCTGATCGTAAACATCGAACTCCTCCAGAGAGATAAGGAGATTGTATCTATCTTCGTGCTCCGAGGCTGATCGAGAACCGATCAACGCAAGCCCCGTTCTTCCTCCGCCTTCTGATGACAGCTATGGCAAACCAACTGCGTATTTCCAGCAGTATACCCATCCACCGCCTTGAATCGGTCTAGCTCCGCACCACGTTCCGGCAGATCACCGTGACACACCGCGCACAGCCCACGCTGCATCTTCCGTTTCGCGTCCTTCAGCTTGCGCCGCTGCGTCGGCGTCCCGCGCTCATCAAACTCCAGCCGCTTCAAAATATACCGCCGCACCTGAAACAACCGCTCCCGATCCTCACCGGCGACCGCAGCGATCCGCTCCCGCAGCTCCCCCAGAATCGCAATCGCCTTAGCCCGATCCTCCTCCGAAAGCGCCGCCATCTCTAGCTCCTGGAGCGCAAAATTAGAGCGCAACCGTGTTTGAAACCACCAACCCCTTCGCCCTCTCGATAAAGTCGGCGAGCGCAACACTCCCCTCATCGCCCTTACCCCGAGTCCGCACACTCACTGCTTCAGCTGCCGCTTCCTTATCCCCCACAATCAAAACAAACGGCACCTTCTGAAGCGTGAACTCGCGGATCTTCGCGTTCATCTTCTCATTCCGCGCATCCAACTCCACCCTCAGCCCAGCGGCCTCCAGCTTCACCTTCACCGCAGCGGCATACTCCACATGCTTCTCCGAAATAGGCACCAACCCCACCTGCACCGGAGCCAGCCAAAGCGGAAACGCCCCGGCATAGTGTTCAATCAGCACCCCAAAGAATCGCTCCACCGAACCGAACAGCGCACGATGCACCATCACCGGCTGATGCAATTCGCCATCCTCGCCCTTGTACTCCAGCTCGAAGCGAGCCGGCAGGTTGAAGTCGAACTGCACAGTCGAGAGCTGCCATAGCCGCCCCAGCACATCCACCAGCTTGATGTCGATCTTCGGCCCGTAGAACGCACCCTCACCAGGAATGCTCTTGAAGCTCACGCCGCGCTTCGTCAACACGTCCTTTAGCACCGACTCAGCGCTCTCCCAGTCGGCCGCATTGCCCACAAACTCGCCCGCCTTCTTCGGGTCGCGCAGCGAAAGCTCGACACGATATTCGTTGAACCCGAAGGTCTTCAGCACGGCCTCGGCGAAATCGAGGCAGGCTTCAATCTCGCTGACAATCTGCCCCGGCGTGCAGAAGATATGCGCGTCGTCCTGCGTAAACCCGCGCACGCGCAGCAACCCATGCATCGTGCCGCTACGCTCGTAGCGATACACATTGCCCAGCTCCGCATACCGCACCGGCAGATCACGGTAGCTCTTCGGCGAATTCTTATAAATCAAAATATGCCCGGGGCAGTTCATCGGCTTCAACCGATACTCCGCGTCATCCAGCTCCATCGGCGGATACATATTCTGCGAATAAAACCCTTCATGCCCCGAGATCTTCCACAAATCCCGTCGCATAATATGCGGCGTGAAAACCATATCGTAACCACGACGGATACATTCTTCCCGCATCCAGTCTTCCATCGTCTTTCGGATCAGCCCACCCTTCGGATGCCAGAAGATCAGCCCCGATCCCGCGACCTCCTGGATCGAAAACAGGTCGAGCTGTTTCCCCAGCACCCGATGATCGCGAGCCTTGATCTCCTCCAGCCGTTTGAAGTGCGCATCCAGGTCCTTCGCGTTGAAGAAAGCAGTTCCATAGATTCGCTGCAACTGCTGGTTCTTCTCATCGCCCAGCCAGTAAGCCCCTGCCACCGACATCACCTTGAACGCCTTCACCCGCCCCGTTGATGGAACATGCGGCCCTCGGCAGAAGTCCACAAACGTGCCGTTGCGATAAAGCGAAATCTCCTCACCCGGCTGCGTAAACTTTTCAATGAAGTGGACCTTCATGAACTCGCCCTGCTCCGCATAGTCCTTGAGTCCCATCTCGCGCGACTCCACCTCGCGCACAAAGCTCTCATCCCGAGCGACTACCTCAGCCATCCGCGTCTCAATCGCCGCCAGGTCTTCATCGCTGAACGGAGTCTCGCGGTACACGTCGTAGAAGAATCCCGCATCCGTCGCCGGCCCATGCCCCAGCTTGGTCTCCGGAAACAGCTCGAGGATCGCCGTCGCCATCACATGCGCCGCCGAGTGCCGCACCACCTTCAGCGCGGCCTCGTCGTTCTCTTTCAGCAGCTCCAGCGCCACATCTTCATTCAGCGGAGCCGCCAGATCCACCAGCCGCTCTCCACCCTCAAACCCCCCATACATCGCCTCCTCGGAGGTCTCATCGCTCACCCCACCCGCGGCGGCCACAGGAGTCAGCGGACGAATCCGGGCCACCACCACCGCCGCTGCCAGCCGTGGCGAGATGCTCATCGCCACATCGTGTGCTGTCGTACCGCGCGGAACCTCGCGCACTGAACCATCCGGAAGCTGAATCTTGATCGTCTGTTCGCTCACATCCTCAAGCATAGATGCTCCCCGCAAACCCCGTCGAGACGCCCCCTCACGAATCGGCAAGAAATAGCCACGATCAGCGCCGGTGTTCCGCTGCACCATCGAGTCAGACCCCTCACACCTCCGTGTTATGGCTCCGCCTGTTGTACCCATCTACCGTGAAGTTGTTTGAGTGTCCAGAACGCCAGGCAACATGCCCTCTAGGACGACAACAACATGCAGGTCTTACTCAGAAGATCGAACTTCCGGCAAGACATTCACTGTAGCGTCTGTGGTCAAGGCTTCCGCCTCTATTGGGAGCTGCGTTCGCCCTCTGAACGTGCCACCATGCGCTCCATCGTTCTCGGCGAGCTCCGCGAACATCATTCCCGGGAGCAAGGCGGTGACAAAACCGCCGCCGCGCATCCAACCGATCTCTTTCGATTGCCCACCTGGTTAGGATCGCCCCAGTTCTCGCGCACTACTCTGCTTGCCAGCCCCGAGTCCCGAGTCCACCGTGCCGCCCGCAAGGTCGCCTATATCTCTGAATAGTCGAAATTGCCGCCTCTTTATCACTTACCCGGTTCACATACCCGGTTCAGCGGCGAAGCTTCGCCCCGTAGCCTCCCGGTCCCTTGCATCCGCGCCATTTTGGTCACATCCACCCTGCAGTGGCCGAGCTTCTCTGCCGCCATCCAAGCAAGGTGGAGTGAGATAAATGTCAACACTTTTGAAGATCGACGTCAGCCCTCGCGGTGAACATTCCATCTCCCGCAGGCTCGGCAGGCTCTTCGCGACTGAACGGCATTCCAACCACATCGGCGGCGAACCGTCACCCGCGACCTCGCCAAGTACCAAAATTCCCTACGTCGATCGGCGCCGTCTATTTCGCCTATGAAGGCGCCCCCGACCAGCATTGAAGAGCGGGACTCCCGAAGAGAGACAGTTGCAACAGTTTGCGACTTCAACCTCCAGATCCGTCGCTAGAGGCGGCAGCAAAAACAAAAGAACCGCGCCATACCGGCAGCGGTTCTTTTTGGTTGAGATTTGTTTGTGGCGAGTATTACGCTAAGTCGGGGATACGATTGACGTTCTGCTCCTGTGGTGGCATATGCTTCTTCAACCAAACATTCGCCCTCCACCGTCCAATGAACGGTGCAACGGCGATCATTCCAAATGCTGCGCCTAATGCGATATGCATAAAACATCTCCTTTCTCCCTAAGGTCTTGAATATCCTTTTGGGTTGAACCGGCAGTCTGAGTGCAAAACATTGCATGTTGCTACAGTTGATTCCTTACTATCCCCCCGCCGAACCACCTTCGACATCCCACCTTCGTGTTATCCCGCAAACCCCCGTGGTAGCATCCGGCTCGTTTCTACCTGTTTACCGTATCGGCCACCTGCACCCGTGCATCGCCTAAAATAGCCCCATGTCTTACGCCGCAGCGGTCGACCATCTCTACGCCTTGGGCCACGAGCTCGCTCCCGCCACGCCCTCCGCGCCCCGTCGCAAGTTCGACCTCGCCCACATGCGCGTCCTCGCCGCGGCCCTCGGCGAACCGCAAGCTACCTTCCCCGCGATCCTCATCGCCGGAACCAACGGCAAAGGCTCCACCGCCGCCACCCTCGCCAGCATCCTCACCGCTGCCGGCTACCGCACCGCCCTCTACACCTCACCCCATCTGGTCCGCGTCAACGAGCGCATCCAGATCGACGGCGCTCCCATCCCCGACGAAGACTTTGCCCGCCTCTACTTCCACGTCGATGAGACCGCCCGTCGCCTCGTCGAATCTCGCAGTCTCCCGCACCATCCCTCCTTCTTCGAGGTCCTCACCGCTGTAGCCTTCCTCTACTTCGCTGGAAACAAATCAGATAGCCTCAGCGAAACCGGAAATCCAGTCGACATCGCCGTTCTTGAGGTAGGCCTCGGAGGCCGTCTCGACGCCACCAACATCGTCGATCCGCTCCTCTCCATCATCACGGACATCGCCCTCGACCACCAGGACTACCTCGGCGACACCCTTACCGAGATCACCCGCGAGAAGGCCGGCATCCTCCGCGCCAACGGCACCCTCATCACCCTCCCCCAGCATCCCGAAGCCAACCAGGCCATCGGCGAGGCCGCCGCCACTCTCAACCTCCGCGCCATCAGCGCCGCCGACTTCATCCCCCACCTCCCGCCTCGACCTTCTCAACCCGCCGAAAACGCCGTCATTTCGACCGGAACCCTGAGCGGAGTCGAACGGGGAAGTGGAGAAACCCGCTTCTCTACCCCAGACTTTGACGAGCCACTCTTAGGATCTGAAGCCCCCCTCCCACCCAACCACTACACAATCAACCTGGAAAACCAGCCACTCGAAATAAACTCCCCCCTCGCCGGCCACCACCAGCAACGCAACATAGCGCTGGCCATAGCCGCGGCCGCAGAATTACGCAACCAAACTGGTCACAAATATGGCAATATAGGTAACAAAAAAGGTTACAATATAACCAACGCCGCTATTGAAGCAGGAATCCGCAACACTCAATGGCCAGGCCGCCTCGAACTCTTCACCTTCCCCAGCGGTCCTCAGCTCCTCCTCGACGTAGCCCACAATCCCGCCGGCGCCTGGACGCTCCGCGCCGCCATCGCCCACCTACCCGAGTCCCAACCCCGCACCCTTCTCTTCAGCTGCCTCCGCGACAAGAGCCTGAAGGAGATGGCCCAGATCCTCTTCCCCCTCTTCGACTCCAGCCCCGACGGCTCGCCCCCGCGCCCCTACGACCACATTATCTTCGCCCCCATCGACAACCCTCGCGCCGCAAACATCGAAGACCTCCTCGCCGCCGCCCACGCCCTCGACATCCCCGCTCACGCCGCCCCGCACCTCGCCGCCGCTCTAGCCCAGGCCCGCGCCATCACCCCCCCGAACGGCCTCATCATCGCGACTGGATCCGTCTACCTGGTCGGTGAAATCCGCCACCTCGCGGTGCAGCAATGAGCACCAGCCAGACGCCAGACCGGCTCCCCAGCCTTCTGGTCGAAGGCGAAGGCCCGGTCGCGCCGGTCGAGACCCCGCTGGCCGCACCGATCTCCAGGCAGCCTCCCTTCGCGCTCCGCTGGCTGTCCTACCTGCTTTTGGTTCCGCTTGTCGGTCTGGCCACCGCCGGGTTCGGCTGCATCTCGTTACTCTGCGGCCTCTGGGACAAGACCGGCCGCCAGCAGCACGCCATCGCCCATCTCTGGGCCCGCACCCTGCTCCTTATCAGCTTCTCCCCCGTGAGCATCATCGGCGTCGAGAAGCTCCACCAGCACGAAACCGCCGTCTACGCCTCCAATCACCTTAGCTACATGGACACCCCTGTCCTCTTCGCTCGCCTGCCCTTCCAGTTCCGCATCCTGGCCAAGCAGGCCCTCTGGAAGACCCCCTTCATCGGTTGGTACCTCGACCGGTCCGGGCAGGTCCCTGTCGATACCAAGAGTCCCCGCTCCCTCATCGCCAGCCTCAATCGCGGCGTCGCCACCCTGAAATCCGGCCTTCCGCTCGTTTTATTCCCCGAGGGAGGCCGCGCCGCCACCGGCCAGCTTCAGACCATGATGTCCGGTTGCGCCTACATGGCCATCAAGGCCCAGGTACCTCTCATTCCCTTGACCCTCATCGGCACCTACGAGCTCCTTCCCATCCACGTCTACGCCCTCCACCCCCGCCCGCTCCTCATCGTCATCGGCGACCCCATCCCCACCACTGGCCTCCACACCCGCGACGCCGACGCCCTCACCCAGCGTCTCTACCTGGCCATCTCCACCACTTATATGCAGCACCACACTGGCAGCAGTCAGCATCAGTCCAACAAAATCTGACAACCGTGAACTGACAACTGAGAACTATCATGTATTCATGAAGCCCCGCATAGCCATCCCCATCCCCACCAGCACCGATCTCGTCTACAACAAGCGTTCCTGGCCTATGTATGCGGCAGCCGTCACCGATAGCGGCGGCGAGCCCGTCGAGATCCCCCTCAAAGCCACTCCCACCGAGATCGCCAATCTCATCAACACCTGCCACGCGGTCCTTCTCCCCGGCAGCCCGGCCGACGTCAACCCCCACAAATACGGCCAGGACCCCATCCCAGAGTGCTCCCCCGCCGACCCAGCCCGGGAAAACGTGGATGAACTCCTCATCCAGGACGCCCACAACCTCTACAAGCCCATCCTCGCCATCTGCTTCGGCCTCCAGTCCCTCAACGTCTGGCGCGGAGGAACCTTGGTTCAGGACCTCAACATCCTGCCCGTCAACCACCCCGCAGGCCGCAGTGTAGCCATCGCCCACACCGCCGCCGTCGCCCCGGACTCCCTCCTCGGAACCATCATCTCCCCCAAAGAAACGGGCGAAGAAGCCACCGGAGCCTCTGAAGAGGCGCCCGAGCAGGACGGCTTCCTCCGTCTTCCCATCAACTCCAGCCACCACCAGGCCATCGGCATCCTGGGCGACGGCCTCCGCATCTCTGCCCGCTGTCCGCAGGATGCCGTCATCGAAGCCGTAGAAGGCGGCCAATCCCGAGACGCAGACGCCCATCACTTCGTCCTCGGCGTCCAATGGCACCCCGAGCGCAGCTACGACATCAGCCCCGCCTCACAAGCCCTCTTCCGCCGTCTCGTAGCCGAGGCCGCCGCCTGGTCTCCCCGTCCCATCCACACCTCCGTCGCCTGAACTTGCTGCCGCCAATCCCTCTGAGATACTGAACTCCCCATGTCCACCCTCTCAGACATCGCCATAGGTGCCCTCCTCGCTCCCTATCTACCCGAAGTTCCCGCCACCCTCCTTCCGCAGCTCTCCATTTACCTCGATCTCCTCCTCAAGTGGAACGCCCGTACCAACCTCACCGCCATCCGCAACCCCGAGGAAATCGTCCGTCGCCACTTCGGAGAAAGCCTCTTCGCCGCCCGTCACCTCAACCCAAACACCAGCACCCTCCTCGACTTCGGATCCGGAGCTGGCTTCCCCGGTCTTCCCATCGCCCTACTCCGTCCTGACGTTCAAGTCACTCTCGCCGAATCCCAGAACAAAAAAGCCACCTTCCTCCGCGAGGTCATTCGCAGCCTCGCCCTCACCACCGAGGTCTGGTCCAACCGCGTAGAGGCCATGCCCGCCACCCGGCGCTTCGACGTAGTCGCCCTGCGTGCGGTGGACAATATGGAGACCGCCCTTCCGGCAGCAATCGCACGCATCACCCCCGGCGGTCAGCTGGCACTCCTCACGACGGTGGCCGACGCGCCTTCGGAGGGACACTGCATCCCCCTGCCTAACTCGCAGTCTGGCATGCTTTACCTGCAGACGATCCCCGAATAACAGATTCCCGATCTCCAAGCGGACGGTATTCTTAGCCCGCGTGCGAATTAACCTGCAAATGTTTGCAGAAAACAGTTGTAGTGAGGGAGAACCTTTGTTATAAACACCCTTGCCCGTGGAAAACACGGGAACTCCCCATGAATAACGTTGGCCCAAACGCAGGGAAATCTCTGTGTTTCCAACCGAGGGAGTCAAGAACATGAACGTAGAAAAGAACGAACTCACCGCAGTCGATTCCATCGCCCGCCCCGAAACATTCGGTCAGGAAGACACCGACTTTCACCACACCTCTGACCCCTACCAGAAGATCCTCGATTACCACGTCGGAGAGATTCTCCTCACCACCATCATCTTCGGCGTCATCGTCCTGCTGCGCCTGCATCACTAAACTGGATCGCTAGATCGATAGACCTCCTCAACCGGAGGGAGGAATATTTTTGTGGCTCATAACGTTCGACGTGGAACAATCCCCGCACGACCAAACAGCCTGCTATAGCGAAGGGTTAACGGCAGCAGCCTCTTTTTCGCCGTCCGCGCCGCTAAATTGTTCCACGTGGAACAAAAGATTTCCACACCACCCCGACCAAAACCCCCGAGATTGCACAACAAAACCAGCATTCCACAAGTTCTCCACAACCCCTGCCATTTCTGCACAGCCAATCCGCATTGCCACCACACCAACCTCCCGATACCCTTCTCTTACGCCGATGATCACCATCCCCCCAGTTCATAAACCTGCAGTCAAGCCAGAAGCGGCGCCACCAAGCCCGCCGCCCTCCAAAGTCATCGCCGTAGTCAATCAGAAGGGTGGGGTCGGCAAAACCACCACCGCCATCAACCTCTCCGCCGCCCTCGCCCTCGAAGGCCTTCCCACCCTCCTTATTGACTGCGACCCCCAGGCCAACTCCACCGGCGGCCTCGGCTTCGCCCGCGACGAAGCACGCCTAAGCATCTACGACATCCTTCTCGGTCACACCACCATCGCCGAAGCCCTCATCCCCACAGAAATCCCCACCCTCAAACTCATCCCCAGCAGCAAAAACCTCATCGGCGCCACCATCGAGCTCATCGCCATCGACCGCCGCGAATACAAGCTCCGCGAAGCCATCGCTCCCATCCGCGCCGACTACCCCTTCATCATCCTCGACTGCCCCCCCGCTCTCGACCTCCTCACTCTCAACGCCCTCGTAGCCGCCGACGGCCTCCTCGTCCCCATGCAGGCCGAGTACTTCGCCCTCGAAGGCATCTCCGAGCTCATGTCCACCCTCGACCGCGTCACCCAGGCCTTCAACTCCGCCCTCGCCCTCGAAGGCGTCCTTCTCACCATGTACGACGACCGCACCAACCTCTCCCAGCAAGTCAACGAAAACCTCCAAGCCTTCTTCAGCGACAAGCTCCTCAAAACCACCATCCCCCGCAACATTCGCCTCGCCGAGGCCCCAAGCCACGGAAAACCCGCAGCCCTATACGACCCCAAATCCCGCGGAGCCGAAGCTTATCGCGAATTAGCCCTCGAACTTCTCACCCGCAACAATATTGCCAGCCCCGAAGAGAAGAGGCGCAAAGCTGCCGCTGCCGCCGCAGCAAGCTCCCTGAAATCGTTTATGCAGCCCGAAAAGAAAGGCCGTTTCTGGCAATCCAGCAAGAAAGGTGAATAAATCATCATCCCGACCAACGGGAGGGCCGCAGAGAATCATTCACCAAGACAAGTAAAAAAAGCCACGGAGTGGCCGCCCCACGCGAAGTGGGCCCGTCCGGCAGGACACAGCCTCACCAGCACCTAAAAGCATTCACCAAGAAAGCCGTAAACTATGCCAACAGCCACTGCAGATCCCAAGCGCCGCGCCCTGGGCAAGGGCCTTGAATCCCTCCTCCCGCAGCGTCCAGCCCCCCCACCGCCGCCTGCCCCGGCAGCGGAGCCAACCGGCAAGCCTCTGGAAATTCCGTTGGACAGCATCGAACGCAACCCCTTCCAGACCCGAACCCAGTTCGACGAAGCCAAACTCGCAGAGCTCGCCCAATCGATCGTAGCCACTGGCGTCGTGCAGCCCATCATCGTCAAAGCACTTGGCGACAACCGCTACCAGCTCATCACCGGCGAGCGTCGTTGGCTCGCCAGCCGCAAAGCCAACCTCGCCACGATCCCGGCCATCGTCCGCCAGGTTTCCGACGAGCAGGCTATGGAGATGACCATCGTCGAAAATCTCCAGCGCGCCGACCTCAACCCCATGGAGCAGGCCCGTGCCTACCATCGCCTCAGCCAGGACTTCAAGCTCACCCAGGAGCAAATGGCCATGCGGACCGGCAAAGAGCGCGCCAGCGTAGCTAACTTCCTTCGTTTGTTACGTTTACCTGAGACAGTCCAGCAGAAAGTCGAATCCGGTGATCTCTCATTCGGCCACGCCCGCACTCTCCTCGCTCTCGACTCCGCGGAGTCCATCACCGTCGCCGCTCAAAAGGTCATAGCCTTATCCCTCTCCGTGCGCCAGACCGAAAGCTACGTGCAGGGCCTCATCAACCCGGAAACCAAGCCAAAGAAAGCGGAGAAGAGCACCGAACCCGAAGACCCCAACGTCCGCGAGGCACAGGATCGTCTCCGCCGCACCCTCGGCCTTAAAGTTCGCATCGAGGACAAGAACGGCAAAGGCCGCGTCATCATCGAATACTCCGGCCTCGAAGACTTCGACTCCATCCTCACCGCATTAGGCGGCGAATAAGTAACTAACCAAGTTACATATAAGTCCCCGTGCAACGACCAAAAAAATTAAGCCGCACCAAATTTAAAGGAGACCCACTGTGCGAAACGTCCGCCACGCAAATTTCTTATTGCTCCTGATTCTGTTACAAATTTCTGCCGTTGCCGCCTTTACCCAAACCCCCGCAACCCGCACCCTCGTCCGCACCGGTCACCTCCTCGATGTAAAAACCGGAGCCGAGCCAGCCGCCCAGACCATCATCGTTACTGGCGACCGCATCACCGCCATCGCCCCCACCGCCAGCACTCCCGCGCAATCCACCGACAAAGTCATCGACCTCTCGAACTACACCGTCATGCCCGGCCTCATCGACGTCCACACCCACCTCACCAATGCCAACAACTTCGACCCCTACTTCGAACTCTCCATGACTCCCGCAAAGGAGGCCATCATCGGCGTTGAAAACGCCAAGGTCACACTCGAAGCCGGCTTCACCACCGTCCGCAACGTCGGTGCCAACGACTTCACCGACGTAGCCCTCCGCGACGAGATCAACGCCGGCCACATCCCTGGCCCGCACATGCAGGTCTCCGGCCCAGCCCTCGGCATCACCGGCGGCCACATGGATGAGAACCTTCTCCCCTACGAGCTCCACGTCCACGGCGAAGGTGTAGCCGACGGCATCCCCGCCGTCCAGCACATGGTCCGCGAAAACATCAAGTACGGCGCCGACCTCATCAAAATCGGCGCTACCGGCGGCGTCCTCTCCAAGGGCGACGACCCCCAGGCCAGCCAGTACACCCTCGAAGAGATGCAGGCCATCGTCGCCGACGCTCACCGTCTAGGCCGCAAGGTCGCCGCCCACGCCCACGGCGCCCAGGGCATCCTATGGGCCACCGAAGCCGGCGTCGACTCCATCGAGCACGGCTCCTACATGAACGAAGAGGACATCGCCGCAATGAAGAAGCACGGCACCTACTTCGTCCCCACCGCCTACCTCGTCGACTGGATGCAGGAAAACGGACACCTCTCGCCCTTCTACGCGCAGAAGATGAAGGACGTCAGCGCCGTCGAAAAGCAGAACGCCATCAAAGCCATCAAAGCCGGCGTCAAAGTCGCTCTCGGCACTGACGCAGCGGTCTACCCGCACGGCCTCAACGCCCACGAGCTCGACGTCTACGTCAACCAGTTCGGCATGTCTCCCCTCGCCGCCCTGCAAACTGGCACCATCAACGCCGCCGACCTCATGGGCTGGACCGACCGCGTCGGCACCCTCGAACCCGGCAAGTGGGCCGATCTCATCGCCATACAAGGCGACCCACTCAAAGACGTGAAGATCCTCCAACACGTGAACTTCGTCATGAAGTCCGGCATAGTCTACAAGGACGAAACTCACTAGTAGCAGGAAAGAAATCGTCGAACCGACATGAAAGCAACAGCTCTGGAGTTCCGTCTCCGCTTCGTCCTTGGCCTCATCATCTATCTCCTCGGATTCCTTGCTCCGTGGAACAGCCTGCTGCACCTGGATTCCATCGGCACCTGGCAGTTTCTCGCGGCGTGGCCTGCGCGCAACGGTTGGATCGGCTTCAGCGCCGCAACAATCGCTATCCTTGTCCTCGGCATCTTCTGCGCCCTCGCAGGAGCGTTCCTGCGCACCTGGGCGGCAGCCTACCTCGTCCCCTCAATCGTCCAGGCTGGCGCGATGCACGGCGAAACCATCGTGGCAGCCGGCCCTTATCGCTATCTCCGCAACCCACTCTACCTTGGCACCATGATTCACACCCTCGCCCTCGCGCTTCTCATGCCACCCAGCGGAGCCATCTTCTCCATCGTGGCCATCGCCTTCATCCAGCTGCGCCTCATCGCCGGGGAAGAATCTTTCCTCACCGCGAAACTCGGCCCACCCTACCTCGACTACTGCGCCAAGGTCCCTCGCCTCTTTCCCTCATTCACCGCGCGACTTCCTCCATCTGCAGTGCAACCCACCTGGCTCACGGCCTTTCTCTCCGAGATCTACATGTGGGGCGTCTTCGTCTCCTTCGCCCTGCTTGGTTGGCGTTACAACTCGGTCCTCATCATCAAGGGAGTTCTGATCTCCCTCGGCGTCTCCCTGATCGTCCGCGCCTTCCTCCCAAAAAAATAAGCCCCAAACAAAAGGCCCGCCGCGCCTCTGGTCAACAGGGGCACAACGGGCTTTTCGTTTACTCTCGCGCCTCAACGTAGCAACCTGGAGGGGCGCAACGATCGGGGAGGGCCCTTCGCTTGCGACACCACTCGCGCCAACCGCCGCCGTCAGTGCCGCAGTCGAACTACTTCTTTACCGGTGCAATCGTGTCCTTCGCAACCTTGGCCACGCGGAACTTCACCACGGTCTTGGCTTTGATCTTGATCGTCTCACCCGTCTGCGGGTTGCGGCCCAGGCGAGCCTTGCGCTCTGCCTTCACCAGTTTGCCGATACCAGGAATCGTGAACTCGCCATTCTTCTTGGTCTCTTTCACTGCGGTGTCTGCCAGCGTCTCGAGGAAAGAGGCAGTCTGCTTGTTGGTCAGCTCGAGCTTCTCCGCCAGATGGCGTACGAGTGCTGTCTTGGTCATTCCTTTTGCCATGTGTATTGCTCCTTCTTGCTTTCAAAAATAGAGTTTCGTCAGTCTGCTCGCCTGACCTGCACGCTTGCCAATCAAGCCGCATCTAATTTCCAATGCGAATCGTCAGTGTTCATGCGGGTGCGGAGAACCGTACCGCAATTCACCTTCAGCCTTTCCGGACGCTTTGTCAACCGGTTTTCTTCGGTTTCCACAGGTTTTTTCAGGTTTTCATCGGATTTGTGCGGATTTTGACACATTTTCCCGCAAAAAACCCAACAAAATAGTGCCTTTCGCCCCCTACAAGCGCAGTCAAAATAGAAGACGAACTCAGAGAAAGTTTGCCAACCTGTACTAGAGCGATCCCAGATCGAGAGACCCAAAACAAAAGTGTCATCCTGAGCGGAGCCTCTCGCAGTCTCATCGCGAGAGGCGCAGTCGAAGGACCTGCTGTTGTTTCCACCGCCTACGCCATCTCTTAAAACCGCACTAAACATCAAGCCGGTTCGCGGCTGCAACGCGTCCATACCAGACACCCGAGTTCTTCACCGTGCGCTTTTGGCTGCGAAAATCCACGTACGTAAGTCCATATCGCTGCGAGTAGCCATCCGCCCACTCGAAGTTATCGACCAGGCTCCAGGCATGATAAGCGCGCACCCGAGCCCCATCCGCGATAGCGCGTGCCAACTCCGCCAGATGCTGCCGGTGAAACGCAATGCGGCGCGCATCAGGAACCCGGCCAGTCTCATCCGGCCCATCAAGATAGCAGCAACCATTCTCGCTGATCTCGATAACAGGGTGGTTGTACTCCCGCGAAATCTGCATCACGAGGTCATACATGCCACGCGGCCATATCTCCAGACCAGCTTCGGTCAGCGGACCCTCGGTTGGCATCTCAACATGAATCTGCGTCAACGGATCGCGACCAGCTGAGCCTCCTTCGCCCTCCGTCTCTGTTCCGAAGTGGCCGCCGCTCGCCTGCCCGGAAGCACCACTCGCATTCGAAATAATGCGCCGCGTGTAGTAGTGAAATCCCAGCCAATCCAACGGCACCTTCATAATCTTTTCATCGCCGGCCTTGAATCCCATCGCTTCAAACGGCGTCTCCCCAACGAAGGCCTTCGGATACTCGCCCGTCATCGCTGGATTCAGAAAGTAGAGATTGTTCATCGCGTGGTACCGCGCAGTAGCAGCGCGATCGGCTTCGCTATCCGTCTTCGGATACGCCGGAGCCATCCCATAAGCACTCCCCACCGTAGCCTTCGACGACGCAGCCTTGATCGCTCGAAACGCCTCACCCTGGGCAAGGTTCACCGTATGCGCCGCCTTCAGAAAATCGTCGAACTTTGCTCTACCCGGAGGAAAAGCGCCAATGCCATAGCCATAGTAAGTAAACGTCCACGGCATATTGAACGGAGCCCACGTTGTAATCCGATCGCCAAGATTCTTCGCCAATATTCCCGCGAAATCGGCATAGTAAGCCGCAAGATCTCGGTTCGGCCACCCACCACGATCTTCCAGTCCCTGCGGAAGGTCCCAATGATAGATCGTGCAGAACGGCCGTATCCCCGCCTCCAGCAGTGCATCCGTCAATCGGCTGTAGTAATCCAACCCCTTCTGATTAACCGCACCAGTACCCGCTGGCTGAACTCGCGCCCACGACGTCGAAAAGCGATAGCTCTTCTGATTCAGCCGCTTCAAAATCGCAACATCCTCCTTGTACCGGTGATACTGGTCACAAGAAACATCGCCCGTCGCCGCACCCTTCACTTTGCCGACGGTATGAGAGAAACGATCCCAGTTGGATTCACCCTTTCCATCCACGTTCCACGCGCCCTCAACCTGGTAAGCGGCAGAGGCCATTCCCCAAATAAATCCGTTCGGAAAACGCGCGCCATCGATCGTCGAACTAGAAACCTCTCCCGGAATCTGCGCCTGAGAGCCGGAAGCACCGGCGGTAAGCCCTCGGCCGCCGAGCAGAGCGCCACTACCAGCCACCAACGAACCTTGGATGAACTTCCGGCGATCCATCTCGCAAGATCCTCCGTGCCGCACCACCGTACCATCGCTCATTCCAGCTAGTCAATCGTTTACCTAAAGGGATTTGCGATTTCGAAACCAGCGTCATCACGAGGCCCAACCTAAAACAACGGCCGCTTCGGCTTCCCCACCAGCGGAGCATTCAGTAGCGCAACCAGCGGCGCCGCCACTCTGAAGCGCTCCACAACATCCTTCACCAGGGTCGCCCTCGTCGCCCGCTCCACCGGCAGCCTCGCCGACACACCCCACTGCTTGTTCTTCAAAAGATCGATTGCCGGATGCTCCTCCGGAAACCCCTTCGGCGCGCGCGTCAGCGGAACCCCATCATTCTCGTTCATCAACGACCGCAGTTTCTTCCCAATCATCACGGCGCGAAACTCCTCATGATGCTCCGCCAGATACCGCCGTATCGCCAGCAGCTGCTCCCGCTCCGGCATATAAACACCAGCGGCGACCAGCACCTCTTCGGCACTCACCTGCAGATAAAACCCCGCCCCCGAAGTCTTCTGCAGCCCATCTCTCACCCACCATGCCGACACGTGGTTCTTATAAGGCCGCTTGTCCTTGCTGAAGCGAATATCCCGATAGATCCGCATCATGATCTTCTGCGG
>Ga0209624_10000797_pt1 | contig 26842 bp, 27 predicted proteins | sample JacPinW_OM2H0_O1_FD_188565 | JGI IMG/M metagenome (GOLD analysis project Ga0209624, IMG submission 188565) | Forest soil microbial communities from Algoma, Ontario, Canada - Jack Pine, Ontario site 1_JW_OM2H0_O1 (SPAdes) (version 2) | ecosystem: Environmental > Terrestrial > Soil > Boreal...
CATCAACTTCGCGGCAGTGCAAAATCTCGGCCTCGTGCTCTTCGTCGAAAGTAATGAGTGGGCGTATTCGACGCCATCGGAGATGCAGTACCGCTGCAAAGACCTCGCGGAGCGCGCCATCGGATACGGCATCCCCGGCGTAATCGTCGACGGCACCGACGCCTGCCAAGTCTACGACGCCGCCCGCGACGCCGTCGAGCGCTCCCATCGCGGCGAAGGCCCCACCCTGATCGAAGCGAAAATGATGCGCATGAAAGGCCACGCCATCCACGACGCTGCAGCGTATGTGCCGAAGCCGATGTTCGATTTCTGGAAAAAGCGCGACCCGATTGCGCGCTTTGAGAATTATCTGGTGAAAGAAAAGAAGTGGCTGACAGCGAAAGAGAATGCGGAATTGATTTCCGAAGTCGAGCAGGTGATCGAGGCGGAACGAGAGATCGCCGTGAGCTCGCCGATGCCGACGCCGGAGTCCGCCGAAGGCGGTGTCTTCTGTGAAGACGGCTGCCATGATATCAAGCCGAAGTATGGAATGCCGAAGGTGAAGAAGGGAACGGGCGTGTACAAGCAGACCGAAGCCGCCGGGCATTTGAAGTAGACGAATCCGTAATGATCCAAGCACATCCGTGGCAGAAACTTTTATGCAACTAACCTACCTCGAAGCCATCCGCCAGGGAATCTGGGAAGAAATGGACCGCGACCCCTCCGTCTTCTGCCTCGGCGAAGACATCGGCATCTACGGCGGCGCGTTTAAAGTCACCGACGGTTTCATCGACCGCTTCGGTCCCGAGCGCGTCATTGACACGCCCATCGCCGAGTCCGCCATCGTGGGAGCGGCCTTCGGAGCCTCGCTCACCGGCATGCGCCCCGTCGCCGAATTCCAGTTTATGGACTTCATCGGCTGCGCCTTCAACCAGATCAGCAACATGGTAGCGAAAACGCACTACCTCTGGGGCGCGCCCGCCCCGCTAGTCCTGCGCGGCCCCAGCGGCGGATACGTCCACGGCGGCCCTTTCCACTCGCAGAATCCCGAGATGTGGTTCGTCCATAATCCCGGCCTCAAAGTCATTTGCCCCGCCACGCCCTACGACGCCAAAGGCCTGATCAAAGCCGCCATCCGCGACAACAATCCGTGCATCTTCTTCGAGCACAAGTATCTCTACCGTCGCATCAAAGGTGAAGTTCCCGCGGAAGACTACGTCGTCCCCATCGGCAAAGCGAATATCGTCCGCGAAGGCCACGATCTGAGCATCATTACTTATGCGGCCATGGTGCACACGGCGTTGGAGGCTGCCGAGGTTCTAAAGAAAGACGGGATCGATCTCGAAATCCTCGACCTGCGCACCGTCTCGCCGCTCGACCGCGAAGCCATCGCGCAGACGGTGAAGAAGACGAACAAGGTCATCATCCTCCACGAGCACTCCCGCACCGGAGGCCTCGCCGGGGAAATTGCTGCCATCATCAACGAAGAGGCTTTTGACGACCTCGATGGCCCCATAGTCCGCATCGCAGGCCTGGACTCAGCAATCCCGTTCTCTCCTCCACAGGAAGAGCACTACCTGCCGAAGGTAAGTGACGTAGTCCGCGAAGCTCGCCGGCTGAAGGCATATTAAGCTCCCAAGACTAGCGCCTCACCTACTCCATCTGCCACAATAGTTCCGTCTCGGAGGAAGTCATGCTTAAATTCATTCTCGGAGTCATCGTCACTCTTTTCGTAATTATTCTCGGCGGGCTGGGCCTCGCCACGCTCGGCTTCATGCCGACCTATGCCAACGTCGCACCACCGCGCTGGGAGCATCACCTGGCCAACGCCGCGGTCGACGCCTCCATGGAGCGCCACGCTCCTCACGTCACCAATCCCCTTCCGCCTAGTGACCAGAACTTTGAAGATGCGATGAAGCTCTACACCATGAACTGCGCCCTCTGCCACGGCGGGCTCGATCGCAAGCCTGCTTCGCTCTCCAACTCGTTCTACCCGCCCGCGCCCAATCTCATCTCCGATCCGCCCGACGACCCCGAGTGGCACCTCTTCTACACGATCCGCACGGGCATTCGCTACACCGGCATGCCCTCGTGGGAGAAAACTTTAAGCGAGCAGGATATGTGGAAGATCGCCAGCCTTCTCTCGCACATGGAAAAGCTTCCCCCCGCGGTTCAGGATTACTGGAAGACGGGCTTCGGAGCTGCTGCCCCTACCGGCGAAGAGGAAAAGAAATAAATGCCGGAGGAACACAGCCGAGCACGGACCGCATGGGCGGCCTGGCTCTTCAACCGAAACCCAACCCGCTATAATAGATGCTTTGCGTCCGGCTCTCTGTTCCGAACCGTGGGCCGCGTGGAAGGAAATCATGCCGACTGACATCATCATGCCCCAAATGGGCGAATCCATCGTCGAAGGCACTATTACCAAGTGGCTGAAGAAGCCCGGCGACAAGGTCCAGCGCGACGAGCCTCTCTTCGAAATCTCCACTGATAAGGTCGACGCAGAAATTCCCGCTCCCGCCTCAGGAGTGCTGCAGGAGATCAAAGTCACCGAAGGAACAACCGTAGGCGTGAACACGGTCGTTGGCACCATTGCGGTGGATGGCGAAGCTGCCGCTACGCCCGCGAAAGCCGCCGTCCCGGTGCCCGCGCCACAAGCAAAAGAAGAAAAGAAGGAAGAGAAGAAGCCAGCCGCAGCACCCGCGCCAGTTGCCAGCACCCCGCCGCAGGAGTCAGCGGACGAAGAAGCCCGCTCTTCGCCTCTAGTCCGCAAGATCGCCCGCGAACACGGCGTCAGTCTCTCCCAGGTTTCTGGCACCGGACTCGGTGGCCGCATCACCAAGCAGGACATCATGGTCTTCGTCGAGCGCGGCACCCCGTCGGCCCCAACCGCGCCTGCAGCCCCAGCCCAGCAGCCTGCAGCAGCCGCGCCCCGCCCGTCCGCTCCCGCAGCCTATCCCGGCGACCTCGTCCCCATGACCAACATGCGCAAGATCATCGCTCAGCGCATGATCGAGTCCCGCCGCACCAGCGCTCACGTCCACTGCATGTACGAAGTGGATTTCACCCGCATCGTAACCCTTCGCGCTAGGCAGAAGACCGGGTTCGAGCAGCGCCACGGCGTCCGCCTCACCTTCATGCCGTTTTTCGTGCGCGCCGCCATCATCGCCGTGCAGCAGTGGCCAATCATCAACGCCTCGCTGGAAGGCGACAACATCCGCTACCACCGCAACATCAACGTGGGCATCGCCGTCGCCCTCGACTGGGGACTAATCGTTCCCGTCCTAAAGAATGCCGGCGACCTCAACTTCCTCGGCCTGCAACGCGGCATCACCGACCTCGGCGAGCGCGCCCGCAGCAAGAAACTCAAGCCCGAGGACGTCGAGGGCTCCACGTTCACCGTCACCAACCCCGGCCAGTTCGGCGCCGTATTCGGCCTGCCCATCATCAATCAGCCGAACTCGGCAATCATGGGCGTCGGTGGCATCACCAAGCAACCCCTGGTTGTTACCGACAAAGAAGGCAACGATTCCATCGCCATCCGTTCCGTCGTTCACCTAACCCTCGGCTACGACCACCGCCTCATTGACGGTGCCGTCGCCGACCAGTTCATGGCTCTGGTCAAGAAGTCTCTCGAGGGCTGGAACGAGGAGATCGGCTAGCGTTCATCAAGCGGAAGGCTGGCTGCTTGTGGCGGACGGCCGCTTGCACCAGGTCGAGGCGTTGAGGCATTCTACTGTTCCATCAATTATTTTGGAGATACCGTCGCGGAATTTGTCCGGCTCAATGATCTCCCGTGCAGCCACCGCGTCCGTCATGGCCAGAGCATTCTGCAAAAACGACATCGCCGCATCTTTTTTCTCCGCTCCCGGCTTGTCGCCAAAAAGCCCCTCCGAGTTATAGATCTTGATGTCCCCCGGCCCCGGCGCGTTCTCATCCACATAAAACCCCAGCGGCTGCGTCCCTTGCGGAATCATCGAGTCCGCCTCCATATTCGCAAACACCAGATGATCGCTCGCCCCCTGCACAGACACGCCGTACTGATCAAACCAGTTCACCAGCAGATGCTGGAACGTCAGCCACGACTGTCCATTCACGTTGATCACCGGCACATTACTCAGCCCCATCGGAACAATCGCCCCAACGTAGTAGCTCGCAGGATTCTCTGGCGAAAAGACGTAGACAAAGCCACTCGCCAGATAAAAATCGCCCCAGGCCGTCAGATTCGACGACACCGCCGCCACCTTCTCACCCCACACCGATCCGAACAGGCAAAAATTGATCGCGGTGTAAGTAGCTGGTACCGGCGCTTTCCACGCGTTTCCCGTTACGTGCACCCAGGCCGACGAAGGCACGGAGTAGTACCCAGTCAGATTCGGCGCCGCCCCCGTCCCATACGCGTCAAACGTAATCGGATTTCCCGAACTCCCCGAAGAAGCAGTCGCCAGACCCTCATTCCAAACATCTCCTCGCTTGAACAGAATCGAATCCCCCGGTGAAAACGTCTGCCCATTCACGTGTCCAATCGTCTGCCACGGCGTCGAAACCGAAGTCCCATTATTCGAGTCGTTCCCCGCGCTGGAGCTTACGTAGTAAGTGGTCGCCCTGGCGCCCGCGCTCAATATCAACATCAAGAGAAGGGCTCCCGCGGGCTTTGTCATCCTGAGCGGAGCACGACGATCCGCAAACCGAATCGCCTTGCGGAGTCGAAGAGCCTGCCCCGAGTTTGTCGAGGGGACCCCTTGCACCTTCGCGCCCACACCGGCTTTGCTAGAAGCTCTCACGTCCATCTCTCTCCCGCTTGACTCGCATCTCCAATAGAAAAAGCCACCAGCTCTCGCCGATGGCCTCCAAGACCCGCCCTGCCTCTTACGAGTAAATGTGGGGACAGCCGCCCTCGGCTGTCCTTTCCAGCGCTGCTCGATGTCTCACTCCGTCGTCACCCTGCTCGTTCCGCCTCGTCCTCAACTTTGTCAGCGCTGTCTCCTGCGTCATAGTTCGTCAGCCCCGCGTCGGCCGAAGGTGCCGCACCGGGCTGTGTCACTCGGCTCTCCGCAGATGCCGGCGCAGGCAGCTGCCCGCCTCCAGCCTCCGTCCCTCCCAACTCTGTGACTGCAGGATTTCGATCACTCTGCTCAAACGCCTGTGGAATCGATGGTGTTGCTGCTTCCGGATTAACCGCACTGCTCATGATCTTCTCCTCCGAAAATATGTGTGGATCCTCTTACTGATACATGTGGGGACAGCCGTCCTCGGCTGTCCATCGAGCGAAGCTCGATAGGCTTTTTCCCCCTAACATCTGATCAATGGTCCCCCAACAAAAAAGGCCACCGGCTCTTCGCCGATGGCCCTCGAGGCCCCGCTCCCAACTCTAATGAATCTCCCAAGCCATAATCGTCGCCTCCGTCGGATTATCCGCCGGAATAGTGATCCCATTATTCAGCGTCCCGCCCGCCGTCAAGCTCTCCGCCGTCCCGCTGCTCCCACCCAGAAAGGTGAAGCCCGCTGAGGTCCCCCCGTAAATCTGCGCACACGAACTCGTGCAACTGCTCGTGATTGCCAGGTAATACTTCCCCGGCTGCAGCGTCGCGCTCGCGGTCCAGTTCAAGGTCTTCCATCCCGTGCTCGGCGCGAACGTCGTACCCGCCGTGTTCCCAATGTGCGCCACAACGTTCCCCGAGCTGTTCAACACTCCAATGTCGTACGTGTTGCTCGTGTTGTCCGCGGTAGAAACGTCGTACGTTACCTGCGTCGTAGTCAGCGGAAACGTCAGCACCACGCCCCACAACTCCGCCTTGTTCGCCGTACTCGAAAAGCTGATCGCCGTCCCCGTCGTATTCGTTGTCAACCATGGAATCGAATACGACACGCTGCTGCTCACACTCGACCCCGGCATGTCGAGAAACATCTGCACCGTCGCGCTGCCCGAACTCGCCTGCAGCACACGCCCCAGGATCTGCGTTCCCGTAGGGCGCGTCGCCCCCGCGTCATGGCAAAAGGGATAGAGTCCGCTGCTCACCGTACTCGAAGGCACGACATAGTCCCCCACCACAGTCGCACTCCCATCGAAACTGCAATAGGCCGATCCCGCCCGCGCCAGCGTAACTACTCCCGATGTCCCGGCATTCGCAATCACGACTCCGATCGCCCCGCTGGTCAGAGCGCTTGAAGACGCCGCCGCGCAGCCCGCAGTAGTAAGCACCGCCAAACCATTAATCACCGTTCCTGCCGTGTCGTTGCAAAGTTCGTAACTCTCGCTCGCAAACTTCCCCAGCTCGAAACCACTGCCGCTCGTGGAGTTTCCCGCCACGTAAACCGTCCCTGGCCGCAACCCGCTGCCGCTACCCGAGCTATTGAACGAACCTACATTGGACGTCTGGTCCGTCCACGGCTTCAAATTACTGCTCGCATCCATCACCCATTTCAGCCCGTTGTTGATCCAGAAACCCAATCCATAGGCACTTCCGGAAGGCGAACTTTCGCTGCGCAACACTGCGTAACTATCCCCCGCGTCGTATCCCAGCGATATTCGTTGCCAGGTCGAGCTGTTCGTGTAGCTGGAGTACACATGCAGGTTCTGCGCCGTCGTCCCGTTATATTCGCCCAGGTCATTCGCATCTTCCTGAGAAAGATTCGAGAAGTAGGAACTGGTTGCTGTCGTCGCCACCTTCTGCGGAGTCCCTGCGCTGGCAGAGATATAAAAGTTTCCATCATTCGAAATCCCCAGCGCCGAAGTTCCCGCTCCTGCCGCCCCCATCGCCGTCCCCGGAATCGGCGAACTCACCATCCACGGTCCCGCCACCAGCAACTGCCCGTTCACCGTCATATTCCCATTCACGTTTACCGGCACGTTGATTGTCTTTGACGAAGCGGTCAGTCGCTCCAGAAAACTCGTGTTGTCTCCCGCGTTTCCAATGTAGTTCGAGATCGAGACCGGCGCTCCAAATGCCAACTGCGCATTGCTGGGGGAAGTCGCCGCACCGTTGTCGAGACCAACGTAGGTGTCGTTCGCGTCGTAGCTGGGTCGCATCCCAAACGAGGACAAGGTCTTTGCGGAATTCGAGTCCACCAGCGTGATCTTGTGAGTGCCGGCAATGTCTCCAGACTGTGCTGGCCCCTGCTCAATAATAATTCTCCCCTTCAAGCCACTTGCCTCGGCTCCGGGAAACCCTTCATCGAGCAGGGTGGCGCCAGGAACCGTGCTCCCATTGTCAGTTTCGAGGCACGACACCCACGCTCCTCCTGTGATGTTCACACACTGCTGTGCGAAAAACTTTGGGATAAGCGTTCCCCAACTGCTCACCAGTTGACTCACAGGATTTGCTACCGTAGGCGCTGCATTATCCCCAAGGCGGTCGAAATGCACGCCCGATGGCGATGCGCTGCCCCCAACCGAATCCCCCGTCTGCGTCACCACCACCGAACCCGGCCAGAACACACCCGCCCCAGTGCCATTCCCAAATGCAGGCCAGTAGCTGGGAGGGCTCGTAACCGTATAACTCGATGTACTCGTTGACGCCGTATCCGTGAAGGCGCAGATGTTGGCCGACCCTACTGTTGAACAGGCAGAACCAACCGTGAGTCCCGTCGCCACCGAGCCGCACGTGGTTGTGGCTCCTCCCGTGCAAACCGCCGTGTACGGCGCAGGCTCATTCGCAGGACCCGAGGTACGAATCACATCATAGGTAATCGTTCCAGTGGCGCCGAATTGCGGCCACACCACGGGAATGCTCCCGGCGCCGTTCGTAAGTGCGATCCCCGCGAGGAAAGGAGAACTTACTAGACCACCGCCGCAAGAACCTCCCGTGCAATGCGCAACGATGTAGTAGTTGTACTGAGCCGATCCCGTGTTGGCAAAAAGCGGCGATGAGCCCACAGGTCCCACCGAATCCTTGACCGAAGCAAATCCGTTCTCTACGATCAATCCTGCCTCGCCGGTCCCCAACGGATTCGAGTTCGCGCATCCCGCCACTTCAAAATAAACGTCGTCTAGTTCGACATTGGGCACATTGCTGTAAACTCCCGCGGATCGCACTGCAAATTGTGCCTGCGACTGGATCACCGAATCGGAAATCCTCATCGTGTTCGCGTTCTGATTGTCAACTCCATTGGCCGAGCAGCCTAGGTTCATGTTGGTGTTCTTGATCCACAGGATGCCCGCATTTCCGCTGCCCCCGGCTCCTTTGATCGCCACTGAGCAGAACGTCGTGTCGCAGTGCGACCAACGCGATTGCTCGGTATCCAGGCCGTCGATGACCGCGGATTGGTCGTTATCCACCTGAATCAGCGAACCGAACGAATACCCGCTGGTTTTACTGCCGACGGGGTTGGGATTCGTCGATCGTATGTCAACGAAATGAGTGTGCTGGCCGGCATCTTCGATCATCGGGTAGTTGCAGTTATTGCATCCCGCTTGCCCGGTAAAGTTCTTGATCGTCACATCCCAAATGTAGTTTGGCTCCGCTACGTTGCCCACCAAAAGGCAGGAATCGGACATCGTGCAAGTCACATAGGATCCCGCGAAATCAAGCTGCGTATACGGAGTAGGAACCGTAACTCGCGCCTGCCACGTGTACTGTCCGGGAGGAATCACCACCGCTCCCAGTTGGTTGTAGGAAATCGGCGGATACGACGCAGCGAGAATCGCCTCCTGCACTCCCTGAGAGGCTGATCCAATCGTGTAACCGGAACCGTGAACATTCGCAGCCGTGAAAGTGATAGTCCCGCTTGATCCGCCTGCCTGCGTGCAAGTGGTTGAGGTGATCAGCACCGCTTCTGGCGTCCCCACGCCTGAGATGTAGACATAGGCGTAAAAGGTAGCTTCCACCACCCCCACCGTCAGACCACGAGGACAAGGGTTCAACGTAACCGTGTTCGTTCCGGTCGAGAGGCTTCCGCTTGGATTTTGCGACCAATTATCACCCGGCGCGACATAGCGAATGCCGCTGAGGTTGTTGACACTGAACTGCGTGCCCGCCGGCTGTGCGATGTTCTGGCTGACCCCTGGACTCACCGATACTCCGCCGGTGCCCCCACTCGGCGTCGCTGGCGAATATTGCCCTGACGACGAAGAATACGTCAGCACTTGCCCGTTTCCGGGCGCAGTCGACCCCACCGGAACACTCTGAATCTCCGTCGCATTCGCGCTCGACCCGCACGATCCCCACGTCCCATTTCCCAACAAACAGTTCAAAGACGAAGCCGTCCCACTCCCCAGCTCATTCGTCGGCACCAACCCACTCACCAGATTGGCCTTTGAAGCAGAGGCTAAATCCACATATTGCTTGGGGGCCGCCTGCAGCGGCGCCGTCGGGCTCGCACTCAATGTGAGAGGCCCAGTCATCGCCCCGCCCGCTGTCGGCAGATAATTTCCCGCTCCCACAGTCGCAATCGCAGCATCCACGTACGCCTTGTTCGGCACATCCCCCGTTCCCACCGGCGTCGGCACATTAGGAGGCACTGCAAAACTCTTGGTCCCCGTCACCGTCTCCGTCCCGGCTAAATGCACCACCGCGTTGTCATTCGCTTTTGCCGTCAGCGCAGAATTTACGTACTGCATCGATACCGGCTGCCCTGCTGTTCCTGATCCCGGCGTAGTCCGCACCTGCGCCAGCGTTGCCGGAGAACTCGTCGGCACCACCCAATACTCCGTCCGCACCTCGCCCGGTCCCAATTGATAGACCACCGTGTAATACACGCCCGCCGGATTCGCCGTCGCGTTCGTTGCCAGCGCCACACTCAACGCGCCGTTCGTTCCCAGCGTCACATTCAACGCCCCTGCCGCCACCGCCGCCCCGTTCGCCTGTACAAACGCAGGCCACGTAATTACGAGCGTGCCTTGGGCTTCACTCCCGTCTGCCCGGTACACGGTGTCAACCACGCTCGTAAGCGCCGGCCCGCTCTGGGGAGCCGCGTACAGCCGGGAGCTGGTTGCCGCTACCACCATGGTCATCACCAAATAAAAAATCCGCCCCGCAGGACGGTCTGTTCGAAACATACTTCCTCCTCAAACCTGGACCTTAGTCTTCCTGAGCGAAGGTTGTGCTCGCGAATGCGAAGCACAATCGCAGTCGAAGGATCCCTGCCAGCCTGCCGCACTGACGGCCTGGCTGGGCGTTTCCACCTCTACCCCGCCTTCTTGCACGATCGGCAGACGATCGCTTGAAAAAGCCCGCTCTCTAACTCCGCCCGCTCAAGAACTCCTCCACACTTCTCACGTAAACCTCAGCAAAATCAGCAGCCGGCCGTTTCTTCTCGATCAGATCCATCGCGTCCTCAACCTTCCACCCCATCACTCCCAACAGCGCCAGCGTCATCATCGGCGCCCGGTGCACTCCAGCCGCGCAATGGATAAACAGCTTCGCCCCATTCTCTTCGAGCGCCGCCAGCGCAAACTCCACGCCACGCGCAAATACGTCGGGAGACTTGGGCTCGAAGTCATCGTCGATCGGATTCCAACAAACCACGATCTCGTGCGGCTTCGCCAGCGGCGTATCGTCGAACTCAATCTGCATGTCGATGATGTGCGTGATCCCCTCTCGCGACACCTTCGCCATGTTCTCCGCCGACCAGATTCCGCCGCCGACCGCAATTCGGTCGGTCACCCACGTCATATCCATCCCAAACCTGCGTAATGCTCCGTGCTTGACCTTCCCCCTGGAATCCCGAAGATGCCCACTCGGCGGGACGTTATCGACGACGATAAACCCGTTGCCGCAAACCTCCAACCGCGCACCGGTCTCCAGCGTTTTTTCCCGCCACGATCCTACCCGCGGCGAAACCGACAACCCGCCCGTCTCTCGGGAACTCCAACTCCCGCGCTTCATTCTACGGTATCCTCTCGTCCCTTTCGCACTGCCCCGGCCATCTATTCTTCATTCTCCACCAGCACCGGTCCGGCCCCTTCGGCGCACTCTCCCTCCGTAACTTCCTCCACAACCATCGGCCTCGCGGTCTCTGTCGCGTCTTTCCCCTCGCTCGTCAACCGGACCGGCACCGGGTCCTCACCGTAAATCACTGGTTCCAGCGGCAATCCCATCCGCGTCAGCAGAGTATGAGCCAGCGAAGTTTCTATCGGCCGCATCGCCGTCTGCTCGCTCACCGGATATATCCCCGCCGCCTCGAACAAATACTTCGCCGGCGCCAGTTGCCCCGTCTTCGCGACTTCGATCACCCCGGCCGCAATGGCCACCGCCGAGTCCATCACCAGCTCGTTGATACTCTCCCGCACCTCAACCACATCCTTCCCTTTCTTTTTCGCCGAAGCTTTGTCCCTCTTCGCCTTCGCCGGCTTCTCCGGCTTCTCCGTCGGTGTCTCCTTTCCTTTTCCCTTTGCTTTCCTAACACTCACGGTTCGGCCCTCCCACCCCTGTCGGCGTCATCCGAAATGGGTGGAGCAGGCCTTCCAGCCCTGCGTCAAAGGGCACTAGGGACCCGCCGGGTTCAGCCCCTGCCTCGCCGTAGCAGAGTCTCCCCAAAAAAACGAAAGGCGCGCTTTTCAGCGCGCCCAGATAGATTGATAGAGCATTTCTTTTTTTCTTTACTCTATATATTCAGAATAGCATTTTGCAATAGGTAAACCCGCCACATTTTGCAAATTTATATTTGCCATGTCATCAACAACTTGCGTACATTTCCACCGAATTCACCTCTTGACAAGATTTTGGTCACTGCGAAAACTCCCTTCTCGAAGGCAGCCCGGCCAGCAACCCTACTCGGAGGAAGTCTTCGCTCAGCAGGTCGAGCACCTCAGGCAATCTTCGCTCCACCGTTCTCAAGCCGCAATGCAGAATCCGCGCAGCTTGTTCCTGTCCGTATTCTTGCAGGATGATTCTCGCGACTAATTGCTGATCCCAATGCGCCAGTCGATTCAAGCACTTCTCCACATCACGCACGAAGATGACTCGGTCCTCGAACGTAGTCGCAGTGTAGTACGTCACCTTCGCGCGGAAGAATTCTCTCCCTACCAGCGACGGCAACCTCCCGGTCTCTATCGAAAACCGCATGTAGCGCCGCAGCAATCCCACCGTACGCTTTCGGTAAAGCCATAAATCAGGATTGCGATCAGGAGGACCATCTTCCAGTCGAGCGTCGTCCAGCTGACCATCGCGCGGACCGGGGCAGCTGCGGTTGAAGCGCGTTTGCCGAAACCCGAAGGCTGCAGCCGAAAAAAAGCCCTGCGTCGGCCACCGCTCCTCGAGCGGAAACCGAACGCAGGGCTCGTTTCTCTTACGATGACCTGCTTGGGCTATTTACTTGTTGGACTTCTGTTCAATCTGCTTCCTCACGTACACATCTGCGAGGTAGCAACCCGCTTGCCGGCAACCTGTTACGGTTCGATCGCCACCCCGGGCTCAAGCCCGCAACCGGGTTCGCGCTGGCGAAAAAATCCCTCTTCGTAACCCGACTTCAGCACTCGGCCATTTTGCACAACCACGCTCACCCGTCCGCTGAAGTGCAGCGACTTCAACAGGTGTTCCATGGCTGCCGAAAGCACTTCGGCCGCACGCACTTTGCGGCGAAATTCGACGAAGTTCTTTTCTTCGTTGCAGTTATCCACGCTACTACTCATGGTTAATGATCCCTGAAATAAAAGGTCGGTTATACAGTATCGCGATCGTATAGCTGCGAATTTTACGAGTCAAGGTTGTTAGACCAAAGGGTCTGTGGAAATCCCTTCGCTTAGCATCGGGCTATACCTGCCGTGCTATACTCCCACCCATGAAATTTCGAGTATTGCAGGACAATTTGCGCAAGACTCTCTGGGAGCGCATTGAGGAAGGCAACCTGACCGGCCTCCGTCTGGCGCAGCAAACCGGCTTCAAGCAGGCTCACATCTCCAACTTCCTCAATCGTAAGCGCGGCTTGAGCCTTGAAGGTATGGATCGCGTCCTGGCTGTCCAACATCTTTCGGTGCTCGATCTGCTGGAGCCCTCCGAAGTTAACAAGCGCGCCTCCATCCTGCCTCCCAGCAACGATGAATTCCAGAATGTCCTCGTCGCCGATGCAACCGTAGCCGCCACTCATCCCCTCATCACCAGCATGAACGTCAAGGAGATCCTGAAATTCAAGAAAAATTTTCTTAAGAAGTTAAAGCCGGAAACCGAAGGGGATCGCCGCCACTGGGAGCGCTTCGTTCTCATCAAGGTAGACGGCCGCGAAGGCATGAGCATGTACCCCCGTCTGTTGCCCGGAGCCATACTGCTCATCGACCGCCATTACAACTCACTCAAGCCGTATCGCAAAGGCGAGTTCAACATGTACGCCGTGCTCAAGGATGGCAGTTGCACTGTGAAGTATGTGGAAACAGCCGGTAACCACTTGATTCTGCGGCCCCACAACCAGGATTTCCCCATCGAAGTCCTGGCCATGGAAGACGGCAAGTCAGCTTCCGATTACCTGGTCGGCCGCGTCTGCCACGTAGGCATCGAAACCTAAAGCCAGTGGCCAGTTGCCAGCGATCAGAAGCCAGCCAACCCCAAGCAGTTCTCGCTTCTTGGCAAATCATCCGAAGGGCTGGCTGTCCCAATCCACCGGCAAGAAACACTGGCCACTGACCACTGGCAACTGGCCCCTGCTACTCACTCAGGCTGTCGAACATTTTCCACAGCTTATCCGCGGCCGCGCGATAGATTACGTACCCGTTGCCGGCGTCCGTAGTCTCGCGAAACAACAACTCTCCGCGACCATCTCCGTCAGCATCCACCGCATCAATCAACTCCAGCCGCGGAGTTACGTCCAGGTGAAACTTGTCCGTCACTCCCGAATACAGTTTGCGCAGATTCCCATAAATGTCAGTTCGCGCCACCAGCGTAATCGAATACTGTTCCGCCGCGGCGGTCGCTCCGGGCGCGGGAGGAAAGTGCGCCTCCCCACTCAGGATCATCACCACCTGGTTGTTCGCCCACACGTCGAAGGCATGGAACTGGACGTTCTCAAACACCGGCTGAACCGGCTTCGCGGCAGGTTTGTGGCCCGCCGCAGCCGCCTTCGTGGCAGGCGGTTTCGCCGGAATCCGATTCTTGGCCAGCGCACTTGCGTAAGCCCGAACTTCATCTCCGGCGAGGTCAAGCATCTGATTCCTCCGCTCTTCCTCTTCGCCCGTCTTCCAGAAAAACTTGTAGGGCTTCGGATCGGGTCCACTCGCATCGGAAATTGCCGGCACCAGCTGCACGGCCGCCCCCAGGCTGGCGGCGGCTGCAGGCGCCTCAGGTTTGCCAGTCTTCGCCGCGGGCTCGTCTTCTTCCGGCGCAGCCTGCGTAGGCTTGCCCCTACGCAGTGTGGGCCGATAGTAATTCTCCCCCTGACTTTGCGATGTTTGAGGGGAAGGTGCTTGACTTGAGGACGTCTGACCCGAAGATGTTTGCCCGGAGGCTGATTGCCCCGGCGCCGTTTGTCCCGGAGAAGTTTGCCCTGGCGAAGCCTGTCCCGTCGTCGGTGCCGTCGCCGGCTGCTTGACACCCTGATCCCCAGCCTTGTCCGGTGCGGGTGGAACTGCAGGCTTCTGCGGATCCTGGCCAGTCGGCGCACCGCCAGCCGAGCCGCTCCCCGAGGGCGCGCTTGCGGGCCCCGGTTTGTCGGACGACCCTGCCCCGGCGGGGGCACTAGAGGCAGGGGTATTAGAGGTAGGAGCAGTAGAAGCAGGAGCACCGGAAGTCGACGCCGGACCAGGGCTCGATGCCGCCCCGGGCTTCGACGCGCTTCCTCGGGTCAACCGCGGCGGCGCATCGCTGTCAGTGTTGTTCAGCCCCACCGGCACGTCTTCCGCTTTTCGTGTGGTCTTTGCCGCCTCCGTTCCATTCGGCAAGTAAGATCCCGCGCCCACCCACGGATTCACGCTACCCGGATTCTGACTATGCAGCGCTCCGCTAACTGTAAACAGTCCCTGCGAATCCCCCGACTGCTCGACCTCATAAACCGTGCCCGAGTCCAGCGCCATCGGCACCGGATCTGCCTTATAGGCGCTGGCATCGTAGAACTTCCCATCGACCAGAATTGCGATCGGAATCAGCGTCCCCTTGCCGTTGCTCGCCAGCTGCAAAAGCCCCACCGCTCGCGGCCCTTTGACGTTTTTCTTCTTAGGTTCAGGGGGCTTCTCCTGCGGAATGTCCTCCGGGCGCTTAAGCTGTGGTCGCCCCTGCGCCGCGCTCAAGGGGATCATTGCGACGAAAAACGCCAGAATGACGATGACGGCAGACCCTGATCTGCGGTATAAGAACTTTCTGGACATAGGTTGTTCTGCCCTCGGCGTAGCCGAGCTTGAAACTGCAGACGCCGGCTTAAACCCAAACTTACATAGAAATGAGGCGTTCATGAGCATCAAGGTCAATGATAAGGCCCCCGAGTTTACTTTGCAGGACGAGAACGGCAAGGAAATCTCGCTGAAAGCTCTGCGCGGCAAAGTGGTGGTGCTGTATTTCTATCCTCGCGCAGACACTCCGGGCTGCACCATCGAGGCCTGCGAATTCCGCGACACCTTCAAACAGATGCAGAAAACCGGCGCCGTGTTACTCGGCATCTCGCCCGACACCCCCAAAGCACAGAAGAAGTTTCAGGAGAAATTCCAGCTGCCCTTCTCCCTGCTCGCCGATGCCGACAAAAAGGTCGCCGACGCCTTCGGCGTCCTCCAGGAAAAGAACATGTACGGCAAGAAAGTCATGGGCATCGTCCGGACCACGTTCATCATCGGAGCAGATGGCAAAATCCAGCACATCTTCCCCAAGGTGAAGGCGGAAGGCCACGCAGGAGAAGTGCTGGCATACCTGAAAGAATCGGCCAAGGGAGCAGCATAGCGCCGCCGTCTCGGCGGCTGCAATCTCGCGCCCAGAATACCTGTGACCTCGCCCACCTCTCATCCGCCCATACGCCCCCTCGATCGCGCCTTCTACGCCCGCAATCCGCGGCGCGTAGCTCGCGAACTCCTCGGCAAAGTCTTAGTGCGCGATCACGGAAAGCTGCACCTGGCAGCCCGCATCGTCGAAGTAGAAGCTTACCTCGGAGAAAACGATCCCGCCTCCCACTCCGCCGCCGGCAACACTCCGCGCACTGCAGTCCTGTTCGGACCGCCCGGCTACGCCTACGTTTACTTCATCTACGGCAGTCACTATTGCCTCAACGTGTCCTGTCACCCCGAGGGCAAGGCCGGGGGAGTTCTTTTCCGCGCCCTCGAACCGCTCCTCGGCATTGAAGAAATGGCGCGAGCTCGAAAGATCCACGTCAAGAAGGCTCAAGACCTTCCCCGTCTCACCAGCGGCCCGGGACGCCTCGCCGAAGCTTTCGGCATCACCCGCGCCCGCGACAACGGCGGTGATCTCACTTCGGCCGCCTCCGGCCTGTGGATCGGAGACGACCGCTTCCGCGCCAGAAACATCCAAATTACCCCCCGCATCGGCATCAGCAAAGCCGTCGACGCGCGCCTGCGTTACATTCTTGCGGGAAACGCCTTCGTTTCTGGACGAAAAACGCTCGTCGGAAAATGAATCCCGCCTCGAATTTGACAAATGGGTGTAGACTGTCGGTCGGGCCAAATGCGCTAAAAACCGCTCTGCTCAAGGCATTTGGCCAACTCCCGGCAATTTCCGATTGTCGGTAACGCATGTCGGCGAGGAATGCCGGCAAGGTATGATCAGTTTTTCGGCATCCGACGCGCGGAACAAGTCATCTCATCACGCAGGAACCCGCATGGGCCGGTTCACTTCATTTCGGGCCTCGCTCCTCACCTTAACGATTCTAGCCGCGACTCTGCCGGCGCTCTCCTGGGCAGTCGACGCCATAAGCCTCCGGCCCGAACCGGCTGCGACTCCTTCCAACATCGTAATCGGTTTCGTCGGAGGATTCGTCGCCCACAACGACCGACACCATGGCCCGGTTCAGTTCGCCGCGCAGATCCAGCGAACGAACCCCAAAGACACTTATGTCCAGGTTTTCGAGAACCGCCGCAGGAGGCAAGCCTACGCCGCGGTCGTCCGCCTACTGGATACCAATCGCGACGGCGTTCTTTCCGCTGAAGAAAAAGCTCGCGCCCGCATCATTCTCTTCGGCCACAGCTGGGGAGCCTCTGCGGCAGTGTCGCTGGCCCGAGACCTGCGCCGCGAGGGCATTCCGGTTCTGCTCACCGTGCAGATCGATAGCGTCGCCAAAGTGTGGCAGAACGACTCCGTCATCCCTGACAATGTCGCCGAGGCCGTGAACTTTTATCAGCCCCACGGCATCCTCCACGGCCGCAGGCAGATCACGGCCGCCGACCCCGCTAAAACTGAAATCCTGGGAAACTACCTCGTGGATTACAAGAAGAACCCAATCCAGTGTCCCCAGGTCTCATGGGCAGAACGCCTCTTCACGCCCGGCCACGCGGAGAGCGAATGCGATCCCCACACTTGGTCGCAGATTGAAACCATGGTCCGCCAGCGGCTGATCGCTTCTTACACTTCTTCGGCCACGCCGGCAACAGTTTCCGCCGCGGTCCGTTCGCAACATTAGCCAGGACATTTCGGAAGCAGAATGTTATCGATAAGCCGCGTCGGACCGACGAACGCCGCGGCCGCAACGAGTGCGCCATCGGCGAGGTTCTCGACTGGATCCAGGGTCTCGGCATCCACGATTTCAAAGTAGTCGAGCCGGACCGATTTTTCCCCCGTAACTTCCTCCCGGCCCGCAGCCCCAAGTTTTTCCGCGTCGCGTTCCCCGGCTTCCCACAATTCCTTCACCCGTATCAGCGCCCGATGCAACACCAGCGCCTGCCTTCTCTGCGCCCCGTCGAGATAAGCGTTGCGCGAACTCATGGCCAGCCCATCGGCTTCGCGCACAATCGGGCACGCCACAATTTCCACCGGAAACTTCAGGTCGCGCACCATCCGGCGAACGATCGCCACCTGCGCCGCGTCCTTCTGCCCGAAAAACGCCGCATCCGGCTCGACAATATGAAACAGTTTGGCCACTACTGTGGTCACACCGCGGAAATGCCCCGGCCGCGAACGCCCGTCCAGCTTGCCACTCAGCTCTTCCACCGTAACCCAGGTCACCCCGCCCGCAGGATACATTTCCTCAACCGATGGAGCGAACAGCAACTCCACACCTTCTTTTTCCAGCAGATCGCGGTCGCGCTCAAAGTCCCGCGGATATTTCGCCAGATCTTCGTTAGCCCCGAACTGTGTGGGATTTACAAAAATCGAAACTGCCACAACATCGCAAGCTGCTCTCGCAGTTCGAACCAAAGACAAATGCCCTTCATGCAGCGCACCCATCGTGGGTACGAATCCCACCCGCTTGCCGCCGCGTCGCGCCGCTCGGCACGCTGCCCGCATGTCTTCGATGGTGTTGAAGATTCTCATTTCGTGGAAGGTCGCTCGTCTTATCAGGGGGCTGGAATCCAATTGATCGCGACCTGCGCACCCTCAAGGTCGCTCGCGACAATGCCGCGGCTTCGTCGAATCGCAATCTTGTCCCCCTCGGAAGCACTGGGCTTCTCATCCACCAGGATCGCCACGGCCCGCCCGTAAGGCCAGGCCGAGGCAGGCAACCGCGCCAGCGCGCTCAAAACTTCCTCCGGCTTCAGAATTTGTTCCTCGTTGGCAGTCACGCTCGTGAGCAGGCCAACCGCGTCCGCACGAATGACCAAATACGGATTGCTCCAATGTTTGGTCTCCCGCAGGGATAACGACGGATACTTACCGGGGTCGGCGGCAGGAATGGCCTGCAGCAGGGCTGCTGCGTCCGGCGCCGGTGGCGCGTTCTCTCGCGAGCAAGCCGGAAGCGCCAGGCTCATCATCAAATCAAATACGAGAACGGATACAAAGCCGGCTGGCAGACGACGCCAGGCGGAAAAACTCACCGCACCACCGCGGGGACGTCCGTCTTCACCGCCCAGACCAACGCGACCACCCATCCGACCATCGTCCAGCCCAGAAAAAAGTTCAACAGCACAATCGCAGTCGTGTCTCGCTTATTGCGGGCAAAGGCAAAGATCGAAGGCAGAAAATACATTACGAACCCAAAGCCGAGAAACGGCAGGAAAAACGCAGGCAAGAAGTGAGTCATAACGACCTCCTGACAACAATAGCCTAGCACCAAAACCCAAACCGTTCCCACCACGGAGACACAGAGTCACGGAGAAACCCTCAATCTTTTCTTCTCCGTGACTCCGTGTCGGAGCCTGCCCTGAGCGAAGCCGATGGGTGGTGAACTAAGCTCTCAACGCCGCATCGCCCGTTTCCGCGTCAGCACGCTGTCCAGCCCCGCCTTAGTCTCCCGAGGCAAATGATAAGACTCCTCATCCGACGGATACTTCCCTGCCTTCACATCCGCCCCAAACGCCCGCACCGCGTTGCTGATCAGCGCGCCCGCGTCGCCGAAATGACGCACAAACTTCGCCGGCGCACCAAACGTCAGATTAAGCAGGTCGTTGATCACCAGCACCTGGCCATCGCACTCCGGACCAGCTCCAATGCCGATCGTCGGCGTTCCCACCTCGGCCGTGATCATCGCCGCCACTTCACGCGGAATCCCTTCCAGCACAATGCAAGCCACCCCAGCGCGGTCGAGCGCCACGGCATCACGCATAAGCTGTTCAATCCCGCTTAGATCTTTCCCCTGCACCTTGTACCCGCCCATCACGTTCACCGACTGCGGAGTCAGTCCAATGTGCCCCGCCACAGGAATCTCCGCATCAATGACGCGCCGAATCAGGTCGGCACGCTTCTCGCCACCCTCGATCTTCACCACCTCCGCACCGCCCTCTTTCACAAAGCGCGTGGCGTTACGTAGAGCGTCGTTGGGGTCAACCTGATAAGACCCGTAAGGCATGTCCGCCAGCAGCAGCGCCCGTTTCACACCGCGCCGCACCGCCTTCACGTGATGCAGCATCTCGTCCATCGTGACCGACAGCGTGTTCTCGTAGCCAAGAACAGTTTGGGCCAGCGAATCGCCCACCAGAATCATCTCAATCCCAGCCTCGTCCACCAGACGCGCGGTGGCATAGTCATAGGCAGTGAGGCAAGTGATCGGTTCGTGCCGGAGTTTTCGTTCCCGCAGAGAAGCGGTAGTGACCTTCTGGCGGTTCTCGTCCGGACCAGGAAAGCCGGGACGCCCGCCCATCGGGGTGAGACTCATTTTTCCTCCAGTGCCCCTCCGGCTCGACCGGATAGAGCCTGTCCAGCATCTTCTTGGATCCTACTAACTATTGTAAATGCGGAAATCAGCAAAGACCAGTCGTTTGTAGACCCGGAAAGTCTTACTACTTTCGTCGGATGTTCTCCCGCAGCCAAGCCAAATACCCAGCCTCATCCAGAGTGCCCGCCGCAAGAGAGGTAACTGCCTGCGTTGCATCCTCCTCGCTGGCATTGAAGTCGAAGCCGTTGAGTTCGAGAAACAGAACTCCGATCAAAAATCCAGTTCGTTTGTTTCCATCCACAAAAGGATGGTTGCGCACCACGCCCGAAGTATAGAGGGCTGCCATTTCCGCGTTGTCCCGGTTGTCTGCGTAGGCATGGTGCTGGCGTGGCCGAGCCAGTGCAGACTCAAGAAGCCCGCGATCACGGACTCCCGCTCCGCCGCCGTGCATCGCTAAAAGGCGGTCGTGAATAGCGATTACGTCGCGCGTCTCAATCCAGACCGGTTCTTTATGTCTCGAAGCCACACTTCACTTGGCCAGCGCGTGCAGCGTATTGCGGTATCGGCCCATGATCTCCTCTGCCTTCTTCATTTTCTTTTCGAACGCCGGGTCGTACGGCGTGAGCCGATAATCCCCGTCCCCGGCCTCGATCAGAAAAACCTGCTCCCCGTCCCCGGTGCGCAGGCGTTGAATGACTTCCTTGGGCAGAACAACGCCGAGAGAGTTTCCGAACTTGCGGATCTTAAGCGGGACCATAGCCTTCTCCTGGGTTATTACAATTGTAATAACCTATTGGAGATAGCGCAAGCCCGGATTTTGGAAGGAAACACCGACCAACGACCGCCCCTACGCCCCCACCGCTTCCTGCCCACCCAGCGGCAAAAAGTACTGCGTCCCCTTGATCGGCTCAGTCACCTTCCGCAGCAATTCCTGCAAATCTTCATTGCGGTCAACAAAATCAATGTCGGAAGTATTCACGATCAGCAGGTCCGAAGACGTGTAATGAAAAAAGAAGTGTTCATACGCCTTCACCACTTCCTCAAGATACTCATCGCTAACGGCGCGCTCTCCAGGTGCATTCTTTTTCTTCAGTCGTTTCTTCAGCACCTCAGGCGTGGCCTGCAGGTAGATGACAAGGTCCGGCGTAGGCAACTGCTCGCGAAAGTGGTTGTAATAACGGTTGTAGGTATCGAGTTCCTGATCGGTAAGGTTGAGGCAGGCGAAGAGCTTGTCTTTTTCAATGATGTAATCGGCCACCACCGTCCTCTGCGACTGCGGGCCCAGGTCGAGCGCCTGCAACTGCTCGAATCGCCGCACCAGAAAGGCAAACTGCGCCTGAAACGCCGCGCCCCGCTCCCCCTCATAAAAAGCGCCAAGAAAAGGATTCGACTCCGGCTCCATCACCCGCTGTGCATTCAGCCGCTCTGCCAGAATGCGGGCCAGCGTGCTCTTGCCGACTCGGATCGGCCCTTCCACAGCAATGTAACGGGGCAGCTCGAAGAGATTCGCCATGGGCTCGAATATTTCGGAACTTGCAGCATAGCTCGGATAACGCCGAGTGGCAATTGAGGGAAGAGTTAATAGCAGAAATTGTGCGACGGGGCAATTTAGCAATTGCGCAATTTCAACTCATGTGGTGAAAGGCGCCTGATCACCGACTGACTCAATGCAATACAATCCCCACATGCTAGCCCTCGCCGCCGCAGTCTCCGCCACAGCCGCGGTTGCCGCCGGTTACCAATCCATGGCCCCGACGGCGCAATGGTATGGACAAACCTTCACCGCACTGCCGCACGGCTCGCGCCAGCTCGCGCTAACCTACGACGACGGCCCCAACGATCCGCACACCCTGCGCTTGCTCGAAGTCCTGGCGAAACACAATGTACACGCGACTTTTTTCCTGATCGGGCGCTACGTGCAGCAACATCCGGAGATCGTCCGCGAGATTGTCCAGGCCGGCCATGTCGTCGGCAACCACACCTTCACCCATCCTCTTCTGATCTTCAAGTGCGAAGCCGAGATCCGCCAGCAGCTCACCCAATGTCGCGACGCCCTGCAAGACGCTATCGGGAAGCCCTCGAATCTCTTTCGCCCGCCCTTTGGAGGACGCCGCCCAGCGGTCCTCCGCCTGGCCCGCGAACTAGGCCTCGAACCAGTCATGTGGAACGTAACCGGCTACGACTGGAACGCCCCTCCAGCCGCGGTAATCGAGCGTAAGGTAGCAAAACAGATTCGCGGCGGCGACGTAATCCTGCTGCACGATGGAGGGCACAAGCAAATGGGAGCCGACCGCTCCCAAACGGTGATCGCCACCGATCACCTCATCACTCGCTACAACGCAGAAGGATATGAATTCGTAACAATTCCGCAGATGATGGAGAAGCTAGCCGCTAGCTAGTGTATTTGGAATTTCTCTGTGTCTCTGTGGTGAAATTGCATCTTATCCCTTCACCGCCGCAAACGCCTGTTTCGCCGCCGCAACCGTCCGCTGAATATCCTCCTCAGTATGCGTCGAACCAAGGAACGCCGCCTCGTACTGCGATGGCGGCAGATACACGCCGCCATCCAGCATGGCGCGAAAAAACTTGCCGAACGCCTCAGTATTCGATTTCGAAGCCGAATCCCAATCCGTAACCGGCCCCGGTGTAAAAAACCAGGTAAACATCGACCCCACGCGGTTGTAGCACAAAGGCACGCCAGCATCTTTCGCGGCCCCGGCCACGCTCTCAACCAACTCTCCACTCAACTTCTCAAGCCGCGGATAAATCTCCCGCTGGTGATCGCGAAGATTCTTCAACATCGCACAGCCCGCCGCCATGGCCAACGGATTCCCCGAAAGCGTTCCCGCCTGATACATCGGCCCCAGCGGCGCCACCAGATTCATAATCTCGCTCGAGCCGCCATAAGCCCCGACCGGCAAGCCTCCACCAATAATCTTCCCCAGAGTCGTCAGATCCGGACGAATGTTATAAAGTTCCTGGGCCCCTCCGAAAGCCACGCGAAATCCGGTCATCACTTCATCGAAAATCAGCACTGACCTCTCCCGCTCCGTAATCAATCGCAAGGCCACCAGATAATCGTCCGCCCCCGGAACGCATCCCATATTCCCCACAACCGGTTCCACAATCACGCACGCAATCTCATGTTTGAACTTCTGAAACGCATATTCCACCGCCTTCACGTCGTTGAAGGGCAAAGCCAGCGTGAACTGAATGAATTCCTCGGGAACGCCCGCGGAGCCCGGAATCCCCAGCGTCGCAACCCCGGACCCTGCTTTTACCAGCAGCGAATCGGAATGTCCGTGGTAACAGCCCTCGAATTTCATGATGTACTTGCGCTTGGTGTAAGCGCGAGCCAGACGGATGGCCGACATAGTCGCTTCCGTTCCGGAACTTACAAAGCGAACCTTCTCCATGGAAGGAAGCGCCGCCAGCACAAACTCCGCCAGATCGGCCTCGGAAGGCGTTGAAGCCCCAAAACTTGTGCCATTGCACGCCGCGCCCACAATGGCATCGAGCACGTCCGGCGCAGCGTGGCCCAGAATCAGCGGCCCCCACGAACCCACGTAGTCGATGTATTCATTTTCGTCCGCATCCCAGATGTGCGAGCCCTTCCCCCGCACAATAAATGGCGGATCCCCGCCCACCGCACCAAACGCCCGCACTGGCGAGTTCACTCCGCCAGGAATCATGCTCTCGGCGCGTTGCTGCAAACGGCGCGACTGCTCGACTTTTCGGGATGTGGTGGAAGGCATGGAGTGCTCCCGCAGGAGATTGTCGGCCAACAAGACTGACTACTATAGCAGCGCCCGCGCCCAACAAATTAATCAGATATTCACGATTTCGCCATCATTTTGCAACATCGCACAAGTATCTTGGCCTCATTACATGCCCTTCTAACCGGGAGGGTTCAAGGACAGCTTCGGGGGCTCCGGGCTGTCCTTATTTTATTTTGTTCTTTCCCGCAAACCTCGCCAGGTCTCATTTAAGGTAAGACCGCACGATCTCCATCAATTCATCGGCTGCAATCGCCTGTTCCGAAGTCGTTTTGCGCGACGGATCGAGCACGTGAAATCTGACGTGATCTTCCAGCAGTTCCGCCATCAGTCCGTTCATCGCGCCCCGTGCCGCCGTAATAAGCTGCAATATGTCTCCACAGTCCTTGCCTTCATCGAGCGCGCGCTCCATCGCGTCGATCTGCCCTCGAATACGCCTCACCCGAAGCTTAAGTTTTTCCTTTTCTCGTAGCGTGTGACTCATGTCAGCTCCCAAGGTCAACTTTCCACTTGACTATACTATACGGGGGTATGCTACAACAAAAGAGCGCTCGAGTACACCTGAACCCGGCTTGTAACATTCCTTTAACTAACCCTGCGTACGCTCGGTTTGATTGGCAGCGTGCCCAGCCCGGTCGTTACGGAGTGCATCAGTGGCTCGAGCCCAGTCCAGATTTACTAATCGCTTATTAACCATAGTTAACTCAATATGGTATACTCTCGTTAAGACAGAGGCCGCGCCGGACGCGCACCATGAGAAAGCAGGCTCAACTCGCAAGCTTCGGCGCACGCTGCCTCTCGCTTGCGCTCTGGGCCGCCGTTGCCCTGGGGCTGGCCCTCCCGGCACAGGCCCAGCAGCCGGAAGCGCCCTCCACTACGAAATCTGACACCGTGACGCAGGACACCGCCGCTGCCCCATCCATCCCGGCGGATCCACAGCCTGACAACAGCCCAGAAGCCATCTTCCCTCATTTCAAGGACACGCGCTTCTGGCTTTCCGGCCAGGCTAATTTCATTTTCCAGACTCATCCGCCATTCCATGCCGACTATAGCGGCAAGAACAGCCTCAGTCCCAACTACGAAAAAGCCACATCCCGCGTGATGACCCTCTACACCGGCGTGCGCCTCGATAATTCCACCGAACTCCTGGTCGACATCGAAGAAGCCGGCGGAGCCGCCCTCAGCACCGGCTTGGGGCTCGCCGGCAACACCGATCTCGATATCGTGCGCAATCCCCTCCTGAGCAAAGAGCCCTATCTTGGCCGCGGCATGATTCACAAAGTGTTTGCGCTCAGCAAAGATAAAGTCGAAAACCAGCGCAGCTGGCTTTCGCTCTTCGACGAACTCCCGCGCCGCCGCCTGGAAATCCGCTTCGGCAAATTCAGCATGCCGGATTTCTTCGACATAAACTCCATCGGCTCCGACACTCATCTTCAGTTCATCAACTGGACCACCGACAACAACGGCGCCTACGACTACGCCGCCGACACCCGCGGCTACACCGTCGGGTTAACCGCCGACTACGAAGACCGCAACTGGGGATTCCGTTTCGCCGAAGCCTTAATGCCGAAAGTCGCCAACGGAATTGATCTGGTATGGAAGCCTTGGCAAGCCCACGCCGAAAACTTCGAATACGAATTACGTCACGGCCTGATCCCGAAAAAGTCTGGCGTAGTCCGCCTCCTGGCCTACACCAACTACGCCAACATGGGCATCTATCGTGACGCTGTCGAGCAGTTTGAAGATCACACCGCCCCGCAGCCAGAGTCGATCCCGGAAATTACCAACCATCCCTGGCACATTACCCGCAAGTACGGTTTCGGCGTGAACCTCGAGCAGAATCTCCTGCCCAACCTCACGGCTTTCGCCCGCTTCGGCTGGGACAACGGCAAGACCGAATCCTTCGCCTACACCGAAGTCGACCAAACCTTCGCCGAAGGCCTGGGCGCCAACGGCGCCTGGTGGCATCGCAAGCAGGATCGCGCCGGCATCGCCTTCGTCTCCAACGCAATCAAGAGGGATCACCAAACCTACCTCGCCGATGGCGGCCTCGGCTTCCTGCTCGGCGATGGCAACCTGAACTACAGCCGCGAGAATATTCTGGAGAGCTACTACACAGCGCACGTGTGGCGCGGCATCTATCTCGGGCCCGGCCTGCAACACATCGTCAACCCAGGCTACAACCGCGATCGCGGCCCCGTCCTCGTCCCGTCGTTCCGCGCCCACATCGAGTTCTAGCGAACTCCCAGCCGCTCCGGATTCCACCGATCGGGAAGGGCACGACTTCAGTCGTGCCATATCTCCGGCCAAACCTGGTGTGGCTTCAGCCGCTGCGGTGAGCTCCAGATTCCGTCCAAAGTCGCTCGCAAACCGCGCGCTCTCACTTCTCCACCGTCACACCCTTCCAGAACGCTACATACCCCTTGATCTGTTTCGCCGCCGCCTTCGGCTCGGGATAATACCAAGCCGCCCCGGCGTTCCGTTTGCCGTTCACCTCAACATCGTAGTAGCTAGCCGTACCCTTCCAGGGACACACCGTGTGCGCGTCGCTAGGCTTGAAATATTCTTTTCGGATCCCATTCGGAGGAAAATACTGATTCCCCTCCACCTCAACTGTCGCATCGCTCTCCGCCAGCACAGCACCTTCCCACATTGCTTTTGCCATAATGCCCATATAGATTCCTATCAGGCGCGGCAGCTTCAAACCTTATAAGGACAAAATGCCGGAAGCAGCAACTAACACGCGTTTCAACGGCCATTCCATGACCGGCGCTCTGGATCGCGTTCTGATCTGTTCGCCCCGCGGCGCCGGCTGGAACGACCCGGAGCGCAGGGCGCAATGGCAGTCTCTGGGTTTCCACCACGCACCCAACTTCGCAGAAGCCCAATCCCAGCACGAAGCGCTCTGCCGCGAACTGGTAGCCGCCGGCTCAGAAGTGATCGACTTGCCTCCCTCGCCCGATCTCTCCCTCGATGCTGTC
>Ga0209624_10000799_pt1 | contig 26739 bp, 22 predicted proteins | sample JacPinW_OM2H0_O1_FD_188565 | JGI IMG/M metagenome (GOLD analysis project Ga0209624, IMG submission 188565) | Forest soil microbial communities from Algoma, Ontario, Canada - Jack Pine, Ontario site 1_JW_OM2H0_O1 (SPAdes) (version 2) | ecosystem: Environmental > Terrestrial > Soil > Boreal...
AGCGACCGCGAGCCTCACCTTCTTCCGGCTCAAGCCCGGCCATCTCCTGGAGCCCGGACGCACGCTCGCCGGCGCGATCCGGCTCGCCGACATTGGCATTCCCGAGGCCGCGCTTGGCCTCATCGCGCCGAAAACCTTCGTCAATGCGCCGGCCGTCTGGGGCGAGGCGCTGCCGCGCCCGAACGCGGCGAGCCACAAATATGCGCGCGGCGCGGTCCTCGTCCTGTCCGGCTCGGGCCACCACACGGGCGCGGCCCGGCTTGCCGCCCGCTCGGCTTTGCGCGCCGGCGCCGGCATTGTCAGCGTGGCGAGCCCGCCCGACGCGGTCGCGATCAATTCCGCGCATCTGACCGCGGTGATGGTCGCCCCCTTCGCCAACGCCCGCGAGTTCGAGGCGCTGATCGCCGACGAGCGGCGTCGCGCCATCGTGCTCGGCCCCGGCGCGGGCGTCGGCCCGACTTTGCGCAAGCTGGTCGCGGCGGCGCTCACCAGGCCCGCCAAGCAGCGGACGATCGTGCTCGACGCCGATGCGCTGACAAGCTTCGCCGGCGACGCGGTGCGGCTTGCGGCGCTGATCAAGCGCGGCGGCCACGAGGCCGTCATGACCCCGCACGAGGGCGAGTTCGCCAAGCTGTTCGAGGGCGCGCCCGACGTCAGGCTCGACGACGACAAGCTCGCCCGCGCCCGCGCGGCGGCGCGCCTCATGGGCGCGGTCGTCCTCGTCAAGGGCGCCGACACGGTGGTCGCGGCGCCCGACGGCCGCGCGACCATCGGCTGGAACCTGCCGCCGTGGCTCGCCACGGCCGGCTCGGGCGATGTGCTGTCAGGCCTCGTCGCGGGGCTTTCGGCCCAGGAGATGGCGGCGTTCGAAGCCGCTTCCGCCGCGGTCTGGCTGCACGGCGCCTGCGGCCGGGCGGCCGGCCCCGGCCTGATCGCCGAGGACCTGCCGGAGGCGTTGCCGGGGGTCTTAAGGGCGCTGGGCTAGAGCCGGTCAACCCAAGGAGACGCCCAAGCCGGCGCAATAGGCGGGCGTAAACGCTAGTAAACGCCTCCTAAATGCGAGTAAACGCTAGTAAATATGCTAGCGTTTACTAGCGTTTATTTTTCCGAATCGGGACTTTTCAATGGGTTACAGCCGATTCAAATAAGGAAATCCTCTGAACTCAAGCTCTCGATCTCACATGTCCTTAGCGGCAATAACCGAACCCCGCGGCTTCGTGCTTCAAGGAGCGATGCGAAGCATCGCGTCTCGAAGGCTAGTCCACCTCGCAACCTCGTTCCCGCGTCCCTGAACACCTCCTCGACGGGCTCGGGCAATCCTACGAGGACCGCCTCGCTGTGCCTTGAGGTGCGAGGTAGGTTGAAGCTATCAAGAAATTGCTCCGTCTCAAGGCCGATCTCATCTATCCTCCGCCGGCAATTAGTCCCGCATTGTCTGGCGAGCCGTGTCCATCGGCGACCTTCAGTTTTTATCACACATTTCTGATTGTGCCAATATGAGCCTGCTGATTTTTGATTTCAGGCCGTCGCACTGCATATCTGACGGTCGGTCGTCGCTCCGCTAGATTTAGCTGCCGCGGCGTAGGCTGGCCACACCCGTGCAAGGCTGAAGAGCGGCTTTCGGGCCGCCGTTTTGTTGTTTCTAATGCGACTCTGGAGTTGACATCGTTAATGCACAACGTCATGGTTGATACAACCGGCGCGTTGCATGCTGCCGGATAACTTGCCGTAGACCTTCAGCTAGGCTTAAACGGCGTATTGCTGCTACGAAAACTCGCCGCAATTCACCGCGGCGTGTATCCCGTTCTAGGCCGGTTGGGGAGGGGGCGGCTTTCGGGCCGCCCTTTTTGTCGCCTAAGCAGCGTGCGGAACAGTCTTTCGCGACCCGCGCCACCCCATGAAGCCGAGCCCAGCGAAACCGAGCGCCATCATGGCCCAGGTCGAGGGCTCAGGAACCCCGGAGCCAAGGCTGAACTCGAATGCATTTTGCGTTGAGGAGAACGACACCTGCGTAAAAGCGCCAAGGCCAGTGATGTCAACCCACTGATTGTCAGCAGGAAGGCTTTGGTTGCCTGCGCCCAACGCTCCCAGCGACACCAAATCCGCGCCCGTTAACGTATAGCCATCGACGGTGATCGCGAGCGAGTTGAGGTTGTTGTTTCCGTCGGCGTTGCCGTCGATCGAGCCCCAATAGATACTAAGGCTGGTCTGAGGCGTCGCCCAGGTCGCCAATTCCGTGCCGCCGCCCTCGACGGACATATACGTCGTACCATTGGGGCCAGTGCCCATTCCCAAAGGAGCGGCAGAGACGTTAGGCGTCGTTCCCTTTGCAGTCCCAGCGGCGCCGGAAACGAGCGTCCAGGTAATGTCGCCCAATGTGAAATTGTTCTGGCCCGCCGTTTCCGGAGCGAAGTACTGCGGATCCGCCGGCCCTTCGTTCAGCGTGACCGTCACGGTGGCGCTTGCCGCTCCGGTCAGGACCAGCCAAGCCAGTCCTGTCGTCAACAACAAGATTTTGCGCATGTTAAAATACCCCAAATATAAATGTATATAACTTAGGAGTATCATTACAAATTCGTGCTGTCAATTACCCATTCAGCGCTCGCAGGTTTTCAAGAATAATGTTCTCGTTCTGTACCAACCGCGGCTCTATCGTCCGAGAATGTCAAAAGACGCCCTTGCCCTATCGGACGTTGGCGAGTGCGAGGGGCGGCTGAAGCCACCCCAAGGTCTCTTCGCCCTTTACCTCCGGCTCGACTTGGTTCTCTTAGCGGGCGCAGGAATTGTGTCTTTTTGCTCCGGCGGGGCTGCCTCCTCAACCGGCGTGCTGAGCTCGGGCCCTTCAATTGGCGCTGCCTTGCGAGTCCCGGCGTCGGGGTCTTTGAGCTCTTGAAATGCTGGCGCGTCAATACGTTCGACCGAGTCGTTGTCGTTCCAAGGTCCGAGAAGGTCCTTCTCACCCATGTCGCCGTCGCCGGTTGAGGTATTGAAAAACTGATCGACCATCTTCGGCGTTGGCTTGATGACGCCGATCATCAAGGGGTCTTTACCCATTGCTTCCAGCGCGACCATAAAAGCCTTCAGGTGCGTAATCTCCCGCGTCATCAGGAACTGCAGGGCATCTTTACTGCCCTGATCGTCGCAAAAGTCGATCAGCCGCTCGTAGACGATTTTGGCGCGGGCCTCGGCGGCGATATTGCTCCGCAAGTCGACGTCGAGCTCGCCGGTGATTTTGAGGTAGTCGGCGGTCCATGCATTCCCGACTGAGTTGTACAAACTGACGCCGCCCCCGCCGCAAATCGCCACGAGCGGATCTGCGTCTGCCGCTTCGCGGCTCGTCTTGGTGGGCCTGAGATGCATTCTCGCTAAGGTGCCGATGACCTCGAGGTGGCTGAGTTCCTCGGTACCGATGTCCATCAGCAGGTCCTTCAGGCCCGGATCATCGCAATTCAGACCTTGAATTGAATATTGCATCGCGGCGGCCAGCTCTCCATTTGCGCCGCCGAATTGTTCAAGAAGCATTTTGCCAAAACGAGGATCTGCTTCTCCAACGTTTACGGTATACATCAGCTTTTTTACGTGGTGATACATATCATCATTCCCTATCCTCAAGGCCCGCCAGCAAATTAAACAGGAGCGGATGCTCATTGTTCCAAGGGTTAAGTCGGTGAGGGCGCGGCTTCGGAGCCTGAAACTGGTTTCGTTCCGAACCCGAAAACTTTGTGGATTTTCTCACCCGAACCGCCGATGCTTGGAGCATCGAAGGGTGAGGTCGATGAAAGCGCACTACGCAAGGCTGTTCGCGGACGCTGGGGGAAAACCATGTTTCGAAGACTTGAGCGTCGAGCTGATTTCGGGTTTCGCCGTCCCGCCAGCGGAGCCTTTGCATACAGCCCCATTCCTTGTTCCTGACGGGGCCACTTTCTGGATAGGCGCACCGCCAAGTTGGAATGGAGGTGAACCGCACCCGGCGCCTCGCCGGATGATTTTTATCACCGTTCGCGGGGAATACGAGGTTTTCACAGGGGAAGGCGAGGTTCGAAAATTTCCGCTTGGAAGTATACTTGTCGTCGAAGACACAACCGGTCAGGGTCACTCGTTGCGCATTACGAGTGCCGAAGAATGCATATTATTTGCCGTGGGGTTGCCCCGTCCGTCTCGGATACGTGAGTGCATTTTCAGCTGAGCGTTCGAAGCCTGCGTTTCCGCGCGCGGCAAAAAGGCTTCTCCCCGGCGCTCCGGGATGCTAATGCGATTGAATTAAAGCGCCAATACAGCGGTATTTGGAGCGTTCATGGAGAAGAATCAGCGGGAGGCGCTGCTCGATGCCGGCGTTCGGGTCGTGCATGCGCGGGGCCTTGCCGCCACCGGGGTTCGGGACATCGCTATCGCCGCGCGCGTGCCGCAGGGCTCGTTCACCAACCACTTCCGCTCGAAGGAGGCGTTCGGCATCCTCGTCCTCGATCGCTACGCCGAGAGGATTGACGCGATCCTGCGCGAGACTTTGGGCGACGACACGCGCGCGCCGGCCGAGCGACTGAGGGCCTATTTCGATCGGATTTCGAAGTCAGCGGCTGAGGCTGAGTGGCGACGCGGCTGCATGGTTCCCGATCTCGCGGGTGAGATCGCCTTTCACGATGACGCACTCCGTGCGCGCCTGTGCGCGGTGCTCGCCCAGCAATCCGCGCAGTTCGAAAAGGTCGTTCGCTTGGCTAGGCCTCACGACGAAGCCGGGGCGGCCGATCTTGGCGCCTTCCTGCTCGCCGCCTGGCATGGCACGCTGCTCCGGATGAAGGTCGAGCGGAACGGGACCGCGCTGGACCGATTTCGGCGGACGCTGGCGACGCTTCTCGATTGAATTTGCCGCAAGCGCCCGGGCGGGTGTCGAAAGTTTGCGTAACTTGGGCCAGGACCTCATGCCTCAACGGGACCGCGAAGCGGGCGTCTCGAAGAATGATCAAGAGGCGCGGATAGCGCAAAGGGCGATGGCGTATTCTGGAGCGTTCTTCGAGGCCGCTTCGCGGCGCCTCAGAACGAGGTCTGGGGAGATGGGCAGTTACTGGCGCGTCTACGCGTTGTTGCCGAAATCCTCGCCCAAAGCTTCCCGCGAGAGCCGTTGCGCCTCGCGCTGCTGGCCTCCGTCGAGGAGTTTGCGCAATTCGTCGATGAGGGCGTCGCGACTTAAGCCGCCGGGGCGCAGGGAGTCGGTCAGCAAGCGTTGCGCCTCCGCGATCAACGTATCCTGGGCGCGAACCGCGGCCTCAAGTTCGGCGGTACGGTCGGTCATGACTGCTGCTCCCCCGCAATAAGATTTGGCCTTTCCCCGTCGGCCACTGGAAATTTTCGCCCCACTACATACATCCTTTTCTAAGCGTTGCGCCGGCCCCGAAAAAAGCCCTCGGCGGCGCCTCCGCACCGGCGAATGGCCACACGGTTTCCCCTGCCGCCTGACCAACCGCTGAAGGGCCCAGTCGCGGGCTCATAACCCCATGAGCCGGCGACACCTGCCCCCGCGAGCGTAACCTCAGCGCAACCGAACGGCCGCGCCTCGGACCTCAGATATCCTTGGCGCTGTCCCCCGCAGTCACCTCGTATTCGGCGCCCGTCACGAGATTGGCTGCGTCCGACGCCAGGAACACGGCGACCGGCGAAATGTCGTCGGGCTGCAGCCAGCCGACCCGCATCGGAACCGTCGGCGCCCGATTGTCCCATGCTTGTTGCGGCGTCGGGCTTTCAACCTTCTGCCCGGTCTCGCCGATGCTTTCCGACAGGCGCCTCTGGTAACGGGTGAGGGCCGTGTCGACGAGGCCGGGGATAATGGCGTTCACCGTGATCCCGTATTGCCCGAGTTCCATGGATGCCGACTTCATGAGACCAAGAATGCCCCATTTCGAGGCCGAATAGCTTGCGGCGTCCTTCGTGCCATGCTTGCCCTGCATCGAGGAGAGGACGAGGATTCGACCCTTCTTTTTCGCCACCATCTTGGGGGCGAAGGCGCGAATGGTGTTCGCGGTGCCGTTCAGATTGTTGTCGATCACATCGCGCCAATCGGAGTCTTCCATTTCCAGAAGCGGCTTCCAGCGCTGGATCGCCGCATTGGCGACCACGATGTCGATTTTCCCGAACTGCTGTTCCGTCTGATCGGCGATCCGCTTGAGCGCCGCGATGTCTCGGATGTCGGCGCGAACGGTTTCGGCGCGTCGCCCCAGCGCGCGGATCATCTTGGCCGTCTCTTCCAGCTCTTCAGGCGAAGCGGGGACCGCGTTTGACGCGGGAGAAACGGGTCCGGCGATATCGACCGCGACAATGTCGGCCCCGTTCGCCGCCAGTTCGACCGCGATCGCGCGGCCGATCCCACGCGCCGCGCCCGTTACGACTGCGACTTTGCCGGAAAGATTCGATCCTCGCCCTGGTACGACAGGTCCGGAACTTTGCGACGGTGACGGCTCCGGCATGGCCTTGCCAGCCAATTCCTTTGGCGCGTTGTCTGTCTGCACCGAACCTTCCCCGCTCTGTGCGCGCGCGCCGCCCGCGGCAACAGCGCCCGTCGCGGCGGCCGCTATCAGAAACCCTCGCCGCTGAATGCCTGATCTCACCATCATTTCGCTCCGTCGCAGAGTTCAATCCAACTCTCCGAAGGGCGATCCGTTCCGCGGAATTCACGCGAGAGTAGAAGCGATCCGGGGGAATCAAATTCGCGTTTGCCAGCGCCCGAGCCAGGACATAGCCTGATGAGGCTGATCGCGGCGCTCGCGAAGCGGGCAATAACGGCGAAGCGTTACGAGGAGGAACGTATGACCAACGTCGGTAAGCGGCGCGGCGCGCGCTGGACAACAATCACCGCCTGCGCGGTCGCTGCTTGGGCGCTCGCGTCCGCCTCGGCCTTCGCGGAGGATAAGATCATCGTCGGGCTGATCACCAAGGAGTACACCAATCCGTTCTTTGTGAAAATGAAGGAAGGCGCGGAGGCGAAGGCGAAGGAGCTCGGGGTCGATTTTCGCAGCCTCGCTGGCAAGTCTGATGGCGACAACACGGGCCAAGTGGACGCGATCGAGCGCTTGATGAACGTTGGCGCCAAGGCGATCCTGATCACGCCGAGCGACACCAAGGCGATCGTTCCGTCTATCGAGCGGGCGCGCAAGGCTGGAATTCTGGTGATCGCGCTCGACACGCCGCTCGATCCTCCCAGCGCCGCCGACGCGACTTTCGCAACCGACAACCTCAAGGCCGGAGAGCTGATCGGCCAATGGGCCGCCAAGACGCTCGGCGACAAGGCCAAGGACGCCCGCGTCGCTTATGTCGACGCGCTCGTCGATCAGCCTTCGGTGGATCGCCTGCGCGACTTCGGCTTCTCGAAGGGGTTTGGGATCGAGAACTCGAACTGGAAGCAATACGGGCACGAGACCGACAAGCGCATCGTCGGCCATCAGTGGGGCCAGGGCGCGGAACCCGGCGGCCGCGCCGCGATGGAGACGCTGCTCCAGAAGGATCCGAACATCAATGTCGTCTACACGATCAACGAGCCGACGGCGGCCGGCGCTTATGCGGCGCTCAAGGCCGGGGGCAAGGACAAGGACGCGCTCATCGTCTCCGTCGACGGCGGGTGTCCGGGCGTGAAGAACATCGCCGCCGGCGTCATCGGCGCCACCGCCCAGCAATATCCGCTGCTGATGGCGTCCATGGGCATCGAAGCGGCGGTCGAATACGCCAAGACCGGCAAGAAGCCTCAGCCGAGCCCGGGCCTCGATTTCTTCAACACCGGCGTCTCGCTCGTCACCGATAAGCCGGTCGAAGGCGTTCCTTCGATCTCGTCGAAGGAAGGTCTCGCCAAGTGCTGGGGCTGAACTCGCCAGTGATGGTGATGGATTTCCCACGCTGATCTTCATGAGGCGTTCGGTGGGCTCGGAGTCACGAGTTCTCCGGGCCGCTTAGGGAGGAGTTCGATGAATAGGTTGATGATGCGCGCCGGTTTGCCGTTTTCGCTCAACGTCTGCAGGGTAGGCAGGGCCTTGGCGGCCCTGGCCGCGATTGCTCTCATGCTTTCGCACAACCCAGCCCGCGCGGCGGACAGCGAAGTCCCGCGCTTTGTCGTCGATCCCTATTGGCCGAAACCCTTGCCCGATCGATGGGTGACGGGAGCGGTCGGCGGCGTTTGCGTCGACAAGGAAGACCACGTGTTCGGCGTGAACCGGTCCGATCTCACGGCGATGGAACAGACCGTCGGCAAGGAGCCGGCGCCTGTCGTCATCGAATATGATTCCGACGGGAACATGGTGAACGCGTGGGGCGATCCGAAACAAATGCCCAAGTCGATCCATGGCTGCTTCGTCGACAAGCAAGATAACATCTGGATCGGCGGCAGCGCCGATGGGATCGTGCAGAAATGGTCGCATGACGGCAAGCAGTTGCTGCTGCAGATCGGGCGCAAAGGCGTCTGCGACAATGCGGACGAAAAATGCGGCGAGCCCGGCGCCAACAAGAGCCCGCTGCTTCTCAACGAACCCGCCGACATCGCGATCGATCCTGACAACGGCGATATCTATGTCGCCGACGGCTATGGCAACCATCGCGTCGTCGTCTTCGACGCCGAGGGCAAGTTCCTGCGCCAATGGGGCGACGCCGGGACGGATCGCGGTCTCTTTGCTGTCATTGGCGGAGGCCATCCCCATTGCGCCAAGTTTGATCGCGAGGGGCTGCTCTATGTCTGCGACCGCGGCAACGACCGGATCGAAGTCTTCGACAAGACCGGCGGCGTGAAACGCGTCATCGACGTCAAACCGGGAACCGCCTATTCGCCGGCGCCGGACGGAGCGCCCGGGCGCAAAGCGATCGGGTCGGCTTTGGACGTCGCCTTTTCGCGCGATCCCGGGCAGAAATACATGTATGTCGTCGACACCGGCAACGAGGTGTTGTGGATTCTCGATCATGAGAGCGGGCGCATCCTGGGCGGCTTTGGAAGCGCCGGCCACAACGCCGGCGAATTCACGCTCCTCCATATGATTGCGATCGATTCAAAGGGGACGCTTTATACCAGCGAGACCATCGACGGCCGGCGCCTGCAGAAGTTCGTGCCTGAGGGCTTCGTGCCTGAGGAAAGGCTGAAGGCTTACGTGGGCAGCCCGCGCTATGAGCCGTTGCCGATGGAATAGTGGAGCGGAGCCGCGCTACACCTAGAACGCCGCGGGTTGTCGGTTTTCAATGCTGACCCTGTATCGCCAGCGTGTTATTGTTTCCTGGTTTTGCTCTACGTCAGGTCAATTCGGTGGAACGACCTGCATTAAACCAGGTTGTACTGCGGTTTTTGCCGCGACTGTCCAATGAGCCCGGACGTTCCCCTCTCATCGTGAGCGCTCACGCCTCAAATGTCGCGAATCTGGAGAAAGTCTTGCGCGTGAGGCGGAGGGCGGGCAGAGTGGCCGCAGAGAGTCGGGCTCTTTCGGGACGGGCCCGTCGGTTCTCGAGGCGTGGGGCGGGAATGCGGTTTGTCTTCTTGATCGGGACGCTTGCAGCGCTGAGCGGCTGCACCAGCTATCGCGATGTTTCGTTCATCTACTATCCGAACGCGCCGCACCGTGACACGTTTCCGAGTCGGTCGGAGTTTTACGCCGTGGCGCAACAGGAATGCGCTAAATACGGGATGAGGGCGTCCTATAATTGGAGCAACTACTTCCCTGATTTCGATCGCGTCCGCGTGAATTACCTCTGCATTCAGTGACCGCCATTAGGCGGAGCGCGGCCGAAATTGTAGTTCAAGGACACGGGACTCCAGTTCGGCGGCGCGGGATAGGGCGCGGCTGCGGCGATCGCGTTCATGACGGCCAGATCGAGATCAGACGAGCCGCTTGAAGCGACGAGCTTGCGGCCGACCAGATTGCCGCCTTCGTCGACATAGAAGTCGACAATGCCGTGCCTGTTGGCGAGATCGAGGCGAAGCCCCGCGTTCTCGTGCAAGTGCTCTTTGATCATCCCATAGATGATCGTCAGATATCGGGATTCAGAGTTCCCCCCGGCGACAGGCGATTTTTCGACGGAGCGCGCGAACTTGTATTGCGGCAGATCCTCGATAGTCGGCAACGGCTCCCCGACCGGGGCTTTCTGTGGCGGCGCCGGCGGCGCCGCAGGGGCGGCGGCCTGATTCGGATTGTCCTCCGGCTTCGGGTTCTCGTCCGTCGGTAATTCGCCCTCGGGCTCGGGCTTCAGATCGTGCGAGGGCGGCGCGGCCTCGCCTTTCTGCTCTTCAGCCGGATGGGGCGCGGGCGCCGGCGCGTCCGCCTTTGGCGAAGCCCCAGGCGTTGGCGGGGGAGGGACCTCCGGCGTCGCCTTGGCCTCGGTCTTCTTGTCGGGCGATTCGCGGTTGACCTTCTCCTCGGTCGGCGCCGCTGGCGCATCATAGGCGGGCTTTTCAAGGTCCGGCTGGGGCGGGGGCTTCGGTTTCTGCTCCGGCGGCTTCGGCGGGGGCGGGGGCGGCTGTTCGACCACCACCTCGACCGGAATCTCCTGCACGGCGGTCGGAATCGTGCGTGGCCAGAGCCAATAGTAGAGGAAAAACGAGAGCGGAATCAGGACGTGCAACACCGCCGCCGCAATGAGCGCGACCACGTGGAACCTGCGCTCGGCGCGCGTCGGCGGCTCGGGCAAGTCGAGGCGCTCGACCGGCTCGGCGACAAAATCGGCCTCGGACAACAAGCTAGCGCTCAGCGCCCAACTCCTCTCGCGAAAGCGCGATGGGTTTCCTTGGCTGAATCGTTCACATCCGGTCAATGCCCAATCGGTCACTTTGCCGCGTAAGCCGGATTCGCGTATGTCCTCGCCCCATGAACCGCCGGGATGGGGGCGGAGACGCGCCCCCGAGTCTGATCGCCGAACTCGAGGCCTGCCTGGCGGCGGCGACGGCGCGCGCCCCACGGGCGCTGGTGTTCGATTCTGGGCTCGGCGGCCTCTCGGTGCTGGCCGAAATCAGGCGCTTGAGGCCAGACGTCGAAATCGTCTACGCCGCCGACGACGCGGCTTTTCCGTACGGCAGACTGAGTGAAGCCGCGCTCGTCGCCCGCGTCGAGACGGTGGTGGCGCGGCTGATCGGCGAAATCGAGCCCGATATTGTCGTCATCGCCTGCAGCACCGCCTCCACTTTGGCTCTGCCGCCGTTGAGGGCTGCCTATCCGCGCGTGCCGTTTGTCGGCACCGTGCCGGCGATCAAGCCGGCGGCGGCGGCGTCGCGATCGGGACTGATCAGCGTGCTGGCCACGCGCGGCACGGTGGCGCGCGACTATACCCATGCGCTGGTGCGCGATTATGCCGGGAATTGCGAGGTGACCCTAGTGGGCTCGCCGATGTTGGCCGTCATCGCCGAGCGCGTCATGCGCGGCGAAGCCGTGGACGAGGCGGAGATCGAGCGCGAGACCGCGCCATGCTTCGTCGAACGCGACGGCCGGCGCACGGACCAGATCGTGCTCGCCTGCACGCATTTTCCGCTCATCGCGGACAGGATCGAGAGGCTTTCCCCCTGGCCGGTCGGCTTCGTCGATCCCGCGCCGGCGATCGCGCGCCGCCTCGATGCGCTGATCGCCGCGGCCCGCCCGGGCGCCCCGACCGCCCGCGAGGGGACTGCGATCTTTACCAGCGGCGACGAGCCGCCGGAGGCTTTGCAAAAGACCTTGCGTCTCTTTGGGCTCACGTTTACGCCCGCGATTATGATCGGCGTGGCTTCGGCCTGATCGCCCCCAAGAGTTCCAAACTTTGAAAGGCAGCCCATGCGTCCGTCGGACGGACAACCTGTTCGCCTCAGCGAGTATCGGGCACCGGATTATTTCATCGACCACGTCGAGCTTGACGTGTCGCTCGACATCCACGCGACGCGCGTCGTCTCGTCCCTCACGATACGCCCCAATCCGGCTGGCCGGGCAGGCGCGGCGCTTGCGCTCGATGGCGATGAGCTCATGTTCGTCTCCGCTCGACTGGACGGCGAGCCGATCGACTCGGCCAGTTTCGAAGCGAAACCGGCGGGGTTTGTGCTGCGCCGGCCTCCCCGAGGCGCATTCATGCTCACGATCGAGACACGCCTCGATCCGGCGGCCAACACCAAGCTCATGGGCCTCTATCGCACCGGCTCCGCCTATTGCACGCAATGTGAGGCGGAGGGGTTCCGCCGCATCACCTATTTTCTCGATCGCCCCGACGTGCTCTCGACCTATCGCGTGCGGGTCGAGGCGGACCGAGCCGAGGCGCCCGTGCTGTTGTCGAACGGCAATCTCGAAACCGCGGGCGAAGCAGACGCGCCCGGCCGTCACTTCGCCATCTGGCGCGATCCGCACAAGAAGCCATCCTACCTCTTTGCGCTGGTGGCCGGGGATCTCGGCCATATCGCGGATTCGTTCGTCACGATGTCGGGCAAGACAGTCGCGCTCGCGATCTATGTCGAGCATGGCCGCGAGGAGCGCGCGCATTACGCAATGGACGCGCTGAAGCGCTCGATGGCCTGGGACGAACAGGCTTATGGACGCGAATACGATCTCGATATTTTCAATATCGTCGCCGTCTCCGATTTCAATATGGGCGCGATGGAGAACAAGGGCCTCAACGTCTTCAACGACAAATACGTCCTCGCCTCGCCGGAGACCGCGACCGACGACGATTACGCCAATATCGAAGGCGTGATCGCGCACGAATATTTTCATAACTGGACCGGCGATCGCGTGACCTGTCGCGACTGGTTCCAGCTCTGCCTCAAAGAAGGCCTGACCGTCTTCCGCGACCAGGATTTTTCCGCCGACATGCGCTCGGCGCCGGTCGAGCGCATCGGCGATGTGCGCACGCTCCGTGCTGCGCAATTCCCCGAGGATGCGGGGCCGCTCGCGCACAATGTGCGACCCGAAGTCTATCACGAGATCAACAACTTCTACACCGCGACCGTCTATCAGAAAGGCGCTGAAGTCGTGCGCATGCTGAAACGGCTCATCGGCGCAGATGCGTTTCGCGCCGGCATGGATCTCTATTTCGAGCGCTATGACGGAACCGCAGCGACGGTGGAAGATTTCATCGGCTGTTTCGAGACGGTTTCGGGGCGCGATCTCTCCCAATTCATGCGTTGGTACGAGCAGGCGGGCACGCCAAAGATCAGGGTTCGCGGCGCTTACGACCCGGCCGCCAAAACCTATCGGCTCGACATTTCGCAATCGCTCGCGCCGACGCCGGGGCAAAACGTCAAGCTGCCGATGACGATGCCCCTGGCGCTGGGCCTCGTCGGCGCCAATGGCGGCGACATGCCGCTGACCTCGTCGGACGCGAGCGCTGACGAACTCGCAAGCGGTGTCTTCGAACTGAAGGATTCCGAGCGGTCAATCGTCTTTCGTGACGTGCCGCAGCGGCCCACCCTGTCGTTCCTGCGGGGTTTCTCCGCGCCGGTGCGGGTCGACGACGATCTGACCGAAGAGGACCTTATCGTTCTCTCCCGGCACGACAGTGACAATTTCAATCGCTGGCAGTCGGCGCAGAGTCTGGCGACGCGGATCCTCGTGCGCGGCGTCAATGCCATTCGGGCCGGCCGCGCGCCCGAGCGAAACGGCGGACTTGCGGCCGCCTTCGGCGCGCTGATCGAAGACGTCCGCGCAGGGCGGATCGATCACGCCTTCGCGGCGCTGGCGATGGGCCTGCCGACCGAAGCCGACATCGCGCGCGAGATCGGCGAGGACGTCGATCCGGATGCGATCCACGCCGCGCGCAAGGCCATGCGTGGCGCGCTCGGACGCACATACGCTGGCGCACTCGCCGCGCTGCACGCGGAGCTTGCGGGTTCCTCGACCTTCAGCTCCGACGCCGCGGCGGCGGGCCGCCGCGCTTTGCGCAATGTCGCGCTTGGCCTCTTTGTCGACGGTGACGTGATCCAGGGACTGGAGCTCGCCCATCGCCAGCTTGCCGAGGCCGACAACATGACCGAACGCCTTGGCGCGCTAGCGGCGATCGCCTTCAAGCCGGACGATAAGCGCGAACATGCCCTCGAGGCGTTTGGCAGGCGCTACGCGATGGAGCCGCTTGTCCTCGACAAATGGTTCGCGCTGCAGGCGCAGATACCCGAGCGCGAGACGCTGGAGCGGGTTCGCGGGCTCATGACTCACCACGGATTCTCGCTCGCCAATCCCAACCGCGTGCGCGCGCTGATCGGCGGGTTCGCGGCCAACCAGAGAGAGTTCAACCGCCCCGATGGCGCGGGCTTTGCGCTGCTCGAAGAGGTGGTGGTCTCTCTCGATCCGACCAATCCGCAGATCGCCGCGCGGCTCCTGACCGCGATGCGATCCTGGCGGTCGCTCGAGGAAGGCCGCCGAGGCCACGCCGAAGCGATGCTGCGGCGTATCGCGTTGAAGCCGTCGCTCTCGCCTGATGTCCGCGACATCGTGACCCGCAGCTTGGGCTGAATCCCCCTCTCCCTCAGGTAGAGGGGTTGGGGGTGAGGGTTTCGCGCGAAGTGCCCCTTTGCCTTCCCTCATCCGGCGCTTCGCGCCACCTTCTCCCGGGGGAGAAGGGAAAGCGGCGCCTTTCTGATCACGGTCCGGACCCGCGCCGCCCCCTCTCCTACGGGAAGGGTTGGGGTGAGGGCTCGCGCGAAGCGCTCTCCGGACCCGCCCTGATTCTACCGGCGCCCCTCGGCCACAATTTTTGCGTCTGACGCATTGTCAAGGACTGGACAAAGATTCGCACAAGGATTCTTATCGTAGTGATTCGGGCGTTAAGGCGGCAGTCCGAGTGTAATTTGTGGCGAAGTCTGGGAATGAGCGATGACGCGCGCAAGCGCGGCAAACGGGGACGCTTATCCAATGGGGCCAGTTCAAGCACTGGGTGGGGAAGGGGCGTTTCGCCTGGCCGAGGCGTGGGGTCGCCGGCCGAGCGAGGCGCTCAAACGCGTGCAGCTTCGTCCCGTCGGCGCCGCTTTCCGCCGGCGGCGGATTCCATCAGCGGTCGTCATCGGCGTCGCCCTCGCGATCGTCGCCGTCCTTGCGCTGACCCTTCAGCATTTGCGGCTCGAGCGCGATTCGGCGCTCAGCGCTGGCGCACGCGACGTCGACATGCGCGCGACGCTGCTCGCGGAGCGGCTCATCGTCGCGCTGAGCGCCGATCCGCAGGCGCCCGAGGCCGAAGTTTTTCGCAGCGTTCTTACCGCGCATCCCGATGAGCGGCTCGCGCAATCGATGCTCATCGATCGCGACGGCCGGGTGGTCGAGTACGGAGGAACCGAGGACGCGCCCGATTTAGCGCTGACGGCCCTCGCGGGCCGCGCAAAACCGGGCGCAGCCGGCGACATTCAGGGCGGCGTGACCCGCATCAAGACGCAACGCGCCGGCGATCAGTTTGCCGCAGTGCGGGTGCTGCCGCGGACTTTGACCAGGGTGGCGTTTGCTTCGCCCGTCGATGCTCACCTCCTCCTCTGGCGCGACACGGTGGTGATCACGGCCTTCCTGCTTGCCTCGACTGTCGGGCTGATGCTCGGTGCGGCGGGCCTCTGCGGGCTTAAGGGCAGAGACGGCGATGAGCAGCGCCTCCTCGACTCCGAGGGGGAGCTTCTGGCCACCGTTGCAGAGCTCAAGCAGTCGCGCCGGTCGCTCGAAGAGCAAGCCCAGCAGCTTGCCGACCTCGCCGAACGCTATCATGAGCAGAAATCGTGCGCGGAGGCCGCCAACCGAGCCAAGGTGGAATTCCTCGCCAATATGAGCCATGAGCTGCGCACGCCGCTCAACGCGATCATCGGCTTCTCGCAACTGATGGGAAGCCAGGCCTTCGGACCCTTGGGCTCGAAAAAGTACGGCGATTATTGCGCCCACATCCTCTCGAGCGGCGAATATCTTCTGCGCGTGGTCAGCGACGTCCTCGACATGGCGCGGCTCGAGGCGGGCCGGGAGAGCCTCACTTACGCGCGTTTCGGCGCCGAGCAGGCGGTCAGCCGCGCGGTGCTCGATATCGCGCCGACCGCGCGCGAGAAGGGTGTTGCGGTCAGGGTCGATGTGGGAGCCGAGGTGACTGTCGAGGCGGACCCCCTGGCGGTCGAGCGGATCCTCATTACCCTCATGCGCAATGCGGTGAAATTCGCGCCTGAGGGCGGCGAAGTCTCGATCGGCGCCGCTGTCGGCGCCGAGCTTGTCCATTTCACCGTCGAGGATAATGGCCCTGGAATCACGGCGGAAAACCTCGTCCGGCTGGGTCGGCCATTCGAACAGGCGGGCGCGGTCATGATCAACGGAATGAAAGGGTCGGGTCTCGGTCTCGCCATCGCCAATTCGCTGGTCGAATTGCATGGGGGAACGCTGCGCCTCCAATCCAGGCCCGATAGGGGCGCGGCGGCGATGGTCTCCCTGCCAAGGGTCCAGCGTGGATCGCGCCCGGTCGCGCTGGCGCGCGTGGCCTAACGGAACGTCAATCGGACCACGCGGCGCCGACTGAGACATCAATCAGCATTGCTCTGTGAGGTTTGCCCCCGCGTTTTGGCGCGGGCGCACGCGTTTCCACGCGCCCCCGCTGGGGTCTGACTTGCGAAAGCGCCCAGCACGAAAAAATAGTCGTCGCGCGCGCCCAAAGTGTGACGTGGATCACTGCCGCGCCGGAAGCGCCGCTATATCCCTGGAAAATGGGCGCCCATCGGGCGGCCGGTCTTCGGAAGGGGAACGCTGCCTGTTGGGCGTGAGGCGGCGCGCCAATGATTGCGGTTCACGTCCGTGGTTTTCGATCTGAATACGTCTGGTTACGGAGGGTGGCGCTATGATGGGTTGTGTTCAAGAGTTGGAAATTGGCAGGCGCGCGTTCAAGCACGCAGAGCAGATTGAGGAATCTGTCGCGCCCACCAAATTCGACGAGGTTTTGCCGAGTTCCGATCCGCTGGCGGAGGGGGTGACGGTCGAGGCGGCGGTGAAATGGTTCAACGCTACAAAGGGGTATGGTTTCGTTGAGCTCTCGGACGGCCGGGGCGACGCGTTCCTGCATCTGAAAACCCTGCGTGAGACGGGGCGCCAAACTCTGCCTTCGGGCGCGAAAATTCGCGTCGTTGCTCGCGCCGGCTCCCGGGGGGCGGAGGTTGTGCGGGTTGTCGAGGTCGACACCGGGAGCGCCGCCGAACGGGCGTCGCGTCGTCCGACCGTTGACCCGTCCGCCGCCTTCGATCTGACCGGCAAGGTCAAGTGGTTCGACGACGCCCGCGGCTTTGGATTCATCGCCAGCGACGATTTTGGCCGGGACGTGTTCATCCACAGCACCACGCTCGGCGCCGCCGGCGTCCAAGGCCTCATCGAAGGCCAGGCGGTGTCGGTGCGCGTCGTCGAGACGCCGAAGGGCCGCGAGGCGATTGCGATCGTCATTTAGGCTCGAGACGGCGGCGCGCTCTGAAAGGGGCGGCGCCTATTAGAAGCAAATTGGATTTGGGTCCAACTGCGATCGTCATTGCGAGCCATAGGGCGTCGAAAGACGCCCGTCCTTCGGGCGGCCTATCGCGAAGCAATCCAGGGGACGTAGGGCGCCCCGCAACTCCTGGATCGCCACGTCGCTTCGCTGCTCCGATGACGATTCGATCCGAACGGAACGCGCCGCTCAGACCAATTTGTTCTGGCGGCGCAATCGGCGCGCGAGGACGCGCATGACGCTCAGCGCGAAAAACGGGGTATTTTGGACCAGGAAGAGAAACTGAGTTTCCTTGATCGGCGCCAGCGTCACGTCGGTTAGAGCGACGGCCGTGGCGCTGCGCGGGCTGTCGTCGATCAGCGCCATCTCGCCGAAAATGCCGTCTGCCTCGAGGGTCTCGAAATGACGGTCGCCGCTTATGATCTCCACCCGTCCACGCACGATAACGAAGAACTCGTCGCCACGATCGCCCTCCTGGAAGATCGTCTTGCCTTTGGAAAGATTGCGCGTCGGGAACCCGGGGCCCAGGAGATGATGGAAACTGACTTTCGTTTCTGGCATTTCGCCATTCCTATGCGTCGCCGCCCCGGCGCCATCGTTTCCCCCCTCTCCCGATGCAATCGGACAATCCTGACAAATTTTCGGCGCCGCGTCACGACAAAGCCACAACAGCGCGCGCTTGGCCGCGGCCGAGTGCGGCGAGCAAGGTCGATTAGTGCGTGGAATCTGCAAATTCGCCGGTGATGACCGCCTCGACCTCCGCAACCGTCGTGTGCTTCGGGTCGATGTCGTCGGCGACGATCCTGCCATGTCTCATGACCGCGATGCGGTCGACCACCTGGAACACATGGTGGATGTTATGCGCAATCAAGATGCAGGAGTGACCGGAATCGCGGGCGTTGCGCACAAAGCGGAGCACGCCCTGCGTTTCCGCGACGCCGAGGTTGTTGGTCGGCTCGTCAAGGATGATGAGGTCGCTGTCGAAGTGCATCGCGCGTGCGATCGCCACCGCCTGACGCTCGCCGCCGGACAGCGACGAGATCGGCGTCGAGGCCGGGATCGACTTGCCGATTCCGACCTTTCGCAGAAGCTCGCCGGTGACCTGCTCCATCAGCTTGGCGTCCATGCGGTTGAGGAACCGCGGGCCCTTAAGCGGCTCGCGGCCGAGGAACAGATTGCGCGCGATCGACAGCTGCGTGACCAGCGCCGAATCCTGATAGATCGTCTCGATGCCGAGCGCGATCGCGTCGGTGGTGCTGCGGATGTCGACGCGTTTGCCATGCACAATGATGTCGCCGCTGGTCGCGCGCACCGCGCCCGAAAGCACCTTGATCAGCGTCGACTTGCCGGCGCCATTGTCGCCCAGCAATCCAACGATCTCCTGGCGGGTGACGTTGAAGTTGACATCGTCGAGCGCCTGCACGCGGCCGTAGAACTTGTCGATGTGCTCCATGCGGATGAGGTCTTCGCTCATCGGTCAGGTCCCCGCCTGATGTCGGCGCTCGAGCCAGGAGTGGAGCGCCATCATGCCAAGAATGATGGCGCCGATGAAGATGTTATAGGCGAGGCCGGGCACGCCGACCAGCACGATGCCGTTGCGCATCACGCGCAGGATGAGGATGCCGAGCACGGTGCCGATGATGGTGCCTCGCCCGCCGGTGAGCGCGGTGCCGCCGATGACGACCATCGCAATCACCTCGAGCTCATATCCGCTTCCGCTGTTCGGATTGGCGGCGGAGGTGCGGATCGAGCTGATGATGCCGGCGAAGGCCGACATGACCGCACTGAGGACGAATAGCCAGACCTTGACTGCGTTCACATTCACGCCGCGCGCCCGCGCCGCCACTGCATTGCCGCCGGTGGCCTGGATCCAGTTGCCGAATTTCGACTGCGTCAAGACATAGCCGAGGATGATCGCCGCCGCGATGAACCAGAACAGCGACGCATAGACGCGAAACGGCCGGACATGGAAGTCGCCAACCAGAAGATCGGCGAGCCACTGGCCGCTGGCGCTCCAGGTGCGCTGGGGAAAGCCGTCGGTGACGAAGAGTGCGACGCCCCGCACCACCAGCAGCATGCCGAGCGTCACCAGAAACGACGGAATCCTGAGCCTTGTGACGAACAGGCCGTTGAACAATCCGATCGCCGCCGCGATGAGAAGCGCGACAACGAAGCCGACGAACAGCGAGGTCACCCCCGCATTGTAGAGCGTCCACATCGCGACCGGCGCGAAGCCGAACACCGAACCCACGGAGAGATCGAATTCGCCCGCCGTCATCAAAAGCGTCATGGCGAGGGCGATAAGGCCAAGCTCGACGGTGAAAGTCAGCGTGTTCGAGATGTTGAGCGGCGACAGGAATGCAGGATTGATCGCCGCGAAGACCGCAATCTCCAGGATCAAGAGCACCAGGGGGCCGAACTCCGGCGCCGATATGATGCGGCGGAGGGTAGACGTTTGTGTCAAGTCCGGTCACCGGAGGAAGGGCGTAGGCGAACGCCGACAGCCTGAAGGCCGTCAAGGAAGCGGTTCCCGTCCCGGCGAGTCTCGGCGCGGGACGGGGAACGCGTTCAGGCTTACTTGCCCGACATCATCTTGTCGTACGTGTCGACGGTCGACTTGTCATAGAGCGAGCCGCCCGTGATGTTGAAGCCAGGGGGCACGCCGCCCGCCGCCATCGCTCCGAGCGAAAGAGCGAGATAGCTGGTCGCCTGCGGGTCCTGCCACATCGCGGCGTTGACATAACCGTCTTTGACTTCCGCGGTCGTGTCCTGCGAATTGCCCCAGCCAACAACCGGGATCTCGCCGGCCTTCACGCCAACCTGGTCGAACACGCGCTTGACCGAGCCGGTCACCATGTCGCCAAGGCCAATGATGGCGGTGATCTTGCTCTTATTGGCGGTGAGGTAGTCGCTCATGCGCGAGATGACGTTCGCCTGATCGAGCGTCGCCTCGGTCACTTCCGTCTTGATGTTGAGCGGCCCGAAGACGGCGTCGATGCCCTTCTTTTCTTCAACGCCGTAGCTCGCGCCGGGAACCTCGACCGGCATCCAGACGAAATCGCCGGACTTGACCAGTTTATGATCGACGAGATATTGCGCCCACGCCTTTCCGACGACGAGAAGATCGCCGCCGACGTAAGCCGTGAAGTTCACTTTCCGGTCGGGCGTGTTGAAATTGATGACCGGGATGCCGGCCGCGCGCGCTTCCTTGACGACGTCGACGAGGCTGCCGGGATCAGGACTTGTGGTCACGATCGCGTCGGCCTTCGCGGCGATGGCGGTTCGGATCGCCTCCTGCTGCGAGGGCACGTCGCCATTGTGGAACGATGTCTTGACGGTCTGGCCAGTGTCCTTCGCCCACATGTTCGCGCCGGCGAGGAAATAGGTCCAGACTGGATCGGCGGGCGATCCGTGCGAGATCCAGTACAGCGTCTTGGCTTGAACCGCTAACGGCAGCGACAGCGCAAACAATGCGACGGCGATCAGCCTCGCAACCATTCTGACCATAGGCTTCCCTCCCTCATTCGAAATCGGCGCCGAATTCTTTTCGGTCTTATCGACGGCCGCAAACCTCGCATGGCGGCGCGGTCGAAACAAGTCAGCCATTTGCTCGCGGGCTAATGCGGCTTCCGCGGTTACGCTCCGTTGTCGCCGAGCGTCTTGGCCGGCGCCACATAATTGGTCTTGCCGGAGCCGAGAACCGGGATCGCGTCGAGGACGGCGACCGACGAGGGGTGCGTAAACTCGGACGCCCCCATGGCTTTCATCCAGGCTTGCACCTCCGCCCGCGTCGCGCCCGGCTTGGTGGTCGCGAGGATCACGCGCTCGCCGCGCTTCGGATCGGACGCGACGACGGCCGCGTCTATTGAATGTAGTAGAGGAAGCCGACTCGGATTTGTTGCGACGCATTGGCCTGGCGGATGGTCGCGCCCGTCTGCGGATTGATGAGCGTATTGACCGTGCCGCTGTTCAAGTAGCGATAGCCGATGTCGAGCGTTAGGCTGGGGGTGATCTTGTAGCCAACTCCAGCCGCGAGCGCCCAGGCCATCGAGTACGTGGTCGTGCGGATGGAGCGGTTCCAGAATTGCGGCGCAAAGGCGATGTTCGGTTGCGGCGCCAGCGCCTGCCCCTGCGTGTTGACCCACACTGACGGGACAGCGGTGAGGTTCGCGAGATAGGGCTGGCCGTTGGCCGTCTCGTTGTAGTTCACGCTCCCCGTAAGCGTATTCATGTTGACCCCAAGACCGCCGCCGACGTAAGGCGTGAAGCCGTAGTAGGTCCCAAGATCGAAATACGCGTTGGCAAGGAAAGCGTTATCGGATTGACTCACGTTCGCCGAGGCGTTGCAGGTGTTGGTGGTATCGTAGAGAAAGCCCAAGGGGACGCCGGCCGGGCTGCTCACTGGGTTGAGCCCGTAAGGGCAGACCACCATCGCCTGACGCGATCCTCCCGGGCCCGTTCGGTAGTCCCACGTGGCGTCGAACCGCAGCCAGTCGTTCCACCGGTAACCGAACCCGGCGCCTCCAGTGAAGTTGGTGGTCGTCCAGTTCGTTCCATTGCCGATCGTGAGCGGCGCCCCAACAGCACCGAGCGGCGGAAGCGCAATGCTCGAAAACGAAACGCTCGGCGAGCGGTCGAAGCTGATCCCGAGATCGCCGCGGACATACCAGCTCGAGCCGACCTCGAAGGCCAGCGGGCCTTGGGTCGCTGGCAGGGTGAGCGGCGCTGCCGTTCCCAGGAGATCGGCGGCTGAGGCCGGCGCGGCCACGATCGCTGCGGCGCAAGCGAGAGACAATAGTACCTTCATTGGCCACCCCAGAATCGCCGCGTCGACGCGAGATAGGCGACGCTTCAAGGGGCATTCTGGCGAGCGAATACTTAAATATCGTTTAACCGTAGCAAATTGTTACCTATAATATACCTAATGGTGGAAGTAACGTAAGGTAAAGCCTACCGCATGGTCTAGCAATGGCCGAATCTGGCCAAGGCTATCGGCGGCCGCTTGCGCGGGGCTGGAGCGGTGGCGAGCCAGTGGTCCGCCTTTAGAATGAATTGCATTTGCGTCGAACCGCGATCGTCATTGCAAGCGAAGCGAAGCATCCAGGGGAACGTCGGGCGTCCCCACGGCCTTCTGGATCGCCGCGTCGCCATAGCCCGTCGAGAGACGGGCGTCTTTCGACGCCCCTATGGCTCCTCGCGATGACGGATTCCATCCGAATGCAGCGCGCTCTAGGAGCGGGCGAGCACCAGCCCAACACCGGCGAGGAACACGCCAACGAGCTGTCGCGCTTCGAGCGGCCTTGCTTCCGTACCCAAAAGACCGAAACTGTCGATGAGCGCCGACGTAACCGCGATGACGAAGAAATAGAGAATGAACGTCTGTGTCGGACCGAGTTTCGGGGCGACGAAGGCGAGGCCCGTGACGATAAACGCCCCCATCATGCCGCCGAAGACGACCTTCAGCCCTTGAGCCGTAATAACGCTCGTGTCGGGAAGCGGAAGGCGGTAGATCACAACAGCAACCACAACGAGCGTCAGCGCGGAGATGATGGCGGACCCCGCGCCGACCCAAAGCGCGCCTACACCCGACCGAACCGCTGATCCGTTGGACATGGCCTGCAGGGCCTGGAAGCAGCCACAGGCCATCGCAATCAGCCAAAAGTTTGCTTTCAAGATTCCTCTCCAGATTGACGGCTTAAGCTTAGACGGTCAACGCCCCATCGATAAAGCGCGTCTCAGCGAGGAACGCCGACAGGCGCTTGGCGAAATCCCGTCTCAGAGGCGTAAGCGGCGGCCGGATCCGCCGCCATTGCGGCATGGCGGGCGACTGCGCCAAGTCCGGCCAGGGCGACGCGGCGAACCAGGCGCGATAGGCCTCGGCGAACCTTGCTTCGCCCCGCCAGGAGTCAAGCTCCCAGGGCTTCGGCGCGTTGACGAAATGCAGCACGATCGGCTCGAGCCGGCGCTCGAGGTCGAGCAGGAAAAAGTCGCCCATGAAATTGAACCGCGGCGATAGGGGCGCGAAATTGCCTTTGAGCGTCGCATTGAGCGCGTCCTGCTCCATGAACGGATAGCCCTTCGGGTCGTCGCGCAGCGCCTTCACCACGCGCTCCGTCAGTTTCTCGGCCCGCCACGCGGTCCGGTCGATCGCCATGAGCCCGGCGTTGAGGTACGGCGTATCGAGCGAAAGCCCGAGCGAGCGGCGCGAACGCTGGAACTGGCGCGCCAGCGCGTCGCCCTTGAAGTCCATGAGAAAGATCATGTCGTAAGCGGCGGCGAGCGGATGCCCCCCGAGGTCGAAGCTTTCGAGCCGCTTGAGGCCGGGGCGGACGATCAGCATGTCGGAATCGACGGTGACGATCCGCTCGAAATGAGCGGGCAGGACTTCATCGAGAAACAGGCGGCGGAACACCGCGCGGGAAAAGCGCCCTTTGCCGGCGAGTTCGGCGTCGAAGCGCGCGAAGTCGAGGGTCATGAGCTTGATGCGCTCGCGCAAGGGCGCAGGCAGCTTGTCGAAGCCGGGCGCTACGTCGTCCGGCTCGCAGATGAGGAAAATCTCGCGCTCGACGTCTGGTTCGGCCTCGATGAGCGACGCGATCGCACGGACCGCCGGCGCGAAGAACGCGCGGTCGGGCGTGAAGCAAGTGGCGGTTCGCATAGCCCCCCGTTTCGAGTCGACGCCTAAGCCTGTCACAATCATGCGCGCACCGGCCAAGCGTTCTGCCTTGAGCCCGGGCTTAGTGGATTGTCAGCCGAACCGCCCGCTTTTTCTCAATGCCGCCTCAAGAAGGCGGTCAGGAACAGACACGCATAGGCGCCGATGGCGACGGCGAGAAATCCGTCGATGTAGGAGAGAATCGCGGCCTGCTTCGCGACGGCCGCGCCGAGCAGGTTCGTCGCCTGCGATGCGGCGACCCCGACATCGCTCGTATGGGCGCCGACGGCGTTGCCATAGGCCGCGAGACGTTCGGCGGTCAGGCCGCCGAGGCTATCGACATGCAGGCCGATGAGGTTGGAATGGACCTGCTCGCGGACCCGGACGAAGGTCTGCATGAAGGCCGTCCCAATCTCGCCGCCGAATAGGCGGCTGGTCTGGAGCAAGGCGCCGACGGTCAATACGTCGGCCGGATTCATCGACGTGACCGCGAGTACGACGATCGCAGTCAGTGCGAAGGATTGGCCGATCGCCTGCAGGATCTGTGAGGGCAGGAAATCGTCGGTGGCCCAGTCGTGCGTGAGGCCGGTTCCCATGAGCGAGGCGATTCCGACCAGGATCGCGCCGAGCCCAAGCACCCAACGCGCATCGATACGCGAAAGAAGCCAGCCGAGCGGAAGGACGATCAGAAGCTGGGGCAGCGCGATCCATAAGAGCACGGCGCCGACCTGCAGCTCCCGATAGTTCTGCACGACCTGAAGGTAGGTCGGGATGATATAGGCGGTCGAGAGAATGATGAAGCGAAAGCCGGCGAGCAAGAGCAAGATCGGCACAAGCCCCTCTTTGGCGAGCAGCCGAAGATTGAGGAACGGCTTCTCGATCCAAAGCTCCCGCACGATGAAAGCGAGCGTGAGCAATCCGCCGGAAAGCAAGAGGCCATTGACGAGGCCATTGTTGTTCCAGTCCAGCCGGTTGCCCTGGTCAAGGCCGGCATAAAGAAGCGCGAAACCGAAGCCGGCGTAGATGAGCCCGGGCCAGTCGAGGTGGCGCAGCAGCGCCATGTTGATCTTCTCGCGCGGCGCGCCGTACCAGATGCAGGCGAACATGACAGGCAGAGCCACGCAATTTTGCCATTCGATCCAACGCCATGACCAGTTTTCCGTGTACCAGCCCTCGAGAGAAGCCGAGACGTTCTGAGACAGCTCGGAGTTCATCGCGTAGACGGCGAGGCCGTAGAGGACGAGGCGCTGCGGGACATTGCGGACGATGAAGCCGATGGTGAGCGGGATGAACGTTCCGGAGCCCACGCCAGCGAGAAATTGCGCCGTGAGGAAGGCGCCGAGGTTGGGCGACAACGGTCCGAGCAGGCTGGCGACGAACAGGAGCGCCATTCCGTGCAGAAGAATTCGCCTGACGCTGTAAATGGCGCCGAGATAGGGACAGGCGATTGCGACGAGCATCTGGCCAACGCCGAAGCTCGTGGTCATCCACGCGCCCTCGTCGAACCCGAAGTGCAGGCCACCGCGGAGGTCGGCGAGCCCGAAGGTCGTGATGCGGCTGCCAATGGTCGACAGGAGCGCGCCGATCAGAACGCCGAGGATGCCGATATATGGCCTGAGCGAATCGGCGCTGAGCCGCGGCGGAATCCGCCCCGCTGTATGGGTGGCGACGCCGGCTGAGGTGATCGGCGCCGGGGCGCGGACCTCAACGCCCGCCGAGGCGACCGGGGCAGGGACTGCGGTCATGGGCGAGGCGCCGCGTCGCTCGTCGCCGTGCCGCCGCTCTGCACGGGCCCCGCGCCGGTATCAATCGTAGCTTCGACCGACATGCCGGGCCTCACCAGCGCGCCGAGCGAAGGGTTGCTGTCGAGCACGATCTTTACGGGCACGCGCTGGACCACTTTGGTGAAGTTCCCGGTCGCGTTGTCGGGCGGAAGCAGCGCGAAGGTGCTCCCTGTCCCCGGCGACCAAGAGTCCACGTGGCCGGTGAGCTTGAGATCGGGAAAGGCGTCGACAGTCACCCGGGCCGGCTGGCCGACACGGATGTTGGTCATCTGGGTTTCCTTGAAGTTCGCGAGCGCCCAGATGTTCGGCAGCGGAAGGACGGCGATCACTTGCGTGCCGACATTGACGAATTGGCCGAGGCGCACTTGCCGCTGGCCCACGAGGCCATCGGCGGGCGACAGAATTCGCGTATAGCGCAGATTGTCCGAGGCGAGCGCGACCTGCGCTTGCGCCGCGTGGATCTGGGCGCGAAGCTGCTTTTCCTGAATGTCGATCGCCGCCAGCGCCGCCTTCTGCTGGTCGAGCTGCGCTTCGTTCAGGCGCCGTTGCGCGATTGTTTTCTTCGCATTGTCGTCGGCCTGTTCGACCAGCTGTTGTGTGCCGGCGATTCCGGTTTTGAACAGGTCGCGCTGGCGCTTGTCCTCGAGCTGGAAGCGCAGCACGTCGGCTTCGGTCGCGTCGATTGTCGCCTCAGCTTCCCGCACCAGCGCCTGCTGGATGCCGCGCTGGTTCTCAAGGTTGGCGAGCGTGGCCTCAGCCGCGTCGAGATTGGCTTGAGCCAAGTCGACTTGGGCCTGGTAGTCGGAGGGATCAATGACGGCGATCAGATCGTCCTTGCGAATGGTCTGGAAGTCATTGACCGGCATTTCCGTGATATATCCCGAGACGCGCGCGGAGAGCGGCGTCAAGTCGCCCGCAACGAAGGCG
>Ga0209624_10000800_pt1 | contig 26731 bp, 23 predicted proteins | sample JacPinW_OM2H0_O1_FD_188565 | JGI IMG/M metagenome (GOLD analysis project Ga0209624, IMG submission 188565) | Forest soil microbial communities from Algoma, Ontario, Canada - Jack Pine, Ontario site 1_JW_OM2H0_O1 (SPAdes) (version 2) | ecosystem: Environmental > Terrestrial > Soil > Boreal...
CGGTGGTGCCAAGTCGTACGGCTTCAGTCTTGGGGCGTTCAATGCTCCAGCGAAGGAGACGGAGTCTCGTCTCATTGCGCCGATCCACTACCACCAGCAAGAAGACATTGTGGCTGAATGGGCCGCCAAGAACGGAGCAAGCTGGACCGTCTTGCGTCCTCATCTAGTCATGGGACCAAGCCTGAACTCGCCAATGAACCTGGTTACCAGTCTCGCGACCTACGCTGCGATGACTCGCGAACTCGGATTGCCCTTACGCTTTCCTGGCACCAAGGAGGGCTGGAACACCCTCCAAGAGACAACTGACGCAGAATTGTTCGGCCGCGCGACTTTGTGGGCTCTAGGTGAGGACAAAGCGCGCAATGAAATCTTCAACGTATCGAACGGAGATGTTTATCGCTGGAGGCAACTGTGGAATGAACTCGCCGCTTTCTACGATCTGCCGATCGCCGAGCCGCTTGCGATGTCTACTGTTTCCGAGATGAGCGAGAAGGCTCTTTTGTGGGATGCAATGGTTGCCCGCTATGGCCTGCATGCCACGCCCTACGACCAGATTGCAAACTGGGCGTTCGTGGACTGGATGCTTAACTTCCGGGAAGAAACAATCCTGAGCACAATCAAGATTCGCCAGGCGGGCTTTGCGGATTGCATCGACACACATCAGAGCTTTAGGCGACAGCTCAGCAGACTGCGCGATATGCGGATCGTCCCCTAGTGGGATCCGCTAGAGAGTACGAGAAGAATAAATGTCCAAGAAATTGAAAGGGCTCTAGGAACCTAGATCATGAAAGCGTTGACCACAAATCAGCTGTTCACGCCAATTCAAGTCGGACCCATGGAGTTGAAGCACCGCGTGGTGATGGGCCCGCTCACTCGTTCGCGGTCCGTTCAGCCGGGGAATATTCCGGGCGATCTGATGCTTGAGTACTATTCGCAACGAGCCTCAGACGGTGGACTCATCGTTTCTGAAGCGACTTCGATCTCGGTCGCTGGCGGCGGATGGTTCGCGGCCCCCGGCCTGTATTCGGAGGAGCAGGTTGCAGGGTGGAAAAGAATCACGGACGCCGTTCATCAGAAGCGTGGATATATGTTTTCCCAACTCTGGCATACAGGGCGTGCCGGGCATGTGGACTCGACCAAAGGAGGAACCCCTGTCAGTTCTTCAGTCAACCCGGAATATTGGCAGGATCCAACGATACTGGAGTCTACGCCGCATGGTTGGCGTCAGCCTTCGCCTCACCGCGCGCTCGACATCATTGAAATTCCGGGCATTGTCGAAGATTATCGCAAAGCGTCCGAGCACGCCAAAGCCGCTGGATTCGATGGCGTTGAGCTTCACGCGGGTAACGGCTACCTGCCTGATCAATTTCTGCAGGATGGCGTCAACCGGCGAACTGATATGTATGGCGGTCCGATCGAAAATCGGTCTCGCTTCCTTCTTCAAGTGATGGAAGCACTGGTTTCGGTGTGGGGCGGTAATCGCGTGGCCGTCCGCATCGCGCCGGGCGGCAGGTGGAATGGCATGTCCGATAGTGATGCGGACGCATTGTTCGACTATGTCGCAAACGAATTGAATCAGTTCGGTCTGGCCTATCTGCACATCATCGAACCGCGGGTCAGAGGAAACGTAGTCACCGCAGAGGGTCAGTATGCGATTGCGTCGGCACGGCTCCGAAGGATATTCAAAGGGAAAATCATCGCAGCCGGGGGCTTCGAGCCCGGAACGGCCGAGGAAGTCGTAGAGAAACAAGATGCCGATCTGGTTGCTTTCGGACGGCATTTCTTGGCGAATCCCGACCTGCCAAAGCGTATCCAGCTAGGGCTGCCTCTGAATGCGTACGATCGCAAGACGTTCTACACCTTCGACGCTCAGGGCTATACGGATTATCCGTTCTACGAACAGCGGTCGGAGTCGGTTGCTACGGCCGTCTGATGACGAATTGAATTGTGAGGGAAAATAAAATGTCCACGCTTCAAAACAAAACAGCACTGGTGACCGGGGCGTCACGCGGCATTGGCCGCGCGACAGCAGCGGCACTTGCTAGGGCCGGCGCGCACGTCCTGGTTCACTATGGCCACTCCGCGCAGGAAGCGGAATCTCTCGTCTCCGAGATCCAAGCGAAAGGCGGACGCGCAAATGCGATCTCGGCGGATCTAGGAACTCCGAACGGCGCTGCGCTGCTTGCCGAACAGGTGCGATCCATCGTGGGCGATCGATTGGATGTGCTTGTTCTCAACGCCGGAATCAGCAAGGCTGCGCGCATCGCAGATTACACGGTAGAGGATTTTGACAACCTCTTTGCGACAAACGTTCGAGGGCCATTCTTCCTGGTGCAGCAACTCCTGCCAGCTCTTGGAGAAGGCTCAAGCATCGTTGTTATCTCTTCTGCCACAGCCCGTACGGTAGCGGGCAATCCCGGTTTGGAAAACCCTTCGGTTCTTGCCTACGCCTCTACCAAAGGAGCCCTTGAGACTCTGGTCAAGCACTGGGCTGCCATTCTCGGGCCCCGCGGCATACGCGTAAATGGAATCGCACCAGGAGTCATCGACACGGATATGTCGAATTTTACGAAGACAGAAGCGGGCCGCGAGGTCGCGCTGGAAATGCAGGCACTGAAGCGAATCGGCAAACCTGAAGACATCGCCGACGTAGTCGCTTTTGTGGCGTCCGATGGGGCACGCTGGATCACAGGTGCGAGCATTCCAGTCGATGGCGGCTCGAAGCTGTAACTAGTACCGCGAGGAGCGCAATGGTGACAAAGACCAGCAAAGGCAAGGAGATCAGAATTCCTGGGCCTGACCATCCCATCACGATTTCTCCGGCTGAGGGCAAAGTGCGTGTAACGGTCGCCGGCAGGATAGTCGCTGAATCGGCGCAAGCGCTTCGCCTGGAGGAGAAGGGGTATCCGCCCGTTTATTACTTGCCCCGCAACGATGCAAACATGTCGCTGCTCGTTCGGACCACGCATTACAGCTATTGTCCGTACAAGGGTGATTGTATCTACTACAGCATTCCGATCGGCGGATCGAAATCAGAATACGCCGTTTGGACGTACGAAAAACCTTATGAGGCAGTCGCCAGTATTAAAGAGTACCTGGCATTTTATCCCTCGCGGGTCGATGCAATCGAAGTGATCTCCGAAGTATGAAAGGAATCGAGATGCCGAAGACTACACCCGAACAAAACAAGGCCCTCGTCTTGGAAGCGTTCGACACACTCTTTAACAAGCGCGATTATGCGGCCGCGGAACGATTCTGGTCGCCAGACTACATCCAGCACAGCGATCATATCGCGCCTGGCCGCGACGGTCTGTTCAATCTCATCAAGAGCCTTCCGCCAACGTTGAAGTACGAACCGGGAACGATCGTGGCAGAGGGAGACATCGTGATCGTCCACGGGCGGTTTAGCGGTTTCGGTGCTCCTGTGAATTGGATTGCGGCAGATATTGTGCGCATTCACAACGGAGCCCTCGTCGAGCATTGGGACGTCATTCAGGATGAAAAGACAGAAGAACAGTCGATAAGCAAGCGGCCCATGTTCGGAACTACATTCCCGACCTACGCTTGAAAAGAACAAGTCTCGACGGGTAGGTGTACGAATGACGATGGCCCATAATCAGGTCGGCCCTTGCATCGAGCTAGAGCGCTCTTTGCCAAGCGAAGTGGCTGCGATTTCTCCCTTCGTGGATAGGCTCATGCTCTTGTTCAGGAAGTGCGGCTGTGTTTCTGAGGGCGAGGGCGACGTTGAGATCGCATTGCGCGAAGCCCTCGCAAACGCGATCATTCACGGAAATCATGAGAACCCCGGAAAACACGTCCATGTTCGTTGCCGCTGTGAACCTAGTGAAATCTCAATCGTGGTAAAAGACGAGGGACGAGGATTTGACGCTAACAAGATAGCGGATCCGACTGCTCCCGAGAATACCGGATCCGTTCATGGTCGTGGGATTTACCTAATGAAAGCGCTGATGGATGAAGTGCGCTTCGAAGAAGGTGGGGTTGTCGTTCATATGCGAAAGAGCGCCGGCCAAGCTGCAGCCAAAGATGCACAGACGAACTCGCTGGAGTAGGTTTGTTTCGTTTCGATTCGAAATCCATATCGAGAGCATCTATAAAAAGAACACTTATGTCTGCGATTATCCAAGCCAGCCCCTTCGAGAAGTTGTCGCAAGAACCACTGCCCACCGGAGATTCGTGCGTCCTGATTATTTTTGGAGCTTCGGGCGTGGTGGAGCCCACCAGAGTATCCCTTCTGCAATTCGTTGGATATTTCTTGCGGCTGGGAACGATCGGTTTCGGCGGACCGATTGCCCTAGCGGGACATATGCAGCAGGACCTCGTAGACGACCGCGGGTGGGTTCGCAAAGAGGACTATCTGGAGGGTCTCGCGCTGGCGCAGCTTGCGCCAGGCCCTCTGGCTGCCCAACTCGCAATTTATCTCGGCTACATTCGCGCCGGTGTGCTCGGTGCTACGGCCGTGGGCGTGGCGTTCGTCTTGCCATCGTTCCTGATGGTGCTTGGGCTCTCCGCGGCCTACGTTCGCTACGGCGGGCTGCCTTGGATGCAGGGGATGTTCTACGGAATCGGAGCAGCGGTAATCGGGATCATCGCTCGTTCCGCGTTCAAACTCACGAAGCTAACGCTGGGGAAAGACAAGTTGCTTTGGGGAATATTCGCGGTGCTGGCAGTCTCAACAGCGTGGACCTCCCAAGAGATCATTTGGCTTTTTCTGCTAGGTGGAGTAGTGAACCTATTTGCCAAGGCTTTTCCCAGCCGTTTGCCGGCCAGAAGTACGGTGTCGTCGTTCTTCGCGCCAGGAACGCTAGCGACATTCGGCGCAAGCAGCACACTGTTGTCGATCTTCGTCTACTTCGCGAAGGCCGGACTCTTTGTGTTCGGAAGCGGACTCGCTGTTGTGCCCTTCCTCTACGGTGGAGTTGTACAAGGGCATCATTGGTTGACCGACAAACAATTTGTGGACGCGGTCGCAGTGGCAATGATTACGCCGGGACCGGTGGTCATCACGGTCGCTTTTATCGGGTATCTGGTAGCAGGTCTTGCAGGAGCAACAGCGGCAGCACTCGGAATATTCTTACCCGTCTACCTTATTGTTGTGCTGCTGGCACCCTCCTACAAACGCTGGGCGAAGAACCCGCAGTTGAATGCTTTCGTGCGGGGTGTAACCGCGGCGGCCACAGGGGCGATTGCCGGCGCGGTTGTGGTTCTTGCTCGTCGCTCGATCTACGATCTGCCTACCGTGTTGATCTGCGCTGTCAGTCTTGCCGTACTATTTCTCTGGAAGGTTCCTGAGCCGGTTCTTATCGCCTGCGCGGCAGTAGCAGGGTTGCTCCTCCGACACGCTTGAGAGCGATCCGAGACCGTCTGAGATGGAGACGACATTGAGAAAAGCATGTGATCTTGGTCTCGGCTTGGCCTTGGTTGTGGCGTTCAGCATACAAGTGTGTGCTCAGAAAACCTCGCCTTCTCCGAGCGTTGCACCGCTCGTGTTGACTGGAGCCATCCCCTTGCCGAATGTGAAAGGGCGCATTGATCATTTTGCGTTTGATCCCACGCACAACCGGCTCTTCGTTTCTGCGCTTGGAAACAATACGGAGGAGATTATTGGAATCGGAGCGCAGACAGTCGTTCACACGATTTCTGGCGTGCCGACCCCACAAGGCGTCGCCTATTCACCGGAGACGAACAAGCTGTTTGTGGGAAGCGATGAGGGAAAGCTGTACGTCTACGATGGCACCACATTCGATCTGATCACGTCCATCGACTTCGGGGATGACGTAGATAACCTTCGCTATGATGCGCCGGAGAAGCGACTATACGTCGGTTTCGGAGACGAAAAGAGTGGTGCAATCGGGGTGGTCGATGCGGCAACAAATAAGCGACTCGACGACGTATCTAAACTCGGTGCACATCCGGAATCATTTCAGTTGTCAGCCTCAGGCCCCAACACATACGTGAACTTGCCGGACTTGAAGCAGATCGCCGTCGTCAATCGCAGCACACACTCTGTCACTCGCTGGCCAATAAGCTTCGAAAGTAACTTTCCGATGGCGTTGGATGAGACCGATCACAGGCTCTTCGTCGCCACACGCTCACCGGCTCTGTTAGCTGTGTTCGACACTAGCTCCGGTCGCTTGGTTACTACACTTCCGACTGTCCAAGACTCTGACGATCTGTATTACGACTCCGCCCGCAAGCGGGTGTATGTGTGCGGCGGCGAAGGTTACATCAGCGTGTTTCAGCAAGACGACGCTGATCACTACAAGCTCCTCGCCAAGGTTCAGACCGCAATAGGGGCTCGCACCGCCGGGTATTTCGGAAAGGGAAGGAAGGGCTTCGACCGTTTCTACCTGGCTGTTCCCGCTCGCGCCGACCACGGCGCGGAAGTGTGGATCTACACGGTGCAGGACTAGGACGACGAACGAAAGGAAGCGGAGAGGATCACTTCGTTCGACTCGGTTCCATGATCCGCAAAAGAGGATGGCCGTCGATATTTTGCAGAGGAAAATAGACCAGATGGGTGTCCGAGTCCACAGAAACCGTGTGCGCATGAGGCATAGAAAACGAGCCTACGGTGACGAGAGCCTTCCCGTTCTCACGAAAGACGGTGACGTTTCCGGATTCTGCCGAGACATACAACTGCTTAACTCCCGTATCGAACGCGAGTACGTCCGGGTCTTTTCCGACCGGATATGTGGCCAGCACCTTCATGTCTGCGAGATCGACCACTGCCAGCTTGTTATTTTCCTCTCCCGCAACAAAAGCCAGTCTAGCGATGACATCGAGGGCAATCCCATGCGGGCTCTCGATTCCAGGGACTGGATAATGCCCAACAATCTTGGCAGTAGCCGGATCAATCGCTACAAGTTCGTTCTTCTCATGCACCGCGATGAGGATGTGTCCGGAGCCAGGGTCATAGACGGTATTACCCGCACCGCCGTCGAGAGGGATGGTGGCCACCAGAGAGTTGGTCGTCGCATCGATCACCGCATCCGCGTTTCCATGTTCGTCGGATACAAAGACTCGCTTCGCACCGGGAGCGTAGGCGATGCCGTCCGGGTATTTAACCGGTCCAGTCTTTGCGATGGTCTTGAGTGTTTCCATATCGACAACGGCCACTTTGTGCTCCCCGGTGGCCGATGCATACACTCTGCCCAACTCCGGAACTGCCCAGACACCGTGAACGTTAGGGAAGCCGTCGAGGTTTGCCACAACTTCGCGCCGAGTATCAAAAGCGGCAATCAGAATTGGCATACCTCCTACCGTGGCGTTTCCCCCGAGTACTTCGACATCAAACGTTGGTACGTGGATCAGGGGGCGATCTTTTCACCGGAAGATACGGATCGCGCGGCCGACGTTTGCGTGATTGGGCGAACGGTTCGGGATCAGTTGTTCGGCGTTGAGAGTCCGATCGGAAAAGTGATGCGAGTGAGTAACCTACCCTGCAAGGTGGTGGCGACCCTTCATCCGAAGGGGCTTTCGCTTTCCGGGCAGGATCAGGACGATACGATCATCCTGCCCTACACAACTGCGATGAAGAAGATCAAGGGCATTACGTGGCTGGACGACATTCTTTGCTCGGCAGTGTCAGCCGACGTGGTCAAAATGGCCGGACAGGAAGCAACTGCTGTACTTCGGGACCGACACCACCTCCGTCCTGAGGAAGAGGACGACTTTAATATCCGGAATCCGGAGGACATCATTCAAGCGCAGCTCGACGCGAGCAAGACTCTCACCATTCTTCTGATCGCAATCGCATCGGTTTCTTTGATCGTGGGAGGAATTGGGATCATGAACGTCATGCTGGTTTCAGTTACCGAACGTACCCGTGAGATTGGAGTGCGAGTGGCTGTGGGAGCAACCGAAGCGGCCATCCAGCTTCAGTTCCTGGGAGAATCGATCATGCTGAGCCTCGTCGGCGGTGCTGCCGGCGTGGTCTTCGGAATCTTTGGTTCTTATTTGGTTGGACAGACTCTGGGTTGGCCCATCGAAATGTCGGTCGAGGCGGTCGTGGTGGCTGCGATGTTCTCGATCGCGGTCGGGGTATTTTTCGGATATTACCCCGCGCGCAAGGCGTCTCGGCTTGATCCAATCGAAGCGCTGCGATACGAGTGAAGGTTTTGTGATTTTCGGGACCACACATAAATGACAAAACGCAAGTGGATCATCTTAGCTGCCATTGTGGCGGTGACCGGATTGTTCGTCGCGTTAGGACTGAACCGGGACACGCAAGTGCAGCATTTCACCGCGAAGGTGGAGCGCGGCGACATCCACGACGTTGTGGAGGCCACTGGAACCATCAACTCTGTGATCACCGTTCAAGTGGGATCGCAGGTGTCCGGATCCATCGCGAAACTGAATGTGGATTTCAACTCTCGCGTGCATAAGGGGGACGTTGTCGCTCTTATTGATCCTGCATTGTTCAAGGGGGCTCTGCTTCAGGCCGCGGCGGATTTGAAAAACTCAGAGGCCAACCTGGTTGCAGCTCGGGCCAATCTTGAAAAGGCGAAATCCGCTTTGGTACAGACTAAGGCCGACTACGATCGTGCAGTCGGCTTGACCAAAGATGGCGTAATGAGTAAGCAGCAACTGGACATTGCTCAATCGACCTACGAAGCGGCCAAGGCATCGGTAGATGCCGCGGAGGCGAACATCACGCAGGCCGAGGCGCAAATCAGCCTCAAAGAGGCTGCTGTAACAGTGGCCCAAACCAATCTCGATTACACCGTGATTCGCTCTCCGATCGACGGTACCGTTGTGGCGCGAAATGTGGATGTCGGGCAAACCGTGGCGGCGTCTCTGCAGGCGCCAACCATCTTTACGATCGCGCAGGATCTCACGAAGATGTGGGTGTATGCCAAAACGGACGAGTCGGACGTGGACAACATTAAGGTTGGCAAGACAGTCACTTTCAAAGTGGATGCTCTCCCCAAGCAGACGTTTCAGGGAGTTGTGAGTCAGATTCGGATGAACCCGACGACGGTGCAGAGCGTGGTCACCTACGACACCATTATCGAATTCGCGAACCCTGAGTTGAAACTGTTCCCAGGCATGACGGCGTACGTGACGATTCCTGTGGCTACGACGCAGAACGTGTTGAAACTGCCAAACACTGCTCTACGGTACAAGCCTCCTATGGCGCCCGAGGAGATTCTAGCCTCGTATAAGCGTTATGGGGTCGAGGGAGTTCAGGCCGATGATCACGCTGCCGCGTCGGAGGGCGGTGCGCCGGCCAGCACCGGGCCGCAGAATCTGCCCCGCGCACCGAAGCCCGAGAGTGCCGTAGTTTGGAAGCTCCATCCGGATAACACGATGGAACCGGTTAAGGTTTCTCTCGGAATCACAGACCATGCGTACACGGAGGTTAGTTCAGTTCTTACAGGAGAACTGAAAGCCGGGGACGACGTGATCATTCGATCGGTAGCGCCAAAAAATTCAGCTCTAGGCAGCTTACGGCGCTAAAGCGAAAATTCGACACCACACCATGGAAACGATACCCGCTGTCAGCCAACTCGAAGTCACGCCAGCCGCCTCCGAGGCAAGCGCGGTCATTCGCGTAGAGGACGCGCACAAGTATTACGAATTAGGCGAGACGCGCGTGCACGCGTTGCGAGGTGTCAGCATTGAAATTCAGCGCGCCGAATTTGTGGCGATCATGGGGGCGAGTGGCAGTGGCAAGTCCACCTTCATGAACATCCTTGGTTGTCTGGACCGCGTCACTTCCGGACGATATCTGCTTGAAGGCATCAATGTTTCCGAGCACGACAAGAAGGCCCTCGCACTAATCCGGAATGCGAAGATTGGATTTGTTTTCCAGGGCTTCAATCTGCTTGCCCGCACGACGGCCCTCGAAAACACGGAACTACCCACGCTGTACGCGAAGATCGATAACACTGAGCGCCGAAAGCGTGCTTCCGATGCGTTGGCGATGGTGGGTCTCGCCGAACGGGCACAGCACTTCCCATCGCAGATGTCGGGCGGACAGCAACAGCGGGTGGCCATTGCACGAGCGCTGGTGAATCGCCCTTCCATCTTGCTGGCAGACGAGCCCACTGGAAATCTCGACAGTCGTACTTCTGTCGAGATCATGGAGATCTTCCAGAACCTGAACGACAAAGGCCTAACGATCGTGCTGGTCACTCATGAGCACGACATCGCGCAATTCGCGAAGCGTGTGCTGGTTTTCAGGGATGGACGAATCCGCAAGGACGATCCCGTACTCAGTGGGCCCCGGGCCAGCGAGGTGCTGAAAACGTTGCCGACGCTCGAAGACTAAGGCAGTTCCTGGTTCGTGCCCTACATTCAGCAGTTTTCCTGAAACCAGAAAGACTGGCGTGCCCATTGCATCTCTCCAGCGTGTAGCGAACGGGCAGCTTCGGGAAAGAGGTTCCCCGACCAAAGCTAGAGCAGGGAAGGAAAATCCACGCCTACGAACTTCACATGCCAATTCTGTACTGATCTGAATTCGCTCTGCTACAATTCAGTCACGGGGCAGGGACAGCTGCTCTGGGTTGGTGTTTGCCTGCACGACAGTTTTGGACGGCGGTTTAGCTTGGTGTCCATGGTGTCCATTAACTTCGGAATTTGGTTCTATGGGGTTGAAATGGGCGACGCAGGCGAATCGATTGAACCTGAGGAAAGCCACTAAACACGCGGGTTTCCGATAAAGGTAAGAAAACAAAGTGGGGACGTAGTTCAGTTGGTTAGAACGCTGCCCTGTCACCGACCTCCGACACACAATCGATCGGGTATCCGCTATTTCCTCGCAGAGGACACCTTAGGCCGCCAATTCTCTCCTGCATGCGGAACGGGCTGGTTCACTCAAATAGAGCGATTGCGCTAAGCTGCCGATTCCGTTTTATTACAGCCTGTAGTTCACTTTGTAGCCGGCTCTTGTGGAATCGCTTCGCCATCGGAACGGGGATCGGCGCCGGCAAAGTTCACATTTCGCTTTGTGTCTCTTACCACCGCCTCCCCTTGCCCCACCGTGAAAGAAAACGGCTCGAGCAGTTCGATCTGGTGCCCGCGCTTGGTTAATTCCTCTCGAACGGATTGCGGAATCGTATTTTCCATCTGCACATCGCATCCTTCGAAAGTTCCTTTCGTGAACCTTGGCTGCTCCAGCGCTGCCTGCACGTTCATTCCATAATCCACCACGTTTGCCACAAACTGCGCGTGTGCCTGAGCCTGGTTCCATCCTCCCATGATGCCGAACCCGATGCGGATGTCGCCCTTCTCCATGAACGCCGGAATAATCGTGTGCAGCGGACGGTTGCGCCCGGCCAGCGAATTCGGCAGGTCCGGTGTCAACTGAAATCCCGCGCCGCGGTTTTGAAAGGAAAAACCGAGGCCTGGAGCGACCATCCCGGTGCCATAGCCCGCGTAGTTACTCTGGATCAGCGAAACGATATTTCCGTCCTTGTCGATTGCCGAAAGGTAGATCGTCGAATTGCCGTGAGCACCCAGCATTTTCTCGATGTCAGAAGGAACCACTTCGCAGGCGGCCTTATCCATCTTGATGAGCGCCGCGCGCCGCTTCGCCAGATTCGTCGAGAGCATCTCCTTCACCGGAACCGGCGTGAATCGCGGATCGCCGACATATTTATACATATCCGCGTAAGCCAGTTTCTTCGCCTCGATCATGATGTGCAGAGCCTCCGCAGAGTTGTGCGCATACTGTCCGAGGGGGAACTGTTCCATGATGTTCAACATCGTTAATGCGGCAATTCCTTGTCCATTGGGCGGAAGTTCGTAGACGGTCCATCCGCGATAGGTCGTCGAGATTGGCTCGACCCACTCCGGTTGAAACTCGCGAAAATCTTCGAGCGTATGCGTACCGCCCTGTGCCTGCAGGAATTTCACGATAGTCTCGGTCATTGGGCCGTTGTAGAAAGCGTCACGACCATGCTCTGCCACTTGCCGGAGCGAATTGGCGAGCGCAGGATTCTTGAACTCATCGCCCACCTTAGGAGCGATGCCGTTGGGCAGATATGTCTCTTTGTAGCCCGGCTGCTGCATCAAACTCTTCGCAACCCAATAGCGCGCGTTCCTCTCAGCCAGCGGAAATCCATTCTGTGCGTAGTAGATTGCAGGCGCGAGGATTTCGGAGAAAGGCAGGTTGCCGAACCGGCCGCGCAACGCATCCCATCCCGCGACTGCACCGGGAACGTCGATGGTTTCCACGCCAATGGGATTGATGTGGTCGACGCCGTGCGATTTCAAATATTCAATGGTGAGCCCCTTCGGCGTCCAACCGCTGGAGTTCAATCCATAAAGCTTCCCCGTCTTCGCGTCGTAGTAAAGTACGAACAGATCTCCACCCATGCCATTCACATACGGTTGCACCACGCCCATGACGGCATTCGCGGCAATTGCCGCGTCCACAGCGTTGCCGCCCACTTCCAGAATGTGCGCTCCTGCCTGGGAGGCGAGAAATTGCGGCGCGGCCACAATTCCCAGCTTCGTCACAACCATCGATCTTCCCTGGCCGGGGAGGGAAGGAAACTGCTGCGCTGCAACCGTGGAACAAAGCGAAATCATGAGGGCAGCCACAAGAGTCTTCATAAGAGGGTCCTTTCAGAATTCTTTGCGCATCGGCAATGGCCAGCTTACGCCTTGGGTTGATCCGTCATTTTCTCAACAGGAGCTCCGAGAACTGGAAAAGGCGATCGACCACTACTGCAGCAACGCCCATCGCGATTACGGTGAACACTTCGACGCTCAGTCTGCGCACTACCTCCTTGTTTTTGGCGGCACGCCACACAATCGGCAGATTTACTGCGGCACTCGACAAAGAAGCAAGAACCGTCGTGCTTCCCGCCAAAGCCGGACTGATATTTCCGTGCATTGCTAGCGTGGCAGCCGCGGCCGTTGTGCTTGCGCTGCTGACGAGTCCTCCGAATACTCCAGTCGCAAGCATGCCGTAACTGCCAAAACGTCGGGTGAGGAGAGTTCCGGCAATCTGAATTGCGATAAACAGCGTCCCGAACCACAACACTTTTGTAAGCGAGATGGGAGATGCAAGCTTCAAGGTTCCTGGGACGGTCTCTTCGATTGCGCGATCCCGCCACATCCACATTCCCGCAACCAGAGTCATCGCCAAGAGCGGCACGAGTGTCGCACTGAGCGACTTTGGCGAAAAGAGAGTGGCAAGTATAAGGTTCCGTGCGAACATAGCGATCGTTGTCAGCAGGCAAAGTGTCGTAGTCCGCGCAATCATGCCGGTTTCGGCCGCGCGACCGGCTAACTCGGCGACCGTAGCACTGCTATTGACCAGTCCACCGAAGAGCGCACTCAGGTAGAGACCGCGTGTGCTGTAGATCCTCAGGAACACATAGTTAACGAATCCAACCCCGGCGATGGCAATAACACTGATCCATGCATCACTGGGATTGAACAACTGCCAGGGATCGACGTACCGATTCGGCAGCACTGGGTAAATTACGAATCCGATCAATCCGAGCAGTACGGCGCTTCTGATTTCCGACGGTTGCAGACCGCCAGCGAAGCGGCTCAATTCCGTCTTCCAAGCCAGAAGCATCGTCATCACGATCGCTCCGGCGACAGGTGTGAAAATGTGGCCGAGGCCGACCAGAACGCCGAGCAGATAATTGACGATCAGGGCTGCCGACGTCGTGATCTCAAGTGATCTATCGGTCAGGATGCTGCGGGCATTCATTGCAGCAACCAGCAGTAACACACCCACAAGAGATGCAATCGCGACGTTGATGCCAATGACGGATGCCAGCATTCCCAACAAGGCGACGATTGCGAAGCTTCTGACTCCTACATCTTTATTCGACCATTCGCGCTCCATTCCGGCGAGCATGCCGATAAGAACAGAGATCGCGATCTTCAATGCGATCGGTGTCGCTGGGAAACGGGTGGATTCTATTTGCATTTCACCAATTTTCGCTTTCCTTGACCCGCTACTTATTTCCCATATTCTCTCAATAGAACGCCACAGACCTGAAATTCTTAGGATCGACTGCCCCAAGTATGTCCAGGCAATCTTCGTAGCCGGTAGTGCTAAGAGATCTTCCATTGAGCAGCCGACACTCGTGGTCCGTCAGCAATTGTCGAAGGAATGGCGGCGTATCTGCACTTTGCGGAACTCCACGCCATTGCAAGCTAAATTCGAGCTGACGCCGCTCGGTTTGGCTGCCATAGGCGACAGACGAGATGCTGATCTTGTACCCCGCCTTTCTGACAGTGGCTTGAATTTCTTCTTCAGACGGCTGGTTCCGCTCGGTCGTCAGAATCAGTGTCCCGTGTTGCTCCTCTTTCATGCGGTAGTCGAACCAACGCAGGCCCGAAAGGACAACCATGCCCAGTACAAAGGCTGCGATCCCGAGGGAAATCTGCCCGCCCCCGAAACAAAGACCGATCACCGTTACAAACCACAGCGTAGCAGCAGTGGTAACTCCGAGCACTAGGCTGTCGCGTCTGAGAATGGCGCCACCACCGATAAACCCCATTCCGGTCAAAATTCCCAGCGGCAAACGCATTAGGTCAAGAGTCACGAACGAATCGGCGGTTTTTCCAACTGTGCCTAGCAATAGATTCGTTTGAACCATGGCTAGGGCTGCCGCCAGACACACTAATAAGGTTGTGCGGAGTCCGGCCGGACGTCCGTGCTCGCCGCGATCGAAGCCAATCAACCCTCCAGCCACAACCGAGAGTGCGAGTCTGAGTGCAATTTCATGCCAGCTTAACGTTAAGGGCATCTCTGTGTCTCCAGCAGGAGGCAAAGGAGTTCGCTCCCGCAACATCAAGCCTACACCGTGGCGCCATCGGCGCCAGGCGGTAGTACCGGCCCAGATTCTTCGCTTCTACGGTGGCGGATTCTTCTGTAATTGGGTTCGGTTGAATCACAAGTGCTCCTTCCGAGTTGAAATTGTGTTTGCACGGTTTAATCCGATTCGGCAATCGCCCTAAGGGTATGTGTTCACTCACCGCCTTCCGAACTTGAGAACACCGTGCGGAGGCTCAAGACCAGCGGCACGATGACCGCTGCCGTGGCCGCCGACGCGAGAATGCCGATCATCCGGCTGGAATGGTCGGCGATGGCCCCGTAAGCGATGGGCGCGAGACCGCCGGAGCCGATGACTCCCGTGTAGAATAACGCGAACGCCCGGCTTGTACTTCCTTTTGGGGCGAGTTCAGGAACCGTGCCATAGAGGACTGACGATGTGCCATTCAGCATCATGCCTAGCAACGGAAGAAATACCAGCATCGCGGTGATCGGAGTGAAACAGGTAACTACGATCAGCGCGGCTGTCGCGATCTCGGTTGCCACTACGCTCCAGATCACGCCGACGCGCTGACCGAGCCAGCCACAACTCGCCTTACCCAGCGCTCCACCAACGAATACTAAGGCCAATCCCAGACCGACCGTTGCCGACGATCCTCCGCGAGCATGGATGAGAAACGGAAGAAACAGGAGGTAGCCCATGCGCGTTGCCGTATCAAGAACACCGATCGAAAGCAGCACGCCGAAACCGCCACGACTTTCACGCTTTCGCTCGATCGCATGGTGGATTGAAGCGAGGCCAGGCTCATTCGGTAGAATCGCCAAAAGACTGGATGCAACGAGAATCCCGAGAAGCCCCATCAGCCCAACCACAGTTCGCCAGGGCAAAATCGGCAGTAGAAGAGCAACGATTGCAGGGAGGGTAGCCTTACCCAAATCGCCGGAAAAATTGTAGATTCCCAGTGCGCTGCGCGGCTCTGCGCCATAACTATGGGTCACCAGTTCCGAGGCGCGAGGATGCTGGACGCTTGATCCAATGCCGGCAAGAACGAGTCCAACGCACAGGCCGGCGAACCCGGTGGGTAGCGCCATCGCCACAAACCCGAGAGCAGCAAGGAAAGTTGATAGCGCCAGGGCCGAGCGCGGCTTTAAGCGACTGGCAAAGCGATCGGCTGGTACCTGAAGTCCGCCCATCGTGCCGTAGTAGAGCGCGCGAACCATCGCGAGCCCCATATAGGACAAGCCGAACTGTGTCTGCCAAGCAGGCAGGAGCGCATAGAGTTGATCTGTATAGCCATCGTGCAGGATGTGCGTTAGACAAGCGCCAAGGAGATTGCGGCTCTTGCTGCTGGCGGTCCGCTTAACTGGAAAGTTTCCCACGTTAACCATCAAAGGCTCCCAAGATACACAAAGTCTGTTTCGACTTTGCCCTCTGGGATTTTTGCCCTTGGGTGCGGACCGCACCGTCCTCTGTGGCGCTCGGACCAATCCGAGGATTGGAACCCTAGCCACCTGATTCCGTCGACTATCACCATTCTAGGAAAGCATCTAGGTCGGCGCAACCTTTCAAGCGGGACCTAATAATTGCTTTGCACTCACTCCCTGCGACCCGACGACTCGACAGCGGCCGGAGTCAACGACTCCCAAGATCCAACCCTCGATTTCCGCAGGAGGCAACAGAGTCAGCTCCTGCGACAATAAGCCTACACCGTGACGCCATGGGTACCATGCGGTAGCACCGGCCCGGATTCAGCCTCGCCGAGTTTCCAGGTCTCGTCGGGATTGGTCGAGAGCAGCGGCCAGCCCTTTGACAGCACAAAGCGCAACCACGCTCCCGCCATCTGCGAAGTGACCACGGCGGTGATGACGAGTGTTGTGTAGAAGGCCGCGTTGATGATGCCCGAGTCGTAGGCCACGCTCGCTAACACGATGCCAGGGCCTCCGCGTGCGTTTGTAGTCAGCGCGATGTTGATGACATCGAGCCCGCGAAAGCCGCCGAGCCATGCTGCCAGTCCTGCAGAGAACACCGAAATCACGGACGAACCCACGAGAAACACCAGCAGAATCGCGAAAGAGAACTGCCGTCCGAATACCAACCGATAGCCGATAATTCCGAAGTAAATGGGTACGAAGACACCAAAGGAGACTTTGGAAATCGCGTCGATCGGGGCGGAGAAGCGCTCGCGCTGCGTCCCATACAGTCCTCCAACGATGCCATATCCGGCCAGCAATGCGGCGAATTGCAGGTTTACCTCGAATATCGCCGCGATGGCGCAGTACGTCATCAACGCGGCCATTGCGTAACCGACTGGAGAAGCTTTATAGAGCACATTCCAATTCGCATTACTGAGCAGCTTCAGCACCCCCGGCGCAATAAACAATCCTACCAACGTATAGATCAGAGTGCCGACCACATGTGAGGAGACAGTGCTGGTGAGATGCTGTTGTGCCAGCGTCGCAGACGTCGCGATGGCGGTAGCAAACGCAAGCACGACCCATAAAGCGAGGTCTTCCAGCAGCGCGTAACCCAGGATCAGGCTTACGAATCGTGTCCTCATGATCCCAAGGTCCCAGAAGATGCGCGAAATCACAGGAATGGAGCAAACTGCCGTAGCAATCGCCACGATGAGCAGAGTTGAAGTCGACTGACCGGCTGTTCCGGTCAGCAGGTGCAGCGGTATCAGGCCCGCGAAACCCAGCCCCAGCACTAAGGCAAAACTGGCGAGATCGGAAACCGTGAGCAACAAGAAAGTATTGCGGCGATTTTCCTTAGCCAACAGACGGCGGGTCTCAGCTCCAGAGCAGAACATCAGCAGGATCAAGCCAAGCTGATAGAGGAAGCCCATGACCGTACCGGAACTGGGCGAAAAGGAGAAGAGGTTGGCGAACGCTGTCGGCGCCAAAAGCTTCAGTACAAATGGTCCGAGCAGAATGCCCGCCAGGATTTCTCCTACGATGCGTGGCTGCTTTAGGCGTTCCGCAAGATAGCCCAAGCCATGCACGGCAATAAGCAATATGGCAATGGTGAGCACGAAGTGACCGAACTCGACGACTGACATTGGTTACACTCCAAGAAAATGAAGAAGTGAGATGAACGGGAGAGGTGTTTCGTCGCTCAGCAAGAGCTTGCCCTGTTACTCAGGTTCTGGATGTCGGCCTCTCTTGCACAGCTCTCACGCTCCCACAACCTGAGGAAGTCGAGACAGTTCCTCGTCGGTGCTGTCATTGGGAACTGAGCATCCCGGCGTCAAAATGAACTTGCTGCCGGCCACATTCCTGGCGGTCTGCCATTGGTTGCGGATCTGCTCCGGGGAGAGATCTTTATAATTCTTCTCGTCGATTCCGGTGGCAATCGTCTGCGAGAACTTCCTGCGCACAGTGCTGACCGACACGCCGCTGGACTGAACGGACCAGTTGACGACCGGGGCCTGGAAGCCGACAAACTGGTCAACATATTCATTCTCCCAGTGCAGGTGGAGGAAGTTCAGCTTGGCGCTGGCGGTCGCTGCAAAGAAGCGCTTGTCAAACGGCGCGCTGAATTTGGCGTAGTCGGCCAGTGAAAGCTCCGCCCGGTTGGCGTTCGCAATCGAAAACAGAACCCCCGAAGCGCCCACAGCAAAGGCGCGCTTTGCATGGTTAATGTGCGACTGTGTCAGTACATCAAGGGCGTCGAGCAGTCGCTGCGGGTTCTCTTGCTGGAGGCGAACGATCTCCTCCTTCGACGAAAGCTTGACTGCGACCTGCCAGGAATTGAAAGCAGTTTCGAGAATATACGCGTCTCCGCGCAGTCCGTTACGGATTAGTTCCAAGGCTCGGATCTGCTCGGGGAAGGGATTGTCCAGAACCTTCAGCTCATACCAGCTGCCTTCGGGCTTCGGGTACGGATAATCGCTCATCACCTTTACGATGTCAGTCTTGTATTTCCAGTGGTAGTCAAGTGTGGCCTTGGCGTGCTCTTCGGGAGTCTGCGGCCCGAAGTGATGCCAATGCGCGAATGGCGGACGGTCTACATCCTGCCCCGCCAGCGCCCGGTCTACGCGCTCTTTGCGGGTGAGTGGGTCTCGGCCGGCCACTTTTCCCAGAACCGGTTGTGCAACGGCAACACCGGCCGCGGCCGTGGCGGATACGAGAAAGCTTCTACGGCTTATCATGAGTCACTCCGAAAAATCCGAATCTCAGTCTCCGACCTTCGCAACATGAACGTTCTCTGAAAGCAACTGCGCAATCTCGTTGCGCACACTGTCTTTCAAACGTGAATCGAGCTCGCCGCTCGCATGACTGGTGAAACCAGTGTGGATCGAACGCACCAGGCCATTTCGGCCAACGAAGAAGGTTGTGGGCCAGGCATTCAGATTTTCGGCCTGCGGAATCTTCTGGTTCAGCTGGCTTGGTTCTCCAGCGATCAGGTAAGTGTATTCGATGCCATAGCGCTTGATGAACGCATGGACTCGCGAGAGGCTCTTCAGCTGATTCGCCGGCTCGAAGTCAAGAGCGACAATCTCAAGGCCCAGCTCGTGATACTTCCGGTAGAGTTCTTCGAGAAAAGGTGCTTCGTCGTGGCAGTTCGGGCACCAACTTCCGGTGATATTGACTAACACGACCTTGCCCTGAAATCGATCGTCAGTGTTGGAGACGACGCGGCCGGCCACATCCGGAAAGGAAAAAAGCAGCGGCTGGCTCGCGTCTTTCACTTTGGTGTGCTCTGCCGGATCATCCGGTGGAGCAAGATTTCTGGCTCGCGCGTCCCTCGGCCGCAGCGCTACCAGGGTTTGTGTGTCATGAAAGCTGGCGATTTGCAATTGCAGGCTACCATCGGATTGCGGCGTCGCTTCCACGTAAAACGGCCGCTCTCCGGTGAAATGGCTGAGGAAGAACTTGCCATCATTGAAATTTCCCGACAGCGTTCCCGTGTCGCCATCGACCCGCAGAATTGCGGCGTCAACCTTCGCCCCTGTCTGGTTGACGACGAAGTGCCATGCCGACTCGCCTTTCGGGCTCTTGACCTGGATTCCCCAAAGCCCGGAAATGTCGGGAGCGTGTTGGCCGGCAACCGGAACCAGGGATGGATCGTGCCGCTTTGCCTGGAACGCATAAGCGCTTCCAGAGGCGCCGCCGTAGGTTCCAAACAATGCTCCGTCTTTCAGAGTCGCTTCCAGCTTCGTCGCGTAGCTATCGAAGTTCAACACCAGAGATCCATTCTGGATTGTCCCGCTGTTTGATGGGTTGACGCGGTCGTCACCGTTAAAGAAGTAGCTATGCACAGCCGCCCCGGTGCCGTCGATTTCGATCCTGAATGGAACGGAAACATTGTTGACGGTGACGGTCGCGTCCCACACGCCCTCTACAGATTGTCCCGACGCCAAAAGAGTGAAGACAAAGATTGCCAGCACGGTTGCAGCGGCCAGCTTCGCGCTAGAAGCGATATGCATGAAGGAATCCTTTGTGTGATAGGAAGCGCCGAGGCCTTCCGAGTGTCGCGCAGGCTGACAGCACCTTAGCTCGGCGATCAAACATAGGCTACTATACACATAGACATACTTGCAAATACGAGATTCCAAAGTGCTTGCCATCCGCCATCGCGTTCAACTTCGCTGTCGATGCACACCCGTCCTCGTTTCTTTCCAGTTGGCCTGAGTGCCTTTCAACCGCTATCGATTTGGCTGTTCAGGGTAAGGTTCTCATGCAACAACCTCCCAATCTCGTTGGTCTTCTCACGACACAAATTCATCTCAGTTCGGTCACGGGTAGCGCCCGAAATCCATTCGGAAGCGGAAAAGCGTTTGCTGTGCGACAGACGACGGCAGCAGCAGCAACGCGTGACTTGCCCACGACGTTGCGCACAAAATCGAGATTTATCGTATCGCCGATATCAGGCAATTCTGTCCACTTCGCTTCGAACAGCTCCAGGCGTCCGCCCCTATCCACCACAAAATCCACCTCACGAGTTCGGTCGCGCCAGAAGAAGAGGCTGCCTGTCCGCCCGCTACGGCGTTCGCGGTCCCGAAGCTGGGCAAAAACAAATGTCTCCCAGACCGCGCCTACCGCCGGTGATTGCTGAAGCGCTTCCTCGGACCGAATATTCAGTAGAGCGCAAAGCAAGCCAGTGTCAGCGAGGTACAGCTTGGGGCTCTTGACGATGGACTTGGTTCGATTCGAGAACCACGGCTCAAGCAATACGATCTGACCGGAAGCTTCCAGCATCGACAGCCAATGGTTCGCAGTTGAAGGGGCAATCCCGACATCGCGCGCCAGATCTGCTTTGTTCAACAGATTTGCAGAACGGAGTGCGCAGGCACGCAGAAATCTCTGGAAGTCCCGCAGGCTACCGACATTGGTTAGGGAGCGCACATCGCGTTCGAGATACGTAGCAAGATAGGAGTTGTAAAAGGCTACAGGATCAATGTCTAGATTGGCGTACAACTCTGGGAATCCGCCGCGCACGACGGCTGTTTCGGTCAGCGTCTGCGGCAATGCGGCTTGAATTTCGGCAAAGGAAAGGGTTTCAAGCTCCACGACGTCGGCCCTGCCTGCCAGCGATTCGGAGACGTTCTTCATCAACGTGAACTTCAGCGAACCAGTAAGCAGGAATTGTCCGTTGCGAGTACGGTTGGCGTCGACGGCCACCTTAAGGTGTCGGAACAGGCCAGGTGCATATTGAATTTCGTCAATGAGCACGGGCGGCGGATGACGTTGGAGAAAGGTGCCTGGTTCCTTTTCGGCTTGCTCAGCTTCGGCGGGGAGATCGAGGGATACAAACGTATGTTTCGGAAACAGACGCAGAAAGGTGGAAGTTTTGCCGGTTTGTCTGGCGCCAGTCAGCACGACCACTGGCCGCGTCTTCGCGGAGCGTTGCAGGCGAGGTTCAACAGCGCGCGTAATCCACATACGCAAAATATACGATACAATCGCATATTGTGCCCACACTTTTCGGCTATCGCCAGAGCGTTCGAAAACAGCCCCTTACGGTTTCGTGGACTCGGGAGTGTAGTCCGTGAAGCTGTTCAAGAAGCCCAAGTCGAAGTTCTATTGGTATGACCTCACCCACAGCTCAACCCACAAAAGCTACTGCACTGTTGCATTCATCCCCGCGGCGGTCCGCGTGCAGCGCTCGAAATCGCACCCGCCAAAACGCATCGGACGGTGCATCCCGCGCGCCGACTGAAACCGTCGCTTGGGCCTCTGCCTTTATATACCTTGACAAGTATATGCGATATGGGGTATATACAAAGAGTGGAATCTGTTTTCGAAATCATTGCGGAGCCGAACCGCCGCGCGATATTGAGCCTCCTGGTCTCGTCGCAACAGTCAGTAGGAGAGATTGAGCGTCAGCTTCGTATGCCGCAGCCGACCGTGTCAAAGCACCTGCGCGTGCTGCGAGAGGCCGGTTTCGTAGAACGCATGGTGGACGCACAGCGCCGTCTCTACCGATTGAAGCCTGAACCATTTCGGGAGGTGGATGCCTGGCTGGCTCAGTTCCGCCGGTTCTGGAATGCTCACATAGATGCTCTCGAACGCCACCTCGACCGCATGGATCAGCAACAGCATCGATCACTAACACCACCAAGAAAGAAAACCAAGGAGAAGACGACGCGGCCCAAACCGCGAACGTGACAAAGGAGAAACAAAATGAAAATTAAAGTGACCAGCCTATACGTGGACGATCAGGACAAGGCCCTGCGCTTCTATACCGAGGTACTCGGCTTTACCAAGAAGACCGATTTCAGTCAGGGTCCATATCGCTGGCTGACTGTCAGCTCGCCCGAGGAGCCGGACGGCACCGAGTTGCAACTGGCGCTGAACAGCAACCCCGCAGCCAAAGCGTATCAGCAGGCGATGTTTCAACAGAACCAGCCCGCGGCCATGTTCTTCACCGACGACATCAAGGGCGACTACGAGCGGATCAAGGCCCGCGGCGCCGTGTTCACAATGCCGCCCACCGACGTGACCGCGTCGAGCATTACAATGCTGAACGACACTTGCGGCAACCTCATTCAGCTCACGCAGCTGAAGCGCCGGTAGCACGCGCGTCGAACAGGAGAACAAGGTGACCGATCGCGAGCAGTACACACCGGGTCCGGCCCGCGGAGCGCGGATACAAAAAGACCGGGGACAAAACGGTAATAATAATGAAGAGAAGTGGACGCTCATTCTCGTCAGAGAACTGCGCCACCCGCCGGAAAGAGTCTGGCAGGCGCTTACCGAACCGGCGCATCTGCGCGAGTGGGCCCCCTTCGACGCCGATGGGAGCCTGGATACGGTTGGAGCCACGGTGAAGCTCACCACGGTGGGAGCGCCCACGCCACGCGTTACCGAAACAACAGTGACGCGAGCCGACGCTCCCGAGGTGCTGGAGTACAACTGGGGTCACTTCGACATGCGGTGGCAACTCGAAGCCTTTGGTGGTGGCACGCGCCTGACACTGTGGACCAACATCGGTCACCGCTTCATCGCGATGGGCGCCGCGGGCTGGCACATCTGCTTCGATGTTCTGGATCACCTTCTCAGCGGAACTCCCATCGGCCGCATCGTTGGGCCCGATGCCATAAAGTTCGGCGGCTGGCAGCGATTGAACGCGGAGTACGCCAAGCAGTTCGGTATCGAAGCGCCCAACTGGCCGCCTCAAGCGGCTCAACGGTCATAAATCGAGAATCGAGCCGCTTCGGGCTCGTCTTTAGAGTGTTAGAGGAGGTCCAATTGAACTGGAACAAATGGGTTCGGCAGACCCACCGCTGGCTGTCCATTGCCTTTACGCTGGTCGTCATCGTCAACGGCGTCGCCGTGGCACGGGGGAGGTATAGCTCTAGGCTAGGCCTCTCGGCAGTGTTCGTGCTCGCCTTGCAGTTTTTCACCGGTCTGTACTTGTTCGTGCTGCCGTATGCCGCTAGGTGGGGCAACGGGCGACGCACCGAGTGAATGGATCATTGGTTTTGGATCAGCCTCCAACCTCCCCACTCTAAATTTCGCAAACAACGCGAAATTTAGAATGAGCCACCCGGCCAGCTCCCAGTTGCCGAGGTTGCAGGCTACGCTGAGCGCAGCTAAATTAGGTGCGAGAGTTGGAGGTGTACATGAAAAGGCCAGCCGCGATGGAATCTGCCTCTGAATTAATCGACGAGATGATCGCAGAACTCACAGACTGGCGTGGCAAAACGCTCGCCAGCGTCCGCAAGAGCATCCTTGAGGCCGACCCTGAGATCATCGAGGAATGGAAGTGGATGGGAAGCCCAGTGTGGTCTCACGACGGAATGATTGCGGTCGGCAACGCCCACAAAGATAAGGTGAAGCTTACCTTTTCTCACGGGGCGAGCCTCCCCGATCCTGACCAGCTCTTCAACGCGGGCCTCGGAGGCAACGCGTGGCGAGCGATCGATTTTTTCGAGGGCGATAAGATTAATGAGCGCGCTCTAAAGAATCTCATCCGTGCCGCGGTTGATTACAATCAGATCAAATTGAAGAGGAAAGCGCCTGCGAGTACTCGAGCGAGAGTAAATAAAGGTAAAAGGTGATCAGACTCCAGCTTTCTCTTACTAGTCCTCTTTGCGGGACTCCCTGACAATTTCTCGAAATAAAAGGACATGGTGCCGTCCGCAACTTCGACTGGGCCAAACCATCTAGGTCCGTAACCAGCTATCGACATTTCTTTGGCAGCCGTGCGCACCCCCCGAAATTGGTCTGAGCGCTGGCACGCATATAGTCGTGATCTCCTTGCCGGGGCTTCGCCGAGTGGAAGCGGGAGCTTACCGTGGGCTCGGAATCAGAGGCAAACGTGGCGGCTACATTGGGAAAGCTTCAGTAATGATGGGGCCGCAGCACCGGAGATGCGGTCGCTGCATTGCGCAAATATAAGTTTCTGCAAAACGATGGACCGCTGTATGATATCGCGCGAAAGGAAGTCGTCGGTTGCGGCGTGTTCTGTGCTCCCGGTTGAGCCGCGCCCGAACAAGGAGGACACCTTCAATGTTGAAGCTGAAGAGTTGGTTGTTTGCTGTGCTGGTGTTGGCCATAACGGCAGCCCCGGTTGTAGCTGAAAGCAACAACGCTAAGAAGTCCAATGACAATGCGGCGAACACTGCGAGCGCCGAAGGTAGTCCGGCTGCAAGCCCCAACCCGAGCCCAAGTCCTAGCCCCAGTCCGAGCATCAATCCCAGCGTAAGCCTGGCCGCGACCGATGCTAACGTCACGGCATTGCTGGGTGTGTTGGTGATGAAAGGTGTGCTGGCGCCAGCCGAGGCCAACGCCATTCAAAATGCCGCTCCCAGCGCTCAATTTCAAGTGCTGGTTGAAGCTCTCAGCCGCAAGGGCGTCCTGAACGCCGCCGATTTGTCGGCCGCGACGAAGCCGGCAACTCCACCCGCTGTTGCGGCCGCTGCAGTTCCGGCACCAGAAAATGAGACGATGTCGTCCTCGCTGACCACGGCGGAAGCGTCGCCGCAAACCCAAACCCAACCGCAGCCACCTTATCCGTCGCGGGTAGCGGGCGAAGTGGCCCCTCCTCCGACTGCAGTGGTAACGGCGGTGACTCCGATCCGCGTGTTCCCGGTCGATGCCCCCAAGCCCGGCGGCCTGGCCGGCATAAAGGCCGGCCCAATCACGCTCGCGCCTTATGGCTTCATTAAATCGACAATCGTCCATGACAGCAGCGACCCCGATGGCGACGACTTCCCGTTTCCTGGCATATGGCTGAATGCCGGGAATAACTCGACCTTCAACACCGGCCCAACCCAGGATCCCGAGGTACACGTCAAGGCACGCTCCACTCGCTTCGGTGTGAACTTCGAATGGCCGGACGTCTCGCCAAAGCTCACGATTACCGGCAAGATCGAGGGCGACTTCGAAGGTAACTTCACCGAAGTCGACAATGCCGACGTTACCTCGATCCGGAACAATCAACCGAGACTGCGTTTGGCCTTCGTTCGCTTGGATTACCATGCCAGCGAAAACACTGACCTCTTCTTCGTTGGTGGACAGGACTGGACACTTTTCGGATCCGGTGCGCTGATGAATATCGTGGAAACCACCTTCAATGGCGCATTTTGGGGCAACGTTTGGGAACGTTCTCCACAACTACGGGTGGGCTTCATCCAGACGCTGGAAAAGGAGCACCATGTCAACCTCGAGGGTCAGTTTGGGGTGATGATGCCGAGCACTGGTCAAATCCTTAAGCTTGGGAATGCGGCCAATAACGGGCTCGGCGCCCAGCTCGGGCAAGGCGAGCGCGAGGGCGCCGACGCCGACCGTCCGGAGTACGAGGGCCGAGTGGCCTTGAGTTATCAGATTGATCGAGCCCGGGGCGTCGCTCCCGCGCAGATCGCATTCGCTGGATTCCATTCAAGGCGCACATCAATCGTTCCGAACAGCTCCTACCTTTGCGACGGCGGCGAAAATATTCTGGCTTGCTCCTTAGAGTCTGCCTTCCCGAATGGCTTTCAGGCTTCCAGCACCCAGTGGGGCGGCCAATTCGTGGCGCAATTACCCACGCGATGGTTTACCTTGACGGCGACCGCCTATAAGGGAGGCGATTTGCGCTTCTTCCTCGGCGGCCAACTCGACTCTTACGCCACCGATACGGGCGGGCTGACTGCCACGTCCGGACCCTACGTCACTGCGGATGGCGGTCCACTGGCTGCGGCGGGTGGCGCTGTCCTCGGTTGCAACGCAGCCCTTGTTGTCGGTGCCTGCCCGAGCGGAGACGCCGTGGTTGCTCCGCAGCGGCCCGTCCGGGCCTTTGGCGGATTCGTTCAACTCGGCCTGCCCCTTTCGCGCTGGTTCAATGCGGACCCGAAAGGGCACAACGCAGGCTGGCAGCTTCACCTCACCGTCGGCAAGGATCAGGTGGTGGATCGTGACCTGAATAATCCTGGCTTCAGTGGCAGCTTGCCCATGTTGATGGGCAAGAGCGCCATTGCAACCCTGTACTACAAGGTCAACAACTGGGCCACGTTCGGCTTCGAGCAGTCGATC
>Ga0209624_10000801_pt1 | contig 26726 bp, 29 predicted proteins | sample JacPinW_OM2H0_O1_FD_188565 | JGI IMG/M metagenome (GOLD analysis project Ga0209624, IMG submission 188565) | Forest soil microbial communities from Algoma, Ontario, Canada - Jack Pine, Ontario site 1_JW_OM2H0_O1 (SPAdes) (version 2) | ecosystem: Environmental > Terrestrial > Soil > Boreal...
TGGTGGAACCTGTCGTAAATTTCCATACATAGGGAGCGGCCAATGCGAGGCCCGACGCGAGACTCGTGGCTCCCGTGATCGTGGCGGTGTAGAGCGTGAGCGGCGCGAGATTCGCCGTGGGCGTAAAGGTTGCGTCGGCTTTCCCGGCATCGAGCGCCAGTGTTCCCGTCGGACTCACGCACGGTGCCGCGCAGGTCACCGTGAAGCTCGCTGCGCCGGTGATCGGGGCCATCGGCTCGCTGAACGCGGCGGCGACCGCGGTGTTGATCCCTACACCGGTGGCGTTGTTGACCGGCGCCACGGCCGTGACCGTCGGCGCGACCGGCATCGAGACCGTGGTAAATTTCCACGTGTACGGACTGGCCAATGCGTTGCCGGCCGCGAGACTCGTGGCAGCGGTGATCGTTGCGGTGTAGAGCGTAAGCGGCACGAGAGCCGTCCCCGGCGTCAGCGTGAACGTTGCAATGGTGTTCGCCGCGTTGAGCGCCACTGTGCCGGTGGGAGTCACGCATGGCGCTGCGCAAGTGACTGTGAAACTCGCTGCTCCGCTGATCGGAGCCATCGGCTCATTGAACGTGGCGGTCACCGTGGTGGCCAGCGGCACGCCCACAGCATTGTTGAGGGGCGTCACGGCGGTGACCATCGGCGCGAGTGTGGCGACGCCTGTGCCTAGAATGGGATCTCGGCTGCAGCCTGCTGCCAAGAGGCCCAGCAGCAATGCAGTGAACCACGCCGTGTGTTTGGAAAATCCTTTGAATGCGCGCATCGAGGTTTGCTCCCTTGATTCCCGGCGCGCCCGCAAGTCGAACATTCGATGTGCCGGCGCTATGCGGATCGGAGTCTCGGCCTCTCGCGTGCGAACGTCCGTACGGTGGCGCTCATAGACGCCAAATGAGCGCGAGGAACGGGGGCTGCAACATTTACAATTCGCGCGCAAAAAAAAGAGCGGACCGAAGTCCGCTCTCTTTCGACAAATCCGGTGATGACCGGTATTACATGTCCATTCCGCCCATGCCACCCATGCCGCCGCCACCGCCGCCGCCATGTGCATGCTCTTCGTCCTTCGGCGACTCTGCGATCATGACTTCCGTCGTGAGCAACAGGCCCGAAACCGAGGCGGCGTTCTGCAGAGCCAGACGCGTCACCTTGGTGGGATCCAGAATGCCCATTTCGATCATGTCGCCATACTCGCCCGTGGCCGCGTTGTAGCCGAACGTGCCCTTGCCCTCGCGGACCCGGTTCAGAACGACCGCGGCGTCTTCGCCGGCGTTGCTCACGATCTGACGCAGCGGCTCTTCGATGGAGCGGGCCAGGATCTTGATGCCCGTGGTCTGATCCTCGTTGGCGCCCGTCAGCTTCTCGATGGCCTTCAGCGCGCGCACCAGCGCCACGCCGCCGCCCGGAACCACGCCCTCTTCCACGGCCGCACGGGTTGCGTGCAGCGCGTCTTCGACGCGGGCCTTCTTTTCCTTCATTTCGATTTCGGTCGCGGCGCCGACTTTGATCACGGCAACACCGCCGGAGAGCTTGGCAACGCGCTCCTGGAGTTTTTCCTTGTCGTAGTCGGAGGTCGCTTCCTCGATCTGCTGGCGGATGCTTTCGACGCGGCCCTTGATGTCCGCAGCCTTGCCGGCTCCGTCGATGATGGTGGTGTTCTCTTTTTCCACCAGCACCTTCTTCGCCTCGCCCAAGTCGTTCAGCGTCGCCTTCTCGAGCGACAGCCCGACTTCATCGGAGATCACCGTGCCGCCGGTGAGGATGGCGATGTCCTGCAGCATGGCCTTGCGGCGATCGCCGAAGCCCGGCGCCTTGACAGCGGCGACCTTGACGATGCCGCGGATGGTGTTGACCACCAACGTGGCAAGCGCCTCGCCTTCCACATCCTCGGCGACGATGAGCAGCTGGCGGCCGCCCTTCGCAATGGCTTCCAGCAGCGGGAGCAGTTCGCGGATGTTGGAGATCTTCTTGTCGACCAGAAGAATCAGCGGCTTGTCGAGCTCGGCGCTCTGGCTCTGCTGATTGTTGATGAAGTACGGCGACAGATAGCCGCGGTCGAACTGCATGCCTTCGACCACTTCGAGCTCGTTCTCCAGGCCCGAACCTTCCTCAACCGTGATCACGCCTTCCTTGCCGACTTTCGCCATCGCATCCGCAATGGTCTTGCCGATGCTCTCGTCCGCGTTCGCCGAGATGGTCGCGACTTGCGCAATGGACTTCGGATCCTTCGCCGGCTTGGAGAGCTTCTTGAGCTCTTCGGTCGCCACGGTGACGGCCTGGTCGATACCGCGCTTCAGATCCATCGGGTTGATGCCCGCGGCGACGGCCTTGAGGCCTTCGCGGATGATGGCTTGCGCCAGCACGGTCGCGGTGGTGGTGCCGTCGCCGGCTTCGTCGGAGGTGTTGGAAGCGACTTCCTTCACCATCTGCGCGCCCATGTTCTCGAACTTGTCCTTGAGTTCGATCTCTTTGGCGACCGAGACACCGTCCTTCGTGACGGTGGGAGCGCCGAAGCTCTTGTCGAGCACCGCGTTGCGGCCCTTGGGACCCAGCGTGACCTTCACGGCATTCGCCAGAATATTCACGCCCTTGAACATGCGTTGCCGAGCGTCGTCGCTAAAGCGTACGTCTTTTGCTGCCATTTGCTGATACCTCTATCTAAATTTGGTAGTACTACTTGCCTTCGACCACGGCCATGACGTCTTCTTCACGCATGACAACCAATTCATCGCCATCCATTTTCACTTCGGTGCCGCTGTACTTACCGAAAAGAATCTTGTCGCCGACCTTGAGGTCGAGCGGGCGAATCTCGCCGTTCTCCAAAATCTTGCCCTTGCCGACGGCGACCACTTTGCCGAAGATCGGCTTCTCGGTGGCCGTATCCGGAATCACGATGCCGCCGGGCGACTTTCGCTCTTCCTCTTCTCTTTTCACGATCACGCGGTCATGAAGGGGACGAATCTTCATAAGACAAGACTCCTAATGCTTGGAATTCGGGGTTTGTAAGAAGGAGAGAGTTATTAGCACTCCCTACCTGTGGCTGCTAATAATAGCGTCAGATTCGGCCGTTTCAAGACCCACGTCACTAAATTTTTGCTGTATCGCAGCATGATATGGCTGCTATACAGTGCGCGGATGAAAATTTTGCTCACCGCTCTGTTGCTGCTCCTGGCCGGAGTTGCAAGCGCCAAACCCTGGTGGATGCGCGGTGCGGCCTCGAATGAGACCGACTTCCTGCCCCCGGATGTGGCCTTCCGGGTGGCCGCCAGTGTCGACGACAACATCATTCGGGTGCGCTGGGTCATCGCGGATGGCTACTACCTGTATCGCCATCGAATGAGCATCAGGGCGGAAAGCCCGGATCTCGTGACTTTCGCGCCTGCCATGCCGCCGGGGGTGGTCAAGATCGATCCATACTTCGGCAGCCAGGAAATCTATCGGCAACAGGTGGAAGCCGCGGTTCGCTTCACGCGGATCGATGCGGGCGCCCATCCCCTGCAAATCAAGGTGATCTACCAGGGTTGCGCCGATGCCGGTCTGTGCTACCCGCCCATCACCAAGGTGATCTACCCGCAGGAGACGCGCGCCGTTGCAGCGGAGGCGTCCCACCCCTTCGAGGGGTTCGCCATTCTCGCCGGCGGTCTGGCCTTTCTGCTGGCGGGCCTGTTGCTGCGTAAGGGACGCAAGCTAGAACTTCCGGCGGCATGAACAGGCGCATCGCAGGCATTGCCCTTTTAGCGTTGGGGATGGCAGCCGGAGCGTGGTTCCATTTTACTCGTGTCACCCCAGAGGGCCGCACCGCAGCAGTCAGGGTGGCCGCAGGGGAAGCCAGCGCGCCCAACCCCAACGATTTCGGCCCTGAACTGACCCCGCCCAAGATCCCGGATCGGCTGCCTCAGTTCTCCCTGGAGGATCGCTCCGGCAAGACCGTCCCGATCGCGTCCTTTGCCGGCAAGTCCTTGATCATCAACTTCTGGGCCACCTGGTGCGCCCCCTGCCGCAGCGAAATACCGCTGCTCGAGACCCTGCAAGCCGAATGGGCGGGTCGGGGCGCGAGCGTGGTCGGGATCGCCGTGGACCATCGCGACGAGGTGCTGGAGTTCGCCGACCGATTCAAGATCGGCTATCCGCTGCTCATCGGCGAGCAGGACGCTCTCGACGCCGCCGCGTCTTTTGGGGTCGCCTCGCCGGTATTCCCGTTCACCGTATTCACGGACCGCCGCGGGGAGGTGGTCGCGCTGTTCATCGGCGAACTGCACAAGCCCCAGGCCGAGCTGATCCTGTCGCAGGTGCAGCAATTGAACGACGGACAGATCGAGCTGCCGGCTGCCCGACACGCCATAACCACGGGTTTGAGCGCGCTGCACTCTAGCACGTAGGGAGAAGTTCGCCGCCGAAGCTTGCCATTTCACCCCCATTTCTGGTTATTATCGCGGACCTTTGCAACGCCGCGCGGACGGACCTTAAGGACTGATGGCTGGAATTCTGCTGCTCAATGGTCCGAACTTGAATCTCCTGGGGCTGCGCGAGCCGGAGATTTACGGTTCTGCCAGTCTGCAAAGCATCGAGACCAAGCTCGCCGACCTGGCTCGGGCCCGCGGCCACACTCTGGCCGCATTCCAGAGCAACGCGGAACACGAGCTGATTGCGAAGATACAGTCGGCGAAACGCGAAGGCTTCGCGTTCGTCATCATCAACCCGGCGGGCTACTCGCACACCAGCATCGCCCTGCGCGACGCCTTTCTGGCCGTCGCGCTGCCCTTCATCGAAGTGCACTTGAGCAATGTCTTCGCGCGGGAAACTTTTCGGCACCATTCCTATTTGTCCGACATCGCGGCCGGATGCATCTTCGGGCTGGGGCCCATCGGCTATGAGCTCGCGCTCGAAGCCGCATGCGTCCGCCTCAACAAGACACAATGAATTAAGGGGTTCGCGGATGGATATTCGCAAGGTAAAGAAATTGATAGAGCTGCTCGAGGAATCCGGCATCTCGGAGCTGGAGATCTCCGAGGGCGAGGAATCCGTGCGTATCAGCCGTCATCCCCGGGTGGCCATGCAAGCCCCGATGGCGATGACCAGCCCGATGGTGCAGGCGGCGCCGCAGGTCGTGGCGGCCACTCCGGCAACCTCGGCCGGCGAGCACAGACCGCGCAACGACGATCACACGGTCACCTCCCCCATGGTGGGCACGTACTACTCGGCCGCCTCTCCCGGCTCCAAGTCGTTCGTCGAAATCGGCAGCGAAGTCAAGGTCGGCCAGATTCTGTGCATCATCGAAGCCATGAAGATGATGAATCAAATAGAGTCCGACAAAACGGGGCGCGTCACCGCGATACTCGCGAAGAACGGCGAACCGGTCGAGTTCGGTCAACCGCTGTTCATAATTGAATGATTGAAAAGGTCGTCATCGCTAATCGCGGCGAGATCGCTCTTCGGATCTTGCGCGCCTGCCGCGAGCTCGGCATCAAGACCGTCGCAGTTCACTCGACCGCCGATTTCAACACCAAGCACGTGCTGCTCGCCGACGAGACCGTCTGCATCGGGCCGCCGCAGTCCGCCCTCTCGTACTTGAACATGCCCGCCATCATCAGCGCCGCCGAGGTGACCGACTCGGTCGCCATTCACCCCGGCTACGGATTTTTGAGCGAGAACGCGGACTTCGCCGAGCGCGTCGAGAAGAGCGGTTTCATCTTCGTGGGGCCCCGGGCTGAAACCATACGGATGATGGGCGACAAGGTTTCCGCCATCAAGCACATGAAAGCTGCGGGCGTGCCCTGTGTGCCGGGCTCGGATGGGCCCCTTGGGACCGACGCCGACGAGAACTTCCGCATCGCCAAGGACATCGGCTATCCGGTGATCATCAAGGCCTCCGGCGGCGGCGGCGGGCGCGGCATGCGCGTGGTGCACACCGACGCCTCCCTGCTGAACGCCATCAGCGTCACCCAGTCGGAGGCGCTCGCCGCCTTCGGCAACGCCCAGGTGTACATGGAGAAGTTCCTGGAGAGGCCCCGGCACATCGAGTTCCAGGTGCTCGCCGACAACTACGGCAATGTGGTGCACCTGGGCGAGCGCGACTGTTCCATGCAGCGCCGCCACCAGAAGGTCATCGAAGAGGCTCCCGCGCCGGGATTGACGGCCAAGCAGCGCAAGACCATGGGCGAACGCTGCGCCAAGGCCTGCCGCGATCTCGGCTACCGCAACGCGGGCACGCTCGAGTTCCTCTACCAGGACAATGAGTTCTACTTCATCGAAATGAACACTCGGGTGCAGGTCGAACACCCGGTGACCGAGCTCGTGACCGGCATCGACATCGTCAAGGCCCAGTTGCTCATCGCGGCCGGCGAACCCCTGGGCTTCAGCCAGAGCGACATCCAGATTCGCGGCCATGCGGTGGAATGCCGGATCAACGCGGAGGACGCCAAGACCTTCGTTCCCTCGCCCGGACCCATCCGTCTCTGGCACTCGCCCGGCGGGCCGGGGATTCGGGTCGACAGCCACGTCTACACCGGCTACAACGTACCGCCGTTCTACGACTCCATGATCGGCAAGGTCATCGCCTACGGCGACACGCGCGACACGGCCATCGCACGCATGCGCAACGCCCTGGCGGAGATGGTCGTCGAAGGGATCAAAACCAATATTCCCCTGCATCAAGAGATATTCAATCACTCTGCCTTCCGCCAGGGCGGCACGGACATCCATTATCTAGAGCGACGCCTGGGATTGAAGTAGCACGCGTACTGACGATGCCGTTCTACGAAATCGAATTTCCGCTCGCCACTTTAAGTTCGGAAGCGGTCGAGGCGGCGCTGCTCGAGATCGGCGCGCAGTCGATCACCTTCGTCGACCGCGGCGATGAGCCCGTGCTCGAACCCAAGCCGGGCGAGATCAGATTGTGGAGCGACACCCTGGTTCGGGCCCTGTTCGATCGGCAATCGGATTCGACCTGCAACCTGGATCGTCTCGCCGCGGCCTTAGGGCCGGATATCGCCGGCACGGCCCGGGTGCGTGATGTCGAAGATCGGGAATGGGAGCGCGTGTGGCTCACGGATTGGAAATCCATGCGCTTCGGTCGGCGCCTCTGGGTATGCCCGCACGCGGCGGAGCCGCCCGATGATGCCGACGCGGTGGTGGTGCGGCTCGACCCGGGGCTTGCGTTCGGTACCGGCACGCATCCCACCACGGCGCTGTGCCTGCAAGTATTGGAATCCTTGCCCTTGGCCGGCCGCCGGGTCATCGACTACGGCTGCGGCTCCGGCATCCTCGGCATCGCCGCGCTGAAACTGGGCGCGGCTCACGTGACCGCAGTGGATTTGGACAGCCAAGCGCTGCTCGCCACGCGCGACAACGCCGCGGCCAACGGCGTCGCAGCGAATATCGACGTGAGGGGGGTGGACTCGAGCGGCGTGGCAGGCAGCCTGCAGCCGGCCTATTGCGTGCTGGCCAATATTCTTGCGGGACCGTTGATCGAGCTGGCGCCCGTTCTGACGGGGGCCTGCGAGCCGGGCGGGTACTTGGTCCTGTCGGGCCTATTGACCACGCAGGCCTACGCGGTAAAGGCCGCGTACGGCGCCGCTTTTGATATGGTGCAGGTCGTTGAGCGCGATGAATGGTGCTGCATCTACGCTCGGAGAGGCGCTTAGCGTGTATACGCAATGTTCAAAGTGCGAAACCGTCTTCAAACTGTCGGCGGAAGTCCTGCGCGCCGCGGGCGGCCAGGTGCGCTGCGGAAAGTGCGGCGAACTCTTCAGCGCCTTGGCGCGTCTCGCCGAGGATTCGAGCGCTTTCGCGGCCGGCGAATCGCCGCTCGAATTGGAAACGCGCGCCGACAGTATTCTGGAATCAGCCGAGTCGCTGCAGGTGGTGCGCGCAGTCGCGAAGGACCAAGAGATGTCGGCCCCTCCCGGAGTCGAGATCGCGGAACTCGAATTCATCGACTCCGATCGCTCCATGGAATTCACCCTTCCCCCCGGCGAGTTGGATCGGATCTTCATCGAATCCAAGAAGAAACCTCTGCCGCCGCTCCCGGGGCCGCTCGCCGAACGCGAACCCGAACCCGAGGCTCAACCCGAGGTCGAGCTGAAGCGCGACGTCGAACCGGAGCGCGAGGCTGAGCCGGAGCGCGACATCGCGCCTGCGCGCGAAGCGGGGGCGCGGGAGGAGTCCGGCGCTACCGTGGGTCATCGCATCGGTCTCGAAGTGCCCGAGGATGTGCGCCGCGAAATGCTGGCAGGAATCGAGGACGAGTACCTCGATCCCGCGAGCGCGGTACTTTCCATGGGGCGCAGCCGCGTCCCGCGCAACGTGCTCCTGGCCTGGCTCGGCGCCGCCGTCGTTTCAGCGCTGCTCCTGCTGGCACAGATCGTTCACCAGAATCGCGACTGGTTCGTCGCGAACGCCCACGGGCCCTTGGGATCGGCCGTGCGTGCATTGTACGGAGCCATGGGGGCCCCGCTTCCCCAACCCGCGAGTCTCTCAGCCTATGAGCTGCGCCAGTGGGGCGTGACCGGGGATCCGGATGCCAACGGCACCTTGCGAGTGCGCGCCAGCATCTTGAACACGGCGGCACAGCTGCAACCCTATCCGCTGCTGCGCGTGACACTGGCGGATCGGTTCGGCAAGAAGATCGGCGCGCGCGACTTCGAGCCAAGCGAATACTTGGGCAAGCCCACTGCGCGCCTGCTGGCCCCCGGTGAACGGGTGGACGCCACTTTGGCGATATTGGATCCGGGCAAGAACGCGGAAGGGTTCGAGATCGACGTGTGCCTGCGCGCTGCCGATCGGCGAGTCGCGTGCGCCAACGATGTTGCGCCGCAGAGCAAGCAATGAAGATCGGACCTCACACTCTGCCGTCGAACATCGTGCTGGCGCCCATGGCCGGCGTCACCGATCGGCCGTTTCGCATTCTGTGCCGGCGCTTCGGCGCGGGACTTGCCGCGTCGGAAATGCTCAGCGCCGACGTGCGCCTGTGGGACACGCCGAAGTCGCGGCGGCGCATGGACCACTGCGGCGAGCCCGGGCCGCGTGTGGTGCAGATTGCCGGCTTCGATCCTGCGATGATGGCGGAGGCCGCGCGCCGCAATGTCGACGCCGGCGCGCAGATCATTGATATCAACATGGGCTGCCCGGCAAAAAAAGTCTGCAATCGCCTGGCAGGGTCCGCCCTACTGCAAGATGAGGCATTGGTAGCACGAATTTTGCATGGCGTGGTGCGGAGCGTCGACGTCCCGGTCACGTTGAAGACGCGCACCGGATGGGACCGCGATCACAAGAACGGCGTGAGAATAGCGCGGATCGCGGAAGACAACGGTATTCAAGCACTTGCGATTCACGGGCGCACCCGCGCGGATCAATATCAGGGCGAGGCAGAGCACGAGACCGTCACGGCCGTCAAGGCCGCGGTCAAAATACCCGTGTTTGCGAACGGTGACATCGATTCGCCGCAGCGCGCAGCACAAATTCTGCGCGAGACCGGCTGCGACGGCGTCATGATCGGCAGAGCCGCGCAGGGCCGGCCATGGATCTTCGACGAAGTCAATTTTTTCCTCAGCAAGGGCGAATCGCGCGCAACTCTGGCGCCGGAAAAAGTCCGTGATATTATGCGCGCCCACCTCGAAGACCTGTACTCATTCTACGGCGATGAAACGGGCGTTCGAGTGGCACGTAAACACTTGAGTTGGTATTTCCGGCAGCATCCGGGACAAGAGGCCTTGCGGAATCGTCTGGTGCAGATCGAGACGCCACAGGAGCAACTGTCCACGCTGCTGGAAAGCTACGACACGAGAACGCAGCGCGCCGCGTAGGCGTGTTCGGATAACAACAACGATCGCTGGGATGTGGATGGGACCATGGTCGCGAAAAAGAAACCAAAATCACGCAGAGATCTTCCGCCGGCCTTCAACGGCCGCGATTTGAAGGTGAACGGCAAGGGCGTGCCCCTGCGTTCGCAGGCCGAGGAAGCGCTGCAGTGTTATTTCGAGACGCTGAACGGCCACAAACCGGCGCATTTGTACGATCTCGTGATGCGCGAAGTGGAAGAGCCTCTGTTCAAAGTGGTCATGGGCCACGTGCAAGGCAATCAGAGCCGCGCGGCGACGATTCTCGGGATCAATCGCGGCACATTGCGCAAGAAGCTCAAAGAGTTCGGCATCAGCGAGTAGGCCAGACTTTGCTCACGCCCGTCCGCCGCGCGTTGCTCAGCGTCTCCGATAAGACCGGCATCGTCGAGTTCGCGCGCGAACTCCGGGAACGCGGCATCGAACTGCTCTCGACCGGCGGAACCGCCAATCTCCTGGTGAGTCACGGCATCACAGTCAAGGAAGTGGCCGAGCACACCGGCTTCCCGGAAATCATGAGCGGCCGCGTCAAGACGCTGCATCCGAAAATACACGGCGGCCTTCTGGGCAGGCGGGGTATCGATGAGGCGGTGATGCGCACCCACGGCATAGAGCCCATCGACCTTTTGGCCGTCAATCTGTATCCGTTCGCCGCCACGGTCGCCCGGGCAGGCTGCACCTACGAGGACGCCGTCGACAATATCGACATCGGCGGTCCGGCCATGGTGCGCGCGGCCGCCAAGAACCATGCTTCGGTGACCGTCGTCGTGGATCCCGGCGACTACCGCGCACTGCTCGACGAATTGGCCGCCAATGCCGGCGCGACCAATATCGCCATGCGCCAGAGGCTCGCCGCCAAGGCCTTCGCCCACACCGCGCAATACGATGCGATGGTGTCGGCCTACTTCACCGGCGCGATCGGCGGCGCCGCAACGACGTTTCCCGACGACTTGAATCTGTCCTTCCGCAAGCATTTGGATTTGCGCTACGGCGAGAACCCTCATCAGCAGGCGGCGTTCTACACGGACCCGCGCTCCATCGGCGCTTCCGTGACTCGAGCAAGACAGATTCAGGGCAAGGAGCTCTCGTACAACAACATCGTGGACAGCGACACCGCCCTCGAGTGCGTGCGGCAGTTCGACACCGCCGGGTGCGTCATCGTCAAGCACGCCAATCCCTGCGGCGCGGCCAGAGCGGGCACTCTCGCGGAAGCCTACGCGCGCGCCTACCGCACCGATCCCACCTCCGCCTACGGCGGCATCATCGCCTTCAATCGGGAATTGGACGCGGATACCGCGCATGCCATCGTGGATCGGCAGTTCGTCGAGGTGATTCTCGCGCCGGGCGTGTCGAACGAGGCGCAGGCGGTGCTGGCGCTCAAGGACAATGTGCGCGTCCTGGTGGTCGGCGATCTTTCCTTGCCCGTAACGCAGCTGCTCGAATACAAGAGCGTCGCCGGCGGCCTTCTGGTGCAAACGCGCGACAACGGCGTCGTTCGAGCCCAGGAGCTGCGCGCGGTGACCCGGCGCGTCCCCACGCTCGCCGAACTGGATGATTTGATCTTCGCCTGGCGAGTCGCGAAATATGTCAAATCGAACGCCATCGTCTGCGTCAAGGACAAGGCGACGGTGGGCATCGGCGCCGGGCAGATGAGCCGTGTGGTGAGCAGCAAGATCGCCGCGCTGAAGGCGAAGGACGCGGGCCTCGACATGCAATCCGCCAGCATCGCCTCGGATGCCTTCTTCCCCTTCCGCGACGGGCTCGATACCGTCGCCGAACTGGGGATCAAATCGGTCATTCAACCCGGCGGCTCGAAGCGCGATGCGGAAGTCATCGCGGCGGCCGATGAACACGGCATCGCCATGGTGTTCACCGGAATGCGCCACTTCCGCCACTGATGAAGATACTGATCGTCGGCGGCGGCGGCCGCGAGCACGCGCTCGCGTGGAAGTGCGCGCAATCGCCCCGCGCCACTGTCGTGTTCGTGGCCCCCGGAAACGCCGGTACGGCGCTCGAGCCCAAGGTGCGCAACGTCGGCATTCCCGCCGACGATATCGACGCCCTGTTGGAGCTGGCGCTGCGCGAGGACATCGGCCTCACCATTGTGGGTCCCGAAGGACCGCTGGTCGCCGGTATGGTCGATCGCTTCACGGCGGCGGGCCGCGCCTGCTTCGGGCCCTCCCGTGCCGCGGCGCGCCTGGAAGGATCGAAGTCCTTCACCAAGGATTTCCTCCAGCGACACCGCATACCCACCGCGGCCTACGCCGCCTTCACCGCCGCGAACTTCGATCCCGGCTACGTCCGTCGCCAGCGCCTGCCCGTGGTCGTCAAGGCCGACGGCCTTGCGGCCGGCAAGGGCGTGGTCATTTGCGAAACCCATGACGCGGCGATCGCGGCGGCCAACGCCATGCTCGGCGGCAGTTTCGGCGCCGCCGGCCGCACTATCGTGATCGAGGAATTCTTGCGCGGCGAGGAAGTCAGCTTCATCGTGATCGCAAGCGATCAAGCCGTGCTGCCGCTTGCGACGTCCCAGGATCACAAGCGCCGCGACGACGGCGACCTGGGACCCAATACCGGCGGCATGGGCGCCTACTCGCCCGCCCCCATCGTCACGCCGGAGCTGCACGCGCGCATCATGCGCGAGGTGATCGAACCCACCTTGAGCGGGCTGCGCGCGGACGGCAATCCTTACTTGGGATTTCTTTACGCGGGCTTGATGATCGCCGCGGACGGCACCCCCAATGTGCTCGAATTCAACTGCCGCTTCGGCGATCCCGAGACCCAGCCGATTCTGATGCGGCTGCAGAGCGATCTGGTCGATCTCTGCGAGGCGGCGCTCGGCGGGACTCTGGACGGCGCCGACGCCCGCTGGGATCCGCGCGCCGCGCTCGGCGTGGTGATGGCGGCGGGCGGCTATCCCGACAACTACCGCAAGGGCGATCCCATCGAAGGCCTCGATGCCGCCGCGCGGCTGCCCGGAAAAGTATTTCACGCCGGAACAACCACCCACGGTAAGGATATTGTGACGGCCGGCGGGCGAGTGCTGTGCGCAGTGGGTCTGGGAAGCAGCGTCGCCGCCGCGCAAGCCCAGGCCTACGATCTCGTGCATGTCATCCATTGGAATCTGGTGCAGTACCGCCGCGATATCGGCTATCGGGCCATCGATCGCGAACAACGCGGACCCGGTCGCAGCTAGGAGCGCTCGACTGCGGGTGGCTCGCTCAAGCCCCCCTGTTTCGCGCGCCGGCGGGCGCCGCGCGCCTCCGAGAGGTTTTCCGCCACAGTGTTCAGTCGGGCGCACTCGGCCAACCGCAGATTGTGCGTTTCAGGAACGGACATGCCGGCGGCCCTCATGCCGGCCAGGCGGGCCCAGACCGCGCGCTTCTTGCGGACCTGGTGCGGTTGGAAATCATCGAGATCGCGAAAGCTCAAGTTTCGCGGCTCGACGACGATGGCGCCCGCCGCCACGGCGGCGCGATACAGCTCGAGGCCCCGCCGCGTGCGCACGATGATGCCGTTGAATCCCGCGTCCTCCCCGGTCGGCCCGCCGCCGGGCCAGACGTCCGAGGCGGCGAGGTCCGCGCTCTCGCCGATGGCATCGGGGCATATTTTGCATCTCGGTTGAATGCGCCACGTGGCCTCGTCCCGCCACATTTCCTGATAGGTCAACTCGAATACCCGTCCATCCCGGGTCTCGAATCGCGTGGGTCCAGGATTGCCGTTGCCCCTGTACCGGAATGAGGAAAGCTGGTCGGTGCGGATCCCGAAATCGCTCACGACCTCTTCCGACTTCGTCAAGTCCGAGGCGCCGCCGCAGACGAAGGTCAGCGCATAGGCGAGGTATTGATCGACCCGCGGATCGATCCGCGCCAGATTGCGCACGGCGGCGATGTCGCAGGGTTTCGCGATCAGCGCGAATGGTTCCGCGCGCTCCAAGAGCGCCGTGAAATCCTCGAGCGGTGCCGCCGGCCCGTAGCGCGAACCCGCGCCTTCGAGCACCGAGGCAGCGTCGAAGCTCAGGCGCCGCTCCGTGCGCATGGGCTCAATTTGGGACGCGGCGACATGCAGAATGAATTTCACCCGCCCGCTCGCCAGCAAGAACTGGCCGAGCGCGGTCAATACGCCCCCCGTCGAAGCCCGGTGGCGCACAGCCGGATCGCCGGCGAAACCTATGGCCAAATGCGCCGCGGGACCCCAAACGGCATCGCTTGGCGCATCGGAGGGAACGGCTCCTTCGATGCGAGTGCCCGGGCAGATCGCGTTGATGCGCGCCAGGGTGGCCGTATCGAGAGCGCCGCGCACAACCGGCCGCTCGCGGCCTTCGGGGGTCAGGACCATTTCGATCTTCTCCCCTCCCACGACGCTCCGACACAATCCGCAGCCGATGCACAGGCCGCCTTGGACGATTTCCTCGAGCGATAATGCGGTGCTACTGTGCCCTACTGCCAAGGAGTACTCCATGACTCATGTTCGTCCCAGTATCGCCGATAAGCGCCGCGCATTTCACAAATTGCACGAGACCGGTTGTTTCGTCATTCCGAATCCCTGGGATGTGGGCAGCGCGCGCTATCTGCAGGGACTCGGCTTCAAGGCGCTCGCCACCACCAGCTCCGGATTCGCGTGGTCGCATGGGCATCGCGACGGCGGAATGTCGCGCGACCGGGTGCTCGACCACCTGACGGAAATGGTCGAGGCGACGGACCTGCCCATCAACGCCGACTTCGAGAACGGCTTCGCGCCCGATGCGGCGGGCGTCGCTGAAAGTGTCAGGCTCGCCGTCGAGTCCGGGGTCGCGGGTCTGTCGATCGAAGATTCAACCGGCAATGCGTCGCGCCCCCTCCACGACGTCGATACCGCCGTGGACAGACTTCGCGCGGCGCGCAAGGCCATCGACAAAGCCGGCGGCGATACCCTGCTGGTGGGCCGCGCCGAATGTTTCCTGCACGGGCAAACCGATCTCGATCACACCATTCACAGGCTCAAAGCCTACGCGAACGCGGGCGCCGACTGCCTGTACGCGCCGGGCATCCGCACTGCCGAGCAGATGCGCGCGGTGGTCGCCGCCGCCGCGCCGAAGCCGGTCAATCTGCTCATGGGTTGGCCGGGAGATCTCACGGTGAGCCAGATAGCCGATCTCGGAGTGCGGCGGATCAGCATCGGCGGAGCGCTGGCCCGCGCCGCCTGGGGCGGCTTCATGCGGGCGGCGAAACTGATCGTCGAACAAGGCAGGTTCGACGGCTTCGCCAATGCGGCCTCAGGCAGCGAGCTCGACGCCTTTTTCCGCGGCAGTTGAGGCCGGGTGATGCGCTCGGAACAGCTTGCCGTTTTCCGCCAGCAGAACGAATAGCAGACTCGCCAATCCGCAGCACAGGGATCCGGCCGCCAGCGGCAGCAGCGTGCCGTTGAACAGACGGCCGATCAGGGCGCCCAGGAGCGCGCCGCTGACGGTCGATATGAAACCCTGCAGAGACGCGCCGATGCCCGCCACCGAGGCGACGGGCTCCATCGCCATCGCGCCGAAATTGGATATCGACAGCGCAAAGCACGCCATGGTGGCGGACTGAAAGGCGACGAACATCCAGAGCTGCTCCTGCCCGGCGGCCGCGAGCAGGGAGTGCAGGCCCGTGATGCCGATGTAGGTGAGCAGCGCCGCGTGCGAAATCCGCCGCATTCCCAAACGCTCGACGATTCTCGAGTTGAGAAATGCGGCGGCCCCCATGGTGGTCGCGCACAGGGCAAACATCGAAGGCATCAGACTCGCGCGGTGGAACACTTCGCCGAATATTTGCTGCACCATGCCCACGTAGGCCATGATCCCGCCGAACATGACGGTCATTGCGAAAGTGTAGAACAGCGAATTGCGGTTGAAGAGCACCAGGCGGACCGCGCCCGCGATGTGGGCACGGGTCAAGGTCAGGCGGTATTCCGGGTGCAGGGTTTCGGGCAGCCGCACCAGCGCCCACGTCCATACGCAGGCGGCAAATAGGCCGAAGACGATGAAGATGTAGCGCCATGGCGCGGCCAGAAGCACGAGCGCTCCTAAGCTCGGCGCGAGAATGGGCACCGTGAGGAACACCATGAAGGTCAGCGACATCACGCGCGCCATCTGCCGACCGGAATAGAGGTCGCGGATCACCGAGCGGGTCACCACGGCGCTCGCCGCCGACAGTCCGTGAACGAAGCGCCAGGCGAGAAGTACATGGAAGCTGCCGGCGAGCCCGCAGAGCGACGCGGCGAGCACGTAGAGACCGAGTCCACCGATCAGGATGGGCCGCCGGCCGAAGCGGTCCGACATCAGCCCCCAGAATAGCTGCCCGCACCCCAGGCCCGCCATGTAGGCCGTGACCACCCATTGCACGTGATTCTCGTTGGCAATGTGCAGGGCGCGGACGATGACCGGGAACGCCGGCAGCATGGCGTCGATGGCGATGGCCTGCGTCGACATCATCGCCGCCGCCAGGATCACGAATTCGGTAAAGCCTATCCTTGCGGCTTCACGCTTCGCCGACATGCCTCAGGCCTGCGGGGCGGCCGGCACCTTGCGGGCGATACTGGTGGCCATGGTGACTATCGACGCGAGGTCGGTCAGGTTGGCCGGAACCACCAGCGTCGTGCCGGCCTGCGCCAGCCTGCCGAATTGCTTCACGTATTCCTCGCCGATGCGCAGCTGCATGGCCTCGATGCCGCCGCGGTCGGACAGCGCGATGCCCACCTGCCGCAGGCCCTCGGCCGTCGCCGTGGCCACCGCCAGAATGGCCTGCGCCTGGCCCTCGGCCTCGTTGATCTGCTGCTGCTTGTTGGCCTCGGACTGCTTGATCACCCGCTGCTTGTCGCCTTCCGCCGCATTGATCTTGGCGTCGCGTTCGCCCTCGGAGGTGAGCACCACGGCGCGCTTCTCGCGCTCGGCGCGCATCTGCTTCTCCATCGCCGACAGCACGTCCTTCGGGGGGGTGATGTTCTTGATTTCATAGCGCAGCACCTTGACGCCCCAGGCAGTCGAGGCCTTGTCCAGCTCGCTCACCACATTGGTGTTGATCTGGCCCCGCGCCTCGAAAGTGCGGTCGAGCTCGATCTTGCCGATCTCGCTGCGCAGCGTGGTCTGCGCCAGTTGCGAGATCGCGAAGCCGAAATTGGTGATGCCGTAGGAGGCCAGATGCGGATCGAGCACCTGCATGTACAGCACGGCGTCCACACCCACCTGCACGTTGTCGCGGGTGATGCAAATCTGTTCTGCGATGTCGATCGCGATTTCCTTGAGGCTGTGGCGGTAGGCGATTTTCTCGAAGAACGGGATCAGGATGTGAAACCCGGCCTGCAGCGTGCGGCTGTACTTGCCCAAGTACTCGATGATGTAGGCGCTTTGCTGGGGAACCACCGTCGCGGTCTTGGCGATCATGATCACCACGACCACGGCTATCACGATGAATGCGTAGCTGAAAGAAAATTCCAAAGGGATTCTCCCGAGTTATTGCCAGACTCAAACGTCGTGGTGCACGACGAGCGTCAGTCCGTCGACGCGCTGAATGCGTGCCTGCGCACCGGCCGCGATCTCCGCCTTGCCGCCGTTGATCGCACTCCAGGAGGTGCCGCGGTAATCAAGCCGGCAGGTCTCTCCCGGCGGCAGCGCCGTCGGCAACGTGACCAGTTCTCCGGCGGGACCGCCTTTCACCGCGGGCAGCACGCGGCGCATGCGCTCGTAGATCCGCCGGCGAAAGAACACCATGGACGTCACGGCGAGCGCCGCGAATATCAACCACTGCAGCCACACCGCGAGACCCATCCCGGTGAGCTGCAGCAACCCGACCACGAAACAGCTCGCCCCGACGAACACCAGATAAAACTGGGCGTTGACGAAGGTCAGCTCCGAGCCCAGGAGTATGGCGCCGACCAGAAGCCACGCCCACCATTCCACGTCGCTACCTCTTCATCGCGTCGAAGAAATCCGCGTTCGTCTTGGTATCCTTCATCTTGTCCAGCAGGAACTCGATCGCGGCCAGCTCGTCCATGGGATGCAGGAGCTTGCGCAAAATCCACATCTTGGACAGCTCCGAAGGCTCCGTGATGAGCTCTTCCTTGCGCGTGCCCGAGCGGTTGATGTTGATGGACGGGAACACGCGCTTCTCGGAAATACGGCGATCCAGATGGATTTCCGAATTGCCGGTGCCCTTGAACTCCTCGAATATCACATCGTCCATCTTGGAGCCCGTGTCGACCAGCGCGGTGGCCAGGATCGTGAGGCTGCCGCCCTCTTCGATGTTGCGCGCCGCGCCGAAGAATCGCTTCGGCCGCTGCAGCGCGTTCGCGTCCACGCCGCCGGTGAGCACCTTGCCCGAGCTCGGCACCACGGTGTTGTAGGCGCGGGCCAGACGGGTGATGGAGTCGAGCAGAATGACCACGTCCTTCTTGTGCTCGACCAGCCGCTTGGCCTTTTCGATCACCATCTCGGCCACCTGTACGTGGCGGCTCGCCGGTTCATCGAAGGTGGACGAAACCACTTCGCCTTTCACCGTGCGCGCCATCTCGGTCACTTCCTCGGGCCGCTCGTCGATGAGCAACACGATGAGGTACACCTCCGGGTGATTGGCCGTGATCGCGGTCGCGATGTTCTGCAGCAACATGGTCTTGCCCGCCTTGGGCGGCGAGACGATGAGGCCGCGCTGGCCCTTGCCGATCGGCGCCACCAAATCGATGGCCCGGGCGGTCAAGTCCTCGGTCGATCCATTGCCCCGCTCGAGCTTCAGGCGCTCGGTGGGATGCAGCGGCGTCAAGTTCTCGAACAGCACCTTGCCGCGCGAACTCTCCGGCGAGTCGTAGTTGATTTCCCCGACCTTGAGCAGCGCGAAATAGCGCTCGCCGTCCTTGGGCGGCCGGATCAATCCGGAGATGGAATCGCCGGTGCGCAAATTGAAGCGGCGAATCTGGCTGGGCGACACATAGATGTCGTCGGGACCCGCCAGATAGCTCGAGTCGGAAGAGCGCAGGAAGCCGAAGCCGTCCTGCAGGATCTCCAGAACTCCGTCGCCGTAGATGTCCTCGCCCTTGCGGGCATGCGCCTTGAGCACGCCGAAGATGATGTCCTGCTTGCGCGAGCGGCCCATGTTCTCGAGACCCATGGTCTCGGCCAGCTTGACGAGGTCGCTGATCGGCCGCTTCTTGAGCTCGGTCAGGTTCATCGAGCTGCGGCTGCGTGCAAGGTCGCTTGCCGCAATGATCTCTAGATCATCTCCGCCTTCCGGCAGGTCGCCATAGTCTTCTTGAGGGGGCCGGCCGCCGTTGGTGTTGCCGTTGCGATTGTCGTTGCGGGGTCCGCGATTGGAGCGGTTGGAGCGTCCGCCGCCCTGGCCGCCGCCGCCCTGCTGGCCGCCGCCCTGGCCGCCGCCGCGCGATTGATTTCCTAAGTAGCCCCTCACAGGTTGCTGTCCAGAAAGGCCGCGAGCTGCGACTTGGTGACCGCTCCGACTTTCTGGGCCTCCACGGTGCCGTTCTTGAACAGGATCAGCGTTGGGATGCCGCGAATGTTGAATTTGGGTGGTGTCGCCGGGTTGTCGTCGATGTTGAGCTTGGCGATCCGGATCTTGTCTTTGTACTGGTCGGCAATCTCATCGAGGATGGGCGCGATCATCTTGCAGGGTCCGCACCATTCCGCCCAGAAATCGAGCAATACGGGCTTGTCGGACTTCAATACGTCCTTGTCGAACGTGGCGTCACTGGTGTGAACGATACTGGGGTTACTCACTGCGGAAATACCTCCTTTTGGAGATTCGTTTGAAAATTGGATGGCGGGTTGTTTGGTGGAGAATTACAGCCGGCACTCATGCGAAGTGACGATGCGCGGCCGTTCGGGCACAATACAGCGGCTTTAGCGGTCTTGATTACCTTAAAAGGGTACCGATGATACGGTTGATGGGAGCGGATAGACCGGCTCCGGATTGACTGTATTGTCATCCGGTCCCCATCATTTTGCAAGTTTCTGCAATTCACATAGAGAAAATGTCAGACGCCCATCTCAGTCAGCTCACGTTCGAATCCCTCCACATCGCCGAATCCTTGAAGCGGGGCATTGCCGAACTGGGCTACACCCGCTGCACCCCCATTCAGGCGCAGACGCTGCCCGTGGCGCTCGCCGGCCGCGACGTGGCCGGTCAGGCGCAAACCGGCACCGGCAAGACGGCGGCATTTCTCATTGCGTTGTTCAACCGCCTGTTGACCGAAGCCCCGGCCGCGAACCGGCCGCAAAACGCGCCGCGCGCCATCGTCATCGCGCCGACGCGCGAGCTCGCGGTGCAGATTCACTCGGACGCCCTCGGCATCGGGAAGTACACGGAGCTCAAGCTCGCCATCGTGTTCGGCGGCGTGGATTACGAAAAGCAGCGGCGCATCCTCGAGGAGGGCGTCGACGTGTTGATAGGCACGCCCGGGCGCATCATCGATTACTTCAAGCAGCATGTGTTCGATCTGCGCCATATCCAGGTGGCGGTCATGGACGAGGCCGACCGCATGTTCGACCTCGGATTCATCAAAGACATCCGCTTCATTCTGCGGCGCCTGCCGCACCCGACGCTGCGGCTCAACATGATGTTCTCCGCGACCCTGTCGCATCGCGTGCTCGAACTCGCCTACGAGCACATGAACAATCCGGAGCTGATTCGCATCGAACCGGACAAGATGACGGTCGACAAAGTGAAGCAGGTGCTCTACTTCCCGTCCACGGAAGAGAAAATTCCGCTTTTGATGGGACTTCTGCGCCGCATCGACGCGCGCCGCACCATGGTCTTCGTCAATACGAAGCGCATTGCCGAAGTGCTCGAGCGCACCTTGACCGCGAACGGCTTCGTCGCGCAGGCGATTTCCGGAGACGTCCCGCAAACGAAGCGCCTGAAGATGATGCGCGACTTTCACAACGGCGACATCGCGGTGTTGATCGCCACCGACGTGGCGTCGCGCGGCCTGCACATTCCCGATGTGAGCCATGTATTCAATTTCGATCTGCCGAACGACGCGGAGGACTATGTGCACCGCATCGGCCGCACCGCGCGCGCCGGCGCCGCCGGGGATGCCATCAGTTTCGGCTGCGAGGAATACGCCATCTCGCTGCCGGACATCGAGAGCTACATCGGTCATCAGATTCCGCGCGCGGCCATCGCACCCGACGATTTGGCGGCGGTGACCGCCCCGCCTCCGGCCGAGTGGCGCGAGCGGGCGCCCCGTCACCCCCAATCTCGCGGCGGCGGCAGAGGCGGTCCCGGGCGCGGTGGTCCGGGACGCGGCGGCCCTGGACGCGGCGGTCCTGGGCGCGGGGGTCCAGGACATGGTGGTCCCGGACACGGTGGTCCCGGACGCGGCGGCAGCAGCAGCCCTCGGCGCGGCCCCCCGGGTGCCGAGACGCCGGCCAAGGGTGAGGGTCAGGGCGATCCCGCGCGCCGCCGGCGCGGCCGTGGCGGCGGTGGCAGTGGCGGCGGCAGCGGCAGTAGCGGCCCCGGGGACGCCGCCGCTACATAAGATCGGCGACCCGATCCACTGCCGCAAACTCGCCCGTGTGCTGCGGCGGCAAACCCGAATCCGGCAGGCGCACGGCGCGCAGCCATTTGATGCCGAATTCGCGCGCGGCCTGGAGCACGTTCAATGAATCGTCGACGAACAGGGTGCGCTCCGGCCGAAACTTCTCCTCGGCGCGGAGCCTCGGCCAAAAGCCCGCGCTCTCCTTGGGTGCCTCGAAGGGATGGGTGGAGTAGCAGGCGTCGAAATACTGGGTGAGCGCGACCCGCTCGTTCTTGATGGCCAATGTCCTCGGGTGCGCGTTGGTGACCAGCACGCGCCGCTTGCCGCTGTGCTTGAGCCAGATCAGAAACTCCTGCGCCCCCGGCAAGAAGCCCACTTGGGCCAGTGCCTCGCGTTTGATGCCGCCGACGTCGAGATTGAGCTCCCGCGTCCAATGCTCGATGCAATACCACTGCAGAGTCCCTCGCAGCGCGACGAATTTGGGAGCGAGCAGCACTTGCGCCTCGGCGACCTGCATTCCATTCGCAGCTGCATAACGGCTGGGAATGAGCTCCTGCCAAAACCAATTGTCGAAGCGCAGGTCGAGCAATGTGCCGTCCATGTCGAGCAGCACCGTATCGATGGCGGACCAGTTGACTGCGGAGGCGCTGTGCATTTGCGTATGATACCAACCGATGCGAGACCTTCCTGCACTGGCCGACGCCCTGATCCCCATCGTCGCGCTGGCCGGCTCAGCCATCATGCGGGTGTACCAGGACGAAACCTTCGCGGTGCAGCGCAAGGAAGACGATTCCCCCCTGACGCTGGCGGATTTGGAGTCGCAGCGGGTGATCATCGAGGGTCTCGAGCGGATCACGCCGGACATACCCATTCTCTCCGAGGAATCGGCGCAGGCGCCGTGGAGCGAGCGCCGGACCTGGCGCGAGCTGTGGGTGGTCGATCCCCTGGACGGCACCCGTGAGTTCGTCAAGCGCAACGGCGAGTTCACCATCAATATCGCGTTGGTGCAGGAGCACGAACCCCTGCTCGGGATCGTGGCGGCACCCGCCCTGGGGCTCCTCTACTGGGGAGCACGGGACGCAGGCGCCTTCAGCCATCATCGCGGCGCGGCGCGGCGGCCCATCAAGGTGTCGCCGCCGCAGAATCCCCTGCGCATTATCGGCAGCCGTTCTCATACGAGCCCGCAGACGGCCGCCTACCTCGAGCGGATCGGCCCCCATGTGATGACGGCCATCGGCAGTTCACTCAAATTTTGCTGGGTGGCGGAAGGCAAGGCCGAACTCTATCCGCGCTTCGGCCCCACCTCGGAATGGGACACTGCGGCGGGGCAGGCATTGCTCGAAGCCGCGGGCGGACACGTCACCCGGCCCGACGGCCACCGGCTGCGCTACAACTGCCGCGAGAGCCTGATCAACGGCGACTTCCTGGCCTTCAGCGACCCCGGCGTGCTGCCTTCCTAGCCGTGCCCTGCCGCCTCGCATAGCTCCAAGGTGGCGTCCAGCAAGGTCGGAATGTCGAACACCACTTCCTGCTCGGCCATGGTCAATCGCGCCACGCCGGCCGCGGCGATCAGCGCCGCCGGTACGTGAATCCGGTCGCGTTTGGGGTGGGCGGTCCACGTGCCGACCCGGGCATCGCGGAAGGCGCGATTGAGCGCGGTCCAGCGCAATTGCGCGGCGCGCGCCTCCGGCGTATCACCGCCCCACTGGCGCTGGGCCAGAGCCAGGGACGTCTCGGCCGCCGCGGTGCCGCCGGGGCTGGCCATCAAATCCTGTACATACCGCACCATGTCATTGGGGTCCACACGTACGGCCAAGCTGGGTTGCGAGTTGTTCATATGCTCCTGTATGGGGCGTCTCGCCGGGAATTCCAGGGTAAGCTTCCGTCCATGAACGAGGATTTCGTGCTGCTGGTGTTGACCGCCGGTTTCCTGGCCGGGGGCTACAGGGTCTGGCAGAGCTCGCTGGACGCGCGCGAGGCGGCCAACCGCATCGCCAAAGACACCTGTTCGCGCGCGGTGGTTCAATTCTTGGACGGCACCGTCGCCTTCGCCGGCTTTCGGTGGACGCGCAATGCACGAGGCCAAAGACGCCTGCTGCGCACCTATACATTCGATTACACCAGCGACGGCTTCGAGCGCGCCCAGGGCTTCATCGTGCTGCAGGGCCTAAGGCTCGAGGCCGTGGGCCTCGCAGGGAGCCCCTCGTGAACATCGATTTGCATTCGCACTCGAACTGCTCCGACGGCGCCTTGCCGCCCGCCGAGCTCGTGGCGCGGGCGGCCGCGGCCGGGGTCGACGTCTTGGCGCTCACCGATCACGACAGCGTGGCGGGCCTCGAGGAGGCGCAGCACAGTGCGGCGATCCACGGGTTGCGCCTGGTCCCGGGCTCTGAAATCTCCGCCTCCTGGCGCGCGCAGTCCATTCACGTGCTGGGGTTGTGGATCGATCCCGCCGGCGCGGAGCTGCGCGCCGCTCTGGCGACGCAGGCCGAGCGCCGCCTCGCGCGCATGCGCAAGATGTGCGCCGGCCTCGGGAAATTGGGGCTGCCCGGCGCCGAACTGCTCGCCGCGGTGGAGCTCTGTCCCGGTGTGCCGACGCGTACGCACTTGGTGAGCGCCTTGGTCGCCGGCGGCCACGTCGCCCGGGCCGACGAGGCATTCAAGAAGTACTTGGGGTCGGGCAAGTCCGCGCACGTCGCCGCCGAGTGGCCGGCCCTCGATGTCGTCGTGGGCTGGATCCGCGCCGCCGGAGGCGAGGCCGTGCTGGCCCATCCGGCGCGCTATTCCTTATCGGCCGGCGCCCGCCGCCGCCTGCTCGCCGATTTCGCCGCGGCGGGGGGCGCCGCGCTCGAAGTGGTCAGCGGCGGCAATGGCGCGGAGCATGTCGATGCCCTGACGGTGCTTGCGGTGAAGTATGGTTTCATGGGTTCCGTGGGCTCGGATTTTCACGACCCGCAACTGACTTGGAATCCCCTCGGCCGCTCCCTTAAGCTACCTGATTGCGTCACCCCGGTGTGGCGCAACCACATGAAGTGACCCGTGAGCGACGAAGAAAGCAACGTCAATACCGATCTGTTCAAGAACATCGAGCGCCTGCGCCAGCTGCGCATCGAGCACCGGGATCTCGATGACGTCATTTCGCGCCTCACCATGGATTTCAAGGTCGACGAGTTGCAGATGAAACGCCTCAAGAAGCGCAAACTCATGCTCAAGGATCAGATAGCGAGACTCGAGAGCCAGCTCATTCCGGATCTGAACGCATGAACGAACTATTGCAGCGTATCGAAGCGTTCTTCGAGATTCTGTCGACGCGCAATGTGCTGATCGAAATCGGCGTGGTGGCGCTGTGCTTGGGCGTGGGCTGGCTGGCCGGCGTGTTGCTGCGCAGCCATTTTCGGCAGGACCTCATCAAGACCCCCACGGCTCTGACCTGGGCTTACTTCTCTACGAAGGGCAGCCTGGTCGCCGCGCCCGTCATCATGGCCTTCAGCCTGGTGATCCTGGCGCGGAGCGCGCTCCTCGCCGCGCATTTCGACGTCAATCTGCTGGACGCCGCTTCGCACCTGATCGGCGCCTACGTGGTGGTGCGCCTCGTGGTGCTCCTGTCGACGGCAAGCCTCGGCAACAAATCGTGGATGCAGCTCTGGGAAGCCCGCGTCACCCTGTTCATCTGGCTCGCCATTGCCGCCGAGTACCTGGGCTGGCTCGATCCCATCATCAACACCTTGGACAGCATCGGCATGGCGTCGGGCAAGAGCCGCATCACGCTATGGTCGGTGCTGAAACTCCTGTTCACGCTGACGTTGTTCGTGCTGGTCGCGGCTTGGATCAGCCGCTGGGTCGAGCGGCGCCTCAAACGCTTGAGCAATCTCGCGCCCTCCACGCGCATCGGCATCTCGAAATTCGCCAATGCGTTTCTGATCGGCCTCTCCATTCTCATGGGCCTGAACGCCGCCGGCGTCGATCTGACCGCGCTCACGGTGCTGACCGGCGCCATCGGCCTGGGGCTGGGCTTCGGCCTGCAGTCCATCGCGGCGAATTTCGTGAGCGGTTTCGTGCTGCTCATGGATCGCTCCATCAAGCCCGGCGACGTCATCAGTCTCTCGGGACAGAGCGGCACCAGCACCGAGAACTTCGGCTGGGTGCAGGAATTGCGCGGCCGTTATGTGGTGGTGCGCGACCGCGACGGGGTGGAGATGCTGGTGCCGAATCAGCAGCTCATTTCCAACGCCGTGATCAATTGGAGCTACACGGACCCGCGCATCCGGCTCAAATTGCCTATCCGCGTGAGTTACCGCGACGATCCGGAATTGGCGTTGAACATTCTGCTCGCGGCCTGCGAAGGACAGGGTCGGGTGCTGCGCGAGCCGGCTCCCGTATCGCGGCTCATGCACTTCGGCGACAGCGGCATCGAACTCGAGCTGCGGTTCTGGATATCCGATCCCCAGGAAGGCGTGAACAACGTGCGATCCGAAGTGAATCGCGCTATCTGGCGGCTGTTCAAGGAGCACGGCATCACCATCCCGGTGGCGCAGCGCGAAATCATCGTGCACAACTCGTCTCAATGGCCCTGATCATCTCCCCGGGCCTCGTCATCCCCGATGAGGATTTGGAATGGAAGTTCATTCGTTCCTCGGGTCCGGGGGGCCAGAATGTCAACAAGGTGGCGAGCGCCGCGCAGCTGCGATTCCTGCTGCCGCAGAATCTGAGCCTGCCGGCGGCCGTGAAGAATCGGCTGCGCCGGCTCGCCGGCCAGAAGCTCATCGACGACGGCAGCATTCTGTTCAAATCCATGAGCGAACGCAGCCAGGAACAGAATCGCCGCGCGGCTGAAAGCCGCCTGGAACAATTGATTCGGGCGGCGCTGGTCGAGCCCAAGATCCGCAAGAAGACCCGCCCCACCAAGGGCTCTCAGGAGCGCCGCATCGACTCCAAGAAGCGCCGCGGCGCGACCAAGCAGGCGCGCGGCGGGCAGGGCTGGGACTAAGCCTGCCTACTGGCCGAGAGTGACCTGCAGGATGCTGTGCCGGATTTGCTCCGACAGCACCAGCTGCGCGTCGGCGGCGACGCCCAAGAGCGGCTCGCCGTAGAGAAGCTGGCCTCCTTCGGATGCCTGGATCACGTTCCTCCGGCGCAGCAGGTCGATGAAATTTCGGAACAGGCTCTTATCGAAGAACTCCGGCGAATTCAGCCCGTACAGCACCGACATGCGCTGCGCCATGAGATGGCAGCGCTGCTCCAGCGCCTGCTGGGTGATATGGCCGCTGCCGGACTGCAGCAAGAGCGCGATGACCAGGTAGTAGCGCTCCACCGTTTGAATGGTCGCCTGCGCTAGCACCGACAGCCGCATGGCCTCGAGCGAGGTGGAGGCGGGCCGCCGCCACTCGCCGCGGT
>Ga0209624_10000802_pt1 | contig 26712 bp, 21 predicted proteins | sample JacPinW_OM2H0_O1_FD_188565 | JGI IMG/M metagenome (GOLD analysis project Ga0209624, IMG submission 188565) | Forest soil microbial communities from Algoma, Ontario, Canada - Jack Pine, Ontario site 1_JW_OM2H0_O1 (SPAdes) (version 2) | ecosystem: Environmental > Terrestrial > Soil > Boreal...
TTCCTGGTGCCCCGGGCGATTCTATTGCTTGGGGTGGTGATGCTGTGCATTCCGGTCACCGCTCAGACACAGCCTGAACGATTTTTGCCCGAATGGCTGCGTGCCGGCGGCACCGCCCGGGCTGCCACCTGTTCGGTTCAGCCCAAGGAAGTGTGGGTGGGCGAGCCAGTCACCGCGACCGTCACTCCCAGCAAGTTCAATCATAAACACGCGCTCACCTACGTCTGGAACCCCAGCAGCGGGGGAGGCAGGATCATCGGCACAGACATGATCACGCACATCGCCACCACGGACGCGGCCCCCGGCAACTACATCGTTACCGTCCACGTAACCGACGCCAAAGAGAAGAAGAACAACGAAGTGATATGTTCGGCGAACTTCATCGTGAAACCCTTGCCGCCGAAGAACCCGCCCACCGTGTCCCTCTCCGCCAACGCGGCGAGCCTGCAGGCCGGTGCAACCGCGAATTTGTCAGCCAACTGCACCAGTCCTGACGGCGTTCCGGTCTCTGTGGCCAACTGGACCGCCAGCGGCGGAACCGTTTCCGGTGCTGGCCCCTCGGCCACCCTTGACACCACTGGCGCAACATCGGGTTCCATCACGGTCGGCGCCGCCTGCACCGACTCGCGCGGGCTAAGCGCTCAAGCTTCGACCGAGGTCATCGTGGAGAACTCGCCTCCACCTCAGCCAGTCCTGGAGATCGAAGTGACCGAGGCTCGCCTTGCCCTGCACAGCATTTACTTCCCGACTGATATACCGGCGATTAATAATCCCGATGCCGGGCTGGTTGATAGCCAGCGGGAAACTCTGGTTGCCCTGGCCGCCGACTTCAAGAAGTATCTCGAAATTAACCCGGGGGCGCACCTGATGCTGGAGGGCCACGCCGATCCGCGGGGCCGCACCGAATACGATCAGGAACTCTCCGAGCGCCGTGCCGCCCGCGTCAAAAGCTTCCTCGTCGAACAGGGAATTTCTGAGAGCAACATCGATACCAAAGCTTTTGGCACTCGACATGCCCTTAGCGAAGCTGCAGTGAAGGATGCGGTCGAGAATAATCCTCAGCTCAGCCCAGAAGATCGTCAAAGGGCGCTCAGAAACATGCAGACGATCGTTCTCGCCAGCGACCGCCGCGTGGACATCACCTTAAGCACGACCGGCGAATCGTCGGTCCGCCAACTCCCACTGAATGCCGCGGATGCTTTGACTCTGATCGGCGGCTGGGAAGACGAGGCAAAAAAGAAGACAGGCGACCCTGCGCCCGACGAAAAGACGAACAAGCGACGGCCATAACAATTTTGCTCCTGATCTCAGCTAGAATCTCACCCTCCATAGCCCTCGAAAACGATACGCCTTTAAGATTATTTCCAAGCAAATTTCCACAGGCCAGATTCGAAGGCTAGGAGCTAGGAGCTACGAACTGAGAACAGCCCTACAGCTTCTTCGCAATCGCACAGTACAAATCAATCGCCTCCGCCAATTGCTTCTTCTCGATAAACTCGCCCTCAGTATGCGCGACATGAATCGATCCCGGACCAATCAACAGCGGCTCGCCCCAGTTCGTCAGCCGAGGAATGTCAGTGGTGAACGCCGCAATCATCGTCGGCAATCCATCAACCGCGCGAAAGCGCAGGAAGGGAAGTTCCAGAGGGAATTCAACCTTCACCTGATCGCCCGCGGTCGCGAGAATCTGCCGTCGCAGACCTAGCGAGGGACCAACCAGGCGATAGAGCAAGTCGGCATGAGCATAATCCGGAATCACGTTAGGCGCTCGACCACCTTCGATCAGTCCAATGTTCAAAGTGCACGGACCAACATCCGGATCGGACGGCAAGGGCATCGCCCGCAGCCGAGTGAGAGCCTCCACCAACTTATCAATAGCCGATTCGCCGAGCTCTGGATAAGCCGAATGCGCCATGCGCCCGGAAGCCGTGACTTCTACCCGCAGCGTTCCCTTCGAGGCCAGAGCGACACGGTTCTCGGTCGGTTCGCCGTTGATCAGGTACTTGCAGCTCTGCGGCCGTTGATTCGCGGCATATTCATTGGCCACTTCCGCTCCCAGGCTGTCGCGCTCTTCTCCCACCACAAACAGCAGTCCGACATAAATTCCATCGCGCCGCAATCGTTCCGCGGCGGCAATCTGCGCTGCAATGATTCCCTTGGCGTCGCACGAGCCGCGCCCATAAATGCGCGCGGCGTCCTCCGAAGATTGTATGAACGGAGGAACAGTATCCATATGCGTGGAGAAAACCACAGCCGGATGCGGCTGCTCCGGCGACGTCGCGTAAACGTTGAAGCGATTCTCCTCCACCGGCATGCGCCGCGTCTGGTAGCCAATCCGGCAAAGTTCTCCGTACAGATAATTTCCAACCGCCGCTTCATTGCCCGTTATGGATTCGATGTCTACCAGTTGCCGGGTAAGCGTAATAGCGTCCATGGCAAGAGCATAAACTACATACGGCTTTTGCGAATCTCCGTGTCGTCGCAATCATGTAATCTGAATACTGTGGTCGTCGCGAATTCAACCATCCGATCGCTCTTCCTCGAAGGTCCGGCGGGAAGACTCGAAGCCCTGCTCAACGCAGGCGCGGAGAACGCAACTCACGCTGCGGTAGTTTGTCATCCCCATCCCTTGTTCGGCGGAACGCTGCACAACAAAGTTGTGTTCCACACCATGAAGGCGCTGAACGGTTTTGGTTTTCCCGTGCTACGCTTCAACTTCCGAGGGACTGGACTCAGCCAGGGTGAGCACGACAACGGCAACGGGGAAGTCGAGGATGTTCGAACCGCTCTCGACTGGCTGGACGCGGAGTTTCACCTGCCGCTGCTGTTTGCGGGATTCTCCTTCGGCGCCGCTGTCGGATTGCGAGCTGCTTGCCCCGATACGCGAGTGAAGGGGTTGATTGGCGTGGGCGTTCCGGCGATTCCGGTCGCCGCCGACGCGGAAGAGCCGCGCATTTACAAACTGGAATTCTTGCAGGATTGCGCCAAAACTAAATTGTTTGTCAGCGGCGCACGCGATCCGTTTGGCCCGCGCGAGAAGATCGAGGCTCTGGTGGCTTCGCTTCAAGAACCGAAACAACTCGTGTTGATTGAAGGCGCCGATCATTTCTTCGAAGGACGGTTGCGCGAGTTGCGGGAAGCGATCGAAGGTTGGGTGCGCCAGGAAATCGTGCGAGACCTGTCTTTATAATCCTGCCCATGTCTGACGCCGAGCGCGAATCGCAGTTCCGCAAAGTGCGCGACACCGCTCGCGAGATCTTCCGCCACGCGCTCGCCGAGGCTTCGATCGCCAAAGCATTTTCCCGGCATGTGCACTGCGAGCGCGGCGTGTTGCGCGTCTGCGAGGACCTTTACGATCTGCAGGCGTATTCGCGCGTCCTGGTGGTCTCCATCGGCAAGGCCGGACACACGATGGCCGAAGCTCTCACCCAGCAGGTCGGCGAGTCTTCGCTCGAAGGCATCGTGGCGTGTTCGGTTGAACCACCTGCACAGATGCGCGGTTTCCGCTATTTTCGCGGAGGACATCCCACGCCCAATGCTGAATCGATCCGCGCGGCAAACGCCATTCGGAAGGCACTGGACGCGCAGACCGCCGCATCGCTCGTCGTATTCATGATCAGCGGAGGAGGTTCGTCGATCGTCGAGCAGCCCATCGACGACGAGATCTCTCTGGACGATCTGATCGCGACCTATCGTGCTCTAGTGCATTCGGGTGCGCCCATCGCCGACATCAACGCCATTCGCAAGCATCTCTCTTCAGTCAAAGGCGGACGGCTGGCGCAGGCAGCTTTTCCGGCGCAGCAGGTCTCGCTACTGGTCTCCGATGTTCCCGACGATACTCCTGATGCTCTGGCTTCCGGTCCAACCATGCCAGACTCAACCAGCACGGAGGATTGTTATCGAATCGCAGAGAAGCACGGATTATGGCAGCAATTCCCGCACTCCTCGCGCGAACTCTTCGAGCGCCATGCGCTGGAAGAAACGCCGAAGTCCGACGATCAGGCCTTCTACCGTTCGCGCTGGTGGACGATTCTCTCGAACGCGACGGCACTGGAACAAGCAAAAGCGGCGGCCGAGAGAGCCGGGTTCGCCGTGCACGTCGACAACTCTTGCGATGATTGGGACTACGAACGTGCAGCCGAGTATCTGTTGAAGCGCCTGCGGGAGCTACGAGAGGAATCGCCGCGCGTGTGCCTGATTTCCGGCGGGGAAGTGACGGTGAAGGTAACGAACGGCGGCATCGGCGGACGCAACCAGCAGTTCGCTCTGTCGTGCGCCGGGAAAATTGCAGGAGAGAACATCACTGTGTTGAGCGCAGGAACCGACGGAATAGATGGAAACAGTCCGGCAGCCGGCGCGGTGGCGGACGGAAGCACGGTAACCCGCGCGCAGTCGAGCGGCCTGGAAGCCCTCGCGGCGCTTGAAAAGTTTAACGCGTATCCGTTCTTCAGCGCGTTGGGCGACGCGGTCGAGACTGGGCCCACAGGAAACAACCTGCGCGATCTACGAATTCTGTTGGCTTACTGAGAGGGCGAAGTCTCCCGCCACACGCTATGGTTTCGATTCTTCTAGTAGCACGACATCGGAATCAGTGTGGCCGCGGACCAAGCCCAGCTTGCTGCCATCGAACGACCAGTGAAAGTCCCAGATACGTTCCGATTTGAAGTTGGTGATTTGCTTCCCCGGAGAATTGTCGAGAGGCTGAAGCCAGAGGTTATCCGCGTCCTGGTCGTGGAAAGAATAAACGACAGCTTTACCATCACGAGTGAAGCGGATAGGTCCCTGGACAGGGTGTTGCAGGTCTAGCAGTTTCGTTTGCTGGGCAGAATCAACGGGCACTAACGCCAGTTGTTCCTTGGCCGCGCTGGCAGACGCAAAGGTGGCAAAAGCTGCCACCTTGCCGTCGGGAGATATATCGAATCGGTAGGCGGGGAGTTCAGTGAGTCGTTCCGGCTTCCCTCCATCCAAAGGCACCTTGTTTAGTTTTGCTCCGTTGGAGATATCGGAGTAATAAACCCATTTCCCGTCCGGGGAGCAGACGGCAGCCTCATCAAGTGTGCCGTCACTGAGCAGTTTCAGGTTTCCGCCGCCGGCGTCCATGCGCCAGACTCTTAACGCGATCGCTCCGCCGTGGCCAGCAATCGTGGACACAACGTAGCGGCCATTGGCGCAGGCATCGGGCTCGAGTGCGCCACCATCCTGAGGCGAAGTAATCGGCGTCCGGCTGCGGGATTCGGGGTTGAAAAGGTGAAGAAGGTAATCCTGTTCAAGAATGATTTGTCCATCCGGCGTCCAGGAAAAGTGCGGGACCGGAGCGCCGGAGGTAAGTTGCTCGATTTGGCCGCTTCCCAAAGCCGACGCGGGCATTACGAAAAGATCGCGGTGGCTCTGTTGAAGGATGGTCGCCAAGGTTCGTCCATCGGCGGCGATATTAAGGTCGGAATAGTCACTGGTGTCGTGAGTTACGGCGCGGATCTTGCCATCGGGATACGAGACCTCTACGATTCGGCTGCGGGAGTGATGGGTTTCCTGGTCGGACGATAGGGCAAGCAGACCACTTCCATCAGGCAGCCACACGGGCTTATTTAACGAACCCCATTTGGAAAGAGAAAAAATATTTTGTTTGCTGGTCAGCGGGTCGACTGCCACCAGGCCGCTTATGGCTCCCGCGGGTTCGTTGATTAAGCACACGATGGTCTTGCCGTCGGGCGACCAGGCCGGGTCTCTCAACATCTGTTTCGCGATACCGGTGACCAGGGTCTTCTCCTCGCCGGTCTCAAGGGAGTGAAGCACCAGACGGAACTTGCCGAGTTGCGGGTTGTTATTCACCGAGTACGCAAGACTGCGGCCGTCAGGAGAAAAAGTGATGTTCGTGTCCACGTCTGTGGCGAGCTTTTGCGGCGTGCCGCCCAGGACTGGCGCCCGATAAAGAATCTTCAGCGCTTCTCCCGGCTCACCGCGGACAAAATAAAGATAGTTTCCGTCGGGAGAGAACCGCAGACCTAGGTAATGCAACGGCTCCGGGGGCATGACCTGAGTGTTGCTGTTCGTCGGAACATTCCGCAGCCACAAGCTTTGCTGGCCTTTGTCATCCACAACAGTCAAGATATATTTGCCATCGGGAGATATTGCGACCAGGGTGACCTTGCCGGTTTCGGTAACCTTATTGACGGAGAAGTTTTGAAAGGGAACGGATCTGTTGTGAAGGAAGAAGGCATAGACGCCATAGGCGGCGGCCGCCACGAGCACAATCGCAACCAGGCTGGTGATGCCAACTCCCAGCTTGTGCTCACGTGCGACAGCTACCGCGGTGGAGCTGCCTGTAGTGTGCGCGGGCTGCGTGACTACTGGCGCCGAGCTAGCTGAATCAGCGCTGACGGTCAGCACGTGGCGGCTGGAATCCGTATCGCGCTTCAGCCGTTGCAGTTCAGCCCGCATTTCAGAAGCGTGCTGATAGCGCAGGTCGCGATCCTTCTCGAGTGCGCGGTTGATGATGCGTTCCAACTCCGCCGACACGTCAGGGTTCAGGCGCGCAGGAGCCGTCGGAGGGCGGTTGAGGACAGCGTCAAAGATTATGCCTGAGGTGTCACCTCGGAATGGCAATACGCCGGTTGCCATTTCGTACAGTACCGCGCCGAAGGAGAAGAGATCCGTGCGGGTGTCCAGTTCCTTGCCTCGAACCTGTTCGGGCGACATGTAGGCCACCGTTCCCAGCGCCGTTCCGGGACTGGTCAGATGCGCTTCGTCGGCAGTCCTTGTCAGTGTGTTTTCCGCGCTACTCGGGCTCGAGGAACTGCTCGGGACCGTGACCTTGGCCAAACCGAAGTCGAGAACCTTGGCGTGTCCGCGCTTGGTGATGAAAATGTTGCCGGGTTTGACGTCACGGTGGACGATGCCTTCTGCGTGGGCTGCGTCGAGGGCGTCGGCAATCTCGATGGCAAGCGATAGAAGCAGCTCAGCTTCCAAGGGACGCCCGGCGATCCGGTGCTTCAGTGTCAGGCCATCCAGAAACTCCATGGCGATGAAGGCCTGGCCGTGCTGGTCGTCAATTTCGTAGATGGTGCAGATGTTCGGATGATTCAACGCCGAGGCAGCCTTGGCTTCGCGCTGAAAACGGGCCAGTGCTTGGGTGTCTTTAGCAACGTCGTCGGGCAGGAACTTGAGGGCTACGAAGCGGCCCAGCTTTATGTCTTCGGCTTTGTAGACCACACCCATCCCGCCGCCGCCGAGTTTCTCGACGATGCGATAGTGCGAGATGGTTTGACCGATCATGTTGGGCCGATCATGCCTGGACGATCAAGGAAGAGGCGCGCTCTGTGGCGACAATATTAGGAGCCAAACTGCAGCGCGTCAACGCAGTTACGCCGCTTCGCCCTTGACCTGAACCCCCGCCCACTTTTCGAGGAGAGTGAGTGTCGCGGCGTAGTCGAGATCACGGTGGCCGTCTTCAGTGGCCATTTCGTAGATCTCCTCGACGGTTTCGAGAGCGGGCAATTTCACGCGGGCTTCTTTTGCAGCTTCGAGGGTGAGCAGGATGTCCTTGTGCATGAGGCGCAGCGGAAAATTGGGGGTGAAGTCGCGCTGCAGGACGAACGGCGCTTTGTATTCGACAACTCCAGAGCGCACCATGGTGGCCTCGATCAGCGAGACCAGTTGCTTCGGGTCCACGCCGAGTTTGGTGGCGAGAGTGAGCGCCTCGGCAAAACCCTCATAAATGAGCGCAATTTGCAGGTTCATCGCCAGCTTCGTCGCCTGGCCCTTGCCGGTCTCGCCCATGCGGAAAATCTTTTTCCCCATGGCCGCGAACAAAGGATTGAGGCGGTCGATGGTTGCCTCGTCTCCACCAACCATGAAAATCAGCGAGCCATTGCCGGCGCCGATCTTCGATCCGGTCATGGGAGCGTCGACGTAGGCCACGCCGCGCGCGCGAACGCGCTCGGCAAACTTAACGGTGGCAGAGGGAGAAATGGTGCTGGAGTCGGCGATGATCATGCCCTCGGCCAGTGACTGCTCGACGCCGTCGGAGCCAAACAATATCTTTTCGACCGCTGCAGTATCGGAAACGCACATCCAGACTACTTCGGCACCCTGTGCCGCCGCCGCTGGAGTGGGTGCCATGCCTGCGCCTTCCACCAGTTTGCCGGGCGTGCGGTTCCAGACTGTGACCTCGTGGCCGGCCTTGACCAGGTTCGTGGCCATAGCGTGCCCCATAATTCCCAAGCCCAAGAAAGCAACTCGCATTTCTGAACTTCTCCTAGTGAACTTCTCCTCGTGATGACGGGACCTTCCGGATTAGATATGAGCGAGAGGATTGAGGTCAAGCAAGATAGCCCAAAGCCGTGCTTGGATTGGGACGTCTGTTCTGGCGGTGCGGCTCGGCCTCCGATCGAGGATGGTTGGGTGGAACCGCCGGAATTACGCGCCTGATCTTCTGTCCTGGACTAATATAGAGCCAGTAGCTGGCAGCATTCATCCAATAAAGTAGACAGCTTCAGGATGATCAAGCAAACGCTTCGCAATCCCGCGCTCCGCAAGCGTGCGTCGCAGTTCGGGCGCCTGGTGCGGCACTCGGCGGTAACCCCGCTATGCGGAGAGACGCACACCCCGCGTCTGGCCTCCAATGGCGAGCTGGGCGTAACTTTCATCGGGCATTCCAGCTTCTTCCTGCAGATCGGCGGACAGAGCGTGATGATCGATCCGAACTTTGCGCGCTGGTTATTTGTGCTGAAGCGGCTGCGGCGTCCCGGGCTTAAGGTACGCGACTTGCCGGCCATCGATCTGGTACTGGTGACGCATGCGCACTTTGACCATCTGCACCGGCCGTCCTTGCGAGCCATTGTGCAGAACAATCTGCGTGTCCGCGGAACGGCCCCGGCCATCATAATTCCCAGCCATGTGACGGACCTGATCTCCGATCTGGGTTTTTCCGAAATCATCGAGCTCGATTGGTGGAACAGTTCGCGGCACGGCAGTTTGTCGGTAACGCACGTGCCATCGCGGCATTGGGGAGCGCGGATTCTCAAGGATTCGCATCGCGGCTACGGCGGCTACGTGTTGCAGGCGGCGAAGCACTCGGTTTATCACGCTGGGGACACCGCTTATTTCGCGGGCTTTCGCGAGATTGGCCGGCGCTTGTCGCCGGAACTCGCACTGCTTCCCATCGGCGCCTACAATCCGGCCAGCTTCCGCAACGTGCATACTAGTCCAGCCGACGCTACCCGCGCCTTTCTCGACCTGAAATCGCGCTGGATGGTGCCCATGCACTATGGAAGCTTCCGGCTGTCGCACGAACCCGTAGATGAACCCCTGCAGCTGCTGGAGCAAGAGGCGCGTTCGGCGGGGATCGAGGATCGCGTAGTGGTCATGGAAGAGGGAGTGACCAGGTTCTTCTGATTCGGCTCGGGCTGACGCAACTCCTCGTTGGCGAGCTGTTTTAACACTGCTTTGATACCGAGAGCCGCTTCTTGATGTAAACTTCGTGCCGCTGGATTTCGCACCAGATTTCGCACGAGGAGGGCACTATGGCTGTTGAAGCTGTTCCCAAGGGTTACCACACGATTACTCCATATATGACGGTCCGCGATGCCGCTCGCGCCATCGAGTTCTACAAGCAGGCGTTTGGCGCGGTGGAAAAGGGCGTCAGCAAGGGACCGGACGGCAAAGTCATGCATGCCGAACTGCGCATCGGCGACTCTGTCATCATGCTCGCCGACGAGTTCCCGCAATTCGGGTCTTTGTCACCGCAGTCCACCGGCGGTGCCGGCATGGGACTGCACATTTATCTTGAGGATGTGGACTCGGCGTTTGATCGCGCTGTGAAGGCTGGAGCCACCGTCGAGATGCCGGTCGCAGATATGTTCTGGGGCGACCGCTACGGGAAGCTGGCCGATCCCTTCGGCCATAAATGGTCGATCGGAACTCACAAACGCGATGTGACGATGGAAGAGATGGAAGAAGCTATGAAGCAGTTGCCGAAGAGCGCTTGAGAGTTTGGTCGAATCAGTGATTTGTCATTCTGCTGGTTCGGGGGCGCGGCTCAGGTCCGCGCTCCGCTTTGTTACCTTCCTCTGGTACCTCCGTAATGCCCGCCCACCTTGCTATTACACAAGTATTACAGTGCTTTACCCCCGTCTCTTGATAAGTTAGATCAGGCGTCAGAGAATTCGAGACCAGCCGATCGAGGAACTACTTTGGATATGGAACTGGAAAGCCTGGAAAAACGACAAGCCGCGAACGGCGAAATCAACTGGGTGACGGCGATCTTCATGGGGCTGTTTCATGTGGGAGCCGTGGCGGCGCTTTTCTTCTTCACGTGGAAGGCGTTGTTCGTCGCCATGTTCTTGTGGTGGGTTTCGGGCAGCTTGGGCATCGGCATGGCCTACCATCGCCTGCTCACGCACCGTGGCTACAAGACGCCGAAGTGGGTGGAGTATTTCCTGACCGTCTGCGCTACGCTCGCTCTCGAAGGTGGACCGATTTTCTGGGTAGCTACGCACCGCATTCATCATCAATACTCGGATGTGGATGGCGATCCGCATTCGCCCATCGAGGGCAAATGGTGGGCGCATATGGGCTGGATTCTCATGGGCAAGTCGATGCACCATGACACGACCACGCTGGCCCGCTACGTTCCCGACCTTGCCAAAGATAAATTTCACGTCTGGATCACCAAGTATCACTACGTTCCCATGATTGTGCTAGGCGTGATTCTGCTCGCCATCGGTGGACTGCCTTTCCTGATGTGGGGCATCTTCATGCGCACCGTAGTTGGCCTGCACGCTACCTGGCTGGTGAATTCGGCCACGCACTCCTGGGGCTCGCGGCGTTTTGCTACGCGCGATCTTTCCACGAACAGCTGGTGGGTAGCTGTGCTGACGTTCGGCGAAGGCTGGCACAACAATCACCACGCGCATCCGACAGCGGCGCAGCATGGCTTCACCTGGTATGAGGTCGATGTGAACTGGTACGGCATCTGGGCCCTCAAGACGCTCGGGCTGGCTTGGGACGTGAAGCGTGTACGGCTGGCTGACTTGGAAAACGGGTTGGTTGCGGCGCCGAACGGGCGATTGGTTACGGGCGGTCTGGCTGAGGGCGCGGCGGCGGGCGACTAGGCACGAGCGATTGCACTGTCTTATTGGGACAAGAACCCGCCTTTCCAGGCGGGTTTGTTTTTGCTGGACCAAGAACGCAAGGTAGCGTGTGTCGTTCGTTCTTCCAAAGGCCCAGCGCAAACGCAGGTAGACGCTCGCCTCGAATTATGGGCGGCAAGAACGCATCAGGAAGAGCTTCGAATGCAAAATGGTCTCAAAGTAGGGCTGACTCTTCTTGTTCTGCTGCCTGTTACGGTCGGCGCGTACTTGGTTGCATGGCATTGCAGACGTTCGTCGGTGCGGAGAGTCGCGTCGCTGATATTCGCAAGCATTTCAGCGCTGGTCGGATTCGTCGGGACGGCCGGATACGCAATTCCGGCGCTTAACGACCTTCACAATCGAGCTGTGCCATTTGCCGAGGCGGTATTCGGTAACATCATTCTCTGGGCAATCTGTGCGGGCGCATGGACAATAGCTGTCCGATGCGCTGTGTTTGCATTGCGGAAAGACCGCTCCGGTCAGTCCTCCTCGTAGTAAACGCGGTAAAATCACCATGACGCCATGCGCATCACGAGCCGCCGCGGAACCATCGTCTTCTTCCTGATCCTGGGCATCACCCTGGTGGCGCTGGCGGTTGCCCTCAATGTCGGATGGATCATCCTCAACTGGCGCCAGGGAATATTGCTGTTCTTCGGCATCATCTTCTTTGCTCTGATCATCGCGGGTATGATCGTGAACACCAGCTTCCTGGTCCGTGAGCTTCGTCGCAGCGAGCAGCACGACAGCTTTATCAATGCTGTTACCCACGAACTGAAGACGCCGGTCGCCTCCATTCGCCTGCATCTCGAAACCTTGCAGCGCCGCGACTTGCCGGAACCGCAGAAGCAGGAGTTTTACCGCGTGATGCTGAGCGACACCGACCGACTCACGGAGACCGTGGAGCAAGTGCTGCGCGCCGGCCGCGCCGGGGACAAGAAAGCTGGAAAGCAAAAGTCGCCCGTCGACTTTCGGCAACTCGTGCGCGAGTGCATGGACGCCGCCCGCACCCGCCATCATCTTCCTCTGGAAGCTCTCCGCTATGAGGAAGCGCCGAGCAATGGGGCTGGGGTCCGCGTCCTGGGCAGTGATGAAGACCTTCGCACAGCCGTTTTCAACGTGCTCGACAACGCCATCAAATATTCCGGCGAGCATGTGGACGTTCAGGTGCGCCTGGTAGTGCCCGACGAAAAGCGCATAGTGCTCAGCGTGCAGGACCAAGGGGTCGGGATTCCTCCCGACGATGTGAAGAGCATCTTCAAGCGCTTCTATCGCGTCAGCCACCGTTCGCTCGCGCATGTGAAAGGGACTGGGCTGGGCTTGTTCATCGTGAAGTCGATTGCGCAAAAACACGGCGGCAGAGTGTTTGCGGAAAGCGCGGGCGAAGGCCACGGCACCACGATTACGATGGAGCTGCCGAGGTCGTTATCATGAAGGCAATCGCATGAGCCGGGTTCTAGTGGTGGAAGATGAAGCGCATCTGGCGCAGGGGTTGCAATTCAACCTGGAAGCTGAAGGCTACTCCGCCGAGGTTGTAGGCGACGGGGAAGCAGCCACCGATCGTTTACTCAACAAGAAGGAAAACTTCGATGCCATCGTGCTCGACATTATGCTCCCCGGCAAAGACGGTTTCAGCGTGGTTTCTGAATTGCGTGCGGCGCGGAATTATGTCCCTGTGCTAATGCTGACAGCTCGCGGCCAACCGGAGGACGTGCTGAAAGGCTTTGCCGCGGGAGCAGACGATTATCTGCCCAAGCCTTTCGACCTGTCAATCCTGCTGGCCCGATTGCAAGGACTGCTGCGGCGAAGTCAGTGGATGCAAACTGGCAAGGGAAATGCGGATGTCGCTCCTGCTGTGTCTGAGTCGGGCAGCGTCAGCGATTTCGGAACATTCTCCTTCAATGGCAGAACCATCGATTTCGGCACGCTCGAGCTGCGTACTGCCGACAACGTCATTCACCTGACGCTGATGGAATCGGAACTGCTGCGCCACCTGGTGCGCAACGATGGACGCGTAGTTTCCCGCAAACAGATTCTCGAGGAAGTATGGGGTCTGCACGAAGACACCGACACCCGCGCCATCGACAACTTCATCGTCCGACTGCGGCGCTATATTGAAGACGATCCCGCCCAGCCTCGTCACCTGCTGACGGTGCGCGGCGTGGGGTACCGGTTCCTGGCGAATCCGGAGGAGAAGTGATCAGTGGCCAGTGATCAGTGGGCAGCGAAATTCAACTGCTCACCGGCACTGGCCACGGGTTCGGACAGCCCCGGGTTTTACTGCTTGTCGTAGACGGAAACTGCTTCGGTTTTCATGCCCATCGAATCCATTCCGCTCACAGTGACGGTTCGGCTCTTTCCGTCAGCCGCGATCACGGCCTTACCGGTCAGGGTAACTTTACCGGCTTTCTTGACTGTCAACTGGTAGTGATGGTCGTCGATCTGCTTGATCGCCCGGGTGTCTGAAGTGGGATCGCCAGAGACCGGATAGTCTTTGCCATCGAATTTACCCGTCCACTCGCTGTGGGTGGGTTTCCCTTGACCGTCGACCCCGTCGATCGTGCCTTTGATGCTGTCGCCAGTGGCCTCATACGTTACGGTACTATTCTTTGGGGATCCGGCAGGTATCTTCGACTTGGCTTCGTTCAGCTTCCAGGTTCCCAGACTTGGGTTTTGAGCCGAGCAAATCGTCAGGCCCACAAACAGCATTACCAGCGTCAATAATGTCCTTCTTAGTGTCATGTTGCCTCTTGTCATGTTGCCTCCAGGGTGAGAAACGGTTGGCTCGCGAGCGAGCACTGCATTCTAGGTTCTGCGCAACCCTTTGCGCAACTCCTGGACTCCATGTCTTGAGAGTAAGGACCGATCATGCCCGGCACAGTTCAGCCACGAGTGTTTCCCTGCGGTCCTGGGCTAAACCACTCATGCGCTTAAGAATCATCCAGTAAGCCGACAGCGAAATCCCTGCCAACACCAGCAAGATAACGGTCGCGATCCAGAAGTTGCCGTACATCCGGGCAATCCAGAACGCGACGCCTCCCACGCCTACGACGAAAAGTTGCACGCCTAGGCTTATTAGCACAGTTGTCTGGGAGGCCCGCTGACGTCCGAAGGAGGAAAAGTCTAGTTTTTTTGGCGAGTAGATCGAGAGCAGGTTGCCTGCAGAGAAATTTACCGGCGCAGCGAACAACAGGCCGGCCAGCGAGGCGATGGTGACGTCGAGTCCCGGCCTTCCGTAGAGAAATCCGACCGCGATCCATGCTGCAAGAACCTCCACGGCCAGGATGCTGGCGTGGGTGAGATTCTTGGCCAGCACGATGTCACGAAAATCCACCGGAGATGCGTAGAAGAACTGAATGCCCCCGGCGTCGCCGCCAAAATTGTTGTACGCCAGATTGGTCAGCACCAGCAGCGTGTAGGCCGCAGCCGCGGGAAATGCCAGGTCTGGAGTCCGTGCCAGGAACGCGCCAGAGTGCCGGGCAGAGTTCAAAGCTCCAAAGCGGAAGATCACCAGGACGAAAACCGGCATGATCAGGGTGAGCAGCATGGGGCCGCTGCGCAGGAGGTAACGGATTTCTTTTTCGAAAACGGCTGACACCGGAGTGGAGAATCCAGGCAGATTCCAGCCCAACCGGAGCGACCGGTCTCTCGGCAGGGCTGAGGACTTCGCCACTTCGCTCAAGTTCTCACCGCGATACTGGGCCAGCAGGCGAACGTGCAGGCAGTAGCCCACGACCAGTACAAATGCGCACAGCAGCACCAGAGAGCTGAATCCCACCATGAATCGTGAAAACACGGCCTGTGCGATGGCATCACCGGCCAGCCCCGGTGGAAGGATCCCCTGCGCGGGCGCCAGAAGTTCGACGTAGCGGTGCACATATTGCTGCGCACCGGACCGTGACTGCTTCTCGAAGTAGTGGGTCAGCGGCCCGATCAACTGAAAGCTCAGCATCAGCAAGACAAACAAAATGCCCATGACCTCGCGGGTGCGGCGCTGCGCCAGCCAGCGCTCTACCCAGGCGAATACCATCTGCATCAAGACCAGATTGAACGCAGCAAAGGTCAGCAACACGAGCAGCGTCCAAGGCAATAGTGCTGGTTTCGCAAATCCAACGCCCACCAGGATTCCGAATAACCACATGCTGCCCAGGGCGGTTGCGGGGTCGAATGCGCCGTATCCCATGCGCACCAGAAAATAGGAGCGGTAGCTGAGTGGGAAGCGCAGCAGGTCGGTGGAGTCGGGATTGTTGGTGAAAGCGGTCGCCATGACGGGGAAGACTTGCCAGAAAATAAATACCGACCAGAGCAGGAGCGCGATCATCTCTGGCTTGCCGCTGGTGATAAAGAAATATGCGGCAACACCCATGCCAAAAGCGCCACCGAGTCCGCCGATGGCGAACGCGATCGACACGAAGATGTGCGAGATCAGCTCCAGCTGGCCGCGGGTCGAACGCAGGGCGTTTACGAAGAGGCGCCAGCGCAGCCATGCGATCGCTGCGAGTTGGCCGCGGGTTTGGAGGGTAAAGTTGGCGTCACTCATGCTGTCTCATCCCAGCCAGGAAAGCTCCTGCTCCGTGTGGCGCGAGCCGCCCACCGTACGCAGGAAAATCTGTTCCAAAGTCATCTTTTCGCCTGACGGCGTTGCGTCGTCACGCGAACCATCGCCTGATGCCGCGGGCGTCTGCGCCTCCACTCCGGCGCGCAGCTCTTCCAGTGATCCCTGCGCCACCAGCCGTCCCTGATGAATGATGGCAACGTGGCTGCACAGGCGCTCCACGATTTCCAGCACATGCGAAGTGAGAAAAATTGTGGCTCCGCGCGCGATCATGCCTTGCAGCATCGCCTTCAGCGTTCCAGCGGCGATGGCGTCCACGCCTTCGAACGGTTCGTCGAGGAAAAGCACCTTTGGCCCATGAATCACGGCCGCGGCCATCGCAAGTTTTTTCTGCATGCCGTGCGAGTAATCGGTGACCAGTTTTTTCGGCTGATCGGCGAGTTGCATGAAGTCGAGCAGTTCTGCGCTGCGCTTGGCCGCGGTTTCGCGGTCGAGGCCGTACATGCGTCCGGCGAAGTTCAGGAACTCCGACCCCGTCAGGCGTCCGAACAAGGCCATGCCTTCGGGAACGACACCGATTTGCCGCTTCACTTCGACCGGACTCGCAGTGAGATCGAGTCCGAGGATTTCGATGCGTCCCGAACTAGGCGCAAGCAGACCGGTCAGCATTTTGATGGTCGTGGATTTGCCGGCACCGTTGGGGCCGAGGAAGCCGAAGAATTGTCCCGGAGCGACCCGCAGATCGATGCCGTCCACGGCGAGGAGTTCTCCGAAGCGTCGGGTCAGGCCTTGGGTTGAGATGGTGGGAGCAGCGTCCATGAAACTTCTGAATCTAGCACAACGGCAGTCTCGCGCGGCTTCTATTTCCTCTGCGCGGGCGCATTCTTCTTTTCCGCTTCCTTCTTCTGCTCGTCTTCCGTCCAGGGTGGGACCACTCCGAGGAAGCGCGCGTAGGCGATCAATTGTCCCAGGTGCTCGGCAATATGGGGGACGATGAAAAGCAGAACGCCACGCTCGGTAATCTTGCCGCCCGACCAGTCCATAGTCTTTTCCAGATCAGCGTCCGGCAGGTTTGTGATCGCTTTGCGAGCGTGGGCGTAGGAATCGATCAGGGTGCCAATAATCTTCGCCTTGTCATTTGTCGAGGTCTCAAGGCCCGCCACATCCAACCCGGCGGGCGGAGACATGCCAACGGATTTGTACATGTTGTAGTTAGCCGCGGCCGCGTGCAGAAGTACCTCGGCGACAGAACGAACACCTGGCGCGGGCCGCCACGAGTACTTCTCCGCTGGAATAGCCTGGGCGAGGCGCGTGAATTCGTCTCCCTGAATCATGATCAGAGCCAGGACCTCAGAGCGATATCCCGTGACCCCGGGAGTGCCGTCGCGGTAAGGATGGACCTGTGCGGCAACATCAAAGGAGCCCGCAGCGAGCGAGAGCAGACAGATGGCTAGAAGAATGCGCTTCACGAAAAGCCTCCTTTAGCGACGAATTAGTTTAAACGAATGGGCAGTCTTGTCGAGACGATTAACGGAAAGCGGAAATGGGCTATCCCAAGTGCAAATGAGGAGGATCTTACGATAGCCGAACAAGACGGACTTCGGCGCAGGTTTGTCGGTGCGCTGTGCTAGACTGCTGCTCCTCTCGCGGGCCACGCTTCTAACTTTGCTTCTCTTCGGGAGCCATATGGCCAAGAATATAGTTATCTGCTGCGATGGAACGGGAAACGAATTCGGGGACCACAACTCGAATGTCGTCAAGCTTTATAGTGTGCTGATCATCGATGGTAAGCGGCAGGTCGGCTACTACCATCCGGGGGTGGGCACCATGGGTGCGCCGACCGCACATAATAAGCTCAGCGAGGGCTGGTCCGTGGTGATGGGCCTGGCCTTTGGAGCCGGGCTGCTGGCGAACGTCGGCGACGCCTACCGCTATCTGATGAATGTCTACGAAGACGGAGACCGTGTCTATCTGTTTGGTTTCAGCCGAGGCGCATACACGGTACGAGCGCTTGCCGGCGTGATTCACATGTTCGGGTTGCTGTGTCCCGGCAATAACGGGCTCATTCCTTACATCATCCGGCTTTACGCGAAGCGAACGCGAAACGCAGCCGGAATGAAGAACACGCTCGAAGTGGCAGACGGATTCAAGTTCACTTTCTGCCGCGATTGCCCGCTGCATTTTGTCGGAGTCTGGGACACGGTCAGCTCGGTAGGCTGGATTTGGGATCCTCTAAAGCTGCCTTACACAGGACAGAATCCAGAAATAGTTAATGGCCGGCACGCTGTTTCGATCGATGAACGGCGCTGTTATTTTCAAAACAGCTTGTGGGGAGATCAGCTTCCCGGCCAAAGCATCAAACAGGTCTGGTTCGCGGGCGTGCACTCTGATATCGGAGGATCGTACGCTCCCGCCGAAAGCGGCCTGTCGCAAATTGCTCTAGAGTGGATGCTTTGTGAGGCAGTTCCACTTGGGCTGCTGGTTAACCCGGCGAAAGCCGACCAAGTCCTTGCCAGGGTTCCTCTGACAACGATTCCGCCGCCCCAGCCCGTACCACCTGAACCGGCGCAGAAGACGCACAACTCGCTGACCGGAGCTTGGTGGATTCTGGAATTCCTCCCGCACTCTTACTACGATCCCGTCGCACAGAAAGCGAAATGGCGTATTCCGCTGGGAGCGAGACGCGTGATCCCCGAGGGTTCCGTGCTGCATGAGACCGTGAAAGAGAAACTCAAGATCGATCCCGACTACAAATCGAACTTACCGCAGAGTTCGAGCGCCGAGCCGAGAAACGCTTGCCGGTTTTCTTGATGAGGTGGTGCCCCGTTAGCAAGAAAAACGCCCGGGCCGTGGGCCAAGGCGTTTTCGTGGCGGAACTACAGCGCTCTAGAACAGGTTCCAGAGGAACTGGTTATAGACGTCGTGGTGATACTGCACCTCGGGCGCTTTCACAAAAGTTCCCAGCAGACGCGGACAGCGGTCCGCTCCGGCCTGCTTCAGATCAGCATAGCGGCCCTTCACATCTTTGCCCAGAAGAGTAGTTGTCCACGCGGCTTTGCGGAAGTCGGCGAGCGCGTCGTAGATGTTGTCCGGCAGGTAGCGTTCGGCCTGGCGCAGATTCTTGATCTTCGAAGTGTCGCCATCGATGCCGCTCTTGAAGATTGCCAGCATCACCAGGTACGGATTCGCGTCCGGAGCGACCGACCGTACTTCCACGCGCATGCTTTTTTCGTTGCCGATCGGGATGCGGATCATCGATCCGCGGTCAACCGCAGATGCTTTGATCTGGTTCGGCGCTTCGAAGTGCGGGTCGAGACGGCGATAAGCATTCACGCTCGGATTCAGCAACAGGCAAATGTCGTTGCCGTGCGTGAGGATGCGATCGAGGAATGCCCATCCCATCTTGCTGAGCTTCTCTTCGCCCTTCGCATCCCAGAATAGATTCTTTCCATTCTCGCTGATGGAAACATTGGTGTGCATGCCGCTGCCGTTCACGCCCACGACCGGCTTGGGCAAGAACGATGCCGTGAATCCCATGTTGGTCGCCACCTGGCGACAGATCAGCTTGTAGAGTTGAATCTGATCGGCGGCTGCGACCACTTCGCCGTAGCCATAGTTGATTTCGAACTGCGAAGGCGCAACTTCGGGATGGTCCTTCTCATTCTGGAAGCCCATGGCGCGCTGCACTTCCGCGGTTGTATCGATAAAGGTGCGCAGCGGATCGCCCGGCAGCGAGTGATAATATCCGCCGGTGTTGACATACTCGAACTTGCCGGTTTCGTGATAGCGGCGCTCGGCGTCCGCGCCTTGGAATAGAAAGCCTTCGATTTCGTTGGCCGCGTTGAGCGTGTAGCCTTTCTTCTTGTGCAGATCGTCGGCGTAGTTTTTCAGCACGCCGCGAATGTCTGCCGAATACGATGTGCCGCCCTTGTCGATGACCTCGCCAAACACCAGCACTTTGCCGGAACCGAACACGTCCGCTGGCGCCCAGTAGAAGGCCGCCCAGTCGATCCCCAGCCGCAGATCGCTCTCGCGCTGCGCAGTGAACCCGCGAATCGAGGAGCCGTCGAAGGTGAGATTGTCCCAGCTCTTGATCAGGAACTTCTTGTCGTAGTCGAGCATGTGCAGCCGGCCCTCGAGATCACTGAAGAGCACGGTCACGGCCTTGATCCGCTTTTCGTCAGTCAGATACTTCAGCCGCTTCTCCTGGATCTTTCCGATTGGCACACGGTTCCTGCGCTGCTCCTTCGCCTCCAGATTCAGGTCTTCCAGTTCGTCGTAGGTGAGTGCCAGGAAATTACGCAGTTCGTTAGGCATGGATATCCTTCAGTCTCCTATTCATCGTCAGCAAGAATGATGTCGGCAGCAATGCTACGGATACAGGCTGTTGACCGGCTGGGTTTCAACTGAGAAGAATATCGCGAGAGAACAGGATCGGACAATCGAAAAAGCTGATCGAAGGCATAAAAGAGATTTATTCAGCGGGCCCTTCAGGATTTCTCTATTGCAAGCCTAAGCCGTGTCCAGGCATCAGCCGGATGATCACGCCCAGCGCCGTGAGGACCACGACAAAGTAGATCGTAACAGCGCGGCTGGGATGAGCCGGCAGATCAGCGACAAAAAAAGCCCGATATCCCGCCCCCGCGGCCACCAGGAAGAAAATGTTTTGCCCCAGCGCCAGCCCCAGGGCGAGACAAGCCCACAGCAGAACTATCCGTTCCGTCTTGCTCAAAGCCAGCGCGGCTTGTCCACCGTCCAACGCCCATACAGGAATCAGATTCAGTACATTCAGCACCGCGCCCACCCGCGCCAGCGCAGCCCAGAACGGATTTCCCGTTTGCCACCAGATCAGGGCGCACGCGACTGACGCGAAAAACCCGGCCAGCGGCCCAGCCAGGCTAACCGCGGCCCGGGTTTCGAGCGGCACGCCCATCGCCTGCCAGCGCACATAAGCACCCAGGCCCGGCAGAAATACCGGCATGTCCGCCGGCAAGCCCCGGCGCTTGATATCGACGAAGTGGCCCATCTCGTGAATCAAAATAAGCATCGCGAAGCCGATGCCGAACTTCGCTCCAGAAGCGGCTGAATAGATCGCAACGAAAGCCAAGAAGCTCAGGATCGAGGTGAGCTTGAAACCCGGCTTAATCGCGGATTTATCCTCCCCGACCTGCCCTGCCACCGGACCTAGCATCTCCCGCTGTTGCGTCCACTGAGTGTCGCTCGACCTATCGGCTCGCGCTGCATCTCCGCCCGCGTCGAGCGCTTTTGCGTGTTGCGTGATCCACATGGCCTGCGTGGAGGCTGGCGGCAGCAGCGGGAGTGCGCTGAGCCATTTCTCCCGCGCCTGCCGCAGATCACCCTTGGCTTCGAGCGCTTTCGCTTCCGCCGACAGGCGCTCCAGTTCCTCGGAGTGCACCAGCGCATGGCAGTGGTCGCACACCAGCGCCCCAGGCGCCAGTTCCTGTGAACAGCGCTTGCAGTTGCGAATCAGTTCTGGAGTAGTTGTAGACACGGATGATAAGAATGTTTTTGCGCCAATCCACGGTTCAAGGAGAAGCAGAAGGAGAAGCTGGTGGAACATCGGCAAACGGTCCGTAGATTTCAAAACGCCGTCCCGCCGTGATCCGCCACGCGATTCTAATTCCCCAGAAAAGAATCAGCAGACCAATCGCACCCCAGAAGAAATTGCCGGTAAGCTCAATGAAAGGAGACGCCAGCCCGATTAGTGCCACCGTTCCCAGCCATCTCCCGAAGCCCACTCGAGGTCTCTCCGCTCTGGGCGCCGGTTGCGCGTCTGGTTGCTGCTGTCCGGGATCATTCCCGAACTTCCTCTCTTGCTCCTCAAAGTTTCGATCCTGCGTCTGCTTTTGCGGCTGCCGGTCACGAGCAAAATGAATCCAGATCGGAACCGCAGCCATTGACACTGCCGCATAAGTCAGCACCGCAGCGGCGATTTGATAGCGTCTGCCGCCCATTCCGTTCGATCCCTTCATCATGGCCGTGCCCACGATCCACCCGACTGCGATCGACATATAGCTGATGACCCACCCCTGCAGCAGGATGGCAATTACGGCATACCCGACCAATCCCGCGGCAGCCGCGCCAATGCCGTACGCCAGAGCGCGAACATACGCTGAGTGATTGTCCAAAGTGATTGCGCTTTTCATGTTTTGCGCACAACTCGGGCACACCCTCGACATGTTCACCCGATAGTAAGTCCCACCCATCGGTTGCTGACAGACCTTGCAGCGATCACCAGCCGGCTGGCTCGCGTACTCGGCGGTGCCGAACTGCGGCGCGGGATTGTTCGAACTGTCACTCATGCTCTGTCACTCACCGCTTGCTTACGGCCCGAACAATAGCACGGGACTCCCTGGCAACAAAGAGGGAATTGGGAAGAGAGACCTCGTTCGCGATCAGGGCGGCGTGTCGGGAACAGCGAAGAGGATCAGCTACCTATTGCCGGTACGCCGAGACTCCTGCGGCAATCTCGCGGAGCGCGCTGACAAAGGTCGCAGCGGCGTCCGGATCGGCCAACGCTTCCAGATGTACGGTAGCGGAGAACTGCGGCGACTCCGGACGAAAGCGCACCTGCAAAATATCCTGCCGGCGCGCCGACATCAGGGCGTTCAATTCCGCCGTAGGATCCTGCTTCCAGTGCGTCCGCGTGGTGAGGATGATGGGGCCGGGCTCGTAGAGATCCCACTCCCGACCGTCCCGCTTGCGCGATATCCCGCGATTGTGGGCAGTCCAGCGATGCCGCACTACTTCCAAGTGGAAGCTCGGAGAACCACCCAGATCGGCCTCGAAGGTCAGAGTTTCTTGCTGCCGACGCCAGCAGCTCAGAAGCCAATGAACGGGGAGCGCTCGAGGCCGGAATCTCACGGTTACATGTGCGTTCTCGAACCAGCGGGAAGCAAAATGCAGCCGCGCCTGCAAGCGGGAACTGCCCACCCAGCTTGATTCCAGGACGCGTCCCTTCCCAGCGCAAGCCGTCTGCACCCAGCGCAAAGCGGCGGCTCCCTTTTTTCGATTGTAGGTGGAAAACACGAGATACCACAGTCCCAGCACGGCGACCGAACTGGCCACGTCGATCAGCAGAAGGCGTCCCACAGCGCTTCCTTTGATGTTTATGGTACGTCCGCGGTCGCGGCGACGCAAGTGGGCAATGGTCCCAATTTGTCCCTCCGGGCGATCCATAGGCGATTAGCTGTGGAAAACTGGGGACAATCCACTTCGGGGCCATCTCTGGCCACCGCCTCCGCACTACAATGACCCCGTGCCCTTCACCATTCGGGACTTCCAGCCTTCCGATTTCGAAACGCTCTGGCGCATCGATCAGGATTGTTTTCCTCCGGGCATTTCTTACTCGCGGACCGAGCTTAAGGTTTACATGCGGAGACGGGGATCGTTCACTCTGGTCGCCGCCGCCGCGGCGCCAGCAACGCCCGTTGCCGAGTCGGGAACAGGAGGAAAGCATCCTCTGCCCATCGCCTCCGCCGATCTCGCGGGTTTCCTCGTAGCTGAAGCGGACCGCGGCTCCGGCCACATCATCACGATCGATGTAGTCGCCGCTGCCCGCCGCTCCGGCGTGGGATCGCTGCTGCTGCGCGCCGCCGAAGATCGTTTACGCGCGGCCGGGTGCCGCGCGGTCGAGTTGGAGACCGCGGTGGACAACGTTTCCGCCCTGTCGTTCTATAAACGCCACGGCTACAGCGTAATCAAAACCTTCCCCCGCTATTATTCGAACGGCGTCGATGCGCTGGTGCTGCAGAAAGACCTCGCCTAACCATCCGGTCAGACGAGCAAGATTAGTAATCAATTTGCGCTTAGCCCCGTTCTCCAGATACCTTGCCATGTAATGAAACGCACTGCCGTTAAAGTTGCGATCCAGGGCGAACTCGGCTCCTTCAGTCACGAGGCCGCGGAACGCATGCTGCGAGGCTGCAAGGTCGTACCCTGCGCGCGCTCCGCCGAAGTATTCGACCGGCTGCAGCGCGGGTCGGTCGCCGCCGCCGTAATCCCGATCGAGAACTCCCTGGCCGGTACGGTCGCCGAGCATGCTGATCTTCTGGTCGCACGAGACGTCTTCATTCAAGGCGAATTCCTGTTGCGCATCGTGCACAATGTGATCGCCGCCCCCGGCGTGAAGCTCAGCGCGCTGCGCAAGGTGCTCTCGCATCCAGTGGCGCTCGACCAGTGTCGCGACTTTTTCCGCCATCATCCCGGGATTGAGCCGGTCCCGTTCTACGACACCGCAGGCAGCGTGAAGCACGTCGTCGCTCATCGCCTTCCCGACGCCGCCGGCATCGCCGGACGGCACGCAGCGCGTCAATACCGCGGTGAAATTCTCCAGGCCGGCGTCGAAGACGACAAACGCAACTTCACCCGCTTCTTCCTGGTTCGAAAGTCGACGGGGAAAACCCGAATGTTTGCGCCACTGGAGAAGGGAAGCGCCGCCTCCGCGCGCGGCCGCAGGCGCCTAATTCCGCCCGGCGCCAACAAGACCTCGATCGCGTTTAAGGTAAAGAACCTGCCCGGAGCGCTCTTCAAGTCGCTCAGCGTTTTCGCCCTGCGCGACATCAGCCTCAGCAAGATCGAGTCGCGCCCCATGCGCGGACGCCCGTGGGAATATGTGTTCTACGTGGATTTCCTCCGCGGCGACGACGAACCCGCCCGTAACGCCTTGCGCCACCTGGGCGAGGTCGCGGAGTTCGTCAAAGTCCTGGGAATTTACCGGGCAGCATGAAAGGAAAGACCGACGGGTCACCCAAAAATAAGCTACACCCTTTTGAGAGGAGCTTCTTTCCGGAAAAGGGCTGGGCAGGTCCGCACTAGCCGCTGTACCTTTGATACAGTGCGAACACTCGGTGACAGGAATAGAATCCAGTTCGCGGAGAACTATCGGGGGTCGTGAAACCTTTCGGGCGAAATATCATCTAAGCTTGAGTGAGTTACACTCAAGGAGAGCCAATGAGCCAAGAGCCGCTTTCCGAGCAAGTTCCTAAGCATCGGGAAACAAACGATGTACGGGCATTGCCCGTGCTTCCTGTGCGCGATACGGTCCTGTTTCCGCACGCCGTCCTGCCTCTAACGGTAGGCCGGGAGAGTTCCGTCCAGTTGATCAATTCGCTGGGCGAAGACAAGACCATCGTCGTGGTGGCGCAACGAGAAGCCCGCGTCGATAGCCCCCAAGCCAGTGATCTTTATACGGTCGGCACGTCCGCGGTCGTCCACAAAGTCGTTAAGATGCCTAACCAGAGCCTCTTCGTGTTTGCCGAAGGTCTGGAACGGGTGCGTCTGGGCGAGTTCACACAAATAGCTCCATTCATGCGGGCAAACGTTTCTACTATTCCGGAAGCTATACAGCCGGACAGCTCCGAAATTGAAGCGCTGCAGCGCAATGTCCTCACTCTGTTCCAGCAGATCGTCTCCGGCTCGCCAACGCTTTCCGACGAGCTTTCCACTGTCGCCTTGAACATCGACGAACCGGGCCGGCTGGTGGATTTTATTGCTTCATCTTTACCCTCGCTGTCGACGCCTGACAAGCAGGACACACTCGAAACGCTCGACATCCGCGTGCGCCTGGAGAAGATCAACCAGCACCTCGCGAAAGAGCTTGAGGTCCAGCAACTGCGCAACAAGATTCAGAGCGAAGTGCAGGATCGCGTCCAGCAGACCCAGCGCGAGTACTACCTGCGCGAGCAGATGAAGGCCATTCAGAAAGAACTTGGCGAGCAGGACGAAGGCCAGCGCGACGTCGATGACCTGAAAAAGAAGATCGACGACGCGGGCATGCCCGATGAGGTAAAGAAAGAAGCGCTCAAGGAATTGGGAAGACTGTCGCGCATGTCTCCCATGGCCGCCGACTATTCGCTCACGCGCAACTACGTTGAGTGGCTGGCTGTGCTGCCCTGGGCCAAGACTTCCGGGCAGGAGATCGAGATTCCGAAAGCGAAAGAGATTTTGGACACTGATCACTACGACCTCGAGAAGGTCAAAGATCGCATCCTCGATTATCTTTCTGTCCGCCGCCTGAAGCCGAACATGAAAGGTCCAATTTTGTGCTTCGTGGGGCCTCCAGGCGTGGGCAAGACTTCGCTCGGCAAGTCCATCGCGCGGGCGCTGGGTCGCAAGTTCGTGCGACTCTCGCTTGGTGGCGTGCACGATGAGGCCGAAATTCGCGGCCATCGCCGCACCTACATCGGCGCGCTTCCTGGACAAATCATCCAGGGCATTCGCCGCGCCGAAACCAAGGATCCGGTTTTCATGCTCGACGAAATCGACAAGGTCGGACGCGATTTCCGTGGCGATCCCGCCTCGGCGTTGCTCGAAGCGCTCGATCCCGAACAGAACTCGACCTTCCGCGACAACTATCTCGACGTCACTTTTGATTTGTCGAAGGTTCTTTTCATCACGACCGCGAACATGCTCGACCCAATCGCTGAGCCTCTGCGCGATCGCATGGAGATCATCGAACTGCAGGGCTACAGCGAAGAAGAAAAGCTGCACATCGCGCGCCGCTATCTGGTGCCACGTCAGGTGGAGGAGAACGGCATCACTGCTGAGCAGATCGAGTTTCCTGATGAAGCTTTGCGTTATGTGATTCGTCACTACACGCGTGAGGCGGGCGTGCGCAGCCTGGAACGCACCATCGGAACCATCTGCCGCAAGCAGGCGCGACGGCTGGCTGAGGGTAAGACTGAGAAGCTGGTGGTCACGCAGGAAATCATTCAGGAATTTCTGGGCGGCATCAAGATCCGCGTGGAAGGTGAGATCGAGGAGCGAACCGAACGTCCCGGAGTGGCCGTGGGCTTGGCCTGGACTCCATCGGGCGGGGACGTGCTCTTCGTCGAAGCCAATGCCATGAAGGGCAAAGGTGGATTCACGATGACCGGGCAGATCGGGCAGGTGATGCAGGAGTCCATGCAGGCGGCGCTGACCTGGGTGCGCTCAAACGCGGCGCAGCTTGGCATCGCGGAAGGCTTTTTTGCCGATCATGACATTCACATGCACGTGCCGGCGGGCGCG
>Ga0209624_10000803_pt1 | contig 26700 bp, 30 predicted proteins | sample JacPinW_OM2H0_O1_FD_188565 | JGI IMG/M metagenome (GOLD analysis project Ga0209624, IMG submission 188565) | Forest soil microbial communities from Algoma, Ontario, Canada - Jack Pine, Ontario site 1_JW_OM2H0_O1 (SPAdes) (version 2) | ecosystem: Environmental > Terrestrial > Soil > Boreal...
GTTGTTATGAAAATTGAGACGGTCGAGGGGCCGACGCACGGGGGTAAAAATGCTCTTTCGCTTATCAATCGCCGCCGCGGCGGCGATACTCGCGGTCAGCAGCGCGCCTGCGGCGCAGGCGGGGTTGATCAACCCGACCAGCACGGTCAATCCCTTTTACGAGTTTCCGCCTGACATGGTGGCTCCGAGCCAAGTATTTAACACGGGCGCGCCCGGCCCGTTTTCCCTCGCGGCCCCGATAGATCCGCCGATTCACACGACCGAGATTTTTAATCTCAGCGCAAACGCGGGGTTCCTTTTTACCGATACACGGGTAACGATTTACAACAATTTCGATCCTCCGGCTCCGTTCTGCAGCGACGGCGTGAGCACGGGTTCAAGCTGCACAGATTCCCATCAGACGTTTGATTTCGTATTCACCAACGAGGACATCACAAAGGTAGCCGTTGACCCGAGCTCGTCGCCCGATTTCCTTCCTGCCACATTCGGCTCGCATACGGGATTGACCCTTGTCAGCCCGAACGAGTTCACAGTCGACGTCACCGGGGATAATCCGGCGTTCCTTGCGACCTTGGTCATCGACGTCACGACCAACGGTATGACGCCTGTCCCCGAACCTTCGACCTGGGCGCTGATGTTGCTGGGCTTCGCGGGGCTCGGGTTCGCGGGATGGCGTCGGATGGCGACGCAAGCGACGTGACGCTCCTGGGCCTGGCGCGAGAGCGTACGCACAGGCGCTCGTGAGCGCGTAGTTTCGCGCTCGCTCCAAATCGCGTACCTTCCAGCGTCCCATGTTTGCCCGCGACCTTATCGCTCGCGCCACTGACCTGATCGCCCGCTACCGTGCGGCCGGGCTCATGGCGGCAACCGCCGAATCGTGCACCGGCGGGCTGATCGCAGGGCTTTTGACGGAGATCCCCGGTTCGTCGAACGTGCTCGAGCGCGGCTTCGTCGTCTATTCCAACGCTGCGAAGGAGGAGCTGCTCGGCGTTCCGGCCGAGACGCTCGCGAGCTACGGCGCCGTCAGCAGCGAGACGGCAGTCGCCATGGCGGAGGGCGCGCTACGCGCTTCGCGCGCTGAAGTCGCGGTCAGCGTCACCGGAATCGCCGGGCCGGACGGCGGGACGGCGGCGAAGCCGGTCGGCCTCGTCCATTTCGCCTGTGCGCGGCGCGGGCAGCCGACGGTCGCGCGCGAGGAGCGGTTCGGCGACATCGGCCGCGAGGCCGTGCGGCTCGCCTCGGTCAGAATTGGTCTTGATCTTCTCGAGGCGGCGCTCGGCCGTTAACCCAAACTCATCTCGTCGAATGGAACGACGCATCGCCTGCGCTGTTGATTGTGGGCTGGGCGGACGATTTTGGAGATGAGACCCATGAACGCTACGGCTAGGACTCTGTTTGTTCTCCTTCTGGGCTCTGGATTCGCCGGCTCGGCGCTCGCGGCGATGGACTCCGCTCAGACCACTCAGGATTCGCAAGCGCCGGCTCACCTGAGCCAGAAACTGCACGACGATCTCGCCAAGGCCGGATTCACCGACATCACCATCATGCCCTCGTCCTTCGTGGTGCGGGCCAAGGATTCCCAGGGCAAACCGGTGATGATGGTCATCAATCCGGATTCTCTGACCAAAGTGACCGAACAGACGGAGCACCAGGAGGCGCCGCTGGCAGGCGCAATCAAGGGCGAACCGAACAGTCCGATCCCCTCGCCCCCGAAGCAGTAACGGGCGCGGTGCGAATTATGGGGCGCGCCCGTAGATTGCGTCGGCGCGCCGCTCGAACGCGCCGGCGAATTTGCGAAACGCGGCGTCGAACATCGAGCCCATCAGGACGCCGAGCGTCCGGCTTCTAAACTCGTAATCGATGAAAAAGCCGACACGGGAACCCTCGCCGTCGGCCTCGTCCTTGAAGGTCCAGACATTTTCGAGCCGGCTGAATGGCCCGTCGATATATTCGACCCGCACCTTGAGACGCGGCTTGTCGAGCCCGACCCGGCTCGTGAAGGTCTCGCGGATGAGCTTGTAGCCGACCGTCATATCGGCGACGAGCGTCTCGCGGCCGTCCGTTTCCGGCTTTCGGCTGCGCACCCTCAGCGCCTTGCACAGGGGAACGAATTCCGGATAGCACTCGACGTCGGCGACGAGATCGAACATCTGAACGGCGTTATGGCGAACGCGGCGCTCGTCGCGGTACAAGGGCAAGGCTTCGCGGACCTCCGGCGCTCCGCTTTGGGCCAGTCGTCAGGGCTTCGGCGCCGGCGCGGAAGGAGCGGCCGGAGCAGGCGCGGGCGCTGAAGGCGCGCCTGACCGGTTCTCCATCTGCTTGAGCTGATCGAGAACGTTGCCCGGCGAAATCGGAGTGGGCGCCGTCTGCCCGGCGGGGGCCGGGCCCCTCTCAAGGATCGAGTGTGGCGCACGGCTCCAACTCGACAGGATCGACATCAGAAGAGCGGTGGCGAAGAACAAAGCGCCGAGGACAGCCGTCGCCCGCGAAAGCGCGTTCGCCTGGCCCCGGCCGGTCATGAAGCTACCGGTTCCCCCGCCCGCCCCGAGCGCGCCCCCTTCGGAGCGTTGCAAGAGGACGACCGCGATCAGCGCGACAACGATCAGGATATGAATGACGATGAGGACGGATTGCATGAAGGTCTCGAACAGCTGGAGCGCCCGGCCGAGGGGCCAGCGTCCTCGAAAGATGGCGCGCTCCTAACATGGCGCAAGGGGGGCGTCCATCGGAACGGAGGCGCCCGCTGTCAGCGATAGGCGGCGGCGGCGATGGCCAGAAATTCCGTCGCTTTCAGGCTCGCGCCGCCGACTAGCGCGCCATCGACATTGTCGAGGGTCAAAAGCTGGTCGCAATTGCTCGGCTTAACCGAGCCGCCATAGAGAAGGCGAATTTTGGCGCACCGCGGCCCAAACATGTCGGTGAGCAGCGCCCGAATTCCATTGTGGACGCCGGCGATGTCCTTGGGCGTCGGCGTGACGCCGGTGCCTATCGCCCACACCGGTTCGTAGGCGACCACGACCGTCTCGCTGCGGGCCTCGGGAGGCAGCGATCCTCGCAATTGCCGAAGGACTACAGCGGCTTGCTGGCCAGCTTCACGCTGCGCGTGGGTTTCACCGACGCAGATGATCGGAGTGAGGCCCGCCTTCAGCGCGGCTTCCGCCTTGGCGCGGACAAGCTCGTCGGTTTCGTGATGATAGGTCCGACGCTCGGAATGCCCCACAATGACAAAGCTCGCGCCCGCGTCTTTGAGCATCGCGGCGGAAATGTCGCCGGTGAAAGCGCCGCTTACCTCGGTATAGCAATCCTGAGCCCCGAGGCTGAGTTCCCCGCCCTTAATCCTCCAAGCGGCTTGCGCGAGCAGCGTCGCCGGAGGGCAGATGAGGAGCTCGGCGGAACCCGATTCGCCAGAGTCCGCCGCCTGTCGGATTGCGTCAATCTCGGCCAAGGAGCCGGAAAGGCCATTCATCTTCCAGTTGCCGGCGACCAGCGGCCGCACGCCAGGGGTCATTCAGGCCTCTCCGCATCGTGGTCGGCGCGGTTGTTATCATTGCGCTTGCGCCTATGCAAAACCGGCAAGCGCCGCTAGATAGGGCGCGTTCGCGGGCCGGAGATCGAAAGGCGGATACGGCGAAATGCTCGAATCGATACGCAACGCGTCTCAGGGAGTCGTCGGCAAGGCGATCATGACCGTCGTCATGGGCCTGATCATCGTCAGCTTCGTCATCTGGGGCGTGGGCGACATGCTGCGCGGCTTCAGCCCGTCCACGGTCGCGTCGGTCGGAAGCGCGAAAATCTCGGCGCAGGACTATCGCGTCGCCTACGATCGAGCGATCCAGCAATATCAGCGCCGGTTCAGGCGTCCGTTCACCAATGAGGAGGCGCGCCAGGTCGGCCTAGATCGCAGCGTGCTGCAACAGTTGCTGAACGAAGCGGCGGTCGACGAGGAGGCGCGCAAGCTCGGCCTCGGCATTTCCGACGAGGCTCTGCGCGAGGTCATCACCTCGAACCCGAGCTTCCAAGACAAGGCTGGCGCATTCGATCCGGCTCGCCTCGCATCCGCCCTCCGCGACATGGACATGAACGAGCGCGGCTTCGTCTCGGAGTTGCGCCAGCAAGTATTGAGGCAGTTCATTGTCGGCGCGCTGGCGACCGGTGTAACCGCGCCCAAGGCCGAAGTGACGGCGGAAGCTGATTATCAGGGCCAGACACGGTCGGCGGACTATTTCCTCCTGCCAGCTTCCGCGGCGGGCGATGTTCCCGCGGCTTCCGAGGAAGCCCTGAAATCCTTCTACAATGATCGCAAGTCGAGCTATCGCGCGCCTGAATACCGGGAGATGACCATTCTGGCGCTCGAGCCCGACACGATCGCCAATGCTGCCGAAGTGACCGACGCCGACGCCGAGGCGGCCTATCAGAAGATTGCCGGAAAAGATCCCCGGTTCGGCTCCCCTGAGAAGCGCGACCTGCAGCAGGTCCTGTTTCCCAATGAGGCGGACGCCGCCGCGGCCGAGGCCAAGCTCAAGGCCGGGGCGAGCTTCGACGCCCTCGTCCAGGACCGAGGCCTCAAAGCCGAGGACACCAACATCGGCGAGACGACCAAGGACGCCATGCTTGACCAGGCCGAGGCCAACGCTGTCTTTGCTTTACCGCAGGGGGGCGTCAGCGGCGTCTTGAAAAGCCAGTTTGGTCCGGTGATCGTTCGCGTCAAAGGCATAACGCCCTCCACGATCAAGCCATACGCCGAGGTCGCGGACGCCGTGAAAAAGCAGGTGTCAGCTTCCCGCGCAGGCGACAAGATCCAGTCCCTGCACGACAAAATCGAAGACGCGCGGGTGGCTGGTAAAAGCATCCTCGAAGCCGCGAAGGCCGTGGGCTTGACCGGGCAATCGATCGCGGCGGTCGACGCCGCGGGCAACGATCCCAAAGGCGCGCCGGTCAGCCTGCCGGACCAGGCCGAATTGTTGCGCGCCGCGTTCGCTTCCGATGTCGGGCTGGACGAGGCGGCGCTCAACACCAAGGACGGCGGCTTCATCTGGTTTGAGATCGCCAAGATCGATCCGGCGCACGACCTCACGTTCGAGGAAGCAAAGCCCGAAGTCGAAAAGCAATGGCGGGCTGAAGAAGTCGATAAGGCATTGGCAGGTAAGGCTGAAGATTTCGTCAAGCAGATCAGCACCGGGGGAAACATTGCCGACGCAGCGAAAGCCGCAGGCGCCGAGGTGAAGACGGCGACGGATGTCCATCGCGCCGAGCAGGGCAGCCTGCCGGAATCGGTGGTGGCCGCCCTATTCCGCCAGCCTGCCGACGGCGCCGGCTCCGCGGCGACGCCCGACGGGCGGGTGGTGTTCAAGATCACCGCCGACCGGACGCCGCCGGTCGACTTCGCCGACGCCCGCGTCAAGGCCATGGCCTCGGAGCTCGACACCGCGACCCGCGAGAGCCTGCTCGATCAGTACGTCGCCGCGTTGCGCCGTGCGCTCGGCGTCGCCGTCCATCAGGACGTTCTTCAATCCGCCGAGGGCGGCTGATAAGTCGATGACCACCCTGCCCGACTACGAAGCGTTCGCCCGGACCTATGTCGCCGGCGAAGCCGAGGTCGCGGTCACGACGCTGGTCGCCGATCTCGAGACGCCTGTGTCGGCTTATCTCAAGCTCGCGCGCGGCCGGGCAAGCAATATGTTCCTTTTGGAATCGGTCGAGGGTGCAGCGCTGCGGGGCCGCTATTCGATGATCGGCCTCGATCCCGACCTCATCTTCCGTTCGAGCGGCGATCGCGCCGAGATCAACCGCCGGGCGCACACCGATCCGGACGCTTTCGTGCCTTGCCCTGGCGACCCGCTCGACGCGCTGAGAGCGCTGCTCGCCGAATCGCGCATCGAGATGCCGCCCGGCCTGCCGCCGATGTCGGCGGGAATATTCGGCTATCTCGGGTACGACATGGTGAGGCGCATGGAGCGCCTTGCGCCGGCCAAGCCCGATCCGATCGGCGTGCCCGAAGCGCTTCTAATCCGCCCGACCGTCATGGTGGTGTTCGACGGCGCGCGCGACGAGATGTCGATTGTCACGCCGGTTCGCCCGGCGCCCGGAGTGTCAGCGCGCGCCGCTTACGAGAGCGCGATGGCCCGGCTCGACGCGGTCGTCGACGCGCTCGAATCGCCGCTCGATCACACAACGGCCATGGCCGTCGATCCGCTCGTCCAGGCCGGCGAGGCTCGCTCGAATACGACCGAGGCCGAATATATGGCGATGGTCGCCCGGGCGAAGGACTATATCGCCGCCGGAGACGCGTTTCAGATCGTGCTGTCGCAGCGGTTCACGAGCCGCTTCGACCTGCCGGCGTTCGCGCTCTATCGGGCGTTGAGGCGGGTCAATCCGTCCCCCTATCTTTGCTTTCTCGACTTCGGCAGCTTCCAGATTGTCTGCTCCAGTCCCGAAATCCTGGTGCGCGTGCGCGACGGCAAGGTGGTCATCCGCCCGATCGCCGGAACGCGCCCACGGGGAAAAAGCCCGACCGAGGACGAAGCGCTGGCGGCCGAGCTCCTGGCCGATCCGAAGGAGCGCGCCGAACATCTCATGCTGCTCGACCTTGGCCGCAACGACGTTGGCCGCGTCGCCAAAATCGGCACAGTCAAAGTGACCGACAGTTTCTTCATCGAGCGCTATAGCCACGTGATGCACATCGTCTCCAACGTCGAGGGCGAACTGCGCAACGGCGTCGATGCGGTCGCCGCGCTCGCCGCGGGCTTCCCTGCCGGCACCGTGTCCGGCGCGCCCAAAGTGCGGGCGATGCAGATCATCGACGAGCTAGAGAAAGACAAGCGCGGCATCTACGCCGGCTGCATTGGCTATTTCGGCGCCGGGGGCGAAATGGACACCTGCATCGTGCTGCGCGCCTCGGTGGTGAAGGACGGGCTCATGCATGTCCAGGCGGGCGCCGGCATCGTCTACGATTCCTCTCCCGCCGCCGAGCAGAAGGAATGCGGAGACAAGGCGCGCGCCCTGTTCCGCGCTGCGGAGGAAGCCGTGCGCTTCGCAGTTCGGGGCAAGCGCGGGCAGTAGGCGCGCCTAAGCGAAGGCGAGTGCAAAACGAGGGAGGACGCAATGTGCCTGTTTTGTGACCTCGCCGAGTCGGAAGCCGACGCCGGCGCCCCTTCCCGCTTCTCTGCAGCATCCGCGACCGAGCCAGACTCGCGCCAAGTCGCTCCTGTCAATCTTGAGGCCGGGTATGGTGCCGCAGCGGTCGCGATTCCCGAGGGCGTTGGCGTTCAAGGTCGCCGCACGCTGATCAAGGGTGGAACAATCTTGTCGATGGACGATCGCATCGGCAATCACGCGGTCGGCGATGTACTTATCGACGGATCGAAAATCGTCGAGGTCGCGGCCTCGATTCATGCGCCCGCCGCCGCGGTCATCGATGCGTCGGGGCATATCGTCATGCCGGGCTTCATCGATGCGCATAGCCATCAGTTCGAGACGGCGCTGCGCAGCTTTCTTGCCGATGGCATTCTCATTAACGATGGGCGGCCAGAAAGCGCGCACAACTATTATGAATCGATCCTGCAGAAGCTTTCCATGGGCTATCGGCCGCAGGACGTCTACATCAACGAGTTATTCGCCGGCATTGCGCAGATCGACGCCGGCGTGACCGCGGTCATGGACATCAGCCAGATCCATCATTCGCCCGAACATTCCGAAGCCGCGATCGAGGGACTCCGCGCAGCCGGGCGGCGCGCGGTGTTCGGCTATTTCGAGGGCTGGGGCGAGAAGGCCAAATATCCTGGCGACGCCAAGCGCATTCGTGAAGAACACTTCGCGTCTTCCGATCAGTTGCTTAGCGTGTTCATGGGCGGCGAGATTTACTTACCGGGCTATGAGGAGGCGTGGAAAGTCGGCCGCGAGCTGGACTTACCGATCGCCTTGCATGTCGTCGGCACGTTCGGAATGCAGCCGACCTTCGACGAACTGGCGAAGGCCGGGAAGTTCGGACCGGACTACTTTTTCATCCATATGACCGGCATGAGCGAGATCGGCTGGAACGCGGCGGCCGATGCCGGCGCGCACGTCACGCTCGCCGTGCCGATCGAAATGCAGATGCGGCATGGGACGCCGCCGATCCAGAGAGCGCTCGACCTCGGGATGAGCCTGTCGCTATCGACCGACGTCGAGTGCACGATGACCGCCGATATGTTCACCCAAATGCGGGGCGTGATGACTCTGCAGCGGATGTTCGCCAACGAGCTTGCGTTGCAGGGCAAGGAATTCCCGAAGCTCATGTCGGTCTGGGACGCGCTGAGTCTCGCGACGATGGGGGGAGCAAAGGGTCTCAAGATCGAAGCCAAGGCCGGCTCGCTGACCCCGGGCAAAGAGGCCGACATCATCCTCCTCGACGCAACGGCGCTCAACGTCACGCCGCTCAATCATGCGCCAGGCGCGGTCGTCACGCTGATGGAGCGCTCCAACGTATCGACGGTGCTGTGCGCCGGGCAGATCAAGAAATGGCGCGGCTCGATCATCGGCTACGATATTCCAAAGCTGCGGGCCGAATTGAACGCGAGCCAGGACTATGTCTTCGCGGCGGCGGGCATCGAGCGCGATCTGTTTCGGGCGTGACGCGCGATCGCTTCGGTCGGGACGTCTCCCCCTCGCGGGCGGGAATGGGGAGAGACCGCGCCGCGAACGTCCGCTTTGTCAAGCGGGCGGTCGCGAAAGGCATGGTCTCGCTCTATATGTTGCTGGAAAGGACTTGCAACATGGGTTCGAAGAAGCATCGCCGCCTGCTATCTCTCGGATTGCTCCTGGCGCTGGCGCCATTCCCCGCCTCCGCGCGCGAGGTACGGATCTACGTCACCGACAGCGGCGGCGATCGCGTCGAAGTGATAGACCCTACGACGAACAAGGTTGTGCAGGTTATCGGCGGTATGGCAGCGCCGCACGGCGTTGGTTTCTCCCCTGATGGCAGCCGAATCTACATCAGCAATGAATCCAAGAACGCGCTGGATATCGTGGATCGCGCCAGCGGCCAGATCACGGACGAGGTCGGGCTCAGCGGGCGTCCCAACAATATCGCGGTGACAAAGGACGGTGGGCGCGTGCTGGTGGCCATCCGGAGCGGGAAAGGCGGGCTCGACGTGATCGACGCTGCGACTCGCAGGCTCGTCGAAACCATTCCAGTCGGGGGGCAGCTCCACAACGTCTACGTAACCCCAGACGGCAAATACGCTGTCGCCGGCTCCATCGCCGACCACATGGTCACGGTGTTCGATTTAGCCACTGATCAGCCCGCCTGGGGAGTGCGCTTCGAGTCGGGTGTACGGCCGATGGCCATCGAGGCGAACGCCGATGGCTCGACCAAGCGGATTTTCGTAGAGCTCTCTGAGTTTCACGGCGTTGCGATCGTGGATTTCGTCACGCGAAAGGAGGTGGAACGGATCAGGTTGCCGGACCTGCGTTCCGCCGAAAGTGGCCATGGCGACGAGACGACGCCCTGTCACGGCATCGCCATCGCACCGGACGGCAAGAGCCTGTGGATCAACAGCACCGTCGACAACGCGGTGTTTGCCTATTCGCTGCCTGACCTGCGGCTCCTTGGCCATGTCTTACTGCCGGTGCGCGAGAAATCGGGGCAACCGCCGATCAGCGCCATACCGAACTGGATTACGTTCACGCCAGACAGCGAGCGCCTTTTCGTCTCCAACTCGGCGCTCGATTCAGTGTCCGTGATCGATGCCGCGGCGATGAAGCTGGTCGCCGTCGTGCCCGTCGGGAGTGTGCCGAAGCGCATCAATACGTTGGTGTCGCGCTAGGCGGCGACACATTGGCTGATCGACTGAACATTTGGCGCATATGTCTTTAGGCGAGCGCGGCGCCGATTTTGCAGCCGCCCGCTGAGTAATGCGTCCGCCGCTTCGACGAAAGTCTGTTAGACTGTTACGCAGTAAGGCGATACGGCCATGAATTGCTGGTGTTTCCTGGCACCTGCCGAAATGCGGACCTTTAGCGGACCGCGCGCGTCGTGGCGCGTCGTGTCACGACGATGTGAGCGCGCCGACGAGGGCGCGCAAAAAGCCCCGCGCGTCAGACAGAAGGGAATGACGAGCACCGGAGGGCCTTGCCATGTCAGACAAACCTAAACGGAAGCATATTCCACCACCGGCAAAGCCACCAACAAAACCCTTCGATCCCACTCAGCGGGTTTGGCCAGAGATCGAGCCAAGCACTGAACGCCTTATCGGAAAGATCTCCGTGGCATGAGCGAAACTGGAAGCAAGCTTGCACGACTTAATATGGGAAATGGCCGGTCTAAGCCTTGAGGACGGCCGGGTCCTCACAGGAAGACAAGACGCAGTACACTTGATCGCCATGCTAGACGTGCTAGGGAACCGCCACATCCCTAATGATCTCTTGATGCCAGACGGGAGTCACTTCTTACATAAATTCCTAGACGTCCTGGACTATATCGAACACAGAAGAAGGGAGCGCAATTTTATATTGCATGGCTCCTGGGGGCAACTAGACGGAGTACCTGTGGCTAGTTCTTTAAGAGAAAAAAGCCAGAACGCAAGCGAGTTTGCGGCCGAAACCTTCCCTCATCCGAGGTTAAACGCCATTGTGAACGACATCGACCAGTGCAAACGATTTGTCAGCAGAACTCGCGAGATAGTTGTAGCATTGCGTGAGAAACGTCAGCCACCACGTCCCGAGGACTTAGACACCCGTCCACAAGATCAGCGCGACTAGCTGACTTCCATCGCCAGCCGCAGAATGACGTCGCTGTAGCTCTCGCCGGGCCCTCGGGCAAAGAAAAAGCCCCAGCCCGCGCCCGCCAGATTTTGTGACAGAATTTGCCGCATGATCCGCATCGCAATCACGCCGGCCGCCTATGCGGCGATTGCCGCCACGCTGGCGCTCGGAACGGTCGCTGTTGAGCCCGAGCGCGCCGCGGATGGCAGCGTGCATATCTGGCTCGATCCTGGCGTCCTGGCCAAGCTCAAGGAGATGCGCGGCTCCGGCGAGAGCTACAGCGACGTCATCCTGACGCTGGCGAAGGGCGAGGGCGGCGAGGAATGAAGGGGTCCCTGACGCTACCGGCGGGGCCGCCGTCGTTGATAAGAGGAGGCTCGATCGCCCCTCATCGGATGATCGAGCCGCCGCTCTTCATCAGCATCACGCTCTTGAGCTTCGCCGACGACGCGGGCGAGCTCTTCGATCGGGTCCAGGTCCGGCAGCAGCTCGGTTGCAAAGCAAAATTTTGGACAAAGCATAGGTAGTTCTACCTATTGTCAAGTTCTCCTGGTGGCTTAATCATGTCAACGCTACGTAAGGCTCCCGCGAGTTCAGGCTGGGAAGCGTGTAATTCTATCCGCTCGGGTGGTCCAGACGGTAAGGGTGTCTATAAGCGTCTGCGCTAGCATTCCGATATCTAGGCAAGGGAGGAATTCCATGGCGCTTTCCTATTTCGTTAACGACGTTGGCGGCGTCGAGCAGCTATGGGTCAGCAACGGAACCGTTGCCGGTACGCACGTAGTCGTCTCGTTTGGCAGTGGGGCGGTTGCTTCCGATCTCAGCACGATCGGCAGCCAGGTCTTTTTCTCCGTCAGCGATAGCGCGAATGGGTCCGAGCTGTGGAAGTCGGATGGGACTGCCGCCGGAACGGTTTTGGTCAAGGGCATTTCTTCGGATCTGAACAGCTCACTCGCCGGCCTGACGAACATCGATGGCGCGCTCTACTTCGCGGCCAGCGATCGGCTCAATGGCCAGCAGCTATGGAAGTCGGACGGGACGGCCGCCGGAACGGTGATGGTCAAGGACATCGATCCGGGTTTGCCCGTATCCATTCCGGAGGATCTGACCAACGTCAACGGCACGATCTATTTCAATGCCAACGACGGCGCGGATGGCGCTGAGCTGTGGAAGTCGGATGGCACCGCCGCCGGGACGGTAATGGTCAAAGACATTTTTCCTGGCTCAAGCGGCGGAGACCCCCTCGGCCTGACCAACGTCAACGGCACGCTCTACTTCGAAGCCGACGATGGCTTGGATGGCCGTGAGTTGTGGAAATCGAATGGGACCGCCGCCGGAACAGTGATGGTCAGGGACATCGATCCGGGTTTGTCCGAATCCATTCCGCAGGATCTGACCAACGTCAACGGCACGCTCTACTTCGAAGCCGACGATGGCTTTGATGGCTTCGAATTGTGGAGGTCGGATGGGACCACCGCCGGAACAATGATGGTCAAGGACATCGATCCCGGCGCAAACGGCGGCGGCCCCTTCGCTATCATCAATGTCAACGGCGCGCTCTACTTCGATGCCCAGGACGCCACGCACGGCCGCGAGCTGTGGAAGTCGGACGGGACCGCCGCCGGAACAATGATTGTCAAGGACATCGCACCTGGCCCAATCAGCGGCCAGCCCATCGGTCTAGTGAACGTCAACGGCACGCTCTACTTCGAAGCCGACGATGGCTTTGATGGCCGTGAGTTGTGGAAATCGAATGGGACCGCCGCCGGAACGGTGATGGTCAAAAACGTCGTCACTGTTCCGCTCAATTTGTCGCCGAGGGACTTGACGGCCGTTAACGGGGCGCTCGAGTTCTATGCTCTCGACGGCACCGGCGGCACCGGCGAGGGTCTGTTCCGGTCTGATGGGACCGTCGCTGGCACGATCGAACTCGCCGCAAATATACAAGATACGACATTTCTCGTCGTGACTGAGACCCCAGACGGCGACTTCAACGGCGACAACCATTCCGACATCCTGTGGCAGAACGCGAGCAGCGGCCAATCCGCGATCTGGGACATGAAGGGGAACGCTCCGACCGGCGGCGGGCCTGTCAGCCCCAATCCCGGGCCGAGCTGGCACGCCATCGGGACGGGCGATTTCAACGGCGACAGCCAGTCCGACATCCTGTGGCAGAACGCGAACACCGGTCAGGCCTCGATCTGGGAGATGAACGGAACCAAGCTCATCGGCGGCGGGGCTGTCAGCCCCAATCCTGGGCCCTCTTGGAAAGCGATCGGAGCGGGCGATTTCAACGGCGACGGCGATTCCGATATCCTGTGGCAGAACACCAGCGGCCAGGCCTCGATCTGGGAAATGGGCGGAAACGGCTTAATCGGGGGCGGCGCGGTCAGTCCTAATCCCGGATCGGCTTGGAAGGCCGTTGGAACCGGCGATTTCAATGATGACGGCTTTTCCGACATCCTGTGGCAGAACGCGAACGGCCAAGTCTCGATCTGGGAAATGAGCGGGAATCATTTGATCGGCGGCGGGGCGGTCACCGCCAACCCCGGGCCGGCTTGGAAAGCGATCGGGACAGGCGAGTTCAACGACACAGCCATTCCGACATCCTCTTCCAGAACACCAGCACGGGCCAAGTCTCGATCTGGGAGATGGACGGGAACACTTTAATCGGCGGCGGGCCCGTCAGCCCCAATCCCGGGCCGAGCTGGCACGCCACCGGGACGGGCGATTTCACTGGCGGTGGTTCCGACATCCTGTTTCAAAACACGAGCGGCCAGGCTTCGATCTGGGAGATGAACGGGACCACTCTGACCGGCGGCGGCGCCGTCAGCGCCAATCCTGGGTCAGGTTGGCGAGCAGTCGCGTGACCTGAGCCACGAGCCAGATCCCCGATGACCGCTATTTGCGCATGGCGGTCGCCTGCGTATTAGTCTTTGTGTTCTTTGACGCGAATTCAGGGCGATGAGTTTCCCTCGATCATCGGCGCGCCTTCGGCCCGAGACGCGGGCAACCGGATGACATAGCCGGGCGTGATCGTCGCCACGTTTGTCTGCTGGTTGACGTTGACGACGACGCCGCTCTTGCTCTCGCTACCCTCGATGACGCTGATCGCCTTTAGCCGAACCGTCCGATCGGCGGCGCTGTTTTCGCCGGGATCATCGCGGATCTCGATCGCTGTCATGAGGTTGCGCGCCATCTCTGCCTTGCGGCGCTGTTGGAGCAATTCGCCAGCGAAGCCCCGAAAGGTTGGATTAGGATCGAGATGCGCGCGCGCTCGTTTTAATCGATATCCGACGAACTTCGCCGCTTGTTCGAGGGTCAGCGGCCAGTTGGGCGCGATCGTCTTGCCAAGAATCGTTTCCTCGTGCGGCAGTCCATAGACCATGAGGCGCGCGATCTCCTCCTCCTCATCGGTCAAGCCCGTCTCTTTCGAGGGGACAAGAGCTTTGGTCATCAGTCCGCCCGAACGCTCGCGCCCTGGACGGCGCTTTCAGCCGGAACCCAGCCGGCCGGAGGATCAGCGAAGACGCGCGAGAGCGAGTAGGCCCACGGCTCTTTTCGGGTGCGGCGCAAGGCTTCGGCCGCCGGAAGCGGGAGGCGTTTCACGCCATCGGCGCAGCGATGATAGACGGTAAAGCTCTGGCTCATTTTTCCCTCGTCATTTGTAGTAGCTGATATCGAGCGTCGCGCCGCTCCCGATGATCCGGAAGGATGCGAGCTGGCCGCCGAACGCGAAGCACTGACCAGCCGCAACCGGAATGCCGATCGTGGCGGTCGGTGTCGATCCGTCATCGGTGTAGCGAGCGGCCGCGCCCTCGACGCAGATCGTCGCCGAGACAGCGAATTCTGGCACTGACAGCGACGTGACGGCTGACAGGCTGACAGCATATTGCCCCGGCCCAGCCGAGCTAGTCGGCGAAGGGCCGGACATCTCCGCCGCGCGTGCGTTAGCGGCGAAGGCGACGACAAGCAGGACGACGGCCGAGGCCAGAGCGGCGACGATCGTGGCGACGAGGGCCTCGACGAACGGGTGCGGCGGCTGAAGGCGCTTCATGCTCGACGCCAAACCTTGGAGGCGCGCGGCGCTTCGTCCGCCAGGGAGGGCAGGGCGATCGGCTCGCCCCGCACGCGAGAACGACTTCTGCGTCCATCGCTCCTCGGTCGCGATCGCTTCGAGAGCCTTATAACTCGGGTGCGAGACGTCGACGCGATGACCGTCGGGCAGGGTCACGCCTTCGGGCAGTTCGGGTTTGTAGGCCAACTTGCTTGTCCCTTCAGTTTTAGAGCGGTCGCTCGACGGTCTAGAGGGCCACAGTCCTTCAGCCCGCCGAGCGACTTGGCCCCAACAGCGCTGTCGCTGTCAGCGCTGCGGTCTCGGAATTACTTCCCTTTGCCGGCCCTTTTCGCCACGAGATCAGGGCGATCGCGTCGGAAGTCTCGCTCTTGCTGGCCGGCAACCGCGCTTGGGCTCCCATCGGCCACCGAGGTCCAACTCGACCCGCCCCGGTGATCGCTCGCCTTGAGGCCGCCGACAGGCACCCGGCCGCCCGGCGCCGCGCGCTTGGCGATCTCGCTGTCATGAAGGGCGGTGCCCCGTTCAACTCTCGGCATCTGCGTCGACATGTGATGATCCTTTCTCGCGCCTCAGCGCTTGCGGCCGTTTTGCATCCCGGTCGTGAACCTCTTGTCGGTGAACAGGCGGCGGCCAACATCGGAATTGTCCCCGAACCGGACCCAGTCCCCGCCCCTTGGCGAGCGGGTGACAGCGCCGCTTCCTTCACACCAGCCGAAGGCTTGCGGGAGTTGGTAGGGGCTGCGAACCGGATGGCTCGCGGGCGAATGGTTCGGATCTGGATCGCTGCTCATCGGCCTACTTGCCCTTCGCCTTCGCGCGCCAAGCCGGCGTGCCGGGGCCGAAAGGCGTGTAGGGCGTCCCCTGCGGATCCGACTTTTTCGCGCTTTCGGGGAGCCAGCCGAATACCTTTTCGCGCCCGGTCTCGTGCGAGTTGGCGCGGGGCGAAGGCGGCGGTGTCGGGAGCCCGGTTGCTTTCGTGGCCATGTTCAAACTCCTGGTTCTGTCAGCGGCTGTCAGCGCTTTAGCGCGGGCTGCGCGTCCTATTGTCGCGGGCCTCGAGATGACGGCGGCCGATGATCAGTTCCGGGCCGCCGCGAGCATCGGCGACAAACGACTTGTCGATCTGGACCACCCCAGGATGCGGAGCGCCCTGCAACGCGCGGTAGGCCCGCGAGCCTGGAACGTTGTGCGCGCCGGGCGGGAGAGGCTGACCGCCTCGGGCGACCGCCTTGGAGGGCTTCATGTTCGACGGCGTCTTCATTCTGGTTCTCCCGTGTGGCGATGTTCAAAACGATCGGCAGTGCCGGCGGAAAGCCCGCGCGTCTCGACGGGCGCGGCCTCGCTTCGTGGGCAAAGCAGCAAGTCGACATCAAGAGCGGCGAGAGCCATCGGCAAACTGAGGGGGCCGAAATGCCTGTCGTGACATTCGATCTTCCCGAAGTAGCCCGGCTGCAAGCCTGACTTCTCGTCAGCGTCAAGCTGGCGCAATCCCAACTGCCGGCGCCGAGCGGCGAGGGCTTGCGTCAACTGCGTATAGTCGCGAATACGTACAGCGCAAGTCAATTCGGCAACTCCACAAGTCGATCCGCCAAATCGCGAAGAAACGTGGTCGCCGTCTTCATGTCACACTGCCCTAAATACATCACCAACTCGAAGAGGTTATCACCACGCGCGCCGTCGCCGCCGCGATTGAACCACGCCCCGAGCGTTTCCTCGCGATGGTCCGGGCCTGAGAACTCAACTAATCTTGGTTCGCCAGGCCGCTTGAAGCCATCCGGATTAGGCCGGTAATTCGGGTTTAGATGCTCGACGCCCACCGGCCGGCCATGATTGTTGACCAGGTGGTGGTAAACGACGCCCCAGTTGCGAATTAGCTTCCGCTGAATATCGCGCCGATCGAGATCGGATTTGGACGGGCGCACGGGCGCAGGCGCCGCAACCGGCTCGTCGTCAGCAACCAACGCAAATTTCGGGCGATCGAGCATTTATCATCCTCTCCGAAGCGATCGGTGCGCGTTGAATGCGATGGTGCGCCCAGCGGGCATGGCCGCCTGCCGCGCGAAAATCTGGCGAATACGGCCCAACTCTTCGACCGGGTCATACCGACGCGAATAGGGCAAGCCGACCTCGACGATGGCGTCGCTAACCCCGGAGGTCAGCATGAATTGAGCCGGGTCAAGATTGCCGACGAGGTCGTTATGATCGCGATGACGAGGCAAATCAGCGCTCCGAAGCAGTGCGTTGCGGTGTTATGTTATAACGTTGCGCTCGTCAAGCGGTCAGCGTCATTTGGTGCGAGATATGCCCCCAACTGACGAGCGCGCCATCTCGTCCGCAAGCTCGTCCCACTCAGCGGCAACCCGCAACGCCTACGCGCCCATCGGGCAACGTCGCTGCGATCGCGGCGAGGACTTCGGCTTAATTGAGATACGCTGAATAGGAAGACAGGCTCGGAGGCTCAGCCCTCATCATCGGGCAGCATAGCAACTTCTCGCGCTGCCAGCAGGCATAGATCCGCCGCAGTTCGACGCTGCCCCTTCTCATCAAAGATGTGAACATTGTTTCGCTTACGCCCGAGCAGCACGAGGACCTGCTCAAGGGCGGCCCTCGCGCTCTCAGGACGGTCGACGACTTTGGTGACGCCAACCCTAGAGGTCACGGTAAATTTCATGGCCGTTCGCGCCAGCCCATCACGCTCCAAAACGACAACCCGCGGGGATCTCGACGCGGTCTGTCGTCCCCGCTCTTGCCTTAGGACAAATTAGCGGCGGGTGCACCGCAAATTTCTTTTACTTCAGGGTCAAGCGGGGCTGGCCGAGCGCCTCTTCAACCAGCCGTTGCAATCACGCATGGCCAACACCACATTTATGGTAATTGAATTCCACTAAGGGTCGGGGCAATTCTCCGGTATCGTTGGTGGCGCTAGACGAGCCGCCGACTCATCGTAGGAGGTAGACATGAACTTATTGTCGCGACGGAGCGTTCTTGCTATCGCCGCCGTAGTCGATGTCGCGTTGCATTCGCGCTCGGCGCCGGTTGCGGCCAAAGCTTTGGCCACACGTCACAAACTACCCCCTCGTCACCTGGAGACATTGCTCCAGGGCCTGGTCCACGCCAAGATCCTCAAGGGCGTGCGCGGCCCGCGCGGTGGCTACGAGCTGGCGCGCGAGCGTCGGCGCATCACCGTGGGCGAGATCGTGCGCACCGCGATGTCGCTGAGCACCGCCGATCCGGAAGATCTCGGCGCACACTCGGTGCTGATCGAGCGGACTATTGATCCGGCTGCTCGCAGGGCGGGCGAAACCTTTCTCGCCAATCTCGACGCGATCACGGTCGAACAGATGTGCGAGACGGCCGAGAAGACGCATGTGCTCGACGACGAGAAGGTCAGCGGCGGCGATTTCGCCATCTAATGGCGCGACCTCGAGAGAGGGACGCGTGCGAAGGCGTAGGTGGCGGATCTCACTCCGCATGCGCGGCCGTTGCCTTCCCTGAGGCTCCTGGCGAATGTTGCGCCTGTGAGGCAAAAAAAATCTGGCAGGCGTGTTTTGGAAATTGCACAGCCCGCGCTCAAGTCTGGAGGCGGCGATCGCGAACCCATTTTTGGGGGCTGGCCTTCCCTATTGGCGCTCGCAGGAGGGTCGGGGGAGTGCCATTCTTCCAGCCAAGGGCGCGCGGCGCTGGCCGGCGATCGGCAGCAGCCAGACCCTCCCGACCGCGAGCGCCATCGGTCCGGATGGTCGACGAAGGTCCGCCACAGGTGCGCCAATCGCTATAGCGCCGAAAAGCCCAGCAATATCAGCGCATATGCCCTGATCGCGGATAAGATGGTCGCTGACAGCGGCATCTGACAGGCTGACAGATGACAGAACGCCGCGAGGTAGGACCAGGTGATGCAAATGCCTCAGGTCGCGAAGGAGGCGACGAGGAAGGCGCGGCTCGACCGTCGGCTGGAATAATTGCAGCGCATCCGGGCCGCGCATGCCGAACACGACGATTGGCTGATCGCGAGTACGCATTCAGATGTTTGCATGTGATCCGCCTTCCTCTCCGATCCTCAGCGTTGCCCCGTGGCTGGCCTCGTTGCATCCAGGCCACCCCGGCAGCCGCGAAGGGCTCCAATGCCTGCCCTTAGCTGCCCTCACGCGCGCACGCGTAGTCCAGATTGAACTTATCTGCATCGCGACGGCTGCGCACGGGGGAGCGAAATCAGTGCTTTAGCCGCGAACCGGTCATGCCTGAAGCTGCCCTTTGATCCGATCCTTCGTCCGCCCTTGGTCGTCCTGCCCCCTTCTTAAGGAAAGGGGGCGGACGGACGACGCCAAAAATAGGGCACTTCGTCCGCTTCATCGTCCGGTCTGGACGACTGGTTCTGCTGGGGTTTCCGGGGTCCGTCGTCCGGTCCGTCGTCCGCGGACGAAGGCCCTTTCTTCCTCCGCGCGTGGACGATACTCAGAGAGAGGGTTAAGCAGGCGTCGCAAGCCATTGTGAATGTTGTAGTTTATGCCGTTTGATTGGCCGTCGACGCTCTGTCGCCTGGACGACGTTTCTTCACAAGTGGACGATGGGAAAGAGCAACGCCCACTATTTGCTGCGAAAAATGCGGACGACGGGCTTAGTCGTAGACCCCGAACCGCTCATTTCGGGCGAGTGCCATCGCTTCGTTGAGAGACGCATCGTGGGCAATACTGCAATCGTCATTTCAGCGTCCTTCAATTGCTTTGATGCCGGCCGGCGTGATGGCCCACTTACCCAAGGCGTTCGTCACCAGCTTGCCGGCGCCGGGCATTGCGAGCCGGGCGAGCACGCGCTTGACCGATGTCGCGCTGATCCTTGTCGACGCCGCCCATGTGTCTATTGATGCGCTTGGATCGGCGGCCATCGCCTTGAGAAGCGCCACGTCCTTGTTGACGGCGACTTTCTCGCGCTCCGCCGCGTCGGCGGCGGATACCGGCCTCAACACTGGCAACTGGACTTCGCGCCCCTTCACGTCCTTGACTTCCGGGCTCGTAAGCAACTCGAACCGGAACATTGCCGGCTCGAATTCGACGCCTCGGATCTTCCCCTGCCAGTGCAATTCTGTCACGCCGCCATCGCCCCGGCGCAGCGTCAAATTGCCGTCGGCCTCGTTTAGGATCGCGCCGCCGCCATAAGGGATCAGGTTGTCGGGCGCGGCGTTCTTGACCGGATGCGCGGCGACGATGACAGAGGGACGACCCGGAAGCTGCGTCATAGGCCGAAGCCGGCGCATGAAATTCCCGGCCTGGACGTTATCGTTGATGTTGTCGCCATCGAAATAGGCCGCCAGCGTGTCGACCATGATGAGCCTGAACTCGCCGTACGCGGAAAGCTCTTTGAGCTTCGCCGCCAAGGCTTCCGGCGACACGCGCCGATCGAGAATGATGAGATCCCCGGCAATCTCGGCAAAATTGATATTCAGCAGGTACGCCGCGACCATGAGTTTCATCCGAAGATCGTCGGGATTTTCGACGGCGACGAAGGCGACGCGACCTTTGGTGACTTCCCGGCCAAGGACGTCAGCGCCGCGGCCTGTGACGACGGCGAGCGCCATGATGATGAGCAGGGCGGTTTTGCCGGCCCCCGTCTTTGCCGTCAGCGTGTACAGGCTCCCCGACCGAATGAAGGGCTCGACGGCGTAGCTTATCGGCTCATAGGCGCGGCAGAACTCGAACGCCGACAGAAACTCGACTATTTCGGCCGGCGTATCGTCTAACGGCGCGAACGGTCGAGGCCCGGCCGGCGCGTGCAACGTCAAAACCTTGGCGTTCTTAGCCAGATAAGCCTCGGGCGTTTCCTTGCTCACAGCACGCCCCGCATGGTCATATCGTTGAAATCGCCAGGAACCGCAGGAGCCACGGCGAGAACCTCGCGCCCGGCCGCGCGCCAGCGCTGTTCAAGCTCAAGCGCCGCACGCTCGCCCGCGCCGTTCTCATCGTGATCCGCGAGGATCGTCAGGCACTCGATCCCGCTGACAACGGGGAGCTTGGCCATGATCGACGTCGAGCCGCATGACCACATCGGCCGCAGCCCCTTCGCCATCATGTCGAGCGCCGTTTCGAGCCCTTCCGCCAGGTGCAAGCCACCGAGCACATTCTCGTCAGGCGTCAGCCTCACGACGCCGGCCGGGCCGAGCCCCTTGGCCTTCGCGACTTTCTTGCCTTCGCAGAGGTACGTCCGCGAGATCCCGCCCGTCGGCTTGCCTGTCAGCGGATCTGTCATGATCGCGACGATTGCGCCGAGGGTGCGCTGATCGAGCCGATGTCTGTCCTGTTGAAAAAAACATTCGGGATGCCAGCCGATCGCTGCCGTGGAGCCGAGCACGTCGACGAGCTCGCCCGTCTCGATCTTGCGCTCGCGTCGCAGATAGGCCTCGCCCTCCGTGCCGATGATCGGAACAAGCCCGTGGAGGGTCTTCTCGACCATGCGACGAATGAAAGCCTTGCGCGCAGCATCGTCGACGGCCTTAGGCTTGGCTGCTACCGCAATGGGAGCCGGCGCCGGGCACTCGACGTCCGCGCTCTCGCCGGTCAGATCCCTGACCGCCTCCCTGAATTCGAGGCCGCGAACGTGCATTAGGATCGACAGTGCATCGCCGCCCTTGGCGTTGCAGCCGCGACAAAACCACGTCCCCTTGCTCGTGTTGACGTTGAACCGATCGGTCCCGCCGCAACGAGGGCACGGCCCGGAAAGCTCATGCGGCCCGATTTTCTTGAGCGCCAGGCCGAGGCCTTGGTAAATCTGCATGAACGACGCGCCGCGCGCCTTGTCGACGAGATGCGCAGGGATCGGCGGCTTGCGGTGATAGGTCACGAACGCCCCTCGCCCTTGGCCTTGCGCGCTGTCAGAACGGCGTCGGCGGTGAAGCGCCACGACACGCGCGGCTCGCCGCCCTCGGGCGTATAGATCTCGGCGTCAGGACTGCCGGCGAGCGCGATCGGATCGCCGACGCCAAGGCGCAGCACGTCTTGAACGCCGTCGCCGAACACGATCGCCGACCACCAGCGCGCCGGCTCGATCCCGGTTTCGCGCACGCTCAGGATTGCGAACTGCTTCCCCGACTTCCCCACCTTCGAGACCGGCGTTTTGGCGAGAGAGCCCGCAAGAATTGCTCGGCAAGTCATTGCAACGTCGCCGGCAAGTATTCGGAAGATGATCCGCGAAGTTGCCCGATCACCACTTCAACGATACTGCGCAGCACTTCGAGCGCATGGCGCACGCCCGCATCGTCGCCAGCTCGCAGCGCCTCGCGCGCCGCCTCGCTGTACTCGTCGAGTTGCAAGGCCGCGGCGTAGAGCTCACCCCGCGCGATCGGCGGCCGGCGAGGCTCAGGCGGCGGCGTCGGGGCAAACCAAACGAACGGTTCCGGTGCGCCGCGGAATTTGATGTAGCTATCTGACGTCGGCCAGGTGCGTTGGCCTGGCGTGTCGGAAACGGCATACGACGGCATTGCGGATCGCCTTCTCGCTTGGCAGTGCGGGGGTTGATCATCGGGAAACTTCAGGGGCTGGCCGTCAGGGGCTGGCCCCTTTCCCGTTTCAAGCAGCGGCTTGGTCTTGAGCGGGTGCGTCGGCCGGGACGCGCACGCGCCTGCGAGAAAGCTTGAACCTGTCGAGATCGGATTGAAGAACGCCGACCCGGCGAGGCGAAAGCTCGACGACGGGCAACTCGCCATCGTGGATAAACCGGTCGATCTGGCGGGTGGAGACGCCTAGCTGCCGGCCGGCCTCATGCTTAGGAAGCACAAGGTCCATGTCTACCATTGGTGTTTTCGACATCGTCGTGTCCTGTCCCTCAGTGGGTCGATGACGACGGTTTTCGACCGTTCGCGTCAGGTTCTCAACGCACTGGGACATGGAGCTTAAGCTTATGGAATGGTTGAACTTATGAGGCTCGCACGCATGAGCCGCACGCATGAGCCCAAGCAATTCCGAGACTTTTCGGGGGCGAGAAAAATGGGCGTTGTGAATTAGATCGCGCTTAAGTCATTGAAGTCACTACGGAATATGACATGCTTACCGGCGGCAAGCATGGGATTAGGGCGTATATCGCGCTCTCGACGTATTACTGCTCTTTTCTTTCAGGTGCCCCGCGGAAGCGCGAGCTTTTTCTAAGCATTCATCCGCGTACGTAGCATGGCTACGTACAGCCCCGTGTCGCGGGGCGGCTTGTTGATCGCCGATTGCCCCGCGCAGATGGTGGCCTACGCGCTGGCGCGCAGTTGCGTCACATTGCCGGCCGGCTCGCGCCCCTCGGCGATCGCCTCGACGTGCGCGCCCCAGGCATTCAACGCCGCGCGCTTTTCCGCATCCCAGGTATATCGCTGATAAATTCCGGTAATCCCGCCACGCGATCCGGAAACGTGGTTCAAAACCGCTTCCGTGACTTCGAGCCGCACGCCGAGCCGTTGCAGCCCGGTCGCCACCGTGCGCCTCAAATCGTGCAACACCCAACCCGACACGCCGCTCTGCTCGTCGAGGCGGTCTTTCGCCCTGCCCCATCCTTGGTAAACGCCAGTCTCGCCGGGAAACACGAGCTTGTTGCCCTCGTATCGAACGGCGCCGGCGATGATCGCCCGAGCTTGCGTCGACAAGGCGACGACGGAGGCTTTGCCGTTTTTAGCGCGGGACCCTGGGACCGTCCAAGTCGCGAGATCATCTGACAGTTCATCCCATTGCATACCGGCGACTTCGTTCGCCCGCTGACCGGTCAGCATCAACAGTCGGACGATCGAGTTGGAGCTGCCGCCCCCGGCGCTTGCCTGCCAGATCGAGCGGAGCTCCGGATCTGACAGAACGCGATCGCGGCGAACGACGGCGGCGGTCGGAAGGTTCACGAACGGGTTGACGTCGACCGAGCCGCGCTTGAGCGCCCACCCGTAGCACGCGCGACCATAGGCCGCCGTCCGCCCTGCCATCTGCGGCGAGCCGGCCGCGGTGATCTCATCGAGAACGCGGATAACGTCGGCGCGGCTCAAGTCGGCGGCCGGCAGGGGCAGTTGCTTGGCGAACGCCTTGCGGACCGCGCGCACGGCTTCGGACGAATAGCTCGCCCGCGCATCGGCGAGGCCCAAGGCTGCCCACTGGTCGACCAGGACGCCGAGGGTGAGCGCAACATGCGCGGCCTTGACCTTGGCTGCCAGCGCCGCCGCCTTGCGATCGCCAGCAGGATCGCGACCTTGCGCCACTTCGCCGAGGACCGCAGCCGCAGCCGATCGCGCCAGCGCCAACGAGAGGGCGCCGAGAGGGATGCGCCGCTTGACGCCGCTCGCCGTATATTGCACCAGATAGCTCTTGCCGCCGCTCGCCGTCACCCGAACCGCAAGGCCGCGCTGGATCTCATCAAAGATCAAAACATCCTTCTTCCCGGGCGGGCACGCGAGCTTCGCGATCGTGGTTTCGGTGAGCTTCAATTCGACCTCCTTACGTTCGGTCAGCCTATCCTTTTGCGGACCCCTAGCGGACCTGCGGACCCTAGCGGACCCCGCCTGTTCTGGCGGACCGTTTCGCATCCTGTCGCGTCGCGTCAGTTGATATGGCAAGGATTTAGGGCGCTTGCAAGAGGTATGTGACTATGCGGACCTTGGTAATGTCCATTCCTGACGCGTTCTGGCGGGCGAGAAATCTGTTACGCAGTAAGGCGACCGCACGACAATGACGTGCCCCCGATTGCCGAGCCCGTTCCGGCACATTCTCTGGGCGACCGCGCTCGCAGCGGCGTTGGGCGCGGCCTATTCCGAGATGCACGTTTTGCAGAGGGGCGGGCACGCGCTCGCCGTCTATGGCTTGGCGCGCGGCGCGGTGACCGGTGCGGTCATCGCCGGGGTTCTGACGTCCTTCGATGCCTTCGTTCTGAGGGGGCCGCTCGGAGCGCCGCTTCGCCGCGCGCCGTTTACCGCGCATGTCGCGGTCAGAACGGGCATTTACCTCATCGTCATCCTGCTCGCGCTCAGGCTCGGAGAGTGGGTGTTCCCGTCGCCCGGAGAAAGGGGCATTGAGAGCCTAGACGTGCTCTTCTCGCTCGCCGCAGCGTTCGTGTTCGCCTTCATCCAGGACGTGAACAGCCTGCTCGGCCAGAACGTGCTCATCAACTTCATCACCGGCCGCTATTATGCGCCGCGGCTGGAATCGCGGGTGTTCCTGTTCCTCGACATGGAGGGCTCGACGGGATTGGCCGAGCGGCTCGGCCCGCTTGCCTTTCATCGGCTGCTCAATCGTTTCGTCCTCGATCTCACTCAGCCGATCGTCGCGGCGCGCGGCGAAATCCATCGGTATGTCGGCGATGAGCTGATTGCGACCTGGAAGCTCGAGAAGGGGACCACAGACGGCCGGTGCGTCGCGGCCTGTTTCGGCGCCATGGACCAGCTGGCTAGACATGCGCCCCATTACCGCCGCGAATTCGGCGTGGCCGTCGCTGTGAGAGCCGGGCTCCATTGCGGTCCGGTGGTTACGGGGGAGATGGGCTCGGAGAGGAAGGAGATCGTGTTTCTCGGCGACACGGTCAACACTACGGCGCGCATCCAGGAGCTTTGCCGTGAGACAGGCAATCGTGTGCTCGCCTCGGCCGACCTTATCGACCGCCTCGAACTGCCGCAGGGAATCGCCAAACGCTCGCTTGGCGATCTTAGGCTGCGCGGCAAGGGCGCCGACCTCGCGCTTTATGCGCTGACGAACCCGCCGGCGCGGGCCGGCCGCTCTCGGCCCGGAGCCCGCAAGACCGCGCGGGAGCAAACACCGGCCGCGCTGTCATGACCGGGATTTTAAAAGGATTCGGCGACAATAAATGACGGCTTTGCGACAGAGATTTGTCGCAAAGATCACTCAGCGCTATAGATTGGGGGCGAGAGTGAGTAAGCATGCGGTCGCGGAATACGCTAATTTGGGTCGGTGCGGTCGCCGCGGCGGCCCTGGTCGCCGGGGCGAGCGCGCTCTATTGGACGCAACCGGGCTTCCTTTGGCGAAGTGCCGCTCGGACCCCCGTTGTCGCCAGCCCTCCCGCCGAGCCTAGGCCCCCGACTGCTCCGCCGGCTATCCCCACAACGCCGCCGGCGGCAAGCCCTCCGGCGCCTGCGGACAAAAACCCTACGGAGGCCGCGTCCTCGCCCCTGAAGCCGACCTTCGACGTGGTGAATGTTGATCCCTCGGGCGAAGCGGTCATCGCCGGCCGGGCCGCGCCGAACGCGAAAGTCGAGCTCCATGACGGCAGCAAAACCGTCGGCGAGACGACCGCCGACGCCGCGGGCCAGTTTGTCATCATCCCGCCGGCCCTGGCGCCGGGCGATCATAGCCTCCAGTTGGCCGCCGGCGACAGCAAGGGACAGTCCGAGACCTCCAATACGGTCGCCGTCTCGGTTCCCGCGCAGGAAGCAAAAGCCGCGGCCGCCGCGCCAACGAACGCTAAGCCCGCGCCGCCTGCGCCGGCGATGCAGACCGTGGCGACTCCGCCGCTTACCGCCGGGTCCCTCGTGGCGATCCAAGCAGTCGAGGCCGACGCGGCCGGCGGCCTCATCGCCAAAGGTTCGGCGGAACCGAACGCCACCGTGCGTCTTTATCTCAATCAGGCCGCCATCGCCGACGCCAAGACGCAAGCGGACGGCCGCTGGTCATTGACGATCGAGCACGGCATGACCCCGGGCGGCTACGTCATGCAGGCCGATGTCATCAACCCCGGCGGCGCGACCGCGGTCGCGAGCGCCAATACCCCATTCGTCTATCCAGCGGCGCCCGTCTCCGCCCCGCCGGCGGCGCCAACCGCGGCTCCGTCGAGCGCCGAGCAATCACCCGCCCCTTCGCTCTCGCCGGCCGACCCGGTGATCGAATCCGTCCAAACGAAACTCGTCGCCACCGGTCATACGTTGTGGGCGC
>Ga0209624_10000804_pt1 | contig 26695 bp, 20 predicted proteins | sample JacPinW_OM2H0_O1_FD_188565 | JGI IMG/M metagenome (GOLD analysis project Ga0209624, IMG submission 188565) | Forest soil microbial communities from Algoma, Ontario, Canada - Jack Pine, Ontario site 1_JW_OM2H0_O1 (SPAdes) (version 2) | ecosystem: Environmental > Terrestrial > Soil > Boreal...
AGTGTACCCCTGACTTACTTTTTGAAGTCGTCATCCTGACCCTCGAGCGCAGCGAAGGGGAAGGATCCCCGTATTTCGTCTTTGTTCTTTCTCACATGCGGCAGGGTACACCGACTTTGATTCTGCTCTAGACGTCGTCATCCTGAACACCAGCTTTCGATGCTGTTAACCCCGGCTTTCGATGTCGTCATCCTGACCCTGAGCGTAGTCGAATGGGGAAGGATCTCTGTATTTCGCCGTGGCCGTTGCTTGTTCCCGCAGCTTCGAAGGCGCGTTGGGCAAAGGCTAGGAAAGCAAAGAAGCCAACAGTAGTGAAGTCAACCGCTAATAAGGTCGCGACCACCACCGAAAAGCCATTCCCAACCACCGCTAATCGATAGCGAAACGGAGGGATTGTCCAGCGGGTTTACCACTGCGCTTTTCGTTTGGTTTTGCCCCTGATGATGGCCAAGGTAAAAATCTCATGCGTGTTCCATTCAGCCCAAACAGGGGCATTTTGTTGTTTTCAAACAGGTAGAAATGAGGGCAGCAGGCTAGGAATTCCCCTAGTTCCTATGGCACCAGGTTGCTGGCATAGTGGTGGAAAAGGAGCGATGCCAATGCACCCAGTGATCGCCCAAATCGCAATACTTCTTCTTGCCTGCGCCTGTATCTGGACCCACAGACCTGAGTAGCGGGCTTCTGATCGCACTCGTGGGTTAGTCAAGCTCGTCCCATAGCTTGTCCTCTTCGGTTTGCGTGGGTTGCTTGGCAGGAAGCTCCGCGGGCTGAAGATTCATCTTCAAACGCGCAGCAGGAGTCATTCCCATTTTTGGCCAAGACAGTCATCAAGGCATTTAGTTCAGATGTTTTCGCATCCGTGATCCGCATTCGGATGACCAGCTTCCAACCCTTCCAGCAAACGTTCAACGGTGTTCCGAGGGTCGCCATCCCTCAACAAAAATAAATCGGGAATTGGTGTCCTATTTTCCGGGCGCGGGAAAAGTGCGTCCCCGGGTCCACGTTTACCACGCAATCCACCACAATCTCACCACGATTTAACCACCACCAAACACGAGATTTTCCCAAAACACCCCTCATAAACGCCCATAAATCAGCAAAAAAGCATTCTCCACCACGTTCAGATTTTTTTTTGAAAACGCCCCCAAAAAACGGAGACTAATCGAACCCCTCCATCCGCCGATAGACACCTAGAAGCCACTCGCATTCCACCCCTAAGCGAGCCGGCCGTAACGCCGCGCGAAAGTGACTATCCATGCCGCAGGAACGAATCCTGGTCGTCGACGATGAAGAGGCCGTGCGCCGCGTCGTAGCAGCCCTGCTCGAATGCTGCGGCTACGAAATCACTGCGTTAGAAGGCGCCGAGGAGGCGTTGACACGCCTGCAGCAGGACCCTGACTACGACCTCGTCCTGTCCGACATCATGATGCCAGGCATCGACGGCCTGACCCTGCTGGAGCAGATCGTCACCGACCACCCCGGAATGCCGGTAGTGATGTGTTCGGCAGTCAACGACGTTCATGTCGCAACCAACGCCTTTCGCCGCGGCGCCATTGACTATATCCTCAAGCCGTTTGAACGCGCTGAGTTGCAGAGCGTCGTCATGCGCGCCGTGGAGCAAGGAAGACTGCGCAAGCAGAACGCCATCTACCGGCACAACCTCGAATCCATCGTCTCAACGCGTACCGGGCGGTTGCGTTCCACCATGCAGGATCTCGAACGCAGCTACGACATCACGCTTGAGGCCATGGGAGACGCTTTGGACCTGCGGGATGAAGAGACCGAGGGACACTCCAAGCGGGTTACCGCCTACACCATAGCACTGGCGCGGGCGATCGGCTTGGATGCGGACCAACTGCGGGTAATTGCAAGAGGCGCATTCCTGCATGACATCGGCAAAATAGCAACGCCCGACCGCATTCTCCTCAAGCCCGGCCGCCTGAATGCGGATGAGATGCGCATTATGCGGGAGCACTGCGAACGAGGCTACAATATGGTGCGCAAGATCCCCTTCCTGAGAGATGCCGCCGAGATCGTCTATACCCACCAGGAATGCTTTGACGGCAGCGGCTATCCGCGGGGTCTACGCGGTAACGAAATTCCTCTCGGCGCGCGCATCTTTGCCATCGCCGATACGCTGGACGCAATGACATCGGACAGGCCGTACCGCAAAGGAACGACCTTTGCTGAGGCTAGCAAAGAGGTTGCCCGCTGTTCAGGAGGACAATTCGATCCGCAAATCGTCGAAGTGTTTCTTCGCCTCCCGATAGAGTCCTGGTCGGACCTGCGTGCGGAGACCCTAAAGCAATCTCCTTCCGCCTTATCGGCTTCGCTATGTCGTCCGGCAGTTGCGCAGACCAGACAACGCAGCTAGCATCACTGTCGCGAGGGTGTGTCCATGAAGAGCGTATTGACTGCCGCAGAGATTGATAGTTTTTCGAGAGCTAACCCGGGGTGGAGCTTGCAGGAGGGCAAGCTCGTTCGGGAGTGGATCTTCAAAGATTTTGCGGCTGCGATGGTGTTCGTAAACCGAATTGCCGCGATCGCGGAGACCGCTGGGCATCATCCAGACATCGATATACGGTATAACCGCGTACTCCTGGCTTTGGTGTCACACGACGCCGGCGGCATTACGGAACGCGATACGGCCATGGCAGGCCGCATCGGAACTCAGTTCGCGACTTAGTAAAGCGCCTATGGTCAGCGGAATTTGAAATTCCTCTCCCTATCGACATCATGGTTTCAACCTCTTGAAAAGAATGCGCTTGTTTGCGTAATAAATCCTACTGGTGAAACACGAGCCCATGAGGAGATCAGATAATTTCTATGATTGAACATAGTTCCCATTTTCAACATCCACATTGTGGTATATTCATTTTAACGGAAGCGTGAGTCTTCGCCCGTAGAGTTCTTCAGCCCATAGTTGGTGTTCAGGCTGATCCAAGTTGCGTCACTGGCCTCCCGGCACGAGCAAACTACCGTTCGTGCCGCCTTTTTTTGCCCGGAGACCACTTCTTCCCTGCCCACAATTCTTCCGACTATGCAACTAGATAGCCTTCGGGAGTGACAGGATTTATGATACTGAGCATGAAGCGAGTATTCGGATGTGTAGCATTGGGCTTGATTACGATGGCAGCATCGGCGCAGTGGGCGAATCCGTCCGAAGATATCCCGGCTTATAACGCAACTGCTCCGACCAAGGCTCTTCCGGCGGTACTGAGCGGCGATCAGTTGACCGGAGTTTATTTCTCTCATCCTTATCAAGTTATTGCGTATCAGATGGCGGCGAAGATTCCGGCGATACTACACCAGCAGCCGTGCTATTGCCATTGTGACCGGGCTTTGAAGCACAACAGCCTGCACAGCTGCTTCGAGGGGACGCACGGGGCGACCTGTTCCACCTGCATGAAAGAGGCTGTTTATGCCTACCAACAGACGAAGAAGGGGCAGAGCCCAAAGCAAATTCGTGCGGGAATCGAACGCGGGGAATGGCAAAGCGTCGATCTGGAGAGCGCCGCGCTTTAGTTCTTCTTCAGCGAAAAGCCAAGCTCTGAGTTTAGCGAGTGCTTAACCGTTGAGGAAGATCGATGTCTCTCCCTCATTGCGATTGGCCGTTGTTCTGGTCTTCGCGTAAGGATCTTGCATATGGGTTTAGACAAAAACTAAGCGTATAATTTAGCTGGTTCTTTGCAGCGCCCAATGCATTCGCGGGGTTGCTCCATATGGGGGCGTCACGGCTTCGACGGGATTGCTTGTGGCAGAGAGGCATGCCGGGGTGTGGACACCCGTAATCGCTCACAAAACTATAAGTGCCGATAACAACCTGGCTCTTGCTGCTTAATTAAATAAGTAGCCGATCGCTCAAGCTTCGCCTACGGGCCTGTACCGATCGTCGCACAGTAGGCTGGTCTTCCCTGCTCCGTCTGAGCGGGTCGGACGAGATTGATCAGACTGGTCGTCGTCGCATCTTCGTCCGTTCTAAGCGCCGATGACGAGACAAAAACGATACGGAAAAAGCATGAAAGCTCTCTGTTGGAAGTTTTTTCGGACGTGGGTTCGACTCCCACCGCCTCCACCATCACAAAACCCAATGAATAAAGGGTGTTTCGAGATAGACGAAGGAAATTGTGAAATCTTTGTGAAAGACTATGCTAGGCTCTGAGCAATGAGCCTGAGCACTGTCCAAGTCCCTACCATCCCTAACGTCGCGGTCGTGGTCAGGCATTCCAAAGCCTGTCCCCGTGCTGGAGATGAGTTCTACCGAAGCTGTAGATGTCCCAAACATCTGCGCTCGTCGTTCAAAGGCAAGCTGTACAGGCAGTCGGCCCGTACCCGAGCGTGGTCTATCGCGGAGGAGAGGCGGCGCGAGGTTGTGACCTGCCCCCTAATTCCGCACGGTTGATTTTACGAATTTATCTCGTAGCCGGAGCTGTGGCAAAAGTGGGAAACGCCACAGGCGTTTTCCAAGTGGGCGCGCCCACGTCTTTTCCATAGCTCAGTCCCTTGCTTAGCTGTGCAAACTCGGCTGGCGTTCTGTAGTCGAGGCTGCTGTGCGGCCGTTCTTGGTTGTACTCCTTTCTCCAATCTGCGATCTTCCTGCGAGCGTCGAACAGGTTGGCGAACCAACTGACCCGCAGGCACTCTTCGCGAAGCTTTCCGTGGAAGCTTTCCACGTATGCGTTCTGGGTTCGTTTGCCGGGCTGAATATGCCGCACTTCAAGGTGCCACTCCAACGCTCCAGGCAAGGAAGTGGCGGCTGGTCAGTTCCGGGCCGTTGGTCGCAGCGAATCGCCTCCGTCCTGCCGCGTCGAGCGATCACCTCGTCCAGCACGCGGGTCACCCGGCGGCTGGCGAAACCGGTGTCCGCCTCCAGGGCAAGGCACTCACGGGTGTAAGTGTCGACCACGCTCAGCACGCGAATCGTGCGTCCGGCAGCGATCACGTCATGAGCGAAGTCCAGAGCCCATTCCTGGTTGGCCGCAGTGGTCTGCTTCAGCGGCAGCCCAGTGCGCATGCAATGCTTGCGCTTCTTCCGCTTCAAGCAAAGCCCCGCGGCACGGTACACCCGGTACAGTCGCTTGTGGTTCACTCGCTCTCCGTGGCGCTCCATTGGGGTCGTCGGTGATGAGCGCGAACGTGTCTTCCCATTGACCCGTCTTCGGGTTCTTCCACGGTCCCCACAGTCCAGCCATCCCGAGCACGTGACGGCCTTTCACCGACAGCCTGTACTTAGGCTTTGGACCTGTTGATGTATTCTCCCATTCCAACATCGACCCAGCAGGAACGATGCAGCGTTGCGACAGACGCTCTTTTCAGAATGGCGAGGGCATGAATTTGTCCGAACGTGCGTTGAATGCGAGACGGTCTGGAAACTTGAATCCCCAACGCATCTCGACTATCTGACGCTCACCGTCCTTCATGCAGATGACCGGCTGTATCGATCCAGGAGCACATTCCATGCCTGGGCTGAAATATGAATCATCAAGCGTAACGGATACGTGGAACGCCTCAGCGATCTTCTGTTTCTGCCCCGCTTCGTATCGCCCGCACACAATAGTTACCCCCCCAAAACAACTTGTAGTATTCTTTGACGACCTCGTGCGCAATCTTCTCATCTCCGCTCATTAAGATATGCACGGCAATGATCACTTGCAAATGCTGAGAAGCTATCCCCGCCACCCTGTTGAGGGGGAGACGGCTGTGTAATTGTGGCGGGAGACGTGGCAGCGACAGGCAAATTCTGCTGAGGCTGTTGTGATCCTGCAAGCTGGTCAAAAATATCTGCCATCTTAGAAGCTCCAGTGTTTCTGCGTTGCAGCCGTCCTCGCCTTCTGAGCCTTGCCACCTGCGAGAGTGAGGAAGATTCGAGCGGTGGGCGTGTCGATCTTCTGACCGTTACCAGTCGGTAGGGCCGCGTCACCCGATAGGCCAGCAGTTCGCATCTGGTTATAGGTGTTCACGTACTGGGATGCACGGGCATTTGCCGCAATATTGGAGTAATCCAAAATTTGTTGTGGAGTGATGACATCACCATCCTTCGCACCCAGGAACTTCTGTTGCATACTCTGTTCCCAACCCCGTACGTTCTTGTGTTCGTTCAGGATTTATTTGCTGACGCGGAACCCGTTACCCTTGAGAGGCGTTGCGGAGATGCCCACCGAGGCCAAGAGAGCCACGACAGACGCGGGGCCAGTCAGCTTACCGTTAGCAGCATCATTCGCGATGGACTGAAATTGCTGATACGTCCCTTCGGTTTGGCTGAGGGAGTCAAGATTCTTTTTGAAAGCGCCGAACCGTTTGGAGGCCTCCTTGGGATCGGTCACGGTTGGTACGTTGCCAAACGCGTCAGGCTGGGTCAGAGACTCTGCTGATAGATGCGGCTTGGCCGCTTCCTTTGCCCGTTCCTCTCCACCTGCGATTGCCAGTTTCTGCGCGATGTTGGATTGAATCCAACGCTGTGCATATTTGGCCGCACGGCTTCCAGGTTCGGACGATGCAATCATATCGGCTGCCTGCGCTTCGTTGGTGATCTGCTCTGGCACAACTTCATCGTGATACGCCTTGAGAACACCTCAACCGCCAAACGCCTGAGCAACTTGCGCCGCGAACGGAGCATTCTTGTTAGGGATGGACTGCTTTGGGTTGTTCGGGTCAGGCAATGGACGGCTGAGCCATTGCCTGAAGCGATTCGTACAGGTCTCTTCCGCCGTGGCTGATATCCGCGTGAGATGCATACGACTGAAACTTGCTGAGTGCCGTCGCTCGTCCCACGCCAGTATTAGGATCGTCAAGCAATGAGCCGATGGACGGAACCTGATTGGCGAGAGCCTGCACTTTCGGGTCATCAGACTGACGGAGTGCGTCTGCGACTTCATCGTGACGAGCTTGTGCGAGTTGGAACATCGTTTTCTGCTCATTCGCACGAGCGAGAACGGTCCCATTCACGATGGACGTCTCGTCAATTTTTACTCCAGGCTTGAACCCTTGGACGTGATTCGCCGCATAGTCATCCCACTGGCTTTGAGTCAGTAGAACCTTAGCAGATGGATCAGAGATGACCGCATGTGTCGCTTCTACCCTTCCTCCGCCTAACGGACGGTGTCCGTCGATAGGTCCAAGCATCGCGGTGCTGTTGTACTTCGGGTTGTCACCCTGCATCCCTGCTATAAGTTCCTGCTGCGTGACGTTGTGCGCGAGTACCGCGCCCTGATCGTCATACGCATCGATAAGCGGCTTATTCGTGTCGGCAATCTTCTGAATCGTGTCAGCACCACGGCTCTCCGCTTCGGCCGTCGAGAGCAGGGTCCGTGCGTTCAGGTCTGCGATTGATGCGGCGCGAACGATGGCATCTGACTTATTCTTTGCGTCCTGTTGCGCTTGCTGTTCCTGTTGCTGATCTGCCTGTTGACGCTGTTGGACTGCATTGCTGTATCCAGCACCCGCAGCGCGGCCAAGGTTTCCAGGACCATTCGGTACGCTCAAGCCCGAAAGTGAACCGCTGATGGCTTCCATCGCAATCGACATTCCGATATCACGAGAGGACAGAGGCACCTTCGTTACCGGGCGAGTGCCGTCTGTATTGATAGCGGTTGTATATCGGGGTCCGCCAGCAAGTGTTTCAGCGATGGTATGGAGAAGCCTCGCGCGTTGGATGGCGGGGTGTGTGGCAGGAGTAGCAGGCGCGTTGCTCACCGTATCTGACGGCTGAGGCTGTCCAGGCTGCGCGGGGGGTCTGCTGTGTCGGCTGTACTGGCTGCGCGTATTGAGAAGACTGCGGAGTCGCTGTACCAACGTCGGGCGCGGTTTGACAGGTGGCAGGTTGTTGCTACGATGCGTCAGGCGTATTCGATACGGGATCGTTTGAAACTGTCGGATCGTTCGGGTCAGGCATGAGATTCCTTCGGGTGAAGCGAAAAGGGTGAGAGAGCGGATTTAGACTCGGGCAGCAAACCCGCTGGGGCTCTCTCGCGTCTGGCAGACGTTTGCCCCAGATGTTTAATTTGTTTGTGGTGGCTGAGCACTCAAGACTTTTTCAATCTCGGCGAGAGCGATTTTCGGATAATGTGAGTTGCTGACGTGCGGCCTTTATCTGCGCGTGTCGCTGTCGGACTCAGCTGTGTCAGAGCTTGGCTCTATGTCGGCTGGGAGATAGTCCTGCATGTAACGCTCACGCTCCAGGTCATAAGTAGTCTTTGTCATAATTTGCATTCTAGAGGTTTGCCGTCGCCTTTACCTTTGAGAACGAACAGGTGGAGCGGGGCTGACGGCATGGGAGGATTCGCTCCCTTCACTTATTTCGACAGGAACTCACTCATGGTTCCGATAACTGGAAAGCACTTTTTGTACTGTCTGCTGAAAGCAGAGCTATCTCCCGAGTCGTCTAGAACCTCTCACGGCCTGTCAACAGGTCGATACCCGTCCTCACCGTCTGGCTTTGGTTGCGCTTGCTCCCGCGAAACACTGAGATTCACCTTTGCGGGCTGAGGTGTCGGCGCAATGGTGTCGGTTCGGGTGTCACGTCTACGATAACGCCGTATTCGCGAAGCCGATTGAATGCAGCTTCCAGGGTGGGAAGGCTGACAATCATGACGCGGTTCCTATCGAAGTATTCACCCAGCACGCTCAGACTCTTTCGAGAGGTTTGAGTGTGTTCGGGATGTTTCGCAACGAACTCTTTCACAGCCGATTGGTTCAACGCATCCGCATCTGCACGGCTCATGGTTACGTCCATCGTGGCAGGATCAACGAACACATCGGTGTCTTTCCCGTTGAGGATGCGCTCCTTCACGGTGACATGAATCTTGCGGTACGTCTCGTTCGCTGCGGTCTCGGCTTCTCTTAGCTTTGTGGCTTCGGCCTCTTTACGCGCACGGCGCTTAGCGGCCTCCGCTGATTCCTCACGCTCACGGGCTTTGCGGGGCGTGTCAGCCAAAGTTTCGATAAGAGATTCCTTGCCGCAAAGTGAGCTAAGACAGCGAGGTCCGTTTGACAGCAGGATTTGATGGGGCGAATATGTGCTCAGTCCCGCAACGCTGACAAGTTTACTCGATCCGCAGATTTATCCGCGCGGCAATGCAATGCTTCCACTTGTAACGTTCATTTGCACATTGACGACCACGCGAAACAATACAAAATAGACTTATATAATCGTTATGCAACGCTTCCATTGAACAATTGGCCTTGACGCATAATAATAATAGAGGTGTTGTGTGCCTCAAAGAGGCAGAAGATCCCGATAGAATTCGTTTTCCCCTGCGTAAACTGATCATTCATAGCTCCGTAGAGATTCGACTTGAATACTTATGACCAAAAGCACTGCGAGTCCCACGCCTCAGTATGCCGTTCACGATACGAAGCGCAGCTATAATCGCTTCCTCCTGCTGGTGGCGGGACTCGGTGGCCTGCTGTACGGAGTTGACGTCGGCATCATTGGCGGCGCGTTGCCGTATCTGGAAGCAACGTCGCGGCTGAATGCAGGCCAGCTTTCAATCATAGTTGCCGCTGTTTTGCTGGGCAGCGTGATTTCCACGTTGTTCGCAGGACTGCTCGCCGATTGGATGGGTCGCAAGCCGCTCATGACCCTAAGCGGGGTCACCTTCATCATCAGCATTCCGGTGATCGCGCTTTCACACGGCTATGGGCCGCTCTTCCTCGGGCGCTTGCTCCAGGGCATCAGCGGCGGCCTCATCGGGATCGTCGTGCCCCTCTATCTTGCCGAATGTCTATCGGCATCCCATCGCGGTAAGGGCACAGGAGTCTTCCAGTGGCTGCTTACGCTCGGCATCGTTGCAGCAGCGGTCATCGGAATCTACTACAGTTATCGCGTCGAAGCCGTCGCCAGAATCTCAGATTCGGCAACGGTATTTATGTTCAAGGATCAAGCGTGGCGCCGCATCTTCTGGGTCTCACTTCCTCCGGGCATTCTGTTTGTCATCGGCAGCCTGTTTGTGGCTGAGTCCCCCCGTTGGCTGTTTCTACGCGGTAAGAAGAAACAGGCGCATGCAGCCCTCCTTCGCTCCCGCACTCCGGCTCAGGCCGACATCGAGTTTCAGGAAATGGAACAAACCGCGCTAGCTGCTAATGCGCCCTCCGCTTCTGGCAAGGCAATCAAAGACTCGCTGATCCGGCGAAAGTACGTGATTCCGTTTCTACTGGCCTGCGTGATTCTTTTTTGCAACACAGCAACGGGAATCAATTCAATCGTTGCCTATAACACCAACATGCTGCTGCAAAGCGGTCTCTCCGACCTGCATGCGCACTGGGGTTACGTTCTCTTCACCTTCATCAATTTTGCGATGACAATCGTTGGAATGGCGTTGGTTGATCGCAAGGGTCGTAAGTTCCTATTCATTCTGGGCACATCTGGAATCATCGTCTCGCTGATCAGCGTGGGTCTGCTATTTCTGACAACGGAGAAGCTGAACCTCGACTGCCGAGAAATTTTGCAGTCGATGGTCAGATCAGACCAGACGCTCACAGTGCCCTTCAATGCAGATGAGGCGAAGAGACTCCTCGCCGTCAAGGGCTATAGCGGAAACGAAATCAGCAGCGATCGTGCATCGCTGGCCGTCATCTATTCGTACGGCGACTTCACGGCCGCAACCAGCATCGTTCGCTCCGACGACCAAGTCGTTGCCCCCATCCATATCACCCGCGAAAGTTGTGTGCCGGCGAATAAAGTAGAAGCGTTCTTCAAGAACCCTTTTGCCAATCTCGACGCCGCCCGCACCGCACCGCTAAAGGTTGAGCGCGCGTTGATCGGCCGGGTTCCCGATGCCGGTCATGGCTGGCTGGTGGCCATCGGCCTGTACCTGTTCGTAGCCTTCTATGCCATGGGTCCCGGTGTGTGCGTGTGGCTCGCTTTATCGGAGCTGATGCCGACACGCATTCGTTCCAACGGCATGAGCATCGCTCTCGTCATCAACCAATTGGTTTCGACGACGCTCGCGGGTATCTTTCTACCGGTCGTCAGCAACTACGGCTATTCGACAATGTTCTTTCTTTTCTCTGCCTTTACCGTGCTCTATCTGATGACCGTGATGTTCTTTCTTCCAGAGACAAAGGGCAAGACTCTGGAAGAAATCGAACAGTACTTTGAGACAGGCAGGGAAGAAGCAGCAGGTCCCACTAGGTAATTGGGCGAAAGATTATGTCGTGGCAATCCGCGCTTGGAGCGGACCCGTCGATTCTTGCAATAGATGAATGCGTTGCGCCCTGCCATGGCGAACTTACGCTCTTATATATGACCCAGCAGACGGGAAGCCCATCAAATGGAGGCGAAGGTTTGAAATACAAGAAGGGCAGTTCCGATGGGAAAAAGCACATCGAAAACAAAGCGACGGGCAGCAATCAATGGAACAGCCACATGTTGATCGAAGTGATCCTTGTGTGGCCGGTGGCCAGACAGGCTTCAGGACAAACTTTGCAAATCGCCCCGCCAAGACGCCGACATAGAATTGGAACTCATGCGAGAACTTTGACTAGAGCCCAGAACATTCCTTCCTTCCAACATGGGATACTCCTTCAAGAAGAGTAATTTATGGAAGTGTCCCACCCAGCACAGGCTTTTCCAACCCGCGAACAACAGCTTCCATCTTTCCCTGTAAATCAAACACCACAATCTCATTCCGTCCGCTCATCAGCCAGGGTTCCGGAGCATACAGGGTCTTCTGCGGCCCAATATTCCATATCCGCCCGAGCGCGTGTCCATTCAGCCAGAGCTCACCCTTCGTAAACTCGGTAGTGTCTAGAAACGTGTCCCCAACAATTGCCAGATCGAAGTTTCCACGATAGAAACAAGCCCCTTCGCAAGGTTTCGTGGAATAGTGAAGCTTATCGATCGCAGTCATAGGCAGCGAAAAGATCTCCCACCCCAGAAGTGGCGTTCCATCCAGCATTACCTGCTTTGTAATCCCGGCCCGTTCCCTACCAATGAATTTGCCAAAATTAACCCGCCCCGTATTCTCCACTAAAATGTCGAGCCGAGCGTTTCGCTTCGTTGCTGGAAGCGCAAGCCGGTTCTGTTTCAACCTGCGATCGAGCGTTCCCACCAGCTTCCCATCCAGATAAACCTGTGCGTAGCTGTGTAGCTCATCGAGCATCAGCTCGCCTGACGCCGCCCCCTTCAGCTTCCTGCGGTAGAGAATGTACCCATACGACTGATCCACATCCTCCATACTCAAGACCTGCTCCGAATGAATCGGCTTAGGCAGATTGCTCCACAACAAAGCCGACTTCCTCATCGACACCGTCGGAACGCTGATCGGCGCAGCAACCTTGGGCACGGGCGGCGGCGTAATTCCGGTGGCCTGCGCAATCGCATCGCGAAACGCAAAGTACTTCGCCGTGGGCCGCCCACTCTCATCCAGTGGCGAGTCATAGTCATAGCTCGTCACATCGGGCTCATACCCTCCCCCGTCGATATTGGCGCCATTCATCCACCCAAAGTTTGTCCCTCCATGAAACATATAAACACTCACTGAATAGCCCTGCCGCAGTATCCAGTCAAGATTCGCTGATTCTTCCTTGACGCTGGTGTGTGCGTGCTTGCCACCCCAGTGATCGAACCACCCCGCCCAGTACTCACTATTGAAGAACGGTCCATCCGGGCGGAGCTTCTTCAGCGTCGCAAAAGCCTCCTGTGCCGCACCAACGTCATTGCCGCCAAAGTTGATTCCCACCGGCAGCTCCGGCAGCGACCCATCCGGAACCTCCTCCGGTCCGTCTGCCGTATAAAGCTGCGACTTCGTAAAGTCGGCATCCATCAGCGCCTTATGGATCTGCTCCATGTACGCGCGGTCCTTGCCATAGGAGCCATACTCATTCTCTACCTGCGTCAGGATGATCGGCCCACCATTACCAATCTGCAGCGGAGCCAATTCCTGGCCTAACCGCGCAATCCACCGCGCCGCCGGCGCGATAAACTTTGGATCGCTACTCCGCACTACGATACTGCGGTCCTTCAACAGCCACGACGGATAACCGCCCCACTCCCACTCCGCACAAACATAAGGTCCAGGCCGCAGAATCACATACAACCCCTCCTCCTGCGCCTCCCGCACAAACTCGGCAACGTCATTGTTCCCGGAAAAATCGTAGACTCCCGGCTTTGGCTCATGCTCATTCCAGAAAACATACGTCGTAATCGTATTCAGCCCCATCGCCTTCGCCATCTTAAGACGAGCGCGCCAGTAGGCTCGCGGAATTCTTGGATAGTGCATCTCGCCAGAGATGACACGAAAAGGCTTCCCGTCCAGGGCAAAGTGATAGCCCTGAACCGTAAACGTGTGCTCCCCATCGGGAGCGGAAGTCTGCGCAGGAAGACGGAAGACAAGACAAAATAGCATTGGCAACAGAAGGAGTTTAAGACGCACGCAATAACCTCAGGTTTAGGAACTTAAGCAACTGATATTTATCTCTCTGACGGGGCCCTGCGTTCTGGTTCTCAAACTGCCCAGGTCCGCAAGAAGGATCAGTGGGCTCTTGCTAAGGCATCTACCTTCTGTATCAGCTACAGAGAGCTTCGACCCCGCGCACCACGATAGCTCCAGGATTGGAATGCGTCATCGGGTCCCTAATGGATAAGAAAACAAAGACGGGTAGATCTTCACATTGGATACAACCCGATTTGTGGCCCCGGTGATTGGTGTATCGGCGTGCCTTTGTTTGTGATGCAGGTAAACAAACCGATACGTCGGGCGCGAATGGCTCAATTGCCAGGTATCAGACCCCTTGTGATGGATGATGAGGTGAATGCCAATAATCTTGAGAGTTCGTTTTGCATCGGTTGATTCCTCTACAACGACTGGATTACATAGTTAAATATATAAAAATAATAATACGAAATAAAACCTATCCACCGCGTTCCCGAACAGAAGCTTAGGGCGTCGGCTACCGTTTCACCGAAGATCTCGGCAGATGCCGACGCGTGTGGCCTTAGGCAACATCTCTTGCATAAGGGTCGATAACTCGTCGGTCTTGGACTTCTGGGCTGCAGAGCAATTCTACAGCCGCTCATCCACTGGTCGGGTGCCTTAGGAAGGAAGACGAACTCAATTCCTTGCCCGAAGCGCCGCCACCGGCCGACAGTGGGCATAGCAAAGAAAATCAGCCCTCGGTCGTTTCTTACCGATCTTTTCGCGGCGGCCCCATCGCGCTCGCAGGTCATGGCCAGGCCATCCCGAAACTACTTCGGTTCTAACTCCAGCGTCAGCACTTCGAAGGGGCAGGGTCCTCGTGCGTACCATAGTGTTCAAAGGGAGCGTAGCCGTCTACTCATCAGCCTTCCAGTGGCTTTTCGCCGAGTAGAAATCGGGCGCGCCCGCTGGCAACTCCAGAGCCTTAGCTAGATCGATCGCGATGCTCTGTGGCTTGTCGGATGGATTGCGCAGGACCACAATGCCCTTCTTCGGCGACCACGACGCCCGCCCGTAGCCACTGGGCCAGTAAGGATCACCGCCAACCCACTGCGTGTCCTTTAATACCTCCGCATTCTGGCGCGACCACTTTGCGGCCTCCGCCAACGTGTCCCAATTGCTCTCAGGTAACAGTGACGGCGTAATGTGGAGCTCCTGCAACTGGTCCCGGTTCAAAGTAGTCACGGACTTCGTTGGCAAAGTCATTGCCTGGGTCCGTGTTCAAATATCTCGCGTTCTTTGCGTAGATGATGCCGTGTAGCATCAGCGAATTCAGTGGAGAGCGCGACCCCCGGGAGACGAGCGAACATAGGTATTCGCATCGCGATAGGCAATCCGCGCTCGCGTCTGGTTTCGACACCGGCATTGCCATTCGTCCTCGCCACCGTATGCGAAATAAAGCGAAGCGGTATAGACCTACTTGTTGAAACAGGTAGGAATACAACAGCGATTCTATGCTTTGACAAAAACTGGATACCCTCTCGCGAGAAATACCATTGGCCTGTCCTCATCACACACGCTAGGACCTGTGGCCTAGCGGAAGGAAAACTGGTCGTGCCCAGTTTGGTAACGTGCATCCACCATTTGCACCCCATTCTTCTTCACTCAAGGTAACATGTCGGTTTTCAATGACTTTCTTTATCGGATTACGGCACGACATTAGTTGCGGTAACGAAGCTAAGTTGGTGAATCGCCATCCAGGTCTGCGCGTACGCATTGAGCGCGTCGGAGGTCACAGAACGCGAGTCCCGCAGAGCATCGAGATAATCGATCAAGGCAAGGCCACCGTGCTCATAGCTGAACTTTGAGATATCGAGAACATCCTTCGCTTCATCCAGGTAATGGCCGTTGTAGCGGTCCGCGAGGATCTTGATGTTGGCATAGCCGGCCCACGCCTCATCAACGTCGCCGAAGACCTGATTGCGAGCCGCGATTTCGGCGAACCGGCTGGCCTGCGCGACAAACTTGCTCGTCTCTTTATTGCCCTGGTTGCGATCGAAGATCCGCAGAGGAATATTCAGAGAGAAACCAGCCGAGTTATAGGTGCCGCTGCGGTCATATTCGCCTTCAAGAGTTGGATCGGTGGTCCCATTCGCATAGGCCAGCTTCACGTTTGCGTCAGCGACATCTACGCCAAGCTTGGCCGCCCGGTAGTCTGGCCGTGCGGCAAGAGCCTTTTGTTCCAGTTCCTCGATCGTGGACGAGACAACCGGCGGAACGATATCGCCAATCACGTCGAAGTCAGCACGTGGCTTCTCATAGCCCAGCAGAACTTGAAGTTGGGCGCTTGCCTGCAGCTCATTCGTGACCGCACTCGATTCGTCGGATTCGAACTGTGCCAGTTGCAGATCCAGACGTTCAAAGTCCAGCTTCGCAAGATCGCCGGCCTTTAAGCGCTCGTGGCCTATATCAACCTCATGCTTAAAGTCATTCAGGTTATCGTCAGCCAGCTTCTTGGCTGCCTTCGCAAGGACGAAGTTGGTAAAGGCCTGGCGAACGGCGAGGATGGTCTGCTGCTCCTGGTTATGGTACTGCGCATCTGTCTGCGCGGTCGTGGAACGCGCGCTATCGAGGCGCCAGCGGCGTTTCTCGCCGCGCTCAAACAGGCGCGAGACCTGGATGCTGTAGGCGTACGGGTTTGAGGCTCCTTCAGCAGGGAGGGTGACGTTTGAGCCCACTACTCCGAAGTAGGGGTTAGCACGTACGCCGGCCTGAATCTCCTGTGCTTTGACAGAGAACAGATTCTGTTGCGCCGATAGCAGCGTGGGGTTCTTTGTAAGGGCAAGATCGACCGCCTGCTGCATCGTGATAGGTGTGGAACCCGAGGTGGATGGCTGGTTTTGGCTGAACGCCGCGCAGGGCAGGAGGAGGACGCAGGCTGCAGCCAGGACGATTCGCTGTCTATTTTTCGCCATGACACCTCCTGTGGCTCGCATGGGAACACGTAGATATCTGCCTGCACGCTGAAACTGCATTAGTTCTCAAACTCCGTTTCGGGGATAGGAAGCACGTCGTCCGGCCTCGCGATCCAGACATACAAGGTGGGCAGCAGAAATACACTGATGAGAAGCGCCCCGATAAGACCTCCGACGATGACGATGGCGAAGGGCCGCTGCGAGTCGGAGCCAATGCCGTGCGAGGTGGCCGCGGGCAGCAAGCCGAGGGTCGCGACCAGCATCGTCATCATGATGGGGCGGAGGCGGAGCACAGCGCCCTCGATCGCGGCCTCTTCGATGGAGTGGCCGCGGACGCGCATCTGGTTGATGTATTCGAGCATGATGACGCCGACCTGCACGGAGACGCCAAAGAGGGCAAGGAAGCCGACCCCGGAGGAGACCGAAAAGTTGGTGTGAGTGAAAAAGAGGGCGAGGAGTCCGCCGAGAGGCGCCATGGAGACGTTGATGAGGATGAGGAGCGCCCATTTGCCGGAGTGGAACATGGTGTAGAGGATGACGAAGATGAGGATGATGGTGATCGGCAAGACCAGCATGAGACGGCGGGAGGAGCGCTTCTGGCTCTCGTACTCTCCGGCCCAGTCGGTCTTGTAGCCGGGAGGAAGTTTGACTTGCTCGTTGACCTTCTTGATGGCCTCTTCAACGGTCGAGCCGAGGTCGCGGTCGCGGACGCTGTACTTGATGGCGACGTAGCGCTGGCCGCCTTCGCGATAGACTTCTTCAGCGCCGTCTTCAGTTTTGACGGTGGTGAGTTGAGCGAGAGAAACGCGTTCGCCGCTGGGGGCGAGCAGGCGAATGTTGTCGATGGCTTCCTGTGTGCTGCGGTACTGCGGGAGGTAGCGGACGACGACGTCGTAGCGGGCTTCCCTGTCCAGGACCTGGCTGACTGCGTTTCCTCCGACGGCTGTCTGAATGGCGTCCTGCACGTCCGTGACGTTAATGCCGTAGCGGGCAGCGGCCCCGCGGTCGACAGTGTAGTTGAGGTTGGGCTGGCCGATGACGCGGAACAGGCCGAGGTCCTGAACACCCTGGATTTTACTCATGACGGAGACGATTTCGTTGCCTTTTTCCTCGAGGGTCCTCAGGTCGTCGCCGTAGATCTTCACGGCGAGCTCGCCCTTGACACCGCTGACGGCCTCTTCGACGTTGTCGGAGATGGGCTGGGAGAAGTTCCAGAGTACGCCGGGGGTCTTTTCGAGTTCGCGGTCCATTGCGGCGATGAGTTCTTCCTTATTCTCATTGAAGGCGGGGCGCCACTCCGCCTTTGGCTTGAGATCGACAAAGTATTCGGTGTTGAAGAAGCCGGTCGTGTCGGTGCCATCGTCAGGACGGCCGGTCTGGCTAACTACTTTCAGGACCTCAGGGAAGGCAGCGAGCTTGAGGCGCGCCTCGTTCATGACGCGGAGGCTTTCAGTGGGGCCGGTGCTGGGCGCGAGGGTGCCGCGGACCCAGATGGAACCTTCGTCGAGGTGTGGGAGGAACTCGGAACCGATGGCCCCACTGAAGCCCAGGAAAAAGGCCACGAGGAGAGCAAGACCGGCAAGACCGATGGTGACGTTACGATGTTCGATGGCCCACTTGACGGCATGGCGATAGTGGCTCGTGAGCCACGTCATGACCGGGTTTTGCCACTCGCTGGCACCGCGTGGGAAAAGCAGGCTCGATAGCACAGGGGCGAGCAGAAGGGAAAAGACGAGCGCGCCGAGCAGAGCGAAGCTTACCATCCACGCCATCGGCTTGAATAGGCGCCCTTCCACCGACTGCAGCGTAAAGATTGGCAAATACGCGGTGATAATCATGGCGCGAGCGAAGAAGACCGGACGCTGCACTTCATGCGTGGCCTCGCGGATCTGCTGCGTCGGAGTAACGCCCTCCTTCCGTCCATGACTGAGGTGCCGAACGATGTTCTCCACAATCACCACGGAGCCGTCCACCACCATGCCGAAATCCAGCGCGCCGAGCGAGAGGAGGTTTGCGGGAATATCACGTAGATTCAGGCAGATTGCGGCGAAGAGCAGAGCAAACGGAATAGTGAGGGCGACGATGATCGCCCCGCGCGCATTGCCGAGGAAAAGGAACAGGATGACGACGACAAGGATGATGCCTTCGGTAAGGTTGTGTAGGACAGTGTGGGTGGTGTAGTGGAGGAGTTCGCTGCGGTCGAGGAAGGGTACGATTTTGACGCCAGGAGGGAGGACGTGGTCATTCAGCTCTTCGACCTTCTTGTGGATACCCTCAAGCGTCTGATCGGAGTTCTCGCCCTTCTGCAGGAGGACGATGCCCTCGACGACGTCATCGTTGTCGATGAGCTTGCCGTCCTCATGGTGGATGGCCTGCTTGCTGCCCGCCTTGTCCACATGGTCCACGCAAGGATCCGTCGCGCTGAAGGAGGCCCCCGACTCGGCGGGGGGAGTGGTGCCGAAGCGGCAGGTCTTGCCGATCTGGCCGAGGCGTATCTTGGGGCCCTGTACCACCGAAGCGATATTCTTTACCCGTAGGGCCGTGCCAGCCTGGGTCTTGAGGACCGTGTCTTCGATGTCCTTGACATTTTTGTAGAGGCCCACTTCGCGGATGTTGACCTGCTGCTCGCCCTGCTCGATGAAGCTGCCGCCGGCGTTTTGATTATTGTTAGCGATCTGCTGCTCAACCTGGCCGATGCTAAGGCCATAGGCAATGAGTTTGTCGGGATCGAGGCGGATCTGGTACTCGCGGGTGGCACCACCGAAGCTCGCGACGTCGACCACGCCGGGGACTGACTTGAACTGCTTTTCGAGCCTCCAGTCCTGGAGGGACTTGAGCTCCATGCTGTCGTATGCAGGATTGGTGGAACGCAGCGTGTACCAGTAGATCTGGCCGACAGGGCTCCAGTCAGTGCCCATTTGGGGCTGGAGGCCGGCCGGAAGCGTGACCTGTGCAAGCCGTTGGAAGACCTGGTTGCGGTTTTCCTTGTTGATGGAATCGTCGTCGAAGATCATGGTGACGCTCGAGAGACCGGCGAGTGAGGTGGAGCGGAGGTGCGACATGTGCGGAATGCCGGCCATCTGGATTTCGATGGGCGTAGTGACCTGCTGCTCGACCTCCTCGGCGGCGCGGCCAGGCCACTGGGTGATCACCTGGACGTAGTTGTTGGCAACATCCGGGTACGCTTCTACCGGCAGATTATGAAAGGAGACCATGCCCCAGCCGAAGAGCAGGATCGAAAAACCTAGGACCAGCCAGCGGTTATTCAGTGCAAAATCGATGAGGCCACGAATCATTACTGATCCACCGTATTCTGCAGCGTGAGTGCGTTCGCGACGACCTGCTGTCCTACGTTGATGCCGGAGAGGATCTCCAGCATATTGCCAGGCAACGTGTCGCCGCCCTGCACCGACACTCGGCGGAAACTGCCACCCCCTACGGGGACATATACCCAGTCGCGGTCGTGCAGATGCAGTACCGCAGTCGCAGGCAGCTGCGCGTGCGTCTGAAGTGTTTTGCCGTGGATCGTGGCCGTGGCAAACATCCCGACACGCATCAGGGTGTCGGGGTTGTCCACCTGAATGCGTACCTTCGCCGTGCGTATCTGCGGATCGAGTACCGCGCCGATGTCGCTGATCGTACCGGTCAGCACGCGGCTAGGATAAGCGGTGAGCCGAATATCCGCCTTCTGGCCGAGATGCACAGTAGGTAGATCGTTCTCATAAACATCGCAGACAATCCACACATGCGAAAGGTCCGCGATTGTGAACGCGTTCGCCGAGCCCGAGTAAGTGACGCCGGCCGCGGCCGCGTTCGTCACAGTCTGCGCGATGATATATCCCGACGCCGGCGCGTAGACCTTCACGGTCGCCGCGGGATGATTCTTATCCACTCCAAGCACACGCAACTGCTCTTCCGCCGCAATGAGCGCGGCCTTCGCGTCGTCCTCGGCGTCTTGTGTAATTTCAACCTGACTCTGAGGCACCGCACCCTTCTCATATAATAGCTGGGCGCGATCAAGTTGTACCTTCGCAAGCCGTTCGTCGTTGACTGCTTTCAGATACGCCCCAAAAGCACCGGAGACATCTGTGCTCTGCACATCCATCAGGAGCTGGCCCTTTTTCACATAATCCCCGATCCGCGCATGGATTTCGACGACACGGCCCGAGGCGATCGAAATGACCGGGATCGTACGAGAGATGTCAGGATTCACCGTGCCTGTTACCTGAAGGGTCGAGGTCGCCGCGTAGTCGCTCGCCGTCGCCAGCGTGAACTGATCGGGGTGATCCACGTGAACCAGATTCGGGTCGGCATCGGCTTGCACCACCGCGGTCGGTGGAGCTTCGCGTTTGGGATCACTCGTCTTAGCGTCGCAGCCTGCCAACAGCGAAATGCCGAAACAAAATAGGATCGTGGCGGGGTGCCTGGAACTGATTGAACTCATCGCGTAAACTCGTTATCCCTCATAGGATTAAGCCACTGTTACCTTCCATCTTAGAGATTACCCGACCCACATGATTTTTACAGGCAAACGGAGGCTGCAACGCCTCGATCGCATCGAGACAGATAAGCAGCGTCGGCTGTACGAAATATGTCAATGTCCTTAGTCTAGCGTTCGCTCGGTGTCGACGCGCCTATCTTTTGGCTAGCCACGAAGGTTCTTTTGGATCACCACGTAAACTGAAAGACAATGCTGACAATAAATGAAGCCGCATAAATTGCTTGTAAACATTTGGGCGCCTATCAAGTTTGCGGTCCGTCGTATCTTCAAAACCATCCCGGAGCCGGACAGCCCGTCTCTGCACCGTGCCCCATGTATCAGGATTCCGCACACATATGAACTTGCGCTTATCTCTCGATAGCTCTAGAGCGCTGCTCCTTCGTGCCGCCATGTTGGTGGTTTTGATCGGGCTCGCGGACTGGCGGATCGATGCTGAGATCCCGCTCGGATTTCTCTACCTCCTGCCCATGCTGCTGGCTGGCCGCGTTCTGAGCCGATGGCAGATCTGCATTGCAGCCGCGATCTGCACCGGCCTTACCGAAGCTTTCAACAGCCTCAAGTGGACTCCTGCCGTTGGCCTCCCTCGCGACATCCTCACCTTTTCCGCCTTCTGCGGCCTTGGCCTTTTCGTCTATGGGGTGGTCCGCAGCCGCCGCGCCTCAAGCGAGCACCTGCGTCAGATTGAAACCGAGATCGCCGCCCGTAAGGATGCCGAGGAACAACTCAAAGTCCTTATCGAAAGCAGTCCGGCAGCCATCTTTACCACCGACGCCGAAGGACACTTTCTTTTGGCCAATGAAGCGGCCCAAAAGCTGTTCGCTGTCGCTGCCGGAGGTCTTGCAGGCACATCAATTCATCGCTATCTCCCTTCGCTGATCAATCTCACCTCTGCCCAGCACGAAGGCCGTACCTTCCGCACCGTCATGCAATGCCACGGCACGCGGCACAACGGCGAAGGGTTCCTGGCCGATATCTGGTTTTCGACCTACAAGACAAGCGTCGGCGCCCGGATGGCTGCTATGGTCGTCGACATCTCCGAAGATCTCAGGACTCACGAAGAGTCGAGTCTGCATCAACTACTGGCGGGCTCGCGGATCCTGGTCGCTGCCGTTTCGCACGAGATCCGGAATGTCTGCGCGGCGATTGCGGTCGTACATCAAAACCTTACACGCAACCCATCTCTCGACAGGAACAAGGACTTCGAAGCTCTCGGCACGCTCCTTCAGTCTCTGGAGAAGATTGCTGCGATGGACCTACACAACAGTTCAGATCGAGCGACGAGCGTCGACCTCTCGTCCTTCCTGGAGGAGCTACGAATTATCGTTACACCGCCTCTCGAGGAGAGCGGAGTCAAGCTGGAGATCCCCACTCGCCAAGATCTGCCCCATATCCTGGCCGACAGACCCAGTCTGATGCAAGTCTTTCTCAACCTCATCAAAAACAGCGAGCGCGCCATGAGCCTACAGTCGCGCAAGGAGCTCAATATCTCCGTCGAGACCGGCAAACAGCAAGTCCTCGTTCGTCTGCTGGACAGCGGCTCCGGCGTTCGAAACGCTGCCGACCTCTTCAAGCCGTTCCAGCAAGGGGCCGAAGCAACCGGCCTTGGGCTTTACCTGTCCCGCGCCTTCATGCGCTCCTTTCAAGGCGACCTGCGCTACGAACCAACGCCATCTGGGGCCTGCTTTATCGTCGAACTATCGCTCTGGGAAAAAAAGGAACTCGTCCCCTATGAACAAGCAGATACGCGTTCTGATCGTCGATGACCACACGCTCTTCCGCGAGAGTCTCAGCAGACTGCTCGAGGCCGATACCGTATGCAAAATCGTTGGAGCGTGCGCCTCCGTCGAAGGTGCCCTCAAGATCGTCGCCAGAGAACAGATCGATCTGATTCTGCTCGACTACGATCTGGGTGAAAAGCCCGGAACTCGATTTTTAGATGAAAGTAGACGATGCGGCTTCACCGGCCCCGTTCTTATGGTGACCGGAGGCATGGCCGACGCCGTGGCACTGCGCGCTCTGGACAACGGTGCCTCCGGTATCTTTCTCAAGAGCAGTCCTCTTGCAGAGTTGACGCAAGCCATCGGTCGCGTCATGAAGGGCGAAACCTGGATCGACCCTGGCATGGTAAAAGCGTTGATCGCAAGCGCACACCGCCGCAGCGGAGAGGCGTCCCAGGAGTCTCTGAGCGCAAGAGAACGAAGTGTTCTGCGCTGCGTCTTTGAAGGCCTCAGCAACAAGGAGATTGGGCAAAAACTCAACATCTCTGAGGGTTCCGTCAAGGCCGCACTTCAGCAGCTCTTCGCCCGCACCGGCGTCCGGACAAGAAGCCAGTTGGTACGCATCGCCGTCGAAAGACACTCGCAGGACTGGCTGAACGAGGAGTGACTAAAGCTTTGCCATTCGAAGGCGTAACGAGTTAGCGATAACAGAGACAGAGCTGAAGCTCATCGCTGCCGCAGCGATGATTGGGTTTAGAAGCAAGCCAAACAAGGGATAAAAAACACCAGCAGCGACGGGCACACCAACAGCATTGTAGAAGAAGGCAAAAAAAAGATTCTGACGAATATTGCCCATCGTCTTCTGGCTCAGCGTCCGCGCCTTGACGATCCCACGCAAATCCCCGCTGACAAGGACAATTCCTCCAGCGGCAATGGCTACATCCGTTCCTGTCCCCATCGCTATCCCCACATTCGCCTGCGCCAGCGCCGGAGCATCATTGACCCCATCGCCCGCCATCGCGACGATCTTCCCCAGAGCCTGCAGGCTCTTGATCACGTCCGCCTTTCTGCCCGGCAGAACGTCTGCCTCGAACTCGATCCCCAGCTTGCTGGCAACCGCGGCTGCGGTCGTATGGTTGTCCCCTGTGACCATTACGACCGTCATTCCGTCCTTCTTCAACTGCTGGATCGCCTCGAAAGAAGATGTCTTGATCGGATCCGCAACCGCCATCAATCCGGCGAAGCGTCCGTCCACCGCGAGAAACATCACCGTCTGGCCTTCTTTGCGTAACGTCTCTGCGCGCTCCCGCAGCACTTCGTGAGTCACGCCGATATCCTGCATCAGCAAGACGTTTCCTACACCGATCTGCTTACCCTGCACGATCCCCGTAACGCCTTTCCCAGATACCGACTGAAAGTGAGTCACATCAGACGGCTCAATTCCCTTCTCCTTCGCTCCGTGGAGTATGGCCGCCGCGAGCGGATGCTCACTTGCCTTTTCGAGGCCGGCTGCCACCTGCAAGAGGTATCTCTCGTCGAAGCCCTCCGCAGCGACGACGACCGTGAGCCGCGGTCTTCCCTCGGTCAGGGTGCCGGTCTTGTCTACAACCAGCGTATCCACCGTCTCGAAGGTCTCGAGGCTTTCGGCATCACGGATCAGGATGCCTTCGCCGGCTCCACGCCCCGTACCAACCATAATGGACATCGGCGTAGCCAGACCCAGTGCGCAGGGGCAGGCAATGATGAGAACGGCAACCGCATTCACCAACGCGTGTGCATAGCGAGGCTGAGGCCCAAAGGTCGCCCAGACAACAAATGTAATCGCCGAAGCTGCGAGTACAGCAGGAACGAACCATGATGCGACCTTATCGGCTAGCCGCTGAATGGGTGCCCGCGTGCGCTGAGCTTCGCTGACCATCTTTACAATCTGTGCCAGCAAGGTATCCGCTCCAACTCGCTCCGCTTTCATGACGAGGCCGCCCGTACCATTGATCGTGCCTCCAACAAGCTTTGCTCCCTTGGTCTTTTCAATAGGGACAGCTTCCCCTGTAATCATCGACTCATCCACCGCGCTGTGCCCTTCCATAACAGAGCCGTCGGTAGGGATCTTCTCGCCCGGCCGTACTCGAATGCGGTCGCCAATTTGGATATCCACGAGAGCGATATCAGCTTCCGTTCCATCTTGAGCGATGCGGCGCGCAGTCTTTGGCGCCAGTCCAAGTAGCGCCCGGATCGCCCCGCCGGTCTGACTCCGAGCACGCAGCTCCAGCACCTGACCCAGCAATACGAGAACCGTGATCACTGCCGCCGCTTCAAAGTAAAGGCCGGGCTTCCCGGACATATCGCGAAAAGACAGTGGAAATATCTGAGGTGCAAGGACAGCACAGACGCTGTACACATAAGCCGAACCGGCTCCAATCGCAATCAACGTAAACATGTTCAGGCTGCGATGGCGGATAGAAGACCAGCCACGCTCGAAGAACGGCCAGCCTGCCCACAGAACAACCGGCGTCGCGAATGCGAACTCAAGCCAGCGGAGCAACTGGCCGCTGAACCTATTTTGGAGTGGATGGCCAGGCAACACCTCGGAGACCATGACGGCAAGCAGTGGAAGAGTGAGAGCCACGCCGATCCAGAGGCGTCGCGTCATGCTCGCCAACTCCGGGTTCGCCGAGTCGGTGGCCACAACAAGCAGTTCAAGCGCCATCCCGCAGATTGGGCAGTCCCCCGGCCCATCTCGAAGTATCTCGGGATGCATGGGACAGGTATATTTGGCGCCGTCTGCAGCTACAAATGGATCGATAGGTTCAAGAGCCATTCCGCATTTCGGGCACGGACCTGGCTTCACGGCCTGCACGTCTGCATGCATCGGACAGGTATATCGGCTTGCTGCAGGGGATGAAATTGCGGCTGATGGAAGCAAAACCGCTTGCTTCGGCTTGGCATATGGTTCAGGACTCGCTTCAAACTTCTTTTGACAGGACTGGCAGCAGAAGTAAAGAGTAGCGCCATCGTATTCCGTGAACCATTTGGCTGTCTCGCTGGCCACTTTCATACCGCAGACTGGATCGATTGATGAGCTCATACAAAACCTTTTTGCACTATCCCGTGACTTAGCTAATGATACTAGGATGAACTTGGCCGACGAGCCACCGATCGACCACCTTGAAGTACATCAATCTCACTTGAACTCTCGCTTCCAATACTGTCCGGTCTACCAGTTGCTTTGATCGGCTGAGATCGCAAGCGGATGCAAGAACGCGATACGAGAAGCGCGTTTGTGGGTACCGATCACAACGCCTGTCAACCGCGATCAATAGGTTGATAGCCCCCTAATCCAAACAGCCTACGACTATTCAGGAACATGCAGTCAAGCAGGGTGCCTTAAAGCCCTCTCAGAACTTTTCGGTGAAGCCGACCTAGCGATAGACATGCCACATCAGGTTTACGCGCTTAAGCGCTCTCTCTCCCCGTCCCTGTCGAACGCCACATCCCCGCACTGATCGCGTACATGCGTACTTCGATCGCTTTCGGCCCCCACATGATGTTGTGCGTATAGGCAAAACCCACGCGCTCGAGCAGCTTCTGCGAGTTGTTGTGTCCGATCCCATGCCCTGCGACAATCGTCGGCAGGCCAAGCGTTTCGAACCCATAAGCGAGTACCGCGCGCAAAGCCTCCTCGCCCAGCCGCAGTCCCCAGGAAGACCGCATGAGATGAACGCCAGCTTCTATCATCTTTGGATCCATCCGCCACTGCCGTAGGCCGGCACACCCTACAAATTCGCCCGTCTCGCGCAAAAACATCGGCCAGTACTGCACACCACGGCGGTTCTCACGTTCACGTTCTATATCAAGGCGGTTATGGGCTTGTTCCCGAGTCATAGCGCCGCCGAAATAGTGAGTCACTTCCGAATCGCACCACAACGCTTCGGCAAGAGCAGCATCTTTTTCAGTCCAGCTTCGAAATGTCAAACGAGCAGAAGATACAGGAATCATGCAAGAAAGATCCGGTTCCTTGAACTAACGGCTAATGAGATGGTCCGCCGCTTGATCCTTCCCCCGTTGAGGGAGGATGGTGGTGGCAGCTTCTGATCGGAGGATCATCTATATGCAGATTGCATCCATTGGTATCGACCTAGGCAAGAC
>Ga0209624_10000805_pt1 | contig 26674 bp, 22 predicted proteins | sample JacPinW_OM2H0_O1_FD_188565 | JGI IMG/M metagenome (GOLD analysis project Ga0209624, IMG submission 188565) | Forest soil microbial communities from Algoma, Ontario, Canada - Jack Pine, Ontario site 1_JW_OM2H0_O1 (SPAdes) (version 2) | ecosystem: Environmental > Terrestrial > Soil > Boreal...
CGCAATCTCCGCCGGCGTGGCTGGTCGACCAAAGTCGTAGCGCTCGGCGGCGTAGACGGCGCCGGACACAACCATCGCGGCGATCGCGAGGGCCAGGGATCCAATTCTATCCCGCATTGGTCACCCCGCCGCTGGCCGCAACGCTCCAGTTCTGGATCGCGTTGTAATGATAGTAGGAGCGGACATCGCGCACTTTCAGAAGCGCCTCACGGGTCGGCTGCACGTAGCCCGTCTCGTCAGTGACGCGACTCGCCAGCGTCGCCGGGACGCCGTCCCAATTCCAGGGCGCTCGAAACCGGGTCAGGCACTTTGACATGATTGGCTCCTGCAGCGCGGCGTCGCGCCAGGAGGCCCCGCTGTCCGTCGACACCTCGACGCGGACAACCTCTCCTGATCCCGACCAGGCAAGGCCGGAGATCTCGTAGAATCCAGGCGCGATCAGACGTTGCCCCCCGGATGGAAAGGTGATGACCGACTTGGCCTCCATGACAAAATTGAACTGACGCGCCATGCCATCAGGCATGAGCAAGGTGTATTTGGACGTTTCCTCCCGTGTTTGGAACGGCTCCGCTCCAAGTTTGAGCCGCCGAAGCCATTTGACGTTGGTATTGCCTTCGTATCCGGGCAGCAGCAAGCGGAGCGGATAGCCCTGCTCGGGCCGCAGCCGCTCGCCATTTTGCGCATAGGCTAGCAACGCGTCGTCGAGCGCCTTTTCGATCGGAATGCTGCGCGTCATCGCGGCTGCGTCGGCGCCCTCGGCCAGCATCCATTTCGCCTCAGGCTTGACGCCCGCTTCCGCCAGCAGGGTCGCTAACGGAACTCCGGTCCATTCGCAGCAACTGAGCAGGCCATGCGTGTCCTGCGCCGTCAGTTCGGCCTTTGGCGCGCCCCAGTTCTGGGTGTTGCCGGAACATTCGAGGAAGTGAATCCGCGACACGGATGGAAATCGCGTCACATCTTCCATGGTGAAGATGAGCGGCCGCTCGACCAATCCATGCACCATCAGCCGGTGCTCGGACGGGTCGATCGTCGGAATCCCCGCATGGTGGCGCTCATAATGCAGGCCGTTCGGGGTGATGATTCCGTGCAGGTCCTGGAGCGGCGTCAGGCTGAACGACGACAAGCGCGTCGGCGGCTCTGGCAAGCCTTGGCGATAGCGGCGCACGACATTGGCTTCGAACTTGGACGGCCGCCCATAGGGCTGGCTCAGCGTCTCCTCGCCGGGCTCAAGCTGCCATTCCGGGACGGACGGCGGCAGGTTGTCGCCCTCTTGCGCCAGAGCCGGGCGGGAAACGATCGCCGCGGCCGCCGCGCCTGCGCTCGCTCCGAACAAGCTTCGTCGGGTCAAGCGGCGAGCGTCGCCATCTTGTGGCTCGGGCGCGGTCAGGGACGGCGCCGTCGATTCGGGCGTCCGCGGGCTCATCTGTGTACTCCTTGCCGCTCAAGCCCCAACTGGCGGACGATGCGTCCAATCGTCGCCCAGATCGTCTGGTCAGACAAGAGCGTGGACGCGCGTTCATTTTCCTCAGTGGTGCGTCCCGAAGTCGAGCGCCTTGATGTTGTCGTCATTCGAAGAGTAGCGATTTCCGGCTTAATGAAGTTGCCGTGACGTCGAGGGTTCGCCATGTTTCTACGCCGCGCACTCGCCCATTGTTTCCTCATCGCCATGGCCCTGTTCGTCGCTTTCGCCCCGCAAGCGGTTCGCGCCGAGGCGATGGGCATTGGGCTTGAAGGATTCCCTTACCCTTATCCCGTCCATTTCGTGCCGATAACGCTCGAGGGTGAGGATTTGCGCCTTGCCTATATGGATGCGCCGCCCGTTGGGTTATCGAACGGGCGAACAGTCGTCCTTCTGCATGGCCGGAATTTCCCATCGAGCTATTGGGAACCCACCATCAAGGCCCTGACCGAGGCGGGTTACCACGTCGTGGCCCCTGACCAGATTGGCTTTGGCAAATCATCCAAGCCCACTTTCGCATATAGTTTCGACGATATGGCGCGCGCGACCATCGCGCTCATCGATAGTCTCCACGTGGACCGCTTCGACCTGGTCGGGCATTCGATGGGCGGAATGCTCGCGGTCCGCCTGGCGCGCGCTTACGGATCGCGCATCGACCATCTCGTCCTCTACTCGCCGATCGGCCTCGAGGACTATCGCTTTTACGCGCCGCCGGTGACGGACGAAATGCTGGCGAACAACGAACGCGCCCTGACTGCGGACGGCTACCGCAAGCAATTGATGACCAACTATGCGCTGAGCTTGCCATCGAGCGCGATCGAGCCATTCGTCCAGCTGCGCGAACAGATCAAGGAGAGCGGCGAATATCCGCGCTGGCTTAAGTCGTTCGTCGCTTCCTACCAGATGATCTATTCGCAGCCGGTGGCGCACGAGATCCCGCTCATCGATCGGCCAACCCTGTTCATCATGGGCGCCAACGACCACAACGCCCCTGGGCGGGCATTCGCGCCGCCCGAATTGCGCGCTAAAATGGGCAAGAACGCCGATCTCGCCCAAGCGCTGGCGGCGCGCATGGCGAATGCGAAGGTGAAGGTGTTGGAGGGTGTCGGCCATCTCGGGCATCTCGAAGCGACGCAGCCCTTCAATGAGACCCTTCTGAGTTTCCTGGCGCAATAATTGCTTTGCGCCGGGCTGCGGCGCCGGGAGGACAAGCGGGCCTTGGCGCACCGCCTTGCTTGACGATTCGCTGCGGCGTCTATGAGATGGGGCGACGCCGGATCAATTCGGCGCGTATCAGGGAGGGGGAAATGTCCGCATCGATGGAGCGGCGCGCGGTCGCGACGGGGGATAGCCCGTCTGCCCGCGTCAGCGTCACCAGGTCGCTCTTATGAAGCTTGGCGAAGCGCCGGACAAAAGCCTGCTCGATCCGATCGAAACGGCTTCCCGCGACGAGATCGTTGCTCTGCAGACGCGCCGGCTCGCGGCGACGTTGCGGCGCGTCTACGACGCCGTCCCGGCAATGCGCGCCAAGTTCGATCAGCACGGCGTTCATCCGGACGACTTCCGCACCCTCGAGGACCTGAAGCGCTTTCCCTTTACCGCCAAGTCGGACCTCAGAGCCAACTACCCGTTCGGTCTTTTGGCCGTACCGAAGGATCGGCTGGCGCGCGTCCACGCGTCCTCCGGAACGACCGGCAAGCCTACGGTGGTTGGCTATACCCGCAACGATCTCTCCATGTGGAGCGACATGGTCGCGCGGACGATCCGCGCCGCCGGCGGCCGCGCAGGCATGATGGCCCACAACGCCTATGGTTATGGCCTCTTCACCGGAGGTCTCGGCTATCACTATGGCGCCGAGCGGCTTGGCTGCACGCTTGTACCTGTCTCAGGGGGCATGACAGAGAGGCAGGTCCAGCTAATCAACGATTTCGAGCCCGACATCCTGATGGCGACGCCCTCCTACGCCTTGTGCCTCGTGGACGAGTTCCGCGCTCAGGGACTCGATCCCCGCCGCTCCTCTTTGAAGCTTGGGAGCTTCGGCGCGGAGCCCTGGACCAATGCAATGCGTAATGAACTCGAAGAGGCGTTCGATATGGACGCGCTCGACAGCTATGGTCTTTCCGAAGTGATCGGGCCGGGCGTCGCAGGCGAATGCGTGGAGACCAAGGATGGGCTCCATATTTGGGAGGATCATTTTTATCCCGAGATCATCGACCCCCCGACCGGCGCGGTCTTGCCCGACGGCGCCTTCGGCGAGATTGTCTTTACCTCGCTGACCAAGGAAGCGATGCCGGTCGTCCGCTACTGCACCGGAGATTTGACCCGACTTCTGCCTGGCACGGCGCGCTCAATGCGGCGGATGGAAAAAATTTCTGGCCGAACTGATGACATGATGATCGTGCGCGGCGTCAACGTGTTCCCGGCGCAGATCGAGGAGCTGATCCTGGGCGTTCCCAGCTTTTCCGCGCACTATCAGCTCATCCTCACCCGCGAAGTTCGGCTGGACGAATTGGAGGTTCAGGTCGAGGCTCGATCGTCGGCCGATCTCGACGGGGCGCGTGCGCATGCGAGCGAACTCGAGCACGCGATGAAAGCGCACATCGGAATCACCGCGAAAGTGAGCGTACTCGAGCCAGGGCAGATCGAACGGTCACTTGGCAAGGCGAAGCGCGTTATCGACAAGAGGCCCAAAGCATGACCTCGACGACGGAATCGTCCCTTAAGCCATTGTGTGCCGCCGGCCTGCCCGAGCTCGAAGCTCGGGAATGGTCCGAGTCCTTTCCGATCGCGACTGGCAAGTTTGAGTCCGATGCTCGCGAGTACGGCGCCTTCTGGCGCCGCTCGGCGGCTCTCCTCGGGAGGCTGCCAGCGAAGTCGAGGCGCAACGAAGCGGAACGTGCAGCTGCGGAGGCGTTGTTATCGGACGCGCACGCATCTCGCGAATCGTTCCTCGCCGCTCACGTCGAGAGGGTCTACGATCGTCTGACCGAGCGCTGTTCGACCTTCCGACGCCTCGACGACCTCGTCTACGCCGCGTCGAACCTCGTCCCCGGGTTGGCGCCGACACGACAAGAGGTCGACGCCGAAGCCGCTCATCGGCAGGGCGACAAGGATGGCTTCGAGATCGACCAGGGGCTCTTCCTCGCGCATGTGCTTTCGCGCCCGCGCATCGGCGAACATCTCTGTCACGCCATGCTCCTGCCGCGTGCGGAAAGCCCTGCGCTTATCGCCGAATTCGCCGCACGCGGCTCGCTCGATCTCGGCGCTGCGCGCCTCACGCGACGCGGCAAGGCTGTCCACCTCGAGATGATCAATCCGCGCTTCCTCAACGCGGAAGACGACACCACCCTTGCTGAGACCGAGCTCGCCGTCGACGTCGCGACGCTCGACCGGACGACAGAGATCGCCGTCATGCGCGGCGTTGCGGTGGACAACGAGAAATATCGGGGCAAGCGCATTTTTGGCGCGGGCATCAATCTCACCCATCTCTATCTCGGCAAGATTCCCTATCTTTGGTTTTTGATCCGCGACCTCGGCTATGTGCACAAGCTCCTGCGCGGCGTCGCCTCGCCGGACAGCGTGCCCGACGACGTGAACGGACGCGGGACAGAAAAGCTATGGATCGCCGCGCTGGACACGTTCGCGATCGGCGGCCATTGCCAGGCGCTCTTGTGCATGGATTATGTTCTGGCCGCGTCGGACGCGTTCCTGAGCTTGCCCGCGCGCAAGGAAGGAATCATTCCCGGCTTCGCGAATTTGCGCCTGCCACGCTTCGTCGGCGATCGCATGACGCGACAGGCCATACTCTACGAGCGCAGACTGGAGTGTGACAGCGCGGAAGGGCGCCTCATTTGCGACGAGATCGCGCCCGCCGGCGAGATGGCCGCCGCGGTCGACCGCGTCGTCGAGGGGCTCACAAGCGCTGGCGCGGTCAGCGCCATCGGCAACCGGCGCGCCATCAGAGTCGGCCAGGAATCCCTGGATCTGTTTCGGCGCTACGCCTCCGTTTACGCGCGCGAGCAGGCCTATTGTCACTTCAGTCCGGCGCTGATCGCCAATCTCGAGCGCAATTGGGACGCGAAGAACAGAAAGATCTGAGGCCGGACCAACGGCGCTTCTGGCCCTCGCGCTTGACGATCCGCGCCGAGGCCTGCGAGATGATCCGATAACGCGATGCGCTCGTGGGAGGAGACATGCCGAGATTGACCGGGCACGGCGCCGTTTGCGCGCTCCTTCTCGTCTTCGCCCTTTCGCTCGGGAGCGCTCTTCCCGCCTTTGCTCAGGACAAGGAGATCGACCTTCGGCTCTCGCTCTGGGTCCCGCCCGCCCATCCACTGACCAGCGCGGCCAAGGCCTGGGCGGAGGATATCGCCAAAGCTTCGAACGGCACGATCAAGATCACGGTCTTCCCGTCCGAGCAGCTCGGCAAGGCGTTCGATCATTACGACATGGCGCGCGACGACATCGCGGACATCACTTACGTCAATCCCGGCTATCAGCCGGGCCGTTTCCCGATCATCGCCATCGGCCAAATGCCGTTCATGTTCGGCGACGCGCGCAAGGGCACGGCGGCACTCGATTCCTGGTATCGCAAATATGCGGGCGCGGAGATGAAGGACACGCATTTCTGCTTCGCCTTCATTCACGACCCCGGCGCGCTGCACTCCCGCAAAAAGATCGTCCTGCCGCGGGATCTCCGCGGCGCGAAGGTGCGCCCGGCGCAGAGCACGATTGCCGAACTCGTCACCAGGCTTGGCGGCACGAATGTGCAGGCCTCGGCTCCAGAGGCGCGCGAAGTTCTCGAGCGCGGGGTCGCCGACGCCATCACCTTCCCCTGGGGCTCGCTCTATCTGTTCGGCATCGACAAGGTCGTCAAACACCATATCGACGCTCCCCTCTATACGACCGTGTTCACCTTCTCGATGAACAAGGACAAATACGAGTCCATGAGCCCGTCGCAAAAGACGGTCATTGACGATCATTGCTCGACCGACTGGGCGGTGAAGATCGCGGGCCCGTGGGGCGATTTCGAATCCGCCGGCCGCGACAGGATGAGAGCCGATCCCACTCACGAGCTCACCAAGCTCACGCCCGACCAGATGGAGGCCTGGCGCGCCACGGTCGAGCCGCTCAAGGCAAGCTGGGCGGCCGCGGTGAAGCAGGCGGGCGCCGATCCCGACGCCGCGCTGGCCGAGCTCAACGCGGCAATCGCCAAATACGGCGCCGGTCCATGATTGCATCCGAGGGCCGGCGCGCGGGAATGACCGGCAACGCCATGGACCGGTTCATCGACGGCATCGAGCTTGCTGCTGCCGCGTTCATCGCCATTGTCGCAGTGGACATTTTTGTCTCCGTCCTGCTCCGTTACCTCTTCAACACGTCCATTCCCGATTCCTACGATTTCGGCCGCCTGCTGCTCGGCATTCTCATCTTCTGGGGTATCGCAGCGACCAGTTATCGCGGCGGCCATATCACCGTCGATCTCGTGTGGGCCGCGGCCGGGCCGCGCGGCAAACGCCTGATCGATATTTTCGCGACGCTGGTGCTGCTGTTTATCGTCACAGTCCAGACCGCGATGCTGTTCGACAAGGTGCGCTCGACGCGGGCCGACCATGTCCTGACCTACGATCTTCATTTGCCGACATGGCCATTCTTCGCTGTCGCCTGGGCGGGGGATGTATCGGCCGTGATCCTCATCGCCGTGCGCACCTACCGGCTCATTTTTCACCCCGAGAAATTCAGTTCCGAACCGATCGCCAAGGCCGTGGAATGAGGCCAAGACGATGAGCGCCAATGCGTCGGCCGCGCTCGGCTTCGTCGCTTTGTTCGGGTTGATTCTGCTGCGAGTTCCCGTCGGCATGGCAATGGGCCTTATCGGCGTCGTCGGCTACGCCTCGATCGTCGGCCTTGCTCCCGCGCTGAAGATGGTCGGACAGACCTCGATGCGAACGGTCACCGATTACACCTTCGGCGTCATCCCGATGTTCCTGCTCATGGGCGCCTTCGTCTCCGTTTCCGGCATGAGCCGCGAATTGTTCCGGGCGGCGAACAGTTTCATCGGGCATTGGCGGGGCGGATTGGGTTTGGCGACGATCGCCGCTTGCGCTGGCTTCGCCGCGATCAGCGGTTCCTCCGTCGCGACCGCCGCCACCTTTGCGACGGTCGCCTATCCCGAGATGCGGCGATACGATTACCCTCAGTCCTTTGCGGCGGGCGTGATCGCGGCCGGCGGCACGCTCGGCGCGATCTTTCCGCCCTCGACCGTGCTCGCCGTCTACGGCCTCATCACGCAGCAGGACATCGGGAAATTATTCATCGCGGGCATCCTCCCGGGCCTGCTTGCGGTCTCCATGTACATGATGACGATCGCCGCCATCGGCATCGTGCGGCCGGGCTTTCTGCCGGCCGGTCCGCGCAGCGGCTGGAGCGAGCGGCTGAGATCGCTGCGCGACGTCTGGGCGGCCTTGGTCTTGTTCGGGTTCGTGATCGGCGGACTTTACGGCGGCCTGTTCACGCCGACCGAGGCGGGCGGGGTCGGCGCGTGCGGCGCGTTTCTGATCTCGGTCGCGCGAGGAAAACTCAAGCCCGCCGGCGTGCTGGCGGCGCTGTTGCAGGCGACGCGCACCGCCGCCGCGGTGTTCACCGTTCTGATCGGCGCGCTCTTGTTCGGCTATTTCCTCACCGTCACCGAGACGCCGCAGAAACTGACCGAATTCCTGACCGGTCTCGGCGTTGGCCGTTACGGCGTGCTAGCGCTCATCATGCTGATGTATCTCGTGCTCGGCTGTCTCATGGACGCTATGGCAATGATTATCCTCACCGTGCCGATCGTCTTCCCGGTCGTAACGGCGCTCGGCTTCGATCCGATCTGGTTCGGAATCATCATCGTCATGACGGTCGAGCTCGGCCTGATCCATCCGCCGGTCGGAATGAACGTCTTCGTCATCAAGACCGCCGTCAAGGACATCAGCTTCGCCACGATCTTCAAGGGCGTCCTGCCTTTTATCGCGACCGACATGCTTCGTCTCGTGATCTTGATCGCTTTTCCCTCCATTGCGCTTTACCTGCCGAGCCTGATGTAGGATCACCCCCCTGCCAATCCAAGAAAAGGACAGTTCAATCAATGGCCCGCAAGCGCCCGGAAGATCTTCGCTCTCATCGCTGGTACGGCGTGAACGACCTGCGCTCTTTCGGCCATCGGTCGCGCACGGCTCAGATGGGCTACGAACGCGCCGATTATGCGGGCAAGCCGGTTATCGGGATCATCAACACCTGGAGCGACATCAACGCCTGCCACACCCATTTCAAGCAACGGGTCGAGGAGGTGAAGCGCGGCGTGTGGGAGGAAGGCGGCTTTCCGGTCGAATTGCCGGCGATGACGTTGTCCGAACCGTTCCAGAAGCCGACGACGATGATGTACCGCAACTTTTTGGCGATGGAGGCGGAAGAGGCTTTGCGCTCCTATCCCGCCGATGGCGCGGTGCTGATGGGCGGCTGCGACAAGACCACACCCGCGTTGCTCATGGGCGCGATCTCGATGAACCTCCCGGCGATCTTCATGCCGGCGGGCCCAATGCTGCGCGGCAATTGGCGCGGCAATGCGCTGGGCTCGGGCAGTGACGTCTGGAAATACTGGGCGGAACTGCGCGCCGGCACAATTACGTCCGAGGACTGGGGCGAGATCGAAGAGGGCATCGCGCGCTCGCCGGGTCACTGCATGACCATGGGCACCGCCTCGACCATGACCAGCGCGGCCGAGGCGCTCGGAATGACGCTGCCAGGCGCGGCCTCGATCCCCGCGGCCGACTCGCGGCATGCGGTGATGGCGACGCGCACCGGCAAGCGAATCGTCGAGATGGTCTGGGAAGATCTGAAGCCGTCCGATCTGATCACGGAGGATGCGATCCACAATTCCGTTTCCGCCGTCCTCGCGATCGGCGGATCGACCAATGCGGTCGTGCATCTGATCGCGCTTGCGCGTCGCGCGGGCCTTGAGCTCGACATGGAGGCGTTCGACAGACAAGCGCGGGAGACGCCGCTGCTCGCCAACATCCGGCCCTCCGGCGCTTATCTCATGGAGGATTTTTACTATGCTGGCGGCTTGCCGGCGGTGCTCAAGCAATTGGCCATCGGCGGCAGGCTGAAGACTGGCGCCCGCACCGTGAACGGGGCGACGATCGGCGACAATGTCGAGCGGGCCGCGATCTATAACGAGGATGTCATTCGGCCGCTGAACAACCCGCTTGTCGCGTCCGATAGCTTGGCCGTCCTGCGCGGCAACCTGGCTCCTAACGGCGCGATCATCAAACCGCCCGCGGCCGAGTCCCGCCTGCACAAACACGCGGGAAAGGCGGTCGTATTTGAAGATTATAACGACATGGCCGCGCGCATTGACGATCCGGACCTCGATGTCGACGAGAATTCGGTCCTGGTGCTCAAGAACGCCGGGCCGATCGGAGCGCCGGGCATGCCGGAATGGGGACAATTGCCGATCCCGAAAAAGGTGCTGGCCAAGGGCGTCCGCGACATGGTTCGCGTTTCCGACGCGCGCATGAGCGGCACCAGCTACGGCGCCTGCGTCCTCCATGTCGCCCCGGAATCCTTCATCGGCGGGCCGCTCGCTCTCGTGCGCGACGGCGACGTCATCGAACTCGATATCCCCGGCCGGCGCCTGAGCATGCAGGTCAGCGAGGAGGAGCTCGACCGGCGCCGCGCCACTTGGAAGCGGCCCCCGCCCCGCTACGGCCGTGGCTACGGGCGCCTGTTCTCGGAGCATGTGAGCCAGGCGAATGAAGGTTGCGACTTCGACTTTCTTGAGCGCGGCGCCGCGACGGTGGACCCCGAGATCCACTAGTATTGCTTGTGGAGTAGGGGCGGCTTTCGGCCCGCCCTTTCTCTTTCGAACTGTGACAGCGGTCACGGCGGGGCGGGAGAGTTACGATTAGTAAAGGAAGTGGAACGGATATTGGACGCCAGGAGATTCCGAGATGTCCTATCACGAAGGAGACAGAGTAAAAGTGAGAGCGCATTGGCTGGCGATTGAATTTGCCTTTTACCTGCTAGGATTGTTGACGTTGGGGGCACAATTAGCATCTCTGTTGACGTTCTTGCCCCCGACTTGAGACAGGGAGTTTTTTTAGTTTAACAACTGTAACCCATTGAAATTTTCCGATCCCAAAAATAAACGATAGTAAATTATAGCATTTTTACTGGCGTTTAAGAACGCATAGTTGCCCGCGTTTGTGAGGAAGATGAACCCGCCCACCCGCGTCGGACGATTGAAGCGGCGAACGAGCGCGCTTACCTAAACGGGGCGATGACCATCCCTTCGGCGCCGCCGGCCAGAACGGTTCTCTCTTCATGAGCCGAGGCTCCTGCAATGCCTGAACTGCCCGAAGTCGAGACCGTTCGACGCGGCCTTGACCCCGCTATGCGCGGCGCCCGGATCGACAAGGTCGAATTGCGGCGGGCTGACATTCGCTTCCCGTTCCCTGACTCTTTCGCCAAGCGGCTGACCGGCCGTCGCATCGTCGAGGTGAATCGCCGCGCCAAATACCTTCTTTTCCATCTGGACAGCGGCGAGACCCTGATCGTCCATCTTGGCATGTCCGGTTCGTTCCGCACGGAAAAGACGGCGGTTTCAACTCCCGGCAAGTTCCATCACGAGCGTTCGAAGGATCCAAAGCACGACCACGTCGTTCTCGTCCTCGATAACAATTGGATCGTTACCTATAACGACCCCAGGCGCTTCGGTTTCATGGACCTGGCGCCGACCAAGGCGCTCGACCAGCATCCAAGGATGCGCGGCCTCGGCGCCGAGCCGCTGGCGCCGGAGTTTGACGCGCATTCTCTGGCGAAGCTGTTCGCCGGCGCCCGCACGTCTCTCAAAGCCGGTTTGCTCGACCAGAAGCGCATCGCTGGGCTTGGCAACATCTATGTGTCCGAGGCTCTATTTCGCGCGGGACTCTCGCCATCGAAGCCAGCGGGCATCCTGGCGAATGCACGCGGCGCCCCCACCCGGGCCGCAGCGGCGGTCGCCAAGGCGATCCGCAACGTGCTCGAGGAAGCCGTCGAGGCCGGCGGCTCGACTTTGCGCGATCACCGGCAAGCCAACGGTGAATTGGGCTATTTCCAGCACGTCTTCAACGTCTACGACCGCGAAGGATTGCCGTGCGCGCGGGAAAATTGCCGTGGGATCGTCGCCAGGATCACGCAGTCCGGGCGCTCTACATTCTACTGCTCGAAATGCCAGCGCTGAGCTGCGTCTTGCGAAGAGGCTGCGGTCATTGACAAGGCGAGGCGCGGCTCCTATCTCACTTGGAATTCCGTTTAGCTTGCGCGAAAATCGGCTATTTTTGGCCTTTTTCGCGCTTTTTATTGTTGCCGCCATCGTCCGCGCCGCTTCGCTCGCATTTGGCCGGGCAAGAAGCGGAAGGCCCCCTTCAGCGGGGCGGGTAGGAAAGGTCGAAAATGCTCGGCGCGCTTAAGTTCGACACCGTGATGAAGCGGGTCTTTGGCTCGTCCAACGATCGCCGGCTCAAGGGCTACCGGCCCATGGTAGCCGCCATCAATGCGCTGGAGCCCGAATTCGAGGCCCTGACCAACGATCAACTGCGCGCGAAGACCGAAGAATTGCGGGCTGAGTTCAAGGCCGGCAAGACGCTCGACGATCTCACTCCGCCCGCTTTCGCCGCCGTGCGCGAGGCCGCCAAGCGGACGCTCAAGCAGCGCCACTTCGATGTCCAGCTCATGGGCGGGCTGGTGCTGCACGAGGGCGCGATTGCCGAAATGCGCACCGGCGAAGGCAAGACGCTGGTTGCGACGACCGCGGTTTATCTCAATGCTCTCGCCGGAGAGGGCGTCCACGTCGTCACGGTGAACGACTACCTTGCCCGCCGCGACTCCGAGTGGATGGGTCAGATTTATCAGTTCCTCGGCATGACTGTCGGCGTCATCGTGCATGGCCTTGACGACGATCAGCGCCGACAGGCCTACGCCGCCGACGTGACCTACGGCACGAACAACGAGTTCGGCTTCGATTATCTGCGCGACAACATGAAGTACGATATGGCGCAGATGGTCCAGCGTGGCCACGCATTCGCGATTGTCGATGAAGTCGATTCGATCCTGGTTGACGAGGCGCGGACGCCGCTCATCATCTCGGGCCCCTCGGAAGACCGCTCCGGTCTTTACGTTGCAGTCAATGCGATCATCCCACACCTCACGCGCGAGGAGTTCGAGCTCGATGAGAAGCAACGCACGGTCAACCTGACTGACGCGGGCAACGAACACGCCGAAGCGCTGCTGCGCGAGGCCGGTGTGATGAAGGAAGGGTCGCTCTACGAGGCGTCAAACGCGACCCTCGTCCACCACCTCAATCAGGCGGCGCGGGCTCACAAGCTCTTCCAACGCGACAAGGATTACATCGTCCGCAACGACGAAGTCGTGATCGTCGACGAGTTCACGGGACGCATGATGCCCGGGCGACGCTACTCCGAAGGGTTACATCAGGCGCTCGAGGCTAAGGAGGGTGTGACGGTCCAGCCAGAGAACGTCACGCTGGCATCGATCACCTTTCAAAACTATTTCCGTCTCTACAAGAAGCTTGCCGGAATGACCGGCACCGCCGCGACCGAAGCCGACGAATTCGCGGAAATCTACAAGCTCGTCGTCGTCGAGATTCCCACGCACCGGCCGATCTCGCGTCTTGATGAGGATGACGAAGTCTACCGCACCACGGACGAAAAGATGCGCGCCGTCGTCCGCGAGATCGAAGACGCCAATGCCAAATTGCAGCCGATGCTGGTGGGCACAACGTCGATTGAAAAATCCGAGCAGCTTGGCGATGTGCTTGAACGGCAAGGGTACAAAAAGATTGATTTCACCAAGCCTGACGCCTTGACGGCGCTTTATGCCGCTGCGCGCGCTGGTAAGCCTTCAAAGAATTTCGCGATTCTGAACGCTCGTCACCACGAGCAGGAAGCCTTCATCATTGCGGAAGCGGGGGTTCCCGGCGCGATCACGATCGCGACCAACATGGCGGGCCGTGGCACCGACATTCAGCTTGGCGGCAATGTCGAGATGCGGGTCCGGCAGGAGATTGATCCTGCCGCGCCGCAAGAGCAGCGCGAGACCCATGAGGCGTCAATCCGCGCCGAAGTTGCGGCCTTCAAACAAAAGGCGATCGACGCCGGCGGCCTCTACATTGTCGGCACCGAGCGTCACGAAAGCCGTCGCATCGACAACCAGCTGCGCGGCCGATCTGGTCGCCAGGGGGATCCAGGCCGGTCGAAGTTCTTCCTGTCTCTGCAAGACGATCTTATGCGCATTTTCGGCGCGGAGCGCATGGACGCGATGCTCAAGCGCCTGGGTCTTAAAGAGGACGAGGCGATCGTCCACCCTTGGATCAACAAAGCGTTGGAAAAAGCGCAGCAGAAGGTCGAGGCGCGCAATTTCGACATGCGCAAGAATATTCTCAAATTCGACAACGTTATGAACGACCAGCGCAAGGTCATATTTGAGGACCGGCGCAGGATGATGGCGTCGGAATCGCTTGAGTCGACGATCGAGGATATGCGCACCGGCGTCATCGACGACATCGTCGCCAAACACATTCCGCACGACGCTTATCCCGAGGCCTGGGACATTGCAGGGCTAAAGAGTGAGGTTACGAATAAGCTAAGCCTCGATCTCCCGGTCGACGGATGGGCCAAGGAGGAGGGCATTGCCGACGAAGAGGTCGCGGCCAGGCTCCACAAGGCGGCGGAGGACGCCTATGCGCAGCGCATTGAGCGCAACACGCCCGACGTCATGCGATATATCGAGAAGCAGGTTATTCTGCAGTCGCTTGATCATTTGTGGCGCGAGCATCTCGTCACGCTCGACCATCTACGCCAGGTCATCGGTTGGCGGGGCATGGCGCAGCGCGATCCCTTGAACGAGTACAAATCTGAAGCTTTCGAACTCTTCCGAGAATTGATCACCCAGTGGCATGAAGGCGTGATCGCGCAAATCTCGCGGGTCGAGGTGCGGTTCCAGCAACCCGAGCCGGAACCGCCGCCCATGCAATATCAACACATCGATCCCGCCACCGGCGAGAATGAATATAACTTTGCTCCCCTCGCCGCATCGGCGGAGGTCGGTCTTTTGACCGCGCCATCGGGCGTAGATGTGGTCGATCGCGACCCGAAAAATCCCGCGACATGGGGCCGGGTCGGACGAAATGAACAGTGCCCGTGCGGATCAGGCAAGAAATTCAAACACTGCCACGGCCAGGTCGCTTGACGAACGGCCTCAACCTCAACCTTGAGGCTTCTACCGCTCGCTCCGAGGCCCTCGCGAGCCTCCAGAAAACGTTCCAGATCTCCGGAATTGAAAGCCCGGCGCGAGAGGCGCGCATCAGCCTTTGCGCCGCTTCAGGCGTTTCGCCCGTCGCATTGATTGTCGACCCGCGCGAACCGCTCGGGTCCGCAGCCTGGAAGGTTCAGGACGTCGGCGCGCGGCGAGCGGCCGGAGAACCTTTGTCGAGGATCGTCGGCAAGCGCGAATTCTGGGGCCTATCGCTCGCCATTACGCCGCATGTTCTGGATCCGCGACCGGAAACGGAAACGATTGTCGAAGCTGCGCTCTCGATTTTGAGTGATCGTCATGAGGATCCACTGCGTATCCTCGACCTTGGCGTTGGCTCCGGCGCGCTGTTGTGCGCCCTGTTGACTGAATTCGGCCTTGCGCGCGGCATTGGCGTCGATATTTCCACCGATGCAGCGGACGTCGCGCGGGGCAATCTTAGGGCGTGCGGCCTGTCTCTCAGGGCCGAGATTCGACTCGGCGACTGGACGCGAGGTATTGAGGGACGGTTTGACCTGATTGTCTCGAATCCGCCGTACATTCCCACGGTCGATCTCCCGCGACTGCCGCGCGAGGTTCGCAACTTCGATCCCTGGCTTGCGCTCGACGGTGGAATTGATGGACTTGCCGCCTATCGACGAATCCTACCGGAATCGAGGTGCTTACTCGCCCCGGGCGGTTGGTTGCTCGTCGAACTCGGCGCGGGCCAGGCGGCGAAAGTGACTGCAGTCGCGAGCCAATGTGGCTTTACCGATGTCAGGACCTACCAGGACCTCGCCGGCGCCGACCGCGTCGCGGCCATTCGGCCTTAACCTGGCTGATTGGTGCCATGCGGCGCCGCATAAAAAATGGAAGACGCGGCCGAGGGGGGCGGCCGCGTCTTCTTTTCCCCGAGGGCTCATATATCGCCCTGGGACTACTCGGCGCCGTCGTGATCGTGTTCGCCCATACGGTGGTGCATCATGTCCATGGCGAACCGAGACCGCTCCGGCATCAGCATGCGTCCAAGCATGCCAAACTTGTGCTTCTGCGACTCGTCGAGGCTGTCGTACAGAGGCTTGGCGGCGTCGGCGATTTTCTTGATGTTCGTGGCGCCCTGCGATAAGCGGTCGGCCATGGCTTCAAGGTGGTCGATCGGCGACATCCGCTCGCCCTGCGAGCGCATCCGCATCATCTCGGCCAGGGCGGCGATGCGCGACTTGTCGGCGTCCTTGACCGCGGACTCGAACGGGGCCCAGAGCTTTTCCTGGTCGGCTGTCAGTCCAAGGCCAGCCTTCATCCCGGCCAGCTTTGCGTCCAGCATCGTCTCGCGGTCGGCCGTCCATTGCTGCATGCGGTCCGCACGTGAGGCCTGCTGATCGCCCTCCGCAGCCAGCGCAAAGATGGGAGCGGATAGGGAACCTGCGACAAGCGCGGCGACGAGTGTGCGTTTCATCACGATCCCTGTCCTCGTTCCACAATGAAGCTGACTGCTCCCGAGATGAATTTCAAATGAACTCGGCGTAATGAAGGCATTTGCGCGTCGGCAGAGATTTGTGGTTAGCGGCGGATTAACGTTTTGTGGGAGCGAGAATGAACGAGTCTGTGCTGACTATGCTCTCCGATCGTCTGGCTGCGGGCGGGCAGGCCTTGTGCGCTTGGGTCACCATGAACGAGCCCGCCGTCGCCGAGGCTCTGGCGCGGGAAGCTTTCGACGCTGTTGTGCTCGACATGCAGCACGGCGCCGTCGACTTCGATGGCGCCACGCGTTCGATCCTACGCGTGGCGCTTGCTGGCAAACCGACCATCGCTCGCGTGCCGATCGGCGGGTTTGCCTTGGCGAGCCAACTGATGGACTCCGGCGCCTGCGGAATTCTCGCGCCGATGATCGACAGCGGCGAGGACGCGCGACGCTTGGTCGAATCCGTCAAATTCCCGCCGCTTGGGCAGCGCTCCTGGGGCCCGCGCGCCGCGCTGCCGCTCAGCGGCCTGGACGCTCCCGCCTATCTTAGGGCGGCCAATGCGATGACCCAGGCGATCGCAATGATCGAGACCCGCGCCGCTCTGGACTCGCTCGACGACATTCTGAGCGTCGAAGGTTTGGATGGCGTTTACGTCGGACCATCTGATCTCTCCATCGCCCTCGCTAACGGGGCCAGCGTCGAGCCGCGTGGCGACGCGGTCATGAGCGAGGCGCGGCGGGTCGCCGAGCGCGCCAGGGCGCATGGGAAATATGCGGCAATGTTCTGTTTCGACGGCGCCGACGCGCGCGATATGATGGCGCTCGGATTTCAGCTCTGCACCATTTCGAGCGACCAGACGCTGCTGCGCGGCGTCGCGCGGAGCGAACTCGCCGCTGCGCGGGCAGGATGAAGTCAAGGCCGCCCGCCGCCACTGGAAAAATCCCTTTCAATACCAATATATTGTAGGCTTGTAAGCGGCTGGACGCGGGCGCTGTGACGGGGTCCAATTGGCGGCGTCCGAACCCCCGTTAACACGTGCATTTGCGAGCACAACAGGATAGGGTGGCGAAATCGCGAATCGCGGTTGCGCTGCCGATCCAGCCATCACGAAAAGGCTCTGATTTTGGACGAAGAAGGCAAGGACCTGGCTGACGACGCCAAGGCCGCCAGCGACAGCTATGGCGCAGATTCGATCAAGGTGTTGCGTGGCCTAGACGCCGTGCGCAAGCGGCCGGGCATGTACATCGGCGACACCGATGACGGCTCCGGCCTCCACCACATGATCTACGAGGTTGTCGACAACGCCATCGACGAGGCGCTGGCCGGTCACGCGAAGCTCGTGACCGTGACCCTCAACGCCGACGGGTCGTGCACCGTCACCGACGACGGGCGCGGGATTCCGACCGGCATCCACGACGAAGAGGGTGTGTCGGCCGCCGAAGTCATCATGACGCAGCTGCATGCGGGCGGAAAATTCGACCAAAATTCCTACAAGGTCTCGGGCGGCCTGCATGGGGTTGGCGTTTCAGTGGTCAATGCATTGTCGACGCGGCTCGTGCTCCGCGTCTGGCGCGACGGGCTCGAGCACCTCATCGAATTTGCGGGCGGCGATGCTGTCGCGCCGCTCAAGGTGATCGGACCTGCGCCGGTCGTCGAGGGCAAGCCGAAGCGCGGCACCGAGGTCACGTTCACCCCGTCGCCCGGAACGTTCACCATGGTCGAGTTCGACTATGCGACCATCGAGCATCGCCTGCGCGAGCTCGCGTTCCTCAATTCGGGCGTTCGGATCATATTGACCGACTTGCGTCACGCCGAGCCCAAGCGCGAGGAGCTCTTCTATGAGGGCGGCCTCGAGGCCTTCGTGCGCTACCTCGACCGCGCCAAGACCGCGCTGATCGATAGACCCATCCTCATCAAGGGCGAGCGCGACGGCATCGGCGTTGAAGTCGCTCTGTGGTGGAACGACAGCTACCACGAGAATGTGCTGCCGTTCACCAACAACATTCCTCAGCGCGACGGCGGCACGCATCTCATCGGCTTGCGCAGCGGGCTCACGCGTCAGTTGGTGGGCTACGCCGAAAGCTCGGGACTGCTCAAGAAGGAAAAGGTCGATCTCACTGGCGAAGACACCCGTGAAGGCCTGACTTGCGTGCTCAGCATCAAGTGTCCGGATCCGAAATTCTCCTCCCAGACGAAGGACAAGCTCGTCTCCTCCGAAGTCCGTCCCGTCGTTGAGGGGCTGGTCAACGAACTCTTGGCGCAATGGTTCGAGGAGCATCCGCAGGACGCGCGGGTGGTCGTAGGCAAGGTGATCGAGGCGGCGCAAGCGCGCGAAGCGGCGCGAAAGGCGCGCGAGCTTACGCGCCGCAAAGGCGCACTCGACATCGCCAGCCTCCCCGGCAAACTCGCCGACTGTCAGGAGCGCGACCCGGCCAAGTCCGAGATCTTCATCGTCGAGGGTGATTCGGCCGGCGGAACCGCCAAGCAAGGCCGCAACCGCGAGTTCCAAGCGGTCCTGCCGTTGCGCGGGAAGATCCTCAATGTCGAGCGCGCGCGCTTCGACAAGATGCTGGGAAGCGAACAGATCGGCACCCTGATCACCGCGCTCGGCGCCGGCATCGGGCGGGACGACTTCAACATCGAGAAGCTGCGCTACCACAAGATCATCATCATGACCGACGCGGACGTCGACGGTTCGCACATCCGCACCCTGTTGCTGACGTTTTTCTTCCGACAGATGCGCGCCATCATCGAGGCGGGACATCTGTTCATTGCGCAACCGCCGCTGTTCAAGGTCAAGCGCGGCCAGTCGGAACAATATCTCAAGGACGAGCGGGGGCTCGAGGATTATCTGGTCGAGGCGGGACTCGACAGCGCGACGCTGACGCTCGCCAACGGCGAAGCACGCGCAGGCGCTGACTTACGCGCGCTGGTCGAGGAGGCGCGCGCCCTGCGTCGGCAGCTCGATGGCCTGCACTCGCGCTACAACCGCGCCCTCGTGGAACAAGCTGCGCTCGCTGGCGCCCTCCGGCCGTTAAGCGGCGCCGACGATCCCGAGGGTGCGGCGCGTGTGGAGCTGCTCGCAGACCGCATGAATGGGATTGCCGAGGAGACCGAGCGGGGTTGGAGCGCTAGGCTCGATGCGAACGGCTATGTGCTGACGCGCGAGGTGCGCGGCGTCCGGCAGGCGGCGGCGCTCGACGCGGGCCTGCTCGCTTCGGCCGACGCGCGCCGGCTCGACGAGCATGCGCGGCCGCTCAGCGAAGCCTTCTCGGAGCCGGCGACCTTTGCGCGCCGCGGCGACACGACAACCGTCTCGGGTCCCTCGGAGCTGCTCGAGGCTGTCAACGCCGCTGGTCGCAAGGGCGTGGCCTTCCAGCGCTATAAGGGTCTGGGCGAGATGAACAAGGACCAGCTCTGGGAGACGACCCTCGACCGCGAAGCTCGCACGCTTTTGCAGGTCAAGATCCGCGAGGTCGACGAGGCCGACGACATCTTCGTCAAGCTCATGGGCGACATCGTCGAGCCGCGGCGCGAGTTCATTCAGGAGAATGCGCTGAGCGTGGCGAACCTGGACGTCTAAGCCCGGTTCACGGCCCAAGGTCGAGCATGGGCTGCGAGTCCTCCGGATAGGTCAGAGCGCCATCCGGTCTGACGCGCGCCGCGGGCGTCATGCGCGCCGGTTCGGTGTGGCCTGGGCCAAGTATATGCAGGACCTCATCCCCCGCGGCGATCAGATAGTCTGCAATGATCCGGCGATGGCATCGCCACCAGAGGTTTTCCGCGCACATGACGGTCGAGCGCGTCGCGTGACCGAGCGCGCGCAGTTGTTCAAGGCCTGAGTGGAATTCTGCGCTCAGCGCGTAGTCGGCGTAGTTGTGAAAGCTTGCGTTCTCCCAGAAAGCGTTGACGTCGGGCGATACGCCTGGCTGCTTTCCGCGAAGTCCCCCGAGCGCGGCGAAATGCTCATACACAATTCCGTGCGCAGCGAGAGAGGCAGGCAAGGCGTCGCGGTTGAATTGCGGGTTGGTCCGCGAGCGTGGAACGGTCCGCACGTCGACCACGAGCTTGACTTCCGCAGTCATCAAGAGCGCCACAAACTCGTCGATCGGACGGGTGGAATGTCCGATGGTGAAGAAGGGATTGGACATATTCTTAGGCGGGCCCTCTGTCGCCATGTCGAGATCGCCGCCCCGTCATTAGCGCGTCTTTGCGAACCAAGTGGTCGTGCGCTTGCATGAACACCGGAAAGGCGAAAAGCTCCCCGGGACCTAACCCGGGAGAAGCCTCGTGCGCCCGTTCGCCCTCGCCGCGTTCATCGCCTGCGTAGCGCTGCCGTCTTTCGCCGCGGAGCGATGGGAGACCCTCCCACCGACCCCGGCGCCGATCGCTACGGCTCGCAGCGGCGAAGCCGAAGCCAACGGGATCAAGATTCACTATGCTATCTACGGCCAGGGTTCGCCGGTGATTTGCCTCCACGGCGGCCTCGCCAATACTGACTATTGGGCAACCAGGTTCCCGCGGTCGCGGCGCATCATACCGTAATCCTGATGGACAGTCGCGGTCACGGCCGCAGCACTCATGATGCTCGCCCTTACGGCTATGACCTCATGGCCGACGATGTCGTGGCGCTCATGGATGTGCTGAAGATCCCGAAGGCCGACGTGGTCGGCTGGAGCGACGGCGGCATCCTCGGCATCGAGCTAGCGATGCGGCACAAAGATCGCGTCGGCAAGGTCTTCGCCTTCGCCGCCAACACAGTCGCCTCCGGCGTGGTCGAGGGCGTCGAGAAAAACCCGACTTTCGCCGCCTATATCGACCGGGCCGGCCATGAATATTCCGAGCATTCCGCGACGCCGAAGGAATACGCCGCCTTCGTCGATCAGATCAGCAAGATGTGGGCGGACCAGCCGAACTGGACCGATGATCAGCTGAAAGCGATCGACACGCCCATCCTCGTCGTTGACGGCGACCACGACGAGGCGATCAAACGGCCGCATAGGGAGTATATCGCCGCGACCATCCCCCATGCTGGGCTGCTGATCCTGCCAAACGCGAGCCACTTCGCGTTTCTGCAGGACCCGGACCAGTTCAATTTCGCCATCCTGCATTTCCTGGGCGACGAATAGGGGCGCACTGGCGCCGGTCGTGACGGCCCCCATTTTCGGCCTGATTCGCTTTCATCAGCCTTCGGTCGCCTCCCGAGCGGTGGACAGCCAATCACTCGGAGCTCGAGGGGTAATAGCGCCCGGCTGGCTCATTGGTCGTCCCGGAGCCGGCCTGGTTTCGACGCGCCGCGCCAGGGATGGTGAGGGAGTTGACAACAGACGAGCATACACCAAATCTATAGACTTACGATCAACAACTCGGACATCAAATATGGATCAGATCGCAACCGCGTCGCTGCCCCATATTCAGGCTGCCTTGAACTATTTGGCCGCCACGGGCGAGAAGCCGGTCACCTACGCCTACCAACCTCCGCCTGGAGTTCCCTGGTCGACCGCAGAGGCGGACGAGCACCCGACGATCATCCACAACCTTCGCCCCGCGGCGTCGGAGCTCTTGCTGGACGTCGTCGGGTTCCAGCTCCTGAGCCATCGAAGCGCGGTCATGAATTTCTGGGACGAGGACGAAATCAAGCGCATCTATTATCCCGAGTCCGTCGACCTCTTGAAGCGTGTCACTGGGGCGAGCGAAGTGCGCGTCTTTGACCACACGCTGCGGCGCCGCGTGCCCGGGGAGAACGATCGCTCGTCGAAGCCCGGCGTTCCCCGTCAGCCCGCAAATCGCGTTCATGTCGATCAGACGGCGACGTCCGGCGCGGAGCGCCTTCGGGCAGAGTATCCCGACGAAGCCGACGAACTGCTTGGCCGCCGCGTCGCCATTGTCAATCTGTGGCGGCCGATCAAATCGCCGGTGCTCGATGCGCCGCTCGCTGTCTGCGACGCGCGTAGCGTCGGGCCGAAGGACCTTATCGCCTCCGATCTCGTTTATCGCGATCGGCGCGGCGAGACTTACAATCTCGTGTACAATCCGGTCCAGCGTTGGTTCTATGCGCCGGAAATGCGCGCGGACGAAGCCCTCCTCATCAAGTGTTTCGACTCGCGCGATGACGGCGCCGTCGCGCGCTTCGCTCCGCACACGGCGTTCACCGATCCAACGGCGCCTCAAGACGCGCCGCCGCGCGAGAGCATCGAGCTGCGCACCTTCCTTATTTTCGGAGAGGATGATAAGGCCCGGCATTGACGCCGAAGCGGCTTCCCGGCCGCGTCTGTCCTCTCCCCTAACATCAACGACAAGCCGATACGATGGGCCCCAGCCAACCAAGCTGGGGTCGAAGAGAAGTGGCATCGCGCGCGTTCAACTCGGAGAAACGATTCAATGCCCAGCCTGTTCGACCCTTTGAAGATTGGCGATCTTGAGATTCCCAACCGCGTCTTCATGGCGCCGTTGACGCGCAACCGGTCGACCGGCCCAGGGCGGGTTCCGAACGTGCTGATGCGCGACTATTATGTCCAGCGCGCGTCCGCTGGCCTCATCCTTTCCGAGGCGACCTCCGTCGCGCCCGCGGGCGTAGGCTATCCGCATACGCCGGGCGTCTGGTCCGACGAGCAGACCGAAGGCTGGCGTAACGTCGTCGAGGGCGTGCACGGCGCCGGCGGGCGCATATTCCTTCAAATCTGGCACGTCGGGCGCATCTCCGATCCGAGCTATCACGACGGCGCTCTTCCCGTTGGGCCGAGCGCGATCGCGCCGAAAGGAAACGTGAGCCTGTTGCGTCCGCAGCGACCGTATGTCGCGCCCCGCGCCCTCAAGACCGAGGAGCTTGCGGATGTCGTCGAGGCCTACCGCCGCGGCGCCCAGAACGCGAAAACGGCCGGGTTCGACGGGGTCGAGATTCATGGCGCGAACGGCTATCTGCTTGACCAGTTCCTGCAGGACAGCAGCAACAAGCGCGACGATGGCTATGGCGGCTCAGTCGAGAATCGCGCCCGGCTCATGCTCGAAGTGACCGACGCCGTGGTCTCCGTCTGGGGGCCGGGGCGGGTCGGCATGCACCTCGCCCCGCGCGCTGACGCGCATGACATGGGGGACAGCGACCTGCCGGCGACCTTCGGCTATGTCGCGCGCGAGCTCGCCAAGCGGCGGATCGCCTTCATCTGCGCGCGCGAATCGACCAAGGCCCCGCGCCTCGGGCCCGAGCTCAAGGCGGCCTTCGGCGGCGTCTATGTCGCCAACGAAGGCTTTGGCCGCGTCGACGCCGAGGCGGCGATCGAAGCCGGCGAAGCCGATGCGGTGGCGTTCGGCAAGCTCTTCATCGCCAACCCCGACCTGCCGCGCCGCTTTTCGCTCCGTGCGCCGCTCAACGCCTGGAACGCCGACACCTTCTACAGCGATGGCCCCGCCGGCTATACCGACTATCCGGCGCTCGAGGAGAAGGCGGCTGCCGCCGAGTAGGGCGTCCGCCGGCGCCTCACGACTTCAGGTGCTCGATCTCCATGAAGGCGAAATCGAACGGGTTGGCGTTGACCACATTGTGCTCGACGCCCAGGAGCCGCGCATAGGGAACATGCTTCTTGAGCGTCGCCGTGCGCGACCCGCCGCCCGGCTCCTCGAGCAAGAGGTCGCCGTCGAGCATGGGCACGACGACATAGTCGGCCTCGTGGCGGTGCCACCCCGTCTCCGCGCCCGGCCCGAACCTCCACTCGGTGACCCGCACATGCGGCTCCGAGATATGCACATGGGGCACGGCTTGCGGTCTTGACGGCATGGGACCTCCGTTCGCGGGCTCGACTGGGCGCCAGTCAGCCCCGGCTCCATTCGGTTTGCAAGGGCCGGCGCTGCGGAACGGGCGGCCCGGATACAACCCCTGCGCGATGCTGAAGCCAGACCCAGCGCATAAACGCCAGTAAACGCCCTTAAATGGGAGTAAACGTTAGTAAATTTGCTGACGTTTACTAGCGTTTATTTTTCCGAATCGGGACTTTTCAATGGGTTATGGCCGATTGGAGTAAAAAAAATTCCCTCCGCCCTCTCCGGTTGTGCGCGACGTTTGAAGCCAATTTCGGCGACGTTTGTTTGCTCCTCGTTGGAAGCCTGTCCACGCCGGGTTCGATCCGGTGACTGCCAATGGTATAGCACGGATTTCCATTTTTGCCAAGGGAGTGCGCTTGGTTTCTGCTCTACCGTGATTCCGTCTGATGCTAGACTAGACTGCGGCAGCGGCGTCGCTCAGAATACGCGGGCAGCGCTCGAAGAGCCGAACTCAGTTGGCATACCTGACCGAAGATACCAGAATAGTAATGCCAGCAGAATGACCCCTTCATGTTCGTTTTTATTGGGTTAGCCCAAGTGTGAGGTGTAAGCGCCTCAAGCTGTCTGCTGTGGGCCCACGACGTCAAACCACGGGAATCTCTTCCTAATAAAGTGCTGTTAAGAGACTTAGTTCGACGTGAGCATCGTCGTCGGCCATCAACACCAGGGAACGCAAATTCGCTTACCGCCCACAGTCCCAAGTTGCACTGGTGGAGGAGATCGCACCGGGGGCAGATTAGGGAGTTGAGGCAACCCGTTTGGCAAAATAGGTAGGCCCCCTGCAACTCCAGGCAATAGCATCGGCACCCAAGGAGCGCGGAATGGTCCTTGTTGTCCTATCTGCAAAGGATTTCTAATAAAATTTGCTGCATCACCTCCGATTCCCAATCGAGAAAATATATATTCCCGAGTTTGGGGCACCAATGCATTCGGTCCACCAAATGGCGTGCCTGCGAGCAATCGGCTGGCGTCGATGTGCCGTGCGCGTTCTGGAATGACCTGTTGCATTCCACCAGATAGAAAGAAACTGCCGATGTCAGCTATTCTCTGGTAAGGAGCGACGTTTTGCTCGCATTCCTGGAAAGCTTGGTATATCGCCGCAATTCCCTCGTCTCTTTTGGCTGTCAGGTTTTGAATGATAGCAATTAGATTGATTGCCTGAATTTGCCCTGTATCATCTGCCTGTGGAAAATTAGTCGGGTCAAATCCTTTTGCTTGTGCCGCGGCTGCTATTTTTAAAAAATAATCGATAGTATGCTGGTACTGCTCTCGAACGGCCTGATCATTTTGAGCCGCCGCATTCCGGCATACGTCTTGCGCACCGGCCTTCTCCGGCGCGCAAAACAGCAGTAGCAAGAGCAGAACAATTCTTAACATAATAATTGTGCCCTGTAGGCTCAGCAGCCGCCAAAAATTTTCTTTGGATCTCTGATAATACAAGCAACATCGCCACCAATACCCAATCCGTTCAGCGCATCATCTCGCAGTTTTGGAATTAACGCGTTCTGGCCGCCAAATGGGGTCCCAGACAAAAGTTGACTTGCGTCAATATGAGTCATTCTGTTGGGAAGGACGGCCGATAGGCCCCCTGTGGCAAAGAAAGTTGCCGTATCCAAAATCTTTTGCGGAACTGCGAGATCCTTGTTGCAAGAGTCAACGGCGTCCGCGACCTGCTTATAGCCGCTCGCTTTTTGGATCGCGAGCTTTGTGACGAGCTCAGTTAGATCTACAGGTTCCACTCCCCCTTCAGGCGTGACATACGGGTACCGTTTCGGATCGAAACCTTTTGCTTGCAGGGCAAGACTGATCTTCAAGAACAGCTCTATTTTTGGGTCATAGACCGCGTTTATTTTGGTATACCCGGCATCACCTGCCTGCACGCACTTATCCTCTGCGGCAAAAACCGCCGCTGGGATAGTTTGCGTCACCGCAAATAGACCTAAGGCAATCAAGCGTGAAAACATAGTATCTCCTCCGCCGCTAGCAGCCGCTTACAGATATCTTAATACCTAAACTTTGCAAAAACTTTATAGCATCGTTGTTGGGGCCAGGACCACAATTAAGATCATTGTTGATATTGTGGAGAATTTTTAAAAGGTCGTTATTAGGCCCCGGGCCCTCCTTTAAATCATTGATCATAGTTCGAATGGCTTTTACTATCTCGTTGTTTTTCCCAAATGGATCGTCCTTACTCAATTCCTGAGCGATTTGCACAAGGGCCATGATAATAAGAGCACTGGCCGGCTCAATGTCACCGCAAACGCCCGCTTGCGTACAAGCTTGCGCGACAACGGAAACATTTTGGCTGAACGCGGGGACCTGACCTGCCACTGAGATTTTCCTCCACGGGGATTTAGAGTCCGGCCTTCTTGAAGGACGGACAGATGAAGCGAGCACGGTTCACGGAAGGTCAGATCATCGGGGTGCTGAAGGAGCACGAGGCCGGGGCGAAGACGGCGGATCTGGCGCGCAAGCATTGCGTCTCAGAGGCGACGCTGTACAACTGGAAGGCCAAGTACGGCGGCATGGAGGTCTCCGAGGCCAAACGGCTGAAGCAGCTCGAGGACGAGAACGCCAAACTGAAGAAGCTATTGGCCGAGCAGATGTTGGA